>Ga0066382_10000875_pt1 | contig 10221 bp, 4 predicted proteins | sample Knorr_S23_td_NAD_FD_71218 | JGI IMG/M metagenome (GOLD analysis project Ga0066382, IMG submission 71218) | Marine microbial communities from Southern Atlantic Ocean transect - Knorr_S23_td_NADW_ad_2500m_LV_B | ecosystem: Environmental > Aquatic > Marine > Oceanic | place: Southern Atlantic ocean... | reverse complement strand
TCGATGTCAGTTGGTCCCGGTGACAACATTGATCGAGACGATGTTATTAACCGGTTGTACTCTTGGGGGTTTAAAAAAACAGATACCGTAGCCGAACCAAAAGACTTTGCTTGGGGGGGTGACGTATTAGACATTTTCCCCATATACTTTAGGCGCCCAGTCCGTGTGGTTTTCAATTTTGACCAAGTAGAAAACATTTTTATTTTTGATCCCGCAACACAATTGACCACAAAAACAATTGCCAAGCTTAACATAAAAGGATTTTCTTCTGTTGCTCCCGTAGATGATTATATAAATATTATCAACTATGCCTACTCTTCGATTGTAGTTGATTTTGTTCATCACAGTGATGGGGTTGTTCTAAATCATGGCTCTGGTGGGGAAATGGAGAACATCGGATGTTTGCCAATTCATTATAAGGGCCGTCTTTTGACAAAAAGAATATCCCAAATGCGGGGCGAAACCCTGAATGCGTTAGATAATTTATATATCGTTGGAAATGAAAACGAGAAAGACCTTTTGTGTGATGAGTTTAGGGGAGCAACGTGGATAAGCGGAAATATACAAAAGGGATTTATATCGCACCCTTTTAAAATCGGTGTCATTGCGTCATCTGATCTTTTGAATGAAAAAAGGTCAGTTCAAAAGTGGACACCAACGTCATCAAAACACCACAAGTCTCTAACCTTAAATGATATTTCTAGCCTTGGCGTGGGTGACTATGTTGTCCATAGGTTATTTGGGGTTGGTGTTTTTCTCGGCCTAACTATACAAAACGGCTCATCGGGCACTAGAGAGTCTGTTGAGATTAAATACGCAAACAACGCGCGAGTATTTGTCTCTATCGAAAAAATGGACCTGATCCATCGGTATGTTGGATCAAAAAAAGACCCCGCAGTGTCTTCTTTGGGATCAAAAAAATGGCTATCAGATGTTTCAAAAACACGTAAGGCTGTTCGCCTTGTGGCAAAAGAGCTGATAGAGCTATACGCAAATAAAAAAAAGAAGAGGTTGTTTCAATATTCACCTGAAAATGATTTGGATGGGGCGCTGTCTCGCTCATTTCCTTTTGTTGAAACACTAGATCAAAAAAGAGCAATTAATGAAGTCTTAAGCGATATGGACAAAGAAGTCCCCGTGGATCGATTAGTTTGTGGAGATGTTGGTTTTGGAAAAACAGAGGTTGCCTTGCGGGCTATAATGAAATCTGTATTATCAAAAAAACAATCTGTTTTCTTATGCCCAACAACCATTCTTGCAGATCAGCACTTTATTACGTGCACAGAAAGGCTGGGGCCACTTGGAATAAAAATTGGCTTGCTCTCTCGCTTCAAAACCAAAAATGAACAACAAAAAATCCTGGCTTTGTTGCAAAAAAGAGAGATTGATGTTTTAATTGGAACACATCGTATATTGTCGCAAGACGTTGTTATTCCTGAACTTGGGCTTCTTGTGGTTGATGAAGAACATCGGTTTGGCGTTAGCCACAAAGAAAAAATAAGGAGCATGAAACAACAGGTGGATGTCTTGACCCTATCTGCAACGCCTATTCCGCGAACGCTTCAACAGTCTCTTGTTGGTATTCGGGACGTGAGTCTTATCCAAACCCCTCCAAAATCAAGAAAACCCATTGAAACAACGGTGCGCTATTTTGACTGGGACACCATTTGCACATATATTGAGCGCGAACTATCTAGGGGTGGACAGGTTTATTTTTTGCACAACAGGGTTGATGGTTTGTCCTTTTTAACCCACAAGCTTCAGGACGCCTTTCCTCGTGTTGTTGTTGAAAACATACACGGACAAATGAGTAGCAAAGAACTAGAGTCTAAGATATTGTCTTTTTTTAGTGGTGGAATTGATATTCTGGCCTGCACAACCATAATAGAATCTGGGCTAGATGTAACAAACGCTAATTGTATTATTGTTAATGACGCTCAAAATTTTGGGCTTTCTCAGTTGTACCAGATACGCGGTCGTGTGGGCCGCGGACAAAACCAAGCTCATTGTTTGTTGCTCGTTCCAAGAAAACAACTTGAACAGCGCGCTCACCACCGATTGAAAACGCTTGAACAATATACGTCTCTTGGATCTGGGTACGACATCTCTATGAAAGATCTTGAAATTCGCGGAGCGGGGAGCCTGTTTGGCTATAAACAAAGTGGGCATATCTCGTCTGTTGGGTTTGAGATGTATTGTGATCTTTTAAAATCAGAGGTGGATTTAGTTATGGAAAATAGCGGTGATGTTCGTTTTCCAAATATCGTTTTCAGTGAAGATGCGCTCATAAACGAGAGCTATATAGAAAACCCGGCCCAGAGACTGGAGTTTTACAATCGTTTTTCTCGAGCCAAAACAACTGATGATATGTTAAAAATAAAACATGAGTTAAGTGATCGGTTTGGGGGCCTGCCGGTTGAAACAAAAAATCTGTTGTTTATTGCCGATGCTCGGGTCCTGTTTAAAAACACGTCTGTTTCTAAGCTATCAATTAATGGGGATGGCCTTGTTCTTGTTTTGGACGACATAGGGCCCTACCTGTCTCTCGGTAAATTATTTTCAGCTTTCGATTCATTTAGTCATGTGGAAAACGTGAGCCACGCGTTTGGTAAAACAAAGTCCGGGAAATTATCTGTCTCCTTTTCCGCTGCTGGGATTGTTGCATCTATGAGATTATTATTAAAATGCTCACGTTTGTTTTTGGCTAAAAAAAACGAGTAATTTACGGGTCTTGAAAAATGCATTAACCATAGGTGTTTGTTGTTTCTTGGCTTCTTGTTCTATTCGGGAAAAGGACAACTCTGTTGTTTTGGCTCGTGTTAATGACCAAGTATTAACTGTTAATAAACTTGAAAAACTTTTGCCTCCCAAGAACCGGATAGACAATCAACTCAAAAGCTTTATACATGCCTGGGTAGATAACGCTCTTTATTATGATGCGGCGCTAAAGGACGGGCTTCTTAAGGACGGCCACCTTTCAAATGAAAGAGATCGTTATTACAAAAAAATTGTGATAGGGTCCTATATTCAAACAAAAACGTCATCTAGTGTTGTGGTATCTAATTCTGACATTCGAGACTATTATGATGAAAACCCATTTGGGTTCATTCGACAAAACGACGAGGCGTATGTTTATCATTTTTTTACAAACAAACATTTAGACGCACGTTCAATTCGTTCAAAATTGTTAAAGAAACAAGCGGTAGATATAACAAATGAACTTTTCGATGGTTTTAGGGTTGAAAAAAAAACCGTGACACGGGGGTTTTTGTTGAAAGAATTAGACATCGCAATTTTTAAAAACAAAAAAGGGTCTATTGTTGGCCCCATACGCACCTCGAATGGCTACCATGTTTTTAAAATTATAAAAAAATATAAAAAAAGCAGCAAGAGGGGGATGGAAGACGTTTATGATAAAATCTATCAAAGGCTTTTAAAACAGAAGCAATTGGTGTTGGCGACGGACCTGCTGGACAGTTTAAAAGAAAAATCAACCGTATTTATTAATTCAAACTATCAATAAAAAATGACCTGTAAAAAAATATTATTAATTTTAATTATTTCCTTTTCCTTTTCTCAGGGAGACGTTCAATACATAGATGGTGTTGCGGCAATCGTTGAGGATCACGTTGTTTTAAAAAGCGATTTAATCCAAATGGTAAACATGGCGGCTATTCAAAATAAAATAGACCCCAGAACAAACCCGGATGCTTTTATTCGGTTACAAAATTCTGTCATTCAGTCTATGATAGACCAAAAAATTATGCTTGAAATGGCTGAGATAGACTCTATTGTTGTGGATGAAAAAGAAGTAAACCAGGCGCTAGACCAACAGATACAGATGTTGGTGGCCCAGGCGGGAAGCGAAAGCCAGGCGGAAGACGCGCTTGGGCAGTCCATAAAAGATTTTAGGCGTGAGTTTTGGTATGACATGAAAGACAGGATGATTTCTGAGCGGTATCAACAACAACTTTTAAGCGCGGTTGTCATCACGAGATCCGAAGTGAAAGAGTTTTATAAAACATATAAAGACAGTCTACCTGTCTTGCCCATGATGGCCAAGGTTCGACATCTACAGCTTCCTATAAAACCTGGGGCGGCCGCAAAAGAAAAAACGAAATCTTTTCTTTCTGAGTTAAAATCTCAAATAGTTGATGGCAGCTCCTCTTTTTCAGATATCGCAAAAGCACACTCGCTTGACCCTTCAAAAAATAACGGCGGAGAACTTGGGTGGGTAAAAAGAGGCTCGTTAGTTAAAAGCTTTGAAACTACGGCGTTTACGATTGAGCTTGGAGAAATCAGTGACCCTATTGAAACGGAATTCGGGTATCATATTCTTGAAACGCTTGAAAAACAGGGTGATAAAATTCGTGTACGACATGTTTTGATGTCTCCGGAAATAACTAAAGACGATAACGAGCGCGCATATAACCTGGCTTTTGCGATAAAGGACTCCGCCACCACGCTGGATAAATTTAAAGAACTTGTAAAAAATCATTCATCGGATAAAACAACAATAGATATTGGAGGGGACCTTGGTTGGATTGATCCAACCAACTATGCTGTGCCAGAAATTGGTCAAGCTATTAAATATATAGAGCTGGGGTCTTGTAGTCCCCCTATCAACTCATCAATTGGTTTTCATTTGCTTTGGGTTGGTGGATTAAAAAAAGGTGGGCGACCCAATCTTCAAGATCACTGGGCCGAAGTAGAATCCATGGCGCTTAATAAAAAGAAGATGGATTGGTACCAGATGTGGATATCTGATGCTCGTAAAAAATTTCATATTCAAATTACTTCAGGCTAGTTTACACAAAGATATACACATCTTATAATAAAACAGGTGGAAAACTTTCATCCTTTTCTTTTTGGCGGGTTTTTCATAAAAACACCTGCATATCTTCAAAGTTATCCACAATCTTTTACACTTATACACATCATGTTTTTCTTTAGTTAATATTGGTATCTGCTTTTAAACAAAGATGGTCGGTGTGTTTGATGGTGACCGCTCTCCACATATCCACAGCCCATATAAATAATATATTTTAGTTTATTAAATAAGCTTTATTTATAAGCTTTATATAATTGTGTATAAATACACAGTTGAACGAGTTCTTTTCCCCGTTGTATTTTTTATATAAAGAAAGGACACTCAATAAAAACAAAAAAACCAATAGCACCAAACCGCCGTATGAAGATATAATAAATTGCGATATCCAAGAAAACATAGGACTAAACAACTAGGGCTTCTAATTTTTAGAAAATGATTTATAAGGTTTTCTACAATTAAAACGAATACAACAAGGAATCAAAAATGAACAAACTATTTAACTTTATTCTTATTACGGCCCTTCTTTTTTCAGCTTGTTCCAAAACACCAGTTATTGAGCTTCCGGTCACAACATCATCTCCGAAAGCGCTGGAATATTATAAAAGGGCTATGGATTATTATTTGACAACAGACTTTCCAGAAGGGTGGGCTATGTTGGATAGCGCCCTGGTCCTTGATCCACAATTTGCCATGGCAAGTGTTTGGAGATGGCACCCAGATCCAAATATTAGAACGAAAAACAGAAACAAAGCATATTCGTTAATTGATAGCGTTTCTAGGGCGGAGCAAGATATGCTTAAAGCAAATAAATTTGAAGACTCTGGAAATTTAGACAGCGCCCTGTTTTATATTAAGAAACTAGTTGATGAAAACCCCAATTCATACGAAGCATATAATGAACTGGGAACAATATATGGACAAAGAAACGAACTGGGCCTTTCTGAAAAAGCCTTTAAAAAAGCAATAGAAATAAACCCAAACAACTATAAAGCATACACATACCTATTCGGACAACATGTAACATATGGATATTATTATTTACTCCCAGTAGAAGACAGGGATATAAATAAAGGACTAGGATACGCAAAAAAGTTAATAAAAATGAAACCAAATAGGGCGCACGGATACCACGCAAAAGCAAATTGCTATAGGCAGATTGGAGATTTTGAAAAAGCAATTCCACTGTATGATAAATCTGTAGAGCTGAGCAAAGGAACCACTAGCGAAGCAGCAGAGAACTATGTATCTGCTCACAATATAATGTTTGCTGGAGATTTTGAGGCAGCAAGAAAAAGATATAAAAAGGCGCTGGGTGTTGTGAAAAACTTTCAGACTGAAAAAAGCATAAAACAGTTCATTACCATATCATATCTTTTTCAAAGGAATTTCGAAGGAGCACTAGACAATCTATATTCTATGGAGGGAGACTTTGTTGTTAACGAAAACCTGGATGAATCATATTTGCTTTGGGAGCTTAGACAAATTGAAAGATTGAAATTCATTTGTTATGCACATAACCAAATGGAGTCAGAGGCAAAAAAAGCACTAGACAAAGCAATAGGGCTAAATGAAAAATATGTAATGATGTCTCAAGATGAATCAAGAAAAAAAGAACATAGGGTTTTCAAAACATATAATAAAGCCTGGAACGACATTCTTTTTGGTAATTATTCATCTGCAAAAGAAAAGCTCGCTGAATTAAATAAGCTTGCCGGGTCATATAAAAACCCAACAGCCTTTGATGGGTACTATGGTCTCATGGGAATGCTTCACCTTATGGAAGGAAACACAGAGCTGTCTGAACAGGCATTTAGAAAAGGAGACAAAAGAGATGTGTATTTCAACTATTTCAAGGCTTTATCATTAAGGGCAAATGGGAAAAAAGAAGACGCAAAAGAAATACTAACAGCAATTTCCAGCGAAAACTTCAGTTATTTAGAGCTTGCCCTCGTTAAGGTTCTCGCTCAGGAACAACTACAAAAACTATAAGACGAATGATGTGGTTCACGCACCCTAGGGTTATCTTTTTTCTTTTGCTGTCGGCGGTCACTGGAGCAAGCGGACAAAATTTCGAAAAAACCAGACTCCAAAACATAACATCCGAACGTATTCTTTCTGTAGCAAGAGATAGTTTGGGTTATATGTGGCTTGGAACCGATGAGGGGTTAAATAGATTTGATGGCGTTAGAATTACGAACTACAGATCTAATATTTTTGACACGACCACAATTTCAAGCAACAGGGTGTGGGCCATATTCGTTGATAATGAAAACAATGTTTGGGTTTTAAATGACAGGGGTGTTGATTTATATAACAGGATTAATAACGACTTCGTTCGTTTTAAGACAAGCTCCCGCCCACTGCATTTTTCAGACATTGGTGATTCGCTCATTGTAACCACTCGGCAAAGCGGCCTACTTGTTATTGATAAAAAAACAAGGACTACCTCTTTGTTCTCATTTGACCCCCTGGACCCCCTGTCAATTTCATCATCGCGCTTCAGCAGCGCCCAAACATCTCCTGTGTCTACCAAGAAAAACATGGCATGGGTTGGAACCACGAACGGGTTAAACAGGGTTAATTTTTCTACAAAAAGCGCTAAGAGGTTTTATAAAGAAAAATCAGAAATTGTTCAAAGAGACACCATTCTTGCTCTCCTTGAACTAGAAAGCGAATTATTGATAGGGTCTTCCGCGGGCGTAGTTGCGTATAACGAAACAAGCGGGAAAACAAAACAAGTTATTAATCACCACACCAATGCGATTGTAAAGACACATCAAGATGGCACCATTATGGCGCTGGGCCAAAGCAAGTCTATCTTGCTTGATAATGATAAAAACATTTTAAACACCATTAAACACAATACCCCAAAAACAGAAGTTTTATACCTGGGAGGCAATCAATACATCTTATGGTCAAAGGAAGATGTTGAAATTATAATGGTAGAGCAAGAAAACGATCGCTGGCTATGGGAAAAGGGTTCAGTCCCAGTTATTCCGGAAGAAATATTATTTGATCCCGAAGGCAACATTTGGATAGCATCTAAGGATGGTTTATTTGTCGGATCAAACACCGAAACCCCCACATCATTTGTAAAACACAATAACCGAAAATCAAAAAGCCTGTTTACAAAAACAGTAAATAACCACCTTATATATATTAACGGAGCCGTTTTTGAAACAAGAAAGTCCAGTATAAACAAAGTTTATCAAATCGAGGACCCACCGACAAAAGACAACCTGAACGGTATGTTTGTTACACGGGCCGGCGAATCTTTTCTGTTTAGTAAAAAAATATACCACGTTTCAAACGGCAAAGCGCAGGAATTGGCCGCATTTGATGGAGACATCAATGTTATAAGCGCAAACCAAAACTATTTACTTGCATCAATAAAAAATAGCGGGATTGTTGCTGTCGATCTCTCATCTCGGGATATATACGACTACAGGGAAAACAGACTTATTATGAAAGATTTTCCCACCGGGGCATCAAGTATTTATATAGACAGCACTTCGGCGTGGATAGGCAGCGAAGAATCCGGACTCTATGAGTATGATATGTCTAGGCTTGCAAAACCAAAATTAGTTAAACATTATGTTTATAACAGTGATGATCCACAGTCTTTTGCGTCTAGCTCTGTGTCTTGTCTTCAACCACAAAATGGGCGGATGTTTATTGGAACCAATGGCGATGGAATATTTCAACACTTGGGTAATGAAAAATTTGATAAAATAACTTTCGAAGATGGTTTGCCAAGTAATAATATTATTTCTTTGGCGCCATCATCGGATTCATTATTATGGGCGCTTACAAAAGATGGCGTATCTCTTATTAACCACATCAACGGGGAAGTGAAAAACTTATCGATGGAAGAAGGGCTAGAAACATTTATTGAATCTCAAAACTCTTTAGTCTCCACGCAAAACGGCAACGCTATGGTCGCGGGTCTAGGCGGACACTATTATATTGATAAAGACCGTATCTATATAAACGAACATGAGGAATTCGTTTCAATTGAATCTGTTAGTCTTATTGATAAAAACAATAGAAAATACCCCACAAAAAAAGAAAGCATAAAAGTAACTCACACCACCCCAACGATAAATATTTCCTTCACATCACCATCATATCACAGGCCCACCGAAACCACTTTTTCATTTTTGGTTGATGGATATCACGACTCTTGGGTTGACAACGGGCTAAAGCGGAACATTGAGCTCCAGGGCCTTGCTCCCGGTCAATATACCGCGCAGATAAAATCTTACAATAGCGATGGCTATGAAAGCCGGAATATTGCAAGCATTGATTTCCAGGTGGTTCCCCCATGGTGGAAAACATGGTGGGCTTATCTTATGTATATTGCAACAATTATTGCCGTGTTTGCTTATTATGTCAAATATCAAAAAGAAACCCAGGCAAAAGCATCAAAAGAACAGCACCGGGAAGAAGAATTGGAAGAGGCCCGCCAGTTCCAATTGGACATGCTCCCGAAAACAACCCCAGACATGCTTAATCTAGATATTGCCGCCACCATCCAGACCGCATCAGAAGTTGGGGGCGATTATTATGATTTCTTTCCCCAAAGCAACGGCGAAAGTTTATACGTTGTAGTGGGCGACGCCACAGGCCACGGCATGACGGCCGGTATGATGGTAAGCATTACTAAGGCTGGCCTTTATGGTATTCCACCATCTATTGCACCTAACGATATTACCAAGCGACTCAACAGGGTTATCAAGAACATTGATCTTGGCTGGAACCGAATGGCGATTAACGTAGCTCGATTTTGGAAAGACCGGGTTGAGTTTACATCTGCCGCTATGCCACCCGTGTATCACTATCACACAGAAACAGGCGATGTTGATGAAATTCTTATAGTAGGATTACCACTGGGCAGTATTAAAGGCGAAACATTCAGCCTTGTGGACTTTGAGTTTAAACAAGGCGACTCACTGGTCTTTATCTCAGACGGACTGCCGGAAGCCACCAACCATACAGAGCACATGTTAGGTTACCAGGCTGTCCAGGACTGTGTTAAGGCGAACGGCCACCAAAATGCCAATGACCAAAAACAGGCCCTGTTGGACTTGGGTTCAGCTTGGCTTGGAGACTTACGCAACCAGGACGACATTACCATCGTGGTGGTCAAGAAAAAGTAAGCCTTTGGATTAAAGAAGTTGTGCTATAATTTTCCTAAACGAATTCCCACCAATAAAGCCAGGTGCGGTACATCATGAGCCCAAAACAATCACCCAGAGTAGAATTAACCTTGCCCATCATTCCAGATATGGAACTGGCTGCCACCAAGACCGCCGAAGTGGTAGCGAAACACATGAAACTGAATGAAGAAAAATCAGCCGAGATCAGTATGGCTATCATTGAAGCTACCA
>Ga0066382_10000874_pt1 | contig 10223 bp, 14 predicted proteins | sample Knorr_S23_td_NAD_FD_71218 | JGI IMG/M metagenome (GOLD analysis project Ga0066382, IMG submission 71218) | Marine microbial communities from Southern Atlantic Ocean transect - Knorr_S23_td_NADW_ad_2500m_LV_B | ecosystem: Environmental > Aquatic > Marine > Oceanic | place: Southern Atlantic... | reverse complement strand
TTGCTGCGCGTCAGCAGGTGAGGAAGACGTCAGAACCAGGACCACGAGGACCGGCAAAGCCAGGCCAATCACAGACCGCCATGGGGCAAATGAAGAGCGCATTCGTGCAACCTCCCTACAGACGACAGACCTTTAGGTTACAAAGGCTTACTCACCCAAGTCAAACCCTACGTTTCTCGACCCGAACCCAACAAATGACGAGTCGCTGAGTCCGCTCACGACAAAGGCGCCGCTTCCGGCTCCACCGCCGGAGGCGGGACCTCTATGCTCTCCCGACCTCGCCGGGAGAGCGGAAACACAAGCCGCCCGAAGGGGCGCCGCCCGCATGAGGCCCACCCCCTGCTTAAAGGAGGGCTTTGCTCACGGGAGCCGAGCCTGTAACCACTCAGCTTGTTTGGGAGCGCGATGCGCCGCACGGCAGCAGTAGAATTCGCGCGACGATCAACGAGGTGGGATTCCTCGGGGAGCGACCCCATACGGACAGTCCCTTCACCCTTGCGGTGGGGAACCGCTGGTACGGCACTTGTTGAACCCATCGGGCGGACATTGTAGTCCTTGGCCAGCTTCATCAGATCCTCTCCATCTTTTTGTGTACGCTCGGGGGATCGCTATACGGGGCAGGCGATTCCCTGCGCACTTTGACGTAGCTCGCAGGGGCGATTACGTAGAGCGGGTGACGGCAGTACGTACGCAGGCGCGCGGCACAAGATCTGGCGAGGGATCGCCGCCGTATAAGCGACAGTCCGACTGACGGTTACGACAATCTTCGTGCGATCCACACGGTCCGGAAGACCGCCGTAAGTAGGGTGCCGACGGCAACGAGGCCCAGGACCGCAATGAGTAGCGTACCGGAGTCCCAGCCGGCCCAGAGCGTCGCAACAGGGTCGAAGAGTCCGGCGAATCCGATGAGCAGCAGGCGTTCGGCTCGCTGCATGATGCCCTGTTTGCACACCACGCCTACGCTCTCCCCCCGCGCACGCGCGTAGCTGACGAGCAAGGACCCCCCTAGGGCGGTCACGACTAAGGTCAGCGCCAGGGCCGACTCCCGGAAGAGCACGGCCAATCCGACGAAGGCGCCGACTTCCGCGAAGCGATCGAGCGTGGAATCGAGGAACGCTCCACGCTGGTTCGCCAGTCCGCGCGCGCGTGCGATGCGTCCGTCGAACACATCCGCCGCCCCACCCAGCAACACGCCCCAACCGCCGAGCGTTATGTGACCCGTCGCAAAGGCGACGCCCGCCGCGATCCCGAGCGCGACCCCGAGCAAGTTGAAGAACGTGGGCGAGATCTTCAGAGCGAGGGAGAGCCTCACCAGCGGTCCAATGAACCAGTAGAACCAGCTCCGTATGAAACCGCCGAGTACGAAGCTGCCGCGATCGACCACTTCGTGCGGGTCTGCAGCAGTTCGCGTGGCACTCACGGCGTACACCGGAATCGTGGCGAGCGCCAACGCGAGCACGGCGAGCAGGACCGTGAGGTCCGGGGTCATCGCGAAAGCTCTTTGGGCGGTCGCGTCAACAGCACCTTGATGGCCCGCGGCCACAAGAAGATGAGTGGAAGCCGTCTTTCCAGCGCGGTGAGCTCGATTCGTTCACCGCGATGCCGTTCCACCTTGCGCACGACGTATGGCAGCCAGTTGGCGAAGGTCGCCATGTGCTTGAACCACCTGGCGGTTGCCCGGGCCTTCGATTTCCGAAAGTGACGACGCCACTTCCTGCGCGACGCTGCCGACGCCGGACGCGCCAGCTCGTAGGTGGCCAGCGCCCGCGTGCGGTCTGCCTCGTGATGGATACTCTCGACGAGCACGCCCCGCTCCGCGCCGCGCGCCAACACGAGGCCGAAGTGCTCTCGAAAGTGCCCGGCCTGGCTCTCGAAAATCCGGTTCGCGCGCTGCCTCGACTCGGGCCGAATCTCGCCGCCATAGCACACCTCCAGCATGCGTCGGCCCAGTCGCTCCGCGTCGATGGGGCCGTCCAGGTACGGCTTCATCCATTCCAGGACCCCGTGACGGGCCGAGGCCAGTTGCTGCTCGACCCACTCGGCGTCCTCTACGGTCACGCTGTACACCGGGCCTACCTTCTGAACCAGTCGGCCAAGCAGAAAGTGGTCCGGGGGGTCCGGCCCCAACGCCCGCTCCAGATGGAAGCGGCTGACGATGATGCATTTCGCGATTCCGTTGCGCCCGTCGTCCGGGGCGAAGGCAATGGCGTTCGGCGGCAGGAATCCGGCCATGAAGGACAGCAGCCAGGTCGGCCGGTGTAGTTCGCCGGCTTCGTTGAGCGCAGCGTAGAAGGCTCTGTATTCGTCGACGATCACCACGAAATCGACGGCGCTGTGTCGGTCTGGGTTGGCGCCCAGCACGTGGGATCCGTACAGCAGGATTGACCTGATGGAGCCGGCGCCGATTCCGACGAGCGCGCCGGCCAGTTCGCTGGCCAAGGAGATTGACGCGTCCTTCACGCGGCCGAGGCCCCCCGCATCTCAGCCAAACGATCGATCATCCGCTGCCGGATTTCGGTGGCGAACGCATTGTGGTCGCCCTTCGGATCCGGCCAGTCGAACTCTCCCACCAACTCGATGCGCCCCTCGAGTTTGGCCATGCCTGCGAAGAAGTCGGACAACTTGGGGTAACCCGAATAACCGTCAACAACAAAGGCATAGACCCGCCAGGGCCGAGCCCTCAGGATGAGCCTGAGGCCGGTTGTCATGAACGGCCCGATCTCGCCGTCCCTGGTGCGGTGCCCTTCGGGGAAGATCATGAACGGCACCTCGGACGTTCGAGCCGACTCTTGGAGTTTTCTCAACATCCTGCGAGTCTGACCCGCCGTTGCCGCGGGGTCTACCAGCGGGAATTGATATAGCTTGAGCACGTGTGAGATTAGCGGTATCCAACGCGCGTAGCGTCGGCGCGTCACGATACGGGGGTACCCGTTGTCGATGCACCTCACGATCAGTGGGATGTCGATGAGCGACTGGTGGTTCATTAAGATCAGAATCCCTGGCCCGGAGGGCACTTTCAACGGCTCGGGGAGAGAGGCTCCGCCGATCCATGACAAAGGTGCCGTTACCACCCAGCACAGCCATTGGGCCCATGCGACGAGGATGCGGTCGCGACGGGAAGGAAAGAGCCAGCCTGAAGGAACGATCAAGAAACGCTGTATCGGATCGCAGAGCAGGATGACCGCGCAAACGGCGGTGATGGCGAGGTAGCCGCGGAGCTTCAAACGAGACGCCTCTGAGAGCGCAGGACGAATGACGACTGGCACTGACGTGCGGTGGACGGCGAAGCCTAACCGGTCTCGCCAACCAGCATCAAGACGAACATGCACATGAGCGACATGGATTACACGTACTACGGCTTCCGAAACTGCGTGGGAGCCTTCTTCGAGATGCCCACATCGGACGCGCGCAAGCTACTGCCGTCCCACCTGGAGCCTCTGGAGATGCAGCACGAACGGAGTATCCTTGCACTCACCTGCTTCGAGTTCACGGAGAGCGAGGTTGGACATTACTTCGAGGTCGTGCTCGCGGTGATCGTTCCGCCCATGGTGGAGCCCGGCAAACCGCTGCCCAAGGCTGCGTTCTTCCCGTTCTGCGTCGGCACGTCGTCCGAGGCATCGCGCCTGCACGCGATCGAGCGCTGGCATCTGCCGCACTACATGTCGGACCTCGACATCTCGATGACCGAGTCTGGCGATGCGATGGAGGTCACGGTCCGGGATGGCGACACGCCGGTACTCGACTTCACCGTCACCAAGCACGAGTACGCTCCCACCAAGAACCTCTACAACGCGTTCACAGTGGAAGCTGGGGCCGACGCCAAGTTCAAGGCGAACATCTACATGGAGGCCCCACACTCCGAGCACGAGGAGGAGAACGGTTCGCTCACGCTTTACGAGCATGCGATGACCGAAGGGCTCACGATCGAAGACGTGAACACGTATCCCTTCCGTGAGCAGTGGTACCAGGCGGGCCAGCAGACCTTCGAGCCCCTACTCGAACTCTGAGCACGGTGCCGCGCCACTTCGTCATCTTCAATCCGGCCTCGGGCCGCGGACGCGGTAAGCGGCGCATCGAGGTCTACCGCCAGTTGCTCTCCGATGAACTGGACGACGTCACCTTCGCCGAGTCGGCCGAGCCCGGGGGAGAGATCGCGCTCGCCGACAAGGCTACCGCCGAGGGCTACGACGTGGTCGTGGCCGTTGGAGGCGACGGCACCTGGAGCAATGTGGCGGACCGGCTACTCGCGAGCGGACGCGACGACATCACGCTCGGCATCCTGCCCAACGGTACCGGCAACGACTTCGGCCGGAGCTTGGGCTTTGATCCATCTGACGTGGGGGCGGCAGTCAAGGTCCTGACATCCGGCAACATCAGGATCGTGGACGTGGGGCGGGTCGAAACCGAGAGCGCCTCGGAGCACACTCCCGAACGCTGGCAGACGCGCTATTTCCTGAACCTGATCGGGTTCGGCTTTGATATCGCGGTGATCGATGCTGCCGCCGGCGCACGGTTTCTCAAGGGTGAACTGCTCTACAAGATCACCGCACTGCAGCAACTCTTTCGTTTCCCGGGCGTCGAGCTGCGACTCAGCAGCGAGGGCGGTGAAGAGCGTAGCGGGCGGTACCTTATGGTCACTGTTTCGAACGCGCCCTTCTTTGGGGGGGGCTTTCCCATCGCTCCGGATGCAACCGTCCAGGACGGGAAGTTGCACGCGTGTCAGATTAGCGACGCATCTCCACTGTCCCGTCTCAGGCTGTTCAATCTGGCTGAGCGCGGTCGGCACGTGACCTCGGATCGCGTGGAGGTGATCGCCGACAGCGGCTTCCGAATGGAGTTCCCGGCTCCGCCGCGCTTCGAGGTGGACGGCGACGTGCGCCGCTCTGCCGGCCACACGGTCGAAGCACGCATTCTACCCGGTGCCCTGAAGGTGATCGCGCCGAAGTAGACGCGAAGGGTTGCTACTCCTGGGCGAACGCGGATACTTTGTGGAGCAAAGTACTTGTTCGTGCTCGGCGTCAGCCCCATGCTGCATTTATGAATCTGCCCGCCAAGAAATTCAACAATCCCGATCAGGGACCTGTGGCACTACACGATCGGGCGATGGACAATCTGCGCTACATCCGCGAAACGATGCAGCGCTCTGCGTCCTTTACCCACGTTTCGGGGATCGGCGGCGTGCTCATGGGGCTGATCGCGATCGCGGCCGCGCTTGCAGCATCCGGGGCGTCCGGACCCTCGATGTGGGTGGGCACTTGGCTGGCAGCGGCTGCTGCGGCTCTGTCGGCGCAGACGCTCGCGATGATTCGAAAGTCGGCGGCGGCGGGTGAGGGGCTTCTCACCGGCCCGGGCCGCAAATTCGCCTGGAACCTCATCCCGCCTCTGGTGGTCGGCGCGGTGCTCACCGTGGTGTTCGTGCGGGCCGAATTGATCGACCAGCTGCCGGGCGCCTGGCTACTGCTCTACGGCACCGGCATAGTCACCGGCGGCTCCTACTCCGTTCGTCCCGTCCCACTCATGGGTGCCGCGTTCATGGGTCTGGGAACCATCGCCTTCTTCGCTCCGGCGACGTGGGGCAACGCATTCATGGCCGCCGGCTTCGGAGGCCTACACATCTTATTCGGTATCGTGATCTGGAGGAGACATGGCGGCTAGACAGGGCGCTTTGCCCAAAGCCCGAGGAGACGCTCGGCCGACTGCCTTGGCAGGAGTCCGTGGCCAGCACTCACAGGCCGCCGATCCCTTGGAGCTCGATCGGCTGATTCACGAGCGAGTCCGGCTCGGAATCGTGAGCGCGCTCGCCGTAAACGGCTCGCTCACGTTCACCGATCTCAAGGAGCTGCTCGGCGCCACCGACGGCAACCTGAGCGCGCACGCGCGTCGGCTCGAGGACGCCGGGTACGTGAGATGTCAAAAGTCGTTCGAGAGCAGAATGCCAAGGACCGAGTACGAGCTGACGAAGTTGGGTCGCCGCGAGCTTCAGCTCTACCTCGATCACATGGAAGCCATCATCAGTGCGACACGCGATGCCTGACCGCCTCGCCGAAGCCGCCCCGCTTTTTTTTCGGAGGCAGGCTCTATGACACAGAGTGCTCTTCGTGCGGACGAGCAGGATGGTCTGCACGTAGCGATCATCATGGACGGGAACGGGCGCTGGGCCCGAGAGCGTGGGCGCCGGCGCGAGTCGGGTCATCGCGAGGGCGCGAAAGCAGTCCGCCGGGTGGTCGAAGCATCGCCCGACCTCGGCATCGACGTGCTGACCCTGTATGCGTTTTCATCCGACAACTGGCAGCGGCCCCAGCGCGAAGTCCAACTACTCATGAAGTTGTTCCGCCGATACTTGAAGAGTGAGATCGCCGAGCTCAAGGCAGAGGGCGTGCGCCTACAGGTCATCGGCCGACGCGACCGCCTCGCGCCGGACCTCGTACGCCTCATTGAGGAGTCGGAAGAAGCGACGCAGATATGCCGCCGACTCTCGCTGCGACTGGCTGTGGACTACTCGAGCCGCGACCTGCTCGTCTCGGCCGTCCGCGCCGCGGCCGCCCGCACGGACCTCGATCGGGCTTCGCTCTCCCTATTGCTCGGGCAGGCGATGCACACCGAGGAGCCCGCGCCTGACGTGGACCTGCTCATCAGAACGGGCGGGGAGAAGCGCCTGAGCGATTTCCTGCTATGGGAGTGTGCCTACGCAGAGCTCGTATTCACCGACCGCATGTGGCCCGACTTCCAGGGCGACGCGCTCGCGCAGGCCATTTCTGAGTACTCTTCCCGCAACCGCCGCTTCGGACGGGTTGCCGAAGCCAGCTGAGCGGTCCGGGCGGGTCCAGGTCGACCACAGCTCCCGTAACACTAAGTCCGACCACCAGTTGCGGACACTTCCAGTTCTAGGAGGCGCTGTTTTCGCCACACGCCCCCGCCGTATTCCACCAGCTTACCGTCGGCTCCGACCACTCGGTGACACGGGACGATGATCGCCAGGGCGTTCATACCGTTCGCGCTGCCGACCGCGCACACGGCGGAGGGGCGGCCGATGGTCTGGGCCAACTCGGCGTAACTGCGAGTCTCCCCGTACGGAATGGTCGCCAATGCCCGCCAGACGGTTTTCTGAAACTCGGTACCTGGCGCGCTCGTGGGAACGGTGAAGACTTCGAGCGTTCCGGCGAAATAGGACTCGACCTCGCGCGCCGTTTGCTCGACGATGGGGTTCCGGTCCGGCACGAACACGGCGGTCGACGAACTTGAGTAGGCAGAGAGCATCGTCCGTCGCTCCTGCCAGCATGGGTCCAAGCGGAGTGGTGATGCGCTGCACACGAACGACGCTCGCGCCCTCCAAATCGGTTGGAGTCGAGCCGAAGCACCTCTCGAACATCTTCCAGAAGCTCGGCGTTTCTTCCCGCGGAGAACTGGCCGACGTGATCCGCGAAAAGGGCTTGCTCGAGAAGTAGCGCTCTATTCGCGAACGAGCTTCCCGTCCGAGAGGTGCCACCGCTGTTCGGCGAGCACTTCAGCGTCTGCCTCGTCGTGACTGACGAGCACGAGCGGCACACCCCGCTCGGCGCACCATTCGCCCACAACACGAGCGAGCTCAGCGCGGAGGGGGCGGTCGAGTGCCGAGAACGGCTCGTCCAACAACAGGAGCTTCGGTTCGGCCAGCAGCGCCCGTCCAAGCGCCACGCGTTGCCGTTCCCCGCCCGAAAGTCGGCGGGGTCGCCGCTCGAGCAACTCCGTGATCTGCAAGAGGCGAGCAGTCTCCTCCACGGCAGCAGCGGAAGGCCCCGCGTAGCCGAGATTGTCCCGCACCGTCAGGTGGGGGAAGAGTAGGACCTCCTGTGGGACCCACCCGACTCTCCGCAGCCACGGCGGCACGATGGGCCCGTCGTCGCCTTGCCATCGTTGGCCGCAGAACGTGACGAGACCTCGCGCGCGTCGCTCCACGCCAGCGAGCACCCGCAGAATCGTGCTTTTGCCGGCTCCGGAGGGACCCACGATCGCGATCGCCCGGCTCTCGGTGTCGAGCTTCACTCGCATCGTCTTGGACGCCAACGGAATCTCGAAATCCAGCCCCAGTCGGTAGGAAGAGTCAGTGGCCATGTCGGTCTTCCAAGCGGAGCTTCTGACGGCGGGAGAGCGCTTCGAATCCGAGCAGAGCCAGCAAGGAAATCCCAACGCTGGCGCCGACCAGCACCCAGATCGTGCTCCTGCCAGACGGCGATTCGAGCAACGTGTAGACCGCGAGCGCAATCGTCCGGGTCGATCCCTCGACATTGCCGGCCAGGACCACCGTTGCACCGAACTCGCCGAGCGCGCGGGCGAACGCCAGCATGGCACCCGCCGCGATGCCCGGCAGCGCGAGCGGTAATGAGACGCGGAAGAAGGTCCGGCGTGGGGGCGCACCCAAAGTCCACGACAGCTCCTCGTACATCGGATCCACGGCCTCGAAGGCGCCGCGAATGGTAATCACGTAAAGCGGCAAGCCCACGACGAACGCGGCGATGGCGGCGCCCAAGATGGTGAACGGAACCGGCAGACCCAGGGACGCGAGCCGGCTTCCCAGAGGCGTTCCCCCCCCGAGCACGGAAAGCAGAAGAAAGCCGGTCACGACCGGTGGCATGACCAGAGGTGCCATGACCAGCGTCGAGAGCAGGGCCTTGCCGCGAAACTCCCGGCGCGCCAGCAGCCACCCGAGGCCGACCGCTGGAACCAAGCCGGCGATGGTTGCCAACAAGGCGACCATGAGCGAGAGCCGTATCGCTGAAGCGACTGCCGGCGCCTGGACCACGGCGACGCTTGGCAGAGCCTGCACAGCCGAGGGCTCCACCAGGGCGAATCCGGAAGCTGCGACAATGTCGCGGCCCTGCTCGCTGACCACGAAGCGCAGGAACGAGTCCGTCGATTCCGGCGCCCGCGAAGCGCTCAACGGCGCAGACCAATACAAGACCGGCGGGTGATTCGTCGCCTCGAACGCGAAGGCGACACGCACTCCCGGCTCGGCTGCCGCGTCCGTCCGGTACACGATTCCGACGGGCACCTCTCCCCGGGCTACCCACTCCAGAGCACCGCGCACCGAGCCGCCACGCACGACGCGGTCCGCTACCTCGGCCCAGACCCCTGTCGCCTCGAGCGCTGCCCGAGCGTAGCGACCCGCGGGCACGTTTTCGCCCGCAAGAGCGATGCGTGGGAAGCGCGTGAGTTCAGCGGGCGTGGCGAGCGGACTCGCGTCAGCCGGAACGACGACGACGAGTTCGTTGGCCGCCATCGCTACCGCTATGCCCTCGCGCACAACAGCACGTTGCTCGAGCCAGTCCATCCACTCGCGGTCGGCCGCGAAGAACGCATCCGCAGAAGGGCTCTGCAACGCCTGCACCGCCAGCCGAGAGGTGGCATCGAAAGAGAAACGGACTTCGGCGCCGCCCCTGCGACGCCAAGCGTCGGCAAGCCTTGGCAGCACCTCGGCGAGCGAAGAGGCTGCCAGAACCAACAGGGAAGAATCGGGGGCAGCCTTGGCCGACGATACCGTAGGCTCGAAGCCGATCCGCACTGGCTCGCCCGCCGCGGCATCCGCCCTCAGCAGCAGCACAAGACCGCACGCCAAGACCCACCCCGTCATACAGACGTGCGGGGCGTGAAGCGCGCGAACGCAACGGCGCGGACGGGAAATTCGGCTAACGGCAGACACGGGCCGGCCACGGTACCCAAGAGCACCTCATCGCGGCAAGGTCCACACTTGCTGGGCCCCTTCCTTCTTGCGTCCTTTCCGCCATGACGCCGACCAGCGAAGGCGCAGCAGTCGCCGAAACCGCGATCGATGTGCGCAGCCCCGAGCTCGACTCCTTCGGGCACGTGAACCACGCGGTCTTCCTCACGTATCTGGAGCACGCACGCTTCAAAGCGATGCAACAGGCCGGGTTCTCATGGCAGGTCCTCGACGAACGTGGGTGGACGATCTTCGTAGTCCGCTGCGAGATCGACTACCTGTCCGAAGCAAGGCGGGGAGACGGGCTGATCGTGCGCACTTGGATGGATTCGTTCCGGCGGACCAGCATGAAGTTCGCCCAAGAGATCGTGCGAGCGGACGACCCGGGTGTGGTGGTCACGCGGTCGCTGGTGACGGCGGCCTGGATGGGATCCAACCGACGCCCGATGCGGGTGCCCGAGGGAGTACGTGCTGGTCTGCTCGCGATGGCTCCGTCCACTCCGTGATGATTGTCGGGAACGACGTCGTG
>Ga0066382_10000872_pt1 | contig 10225 bp, 6 predicted proteins | sample Knorr_S23_td_NAD_FD_71218 | JGI IMG/M metagenome (GOLD analysis project Ga0066382, IMG submission 71218) | Marine microbial communities from Southern Atlantic Ocean transect - Knorr_S23_td_NADW_ad_2500m_LV_B | ecosystem: Environmental > Aquatic > Marine > Oceanic | place: Southern Atlantic ocean... | reverse complement strand
GTGGAATGGAGTTGCTCACTACTTCGCCTATCAACATCGCCGAGCAGATCCTGCGCGAGGTCAGTCCCTGGGCGCAAAGGAAGAAGTTCTTCGAAATTGAATGCGGCGTCATCGGAATGCGAATCGAGAACGGCATTGGGCGGTCTTTGGCGCCGCCGGATCATACGATAGCGATCAAAGCAAAGGAGTTCCGTCTGGCCGGTTTCGGGGATGTTCAATTAGCAGACGAATCGATGAACCTGTCGGTGCGCTCCAAAGCCCGCCGCTTGGGCCTGTCGGCCGCAACGCTGATTGAACAGTCGGGGCTTTCTCCCATTTACTCCCCGTTCTATCGGATTGCCGGAACCCTGCTTCGCCCCAAAGTCGAGCCGGACCCGCAGGGAACTGATCTGCTGGAGACGGGTGTCAAGCTGGGTGCGGCCTGGGCTACGGGCGGGACGTCGGTCTTCTTACTGAGCCTGATCGACCGCCTCGTCATTGAGCCGGTCGGGTGTGAAGGTGCCAAAGAACGGGCCCGTGCATTGGTGCCCTCGTCGGTTCTGTAGATTTCAATAGATTGGTTGCGGGGATTAATAAAAAGCCCAAAAACGAATCAGCGCTGGGCGATCGCAGCCGTGGAAGATCAGGAGATCTTACAATCGGCATTTGTCATAAATGTACCGGGCCGTCATTAAATCCAGGTGACCGCCACCGCCGTTTTTAAATACCGTGATCTCATCTTGTCCCTGACGGCCTGGGTGGTCACCGCCACTCAATTGGTAAAGGTCGGCGACAACGTCTTGTTCGCGCAAAGTGCCATTTTTGATTGGAATGGCCAACTCGCCGATCTCACTGATGGTGGTTTGCCTCGAATCGACAAAAACCTGCCCGCGGCGCATCGCGGTGTCGTCCGCTTCTCGCATATCGAGGGTAAAGGCGCCCACCAGGTCGAGATGGCACCCAGGCGACAACCATTCCCCGTGGATAAGGGGCTGCTGGGCCATGGTCGCGCAACTGATGAGATCGGCGTTTGAAGCCGCGCGTTGCAGATCATCGGTTGCGACAATATCGAACTCTGGCCGCAGGGAAGCGATCAGTCGATCGCGTCGATCCGCGCTGCGGTTCCAGACTTCAATTTGTTTGATTTCCGGGCGCACACTGATGTGAGCGCGAATCAGATGGGGCGCCATCGCGCCAGCGCCCACCATCAGTAACGTCTTACAGTTCGCACGGGAAAGTCGCAGGCTGCCCAGCGCAGAATCTGCCGCTGTTTTTCGCCAAGTCAGTTCATTTCCATCGATAGAAGCGAGTGGCGACCCGGTTGTGCCGTCGAAAAGAACGTAACTGGCTTGGATCGCTGGCAAGTCGGCCGCTCGGTTGCCGGGAAAGACGGAGGCCATTTTGACGCCGAGCGCACGCCCGCGTTGCCAGCCCGCCCGGACCAGAAAATGATCCGTAGCCCCGCCCTCGCCCTGTTCGCTAAGCAGCAGGTCGCCGAGGTTAGCAGGGTCCTCACGGTGCATTTGATCGAGCGCTTCGATGAGTTCTGCGTAACCGACACGATCGCGGATCTCCTCGCCGCTGATGTGAAACTGACTCGTGTCGCGGCTCATAGCCTGCCTTATTGCCCACTTGAGAATATACCCGTGGTACCTTTACGGGCGAAAATCCAGGTATCGAGTGGCAGCGAGTTATGGCAATTCATTTTCGTAGCGAGGAGTTCGGGCAGCGGGTTCGGCAGCTTTGCGCTGCACTCGATGCGCAGGGTCTCGATGGTCTTTTGCTCTTCAAGCAGGAAAGTATGTACTATCTTACCGGCTACGAGACATTCGGATTTTGTTTTTTCCAGTGTTTGTATTTCAGCGCTGACGGTCGAAAAGTATTGATGACCCGCGCGCCCGATCTGCGCCAAGCACAGCATACCTCGACACTCGACGACATCCGCGTGTGGGCAGACGAGGCGGATGCGTCGCCGGCCGCGTTCCTGCGAAATATGCTCGAGGAGCTGGGGTGCCGCGACCAGCGCCTCGGTATCGAGTTGGATTCCTACGGGCTGACCGGGCGCAACTGGGGTGCAGTGCAGTTGGCGCTCGAATCATTCTGTACGTTGACCGATGCTTCTGAACTTGTCACGCGCTTGCGAATGGTCAAGAGTCAGGCCGAATTGTTGTTCGTCGAGCAGGCGGCTCAACTGGCCGACGACGCACTCGATAAAGCGGTTTCTCTTGCCCGGCCCGGGGAGAATGAAGGTCGGATCCTTGCCGGGATGCATTCGGTGGTGTTCAGTGCAGGCGGGGATTATCCCGGCAACGAGTTCATCATCGGGTCAGGACGGGATGCGCTGCTGTGTCGTTACCATAGTGGTCGTCGCGTGCTGGATGACAAGGACCAGCTGACCTTGGAATTTGCCGGTGTGTACAGACGCTATCATGCCTGCCTCATGCGGACCCTCGTCATTGGCAGTCCGGGTCGACGGCAGATCGAGATGCATTCGGTTTGCCGCGAAGCACTCGCTGCTTGTCGGGAAAATGTTCGGCCCGGCAATTCGATGGGGGCCGTTTTCGATGCCCATACCGGGGTCATGGATGAGGCCGGGTTCCAAGCACACCGGTTTAATGCCTGCGGTTACGGCTTGGGTGCAACATTTAGCCCGACTTGGATGGATTACCCCATGTTTTTTCACGGCAATGCAGAACCGATCGTTACCGGAATGGTTCTGTTTTTGCACATGATCTTGATGAACAGTGAAGAAGGGTATGCGATGACGTTGGGGGAGACCGTCCAGGTAGGCGACACGGGTGCTGTTCGCTTGAGCCGCCATGGTACCGACCTGATCGTTCGTGCCTGACGGTTTGCGGGAATACATCGATCGACAGGACCCGGGGAAATGCATTAAGGAAGAGTATCCCCCGCTGCGTGTCGCCAACGCCAAATAGGGTCTACAATCCGAAGCCGATCCCGTTGACGCGACGACAGGGGAAGAAATGACGGCAAAACAACCGCGTATGGGGGGGCGCGCAGCCCGCCAGGCACTTCGGTCCGCACCCATACCGGCGGACGAGCGCCCGGTTCAGCCCGGTCAGTCGGGTGGGCGCTTTCAACCACTTTCTCGATCGGATGTTGAGCGGATCCACCATGCCGCATTGGATGCGCTGGAAACGATTGGTCTGGCCAACCCCTCGCCCAGTCAAGTCGAGTTGTTTACAACGGCGGGTTGTTCCATGTCTGAGGAAGGGCGCTTATTGTTCCCCCGGGCGCTTGTCGAGGATACGGTGGCGAGCGCTGCGCGCAATATCGTACTTCATGGCCAGGAAGAGCGGTATGACCTTGAGCTGAGCGGCGAGCGGGTGTATTTCGGTACCGCAGGTGCAGCCGTACACCTGGTTGACATCGAAAAGCGGGAGTATCGGGATTCCACCATTTCGGATCTTTACGATGCAGCGCGACTGGTTGACCGGATGGAGCACATCCATTTTTTCCAGCGATCGATGGTGCCGAGGGATCTCCCAGACCCGCGTGAGATGGATTTCAATACGTGCTATGCATCAGTACATGGCACGACCAAGCACGTCGGCACAAGTTTTGTATTGCCGGAACACGCCGATGAATCGATCGATATGTTGGAATTGATCGCCGGTGGAGAGAAACTTTGGCGAAAACGCCCGTTCGTAAGTTGTTCGTGCTGCTTTGTGGTACCACCGCTGCGTTTTGCTGAGGATGCCTGCCGGGTGCTGGAAGCCTGTGTGCGACGCGGCATGCCCCTTTTGCTGCTGGCTGCGGGCCAGGCGGGGGCTACGAGTCCGGCGGCGCTGGCAGGTGCGGTGGTACAGGAGGTGGCCGAGGTGCTGGCTGGATTCGTCTACGTCCACCTGTTGCAGCCGGGTCATCCGGCGATTTTTGGGACCTGGCCTTTTGTATCCGATCTTCGGACCGGCGCTATGAGCGGCGGCAGCGGCGAGCAGGCGGTTCTGATGGCGGCCTGCGGCCAGATGGGCCGTTATTATGATTTGCCGACCGGGATCGCAGCCGGCATGGCGGACTCGAAACTACCGGACGTGCAATCGGGCTACGAGAAGGCGTATACCGATGTGTTGGCAGGGCACAGTGGGGCAAACTTGGTCTACGAGGCGGCGGGAATGCACGCGAGTCTGCTTGGTTGCTGCCTGGAGAGTTATATCATTGACAACGATATGTTGGGTGCCATCAATCGAACGATCCGCGGGATCGAGGTCAACGATGACACGCTGTCGCTTGCCGCCATGCGCGACGTCTGCATCGATGGCCCATCGCATTACCTCGGCCATGATCAAACGTTGTCACTGATGGAGCGCGATTACGTGTATCCGGATGTGGCGAACCGCCAGAGCCCCAAGGAGTGGAACGAGTCGGATCGACCCGATGTATTGGAGGTCGCCCGCCTTAAAACGCGGGGCATTCTGGATACACACTTTCCTGCGCATATCCCGGAGGCAATGGACCAGGCCATTCGAGCGCGCTTTCCGGTGTGCTTGCCGCGCGAGAAAATGACGCCACCCGAGCAGCCCTAAGACCGCGCGATTGGCCCTCGTGCCAGGCGAGAATCAGGGCGTCAGGCGGTCGATACGCCAAGCGCCGTTTTCTCCCCGGTTGTACAGGAAACGATCGTGCAGGCGGTCTTTGCGGTTTTGCCAGAACTCGATGCTGTCAGGATCCACCCGGTAACCGCCCCAGAAGTCCGGAAGCGGGACTTCGCCTTCGGCGAAGCGGCGCTTGACCGTAGCAAAAGCCGACTCGAGGATTGCGCGCGAAGAGATCACGTTGCTCTGCGCTGAGGCCCAGGCACTGAGTTGGCTGCCCCGGGGTCGGGAGAGAAAGTATTGCACCGATTCGCTCTTTGATATCTTTTCAACGCGACCGGCAACAGTGATCTGGCGGCCCAGGCGGACCCAGGGAAAGAGCAGCACGGCCTGCGGATTGTCGCTGATTTGTTTGGCTTTGCGGCTGCCATAGTTGGTAAAGAACACGAACCCGCGTGGGTCATAGCGCTTGAGCAGCACGGTCCGTACCGTGGGCAGACCCTCTGCAGAAGCCGTTGCCAGTGACATGGCGTGCGGCATGGGGTAATTTTCGTCCCAGGCTTCGCGGAACCATTTTTCGAACTGCACGATCGGGTCTGAGTCGAGTTCCTCGATCAAAAGGGCGGAGCGGGAAAAATCAGGCTCAAGGTGACCTTGCATCGGTATGAATTGTGTTGCCTTAATCCCCGATCTAAAGCAGCTGGCGGATCGCAGCAATCAAGCGGTGTGAATCGGAATATTGGCAATCGTCTGTTTCCAGAGTGCCGGGCCGGTGGTGTGGATCGATTCGCCGCGGCTGTCTACCGCCACGGTAACGGGCATGTCCTTGACCACAAATTCATAGATGGCCTCCATGCCAAGATCTTCAAAGGCGATGACCCGTGCCGACTGAATTGCTTTTGAGATCAGGTAGGCTGCACCGCCCACAGCAATCAGGTAGGCCGCCTCGTGTTTGCGTATGGTCTCGATCGCGTCCGGCCCGCGCTCTCCTTTGCCAATCATGCCGAGCAGGCCGGTTCGCCCCAGCATGGTTTCCGTGAACTTATCCATCCGGGTCGCTGTGGTGGGGCCAGCCGGTCCCACCACCTCGTCGCCGACCGGATCGACGGGCCCGACGTAGTAGATAAACCGGTTCGTGAAGTCCACCCCTTCGGGAAGTGGCGCCTGGTTTTCGATCAGATCGCAGATCCTTTTATGGGCCGCGTCGCGTCCTGTCAGGATCTTGCCGGACAAAAGCAACGTGTCACCGGGTTGCCACTGTGCGAGGTCCCGACGGCCAATTTGATCAAGGTTCACCCGACGGCTCTGGCTGCTGGGCTGAAAGTCGAGATCCGGCCAGTCGTCGAGGCGGGGGGGCTCGAGATGCGCTGGCCCTGCGCCGTCGAGCGAAAAATGGATGTGGCGGTTGGCCACACAGTTGGGGATCATGGCAACGGGTAGCGACGCAGCGTGGGTAGGGTAGTCGAGCAGCTTGACGTCGAGCACGGTGGTGAGCCCACCCAGACCTTGCGCACCAATGCCAAGTGCGTTGACCCGGTTGTAGATTTCGAGGCGCAATTTTTCCTGTTCTGTCGTGGGCCCCCGGGCAATGATGTCGTCCATGTCGATCGGAGCCATTAATGATTCTTTGGCAAGCAGTAAGGCTTTTTCCGGGCTGCCGCCAACCCCAAGGCCAAGAATTCCGGGCGGGCACCAGCCGGCCCCCATCCCCGGCAGCGTGTCAATCACCCAGGCGACGAGATCGTCATCTGGGTTCAGGATGGCGAACCGTGCTTTATTCTCAGATCCACCGCCCTTGGCAGCGATGATCACATCGAGCCGGTTGCCGGCGACGAGTTCCGTGTGAACGACCGCTGGGGTGTTGTCCATTGTGTTGCGCCTGGCGCCAAAGGCCGGCGCCACGATGGATGCGCGGAGGGGATTGTCGGGATGATTCCAGGCCCGTCGCACCCCTTCATCGACCAGATCTTGCACCGGTAAGCGACTGTCAAAACGAACCTCCATACCGATTTTGAGAAACACGACGACAATACCGGTATCCTGGCATATGGGTCGATGGCCCTCGGCCGCCATGCGAGAATTGACAAGAATCTGCGAAATGGCACTGCGGGCGGCCTCAGATTCTTCGCGCTCGTACGCCCGCGCCATCGCGCGGATGAAGTCAGGCGGGTGAAAGAAGGAAATGTACTGAAGACTGTCCGCAATACTGCCTGTGAAATCTTCCGCTGTGATGACAGTCATTCGAATCGCCTTCCCTGATCGATTCGGGAACGTGTTCTAGAGTAGGTCATTTAATGCCCGTGGCGGGTTGCATCGAACCCAAGGGCCAAGTGTAACAAACGGATGATAGATTCGGCTTGCTAATTGACACTGCCATACCACAATTTCACCCATTCGAAAAGTTTTCCGGGCTCGAAGAAAAGCGTAGCATCAAGGCGGTGAAGTCGCTTTTCATCGAACAGCCGGGAGGCATGAAGGCCCAGTGCAATCGGTCTGTTAGAGCATCAGGAGTGGCTGATCTCTCGCCATGAAGGCGTCTGCGGATCGGCATAATCGGTGGGTAACACAGCTTGCGGTTGCCGTATTGGTTGCCTTGGCTTGGGGGTTTGGAGCCGGTCCGTCGGATGCGGCATCTGCCCCGCGACACAATCTTAAGTGCTCTCGGGCCTTTCCATGTCCACCGCCCATCTGGCCGCGGGTCAGTTTCTGGATCGATGTCTACAGCCGATGGAACAGCAACGATGCGATCCTGCATGACAAAGAGTATCCAAGCCGTGTGTATCGCGTGCTGGCGGGCCAAAATTGTGGTGGCAGGAAAGAATCCCCCGCTATCAAACGTCAGAAGGACAAGATCGCAAAAGAATTACGTCATTTGGCCGACCGCCTTGAAGACGGCCGCAGCACATCCAGTCGACGGGGGCGGGAATTGCTGGCCCTGTTCACCAACCCGTCCGGGATGACACTGCGCAAGGCGGCTGGTCGGATTCGCTGTCAAAGTGGCAACCGCGATCGATTTCTCAAAGCACTTGATCGATATGCTGTCTACGGGAATCTGGTCCGACGGACGCTGGAGCGAGCAGGCCTGCCGTCGGATATAACGTATCTGCCATTCGTCGAATCGTTATACAACCCGGCCGCGTATTCTCGCGTTGGCGCCGCTGGGTTGTGGCAGATCATGCCGGGCACAGCCAAAGGTCTAGGCCTGAAACTAACCGCAGCGCTTGACGAGCGGCTCGACCCCGAGTTGGCAAGCGAGGCTGCAGCCCGTTACCTCGGCGAGAGCCACGCCACGCTGATGGCGGCAGCTCAGAAAATCCAGCCCGGTGCGACTTCCATCCAGGTCAGCCCGTTCATCATTACGTCCTACAACTACGGCGTTAATGGGATGCGGCGTGCCATCGAACGGCATGGACCGGACTACTTGATGGTTCTGGACCGCTACCGATCGCCGGGTTTTCAGGTCGCAGTGAAAAATTTTTATGCCAGCTTCCTGGCCGCGCGGCACGTTGCAAAAAACGCCGACCGTTATTTTGGCCAGAGGCGGCAACAACAGCCGCTGCGCTACCAGACGGTGAGCTTGCGGCGTTCGGTATCGCTTGAGCGCTTAGAGACCGTGTTCAATCTGAGCCGGGAGCGTTTACGGCAGTTCAACCCCGCGCTGACCCGTTTTGTCTGGCAGGGGTGGCGGCTTGTACCAGCGGGTTATCGTTTGCACCTGCCGCATCGCCAGGAAGGTTGGGCCACGGAGTTGCAACAACTGAGGGCACTGCCGCCAGAGCCGAACTACCGCGCGGTGTTGCAGTACGCGGTGAAACATGGTGACACTGCCTGCGCCATTGCCAGCGCATTCCAGGTCCGCTGCCGGGACCTGATTGACCTGAACCGGCTTGATCGAAACGCAGTGATTCGGGTGGGCCAGCGGCTCCAGATCCCTCCTGCACTGGGTCAGCGACGATCAGGTATCGTCGACCCGGGAATCTATCGTGTGCGTCGAGGCGATTCCGCCTGCAATATAGCCAAACGCTTTGCCGTAGGTTGTGATGACCTGCTGGCGGCCAATGGACTCAGGCGGGTTTCGGTTCTTCGAATTGGGCGCAAACTTGTAATACCCGGGGTCTTGCGGGCTGTTGACCCGGCCCAGTCGTATACGGTGCGCCGCGGTGACAGCGCTTGTCTGATTGCTGCCCGTTTTCGTGTGCCATGCCAGCGGCTGATGGCGGAAAATGCCCTGAACGCGCGCGGGCTCATTTTTCCCGGCCAGGCACTACAAATTCCGGGACTGTCCGGTGACAAGTCGGGTACAGCCGTTGGCGGCGCGCAGAAGGTGTCGATCACCCACGTGGTGCGACGCGGCGACACGGTCTGCGAGATCGCGGAACGCTATGAGGTCCCATGCCGTAGACTGATTTCGGTCAACCATTTGGGGAGCGATGCGGTAATCCGGCTCGGTCAGGTGTTGCTGGTGTCTGGGGTGTCGTCTTCTCTCGCGGGTGCCCTGCCTCGCCCTCAAGATTTACCCCGAAGTAATGTGCAGCACACGGTTCGCAAAGGCGATACCGCTTGCGAGATTGCAAGACAGTACCGAATCAAATGCACGATTCTGGTCGCCACCAACAGCCTTGGCAAAAAAGCGATCATTGTTCCGGGGCAGATATTGAAAATCCCGGGGGCCACCATCGAACAACCGGTGGTCCGGTTTGCGATCACCCCGCTTGATCAGGAATTAGACTTTAGTGTGCAGACGGCCGCGATCAACGGTAAAACGATATTCCGGATCAACGTAGAGCCAGAGGAGACGCTGAGGCATTATGCCGATTGGCTGGCGTTGCCTGATGTGGATGGGCTTCGCGAGTTAAATGAAACGGTAATTGGAGGCACCCTGGCTATTGGTGATGTATTGCTTCTCCCGATCGCTTCACAAAAGCAGCAGTTGTTTTTCGAGCGGCGGCGTCAGGAATACCACCGGATGTTGGTGGAAGAATTCAAAGAGACTTTTGACGTGGTGGCATTACAGGTCTACACAATCCGCCGGGGCGACAGTGTGTGGGGGATCGCAAGGCGATTTGATCTGCCAGTCTGGATCATTACCCGTTACAACCCATCTTTAAGATCCCAGGCGCTGCGGGTTGGTGACGAGATCGAAATCCCGAGTGTCCGTTCAAGCGGTTCCTAGGTTTTCATCTCGGTCTTATTGAACTGCAGAGTAACCGAATTTATGCAGTATCGTTTCCCCGTCGGATCGGGCCCGTCATCGAATACATGCCCCAGATGTGCGTCGCAACGGTTACACAGTACTTCGGCCCGAAGCATGCCGTGGCTCGTGTCGGATTCGTGGCGCACACAATTGTCCGACAAGGGTTGCCAGAAGCTTGGCCAGCCACTGCCTGAATCGAATTTTTTCGCCGAACCAAAAAGCGGGCTGCCGCAGCACACGCAGCAATAAGTCCCATCTTCCTGGCACGAATACAACGCGCCGCTGAACGGCGGTTCTGTTTCTTTCTGGCGGCAGACCCGGTATTGTTCTCGGGTCAGTTCGGCCGCCCATTCACTGTCGGATTTCTTGATATTGTGTTCGTCCATTGTCAGGTTCTTAATCTGGCTGCGCTGGTTGTTGCGCCAATACGCTGGCTTAACTTGCGTCTTTTTTCGAAGGCATCCCGGGCGATTTGCATATCTTCCAGGAACCAGGG
>Ga0066382_10000869_pt1 | contig 10240 bp, 10 predicted proteins | sample Knorr_S23_td_NAD_FD_71218 | JGI IMG/M metagenome (GOLD analysis project Ga0066382, IMG submission 71218) | Marine microbial communities from Southern Atlantic Ocean transect - Knorr_S23_td_NADW_ad_2500m_LV_B | ecosystem: Environmental > Aquatic > Marine > Oceanic | place: Southern Atlantic... | reverse complement strand
CGCTTACGCCGCATGTGATTCGTGGAATGGAACTCGAAGAAAACGACCTACTTCCCTTCACGGTCGGCCGTGACGTCACGTCCAGCCTGATCGGCGGCTCGCCCGTCCAACTACAGCAACAAGTTCAGCCCCAACAGCAACCACGCGCGCTAGCACCCGGACAGCAACCCGTCTTCCCACCAAGCCAACCGAACCAACCAGTGCCACGCTAAAACAGCTCGCTACACGCCTATTCCACAGACACCTGCGCTCCAAGCGAACGAAGTCTCGTTACAAGATTTCCGTAGCCCCGCTCGACGGTCTCGAGTGGTCCTATACGACTCACGCCTTTTGCGGCGAGCCCTGCCGCGATTAAAGCCATCCCTGACCGTAGGTCACGAGTATCTAAAATCCGTCCACTGAGAACTCTAGGCCCGTCAACAATGATCCGATGCGGATCACAAAGGAACAAATTGGCACCCATTCCGCTCAACTGCTCCAAAGCAAACAATCGGAGTTCATACATCCAATCATGGACCAAGGTGCGCCCTTCCGCTTGGGTCGCTAAGACTGTCACGAGACTCACCATATCGCTTGGAAACGCGGGCCACGGAGCAGTCGTAATCTCGCTGCAGCCCTTCATCCTAGATGCCCTAACGATTAACCGTTCATCATTCGAGTCGCAGCCAAGCCCCAATCGTTTCAAGACAGTAACGATGGGCTCCAGATCTGCAGCCCGAGCACCGTACACTGCAACATCCCCACCCGTAATTGCTCCAAGAACAGCCCAGCTTGCCGCTTCGATGTAATCGCCTTGTAACTGATGCGTCGCTCCCTTCAGTTTCAAGCCACCGTGAACTCTTAACGTAGAAGTTCCAGCACCTTCGATCTCAACCCCCATCGCCGAAAGAAAAGTGCACAATTCGACCACATGGGGCTCAGAAGCCGCGTGACGGATTTCCGTGATACCTTTAGCGGCAGCGGCTGCAAGAACGGCGGTTTCTGTTCCTGTAACCGATGCCTCTTGAAGGTAAAAAGAAGCAGCCTTCAACCCGCCGGTCGCATCGAGGACATGACCGGTACCGTCACGTTCTCTTACTCCCATCTCCCTCAAAGCCTCCAAATGAACAGACAACGTACGGCGAGCTGGAAAATCCCCACCCGGCGGCGCAAGCTTCGCTGTCCCCACGCGAGCCAACAGCGGCCCCATGAGCAACACCGAGCCACGCAAACGTCCCACCAAGCCCGGGTCTGGCTCATCTGAAGATATCTTTGAACAATCTACCGCCAGCGTCGTTGTTCCTTTCCCTTCGACGTCCGCTCCTAAGCCAGACAACAGCTCCACCATGACATCGACATCTCGAATGCGTGGCACGTTCGTCAACTCACACAACTGGTCCGTTAGCAAGCATGCCGCAAGTAGTGGTAATGCCGAATTCTTATTACCTTCTACATCAATGCGGCCGCCCAACTTATAGCCACCTTCAACAACTAGCGTTGAACTACGTTCCTCGTTAAATTGCTTCGACATTTCCGTTAGTCAAACTCTCCAAGCAATGAGATCTCAGGCACGAGCTCCACATTGAATTTTTGCTCAACAGTTTCCTTGCACCGCTCCATTAGAGCCTTAATGTCTACGGCTGTGGCATTCCGGCGTGTCACGAAAAAGTTCGCGTGCCTCTCAGAGACCCGTGCCATTCCCTCGGCACATCCCTTTAAGCCGGCTGCATCAATTAACGCTCCAGCCGAACAGGGTATCCCTGAAACTAATTCGGTATCAGTCATCATCGGGTTCCTAAACACGCAGCCCGCACTCGGCTCGGCGAGCGGCTGCGTCGATTTCCTGAACTCTAACGACCTGCGTGCCGCTCGGCGTAAATCGGTGGGACTTGCCTGAGCCGTTTCAAATTCAGCCCATAAAATGAGCTCTTTCGTGTTTTGTATCCTGCTTTTGTCATAGCCAAAGTTCATCTCAGCTACCGACACTTCTACTTGATGCCCGTCCGCTTCGACCAAACCAACACGTCGGATCCTTTCGCTCAGAAGGCGACCTCCAAAATGAGCATTCCCTGCAACTGCTCCACCGACAGTGCCAGGCGTTCCCGCCCACGTTTCAATTCCACTAATTCCTCGTCGTACCATCCACCGTACAAGACCATTCAACGTAACCCCAGCAGAAGCGCGCACGCTGTCAGCTGTCGGGCAACAAATCTCACCGTGACGGGCACGGACTACAAGTCCTCGTACGCCCCGATCGCTAATGAGTACATTCGAACCTCCACCGAGCATCGTAACCGGTATATTCAATTGGCTCGCGGCTTTACGTACTGCAACCAATTCCTTTTCAGTTCTCGCCTCGAGAAAGAAATCAGCCAAACCACCTACCCTGAATGTCGTATAGGGCGCTAAAGACCAGTCTCGATGGATCCGTTCCCGTCCTGTCGCTTCTGATAAAACGTCTATTACGTGCTTCCCGTTGAAGTCGTCCGACGATGTCTCTTGCTCTCTCATTGCGACGACGCCATTATTTCTTCCAGTTCAACCAATGCCTGTCGTGCAATTACGCGATCACAGACATCAAACTCCAACCAATCGCCAGGCCCAAGTTGTCCCAGTAGATGAAGATCGGCACTAATGACTGTTGCAATTTTCGGGTATCCGCCTGTTGTTTGGCAGTCAGCCATCGCCAATATCGGCTCGCCAGATTGAGGAACCTGGATAGAGCCCATCGGGACAGCCTGAGACAACATCTCACGAGCATCGCCACGACGAACCGGAGGACCCTCTAGTCGATACCCCATGCGATCCGACGCGATTCCGACCCAGTATCTCTTAGAACAAAAAGTTTCGACTGAATCCCGAGGAAACCAATCCACCTGGGGCCCAAGAATCACTCGCACCTTTGTGCCACCAGTCGGTCTTCGCCTCCATCTAAGACCAGGACCCGGATGCGACCTAACACTCTCCCCCCGTAAACTCCCGACTCGCAACTCATCACCCCTTCTAAGCGGCCGCCCTGCCATTCCTCCTTTTTCGGTCGGCAGATGCGTCGAGCGACTTCCCATGAATGACTCGCCCTCTACACCGCCCGCGACTGCGATATACGCTCTTGCTCCACTTAATCGTCGTCCAAACATCAGGCACTGGCCACTGCCAATCGATAATAGGGTCTCCGAAGAGACCTCATACTCATCGAGCCGGAGTATGAATTCTGCTCCAGACACCGCAACTTGACTTTCCCTATTGAAGCGAATCGTCGGGCCTGCCAGCGTGACCTCAAGTGCGGCAGTCTGATCACGGTTCCCAACCAATCTATTTGCTAACCTTAAGGACAGCCTATCCATTGCACCAGAGACCGAAACGCCGTGATGCTGCGCTCCCCAACGACCTAAATCTTGCAGAGTAGTTAGCAATCCGGGATCTTCTACTGTCAGCGAGACCGGAGATATCACAACGTGCTCTCTTGGATTCGTTCATAATCCTGCTCGCCAATCGGTTCAAAACGAACCCTCTTCCCTGACTCGAGAAGAAATGGGCGCTCGATTGACCAATTCAGTAACTTTACCGGGCACCGCCCAATGATCTGCCAGCCACCGGGTGACTGCGAGGGATAGACGCCAGTCTGTTTTCCTGCAATACCTACGGACCCAGCATGAACAACAAGCCTTGGATTTTTTCGACGCGGAGCAGCAATCTTTTGATCAACTTTGCCGAGATAGGCAAAGCCAGGTAGAAACCCGAGCATATAAACGCGGTATGTCACCGAGGCATGGCGTCGAACGACGTCATGCTCGCTGCACTGTGCGTATGCCGAAACTACTGACAGGTCAGGTCCATATCGACCGCCGTAACATACGGGCAATCGAATCGGTTCTAGCTCCTTGTCCTTCTCAGGTTCCGCCACTGTCTTATTTGCAAGATCCCGAATGACTCCAACGGCCAATTCATTGTCAATCGCTAAAAGATCGAAATAGACCGTAACGGACGCATATGCCTCCACCACGTCACGAACCCACGGCAATTGACGGCTTCGTATCTCACAGGCCAGCGCCACGCAGCGGGAATTAATAATCGGATCGATGCATTCAGGAAATGAAACAACTATCCCGCTATCACCTTCTTGCCGTATGGTCCACGATGACTGATCCGAATTCATCACCCTGTAATATCCGACGGATCCTCCGGAGCCTTTTCAAGGCGAGCCAGAATATCATTGTGTAATCTTCCAAATTCACCGTTCGACATTAACACGATCACGTCACCACTTTGTGCAGTATCAACAACATGTTCACACACATCTTCAAGTGTGGATGCTGCGTAAGCACAAGTACCAACAGCACGAAGGTCACCAACTAACTTTTCCACTGAGAGCCGTTCTTTATCTGGAATGGTTGTACGAAAGACCGGAGCTACGACCACATCATCAGCCAGTGCGAGCGCTTCTGCGAACGATTGTTGAAACACTTTCCGGCATGCCGTTGCAGAACGAGGTTCAAATACTGCACAGATTCTATGGTCTCCTTTTGCTCGCAACGCCCCTAACGTTTCCCGTATAGCTGTCGGGTGATGCGCGAAATCATCGTAAATGGAAATATTCCGTGAGGTACCCCGGAGTTCTAACCGCCGACGAACACCTCTAAATTCACCTAATGCTTCCGCGCACTCATTCGGGTTTACTCCTACCGCATCCGCAACCGCAATCGCCGCAAGTGCATTTCGTACATTGAATGCCCCTAGCAAAGGAAGACTCACATCCGCAACCCCACGGTTCTCATGCAGAACCTTAAATGTCGTAGAGTCACTCTCGTACACAAGATCTACTGCACGCCAATTCGAACCTGGATTAAGTCCAAACGTTTCAACGGGAGCCTTGGCATACGCTTTGAGCGCTGAAGCCTCACCATCATCACCCCCAAGCATTACACGTCCATTAGCGGGCACGACGCCAAGGAATCTGCGGAATGTCGCACGGACTGCGTCTAAGTCCTCGTAGATATCCACGTGATCAAACTCGACATTGCCTACAACGGCGATATCTGGGAGATATTTAAGGCACTTCGCCGTCTTATCGAAAAATGCACTGTCGTATTCATCTCCCTCAATCACAAACGACCGTCCATTGCCGATTCTAAAACTGGCCCCAAAATTCTCCGGAATCCCGCCGATCAAAAAACTCGGATCAGAACCTGCCCGAACGAGAGACCATGCAATCATGGACGTAGTCGTCGTCTTTCCATGAGTACCGGCAACAACAATGGGCTTCCGGCTCCACAAGAAACGATCGCGAAGCATCTCCGGAAGAGACATGTATCGCAGCCGTTTATCCAAAACTGCCTCAACCTCTGGATTCCCTCGCGATACGGCATTGCCGATTACAACCACATCGATATCTTCCGTAATATGAAATGCGTCATATCCAAGTAGAGGGAAAATGCCCTGCTCTTCAAGAAAACGATCCATGGGCGGGTATATCCCTGCGTCGGAACCACGAACCTCCCAACCACTCTCTTTGAGCATCGCGGCAAGAGGCGCCATCGCAGTGCCGCATATTCCAATTAGATACGCAGTCATGCGGTCACTGCTGCTTCCTCTAAGACAACCCCAACTCGCGGATTGGTGTAAACACTAGCCTCCACCCCAAGAGGCACAGTGACCATCGGATGAGCCGTATGTCCTGTCCGCAGTCCAAACAATGCAGGGCCCTCGATATCACCAGTGTAGTTATCCAATACCGACCGTGCAGACAGCACTCCGTCTTTCTCTAAACAACCCGGAAACTCAGAGCAGAGCAACGCGCAGGCTCGTTTAAGAAGCCCCGCTTGACGGATTTGATTCATCATTCGATCAACTCGATACGGCCGCTCCTCGACGTCGTCCAATAGCAAGACATATTTATCAGGCGGACTAAATGGAAACGGTGTGCCAAGCGATGAAACAATTTGAGTGAGAGTTCCTCCATAGATTGGCCCACGCGATGCTCCAGGTTTCATCACATCAACGCCATCACAGTTCACCGCCCCGTAAGGGATCGCTGACATAAGTTGCCTGACCAGAGAAGCCCTGTCATATCTCTCACGACCATTCCCAAGTGTCACGACCATCGGCCCATGAAACACAGCTATTTCGCACTGAATACTTGCGAAACTTAGTAATGACGTAATGTCACTACATCCAATCAACACTTTTGGCGTTCTCCGAAAGTCAGTAATATTAAAAAACGGCAGTAACTGAGCACTGCCGTACCCACCGCGCACAGCCATCACAGCCGCAATAGTAGGATCACGCCACGCCGCAAAGAAATCCTCCGCACGACTCGATGCACTACCCGCAACATACTCTGACCTATCAAACACTAACCTATTAAAAACAGGTTCCAACCCAATCGACCGGAGCTCTATGAGTCCACGTTCAAAATCTTCTCTATCAAATGGACTAGCTGGTGCAACCACAGCGATACGATCGCCTTCGCAAAGCGCAGGAGGCTTAATCATCTACAGATATCTCCGCATTGTCTCCGCAATTTCTTGATGATCCGAACATCCTATTACCTCGTTCAGTTCACTCGCTGATGGTGGTCGCCACAACAGATCTTCACTTAAAAACTTTACTTTTATTCGTCGTTGACGACTCAGCGCATCCTCTACGCGTTTCTCAGACAAGCTGCCACCCTCCACCGCATGAATAATGCCTTCAATGATCGACACGTGAAGACTGTGATCAGAACCACATAACAGCAGTACGTCACAGCCAGCCGCTACCGCCTGCACCGAGGCCTCCACTGGATCGTAGTTTTGTACGATTGCCCCCATCTCCATATCGTCGGTAATAATCAGGCCGTCAAAACCCAGCTCATCCCGCAACAATGTCCCTATGATTACCGAAGATAATGTGGCTGGACATCGGTCATCCAAAGCAGGATAACTCACATGCGCGGTCATTAGAGCCGACACATCCGCTGCGATTGCGGCACAGAACGGTTTGATCTCCACCTCTCTAAGCCTTGCTTCATCCAACTCCACGACGGGAAGACACAAATGCGAATCAGAGCTCGAATCACCATGGCCCGGAAAGTGTTTTCCGCATGCCGCAACACCAACATCCTGGATAGCCGAGACTATCGCCTGGCCTAAGTTAGCGACGTCCATCGCATTCTTCCCGATAGCCCGATCGCCGATTACGGGATTGTCTGAATTTGTCGCAACGTCTAGTACGGGGGCGAAATCCAGCGTAATACCAGTTATTTGGAGTTCAAGCGCCAGGGCTTTTGCAAATTTAACTGCAAGTTGTTCGTCGCCACACCGTCCGAGCGTTGCAAGGGGAGGCCATTCTGTATGAGGCGTCCGAAGGCGCTGCACACGCCCTCCCTCCTGGTCAATGCTGACCCACATTGGCAACTCCTGCTTGAACTGTTTCGCGGCGTAGGCTTGTTCAGCAATCTGGACAGGCTCCTCGATATTGCGCGCGAATAAAATAACGCCGCCAAGTTCGAAATCACGAGCGATACACCAAAGTTCTGCAGGCACTGTAAGACCGTCGTACCCGGCGATAATAAGCTGTCCGATTTTTTTGTGAAGGCGTCGTGACATTATCAATTTGATCAGCTGATTCGACCGCATTAAACCAGCAACGCACAATCGTGTGATTTCAAATACGCGCGTTTTGCGAGCAAACATTATAATGCGCGCTTGCGCATCATTTCCTCTGCGCCAACTCGCATTGACCTTGCAGGCGGCACACTAGACATCTGGCCACTCTACCTTTTCCACAGCAATTCACAAACGCTTAATGTCGCGATCACACGACGCGCAGAATGTGTCTTATCACCGCATCCAAACGGGCGGCTCCGGCTCGATGCGAATGATACCGGTGCGACGATTGAAGTCGATAACTACACCGAGCTTGAGAGCCGCAATGCAAGCATGTTACTCAGCCGTATCGCCCGCCACTTCTCAGCAAGCGACATGGTCATCTCCACTCGATCTGATTCACCGGTTGGGGCCGGACTGGCTGGATCGTCCGCCCTCAACGTAGCGCTCTGTGCAGCTTTTCTGCGGTGGAACCAACAGCCAATCAAAGCAGAACCATTGATGCGATTAGCCCAAGACATTGAGGCGCAAGTGATTAGCGTTCCGACTGGCGCACAGGATTACCGTCCTGCGACGTTCGGTGGTATCGCGGCACTTCATCTCCGACCCGGCGCTATCGAACGAACACCATTGCAGGTAGATCACAACGAACTCACTGCTCGTATCGTACTTGCCTACACGGGCCAAAGCCGACAATCCGGGATCAATAACTGGTTAATTACCAAGGCTCATATCGATGGAGACAAAACCGTCTTTGCTCTCTTCGAGGAGATCAGAGACATTGCTCTCTCTATGAGACACGCACTCGAACATGGCGACTGGAATGAAGTCGGCAAAAACATTGCAGCCGAATGGATCCTACGGAAACGACTAGCACCATCCGTCACTAATCAATATGTCGACCAGATTATTCAGAACGGACTCGATGCCGGGGCACTCGCGGGCAAACTATGCGGAGCCGGTGGTGGCGGCTGTGCAATCTTTTTTATTGAACCGGACAGACAGGCCGCTGTTCAGCAAGCGGTAGAATTAGCTGGCGCTGAAATACTTAACTATTCGATCGACACCGAAGGGCTTCACGTTGCAACGGAAGAAAGTGACCTCGGTGCCTGACGGACATCCTGTATTCAGGAAAGTTATTACAATAACCGTCCTGTAGTTGGGCCTCGACGACAACGTAATTAACGGCCGCCCGATGAGTACGAAAGCCACTCGACGAATCAAAGAGCTCTATTACGACACTACCAAATCTAGTATTGAAAAGGATTTGCGCGAAGCGATCGAGCTATTCAAAACATTACAAGACGAACCAGATCGAGAGTCCGTGGCCATTTATATGGACGGTTTATCCCAGATGCGGTCTGAATGGCGTATAGAGAAGGCTCGCGTCCGAGAAAAAGCGGGACGAGCGAGCCTTAAGGAACAACCCGCTCGACCACAGAAACGGAAGCGTCGCCTACGAAACAAGTAAACTGCCTGCCGGCATTAATTACGGTAAAAAGTAGGTCTGATAATTAGAATGATCAATGGTGAGAGTGACCACCTCACCATTGCCACCCAAGGGTCTCACGAGTCGGTTATTTATTTTCAACGACAGAACACCGGCGTCGCCAATATTCAGAATAGTCCGATCCGTAAAGCGAATAATCTCTCGCTCGCCAGGCTTCATTAGTTTCGACAACGACTGGACACCGTCCACCACAGCGGAAACCCAACACTCCGCTTGCGGTGCCAATTCAATGACCAGCTCGTTATCTGTCACGGCAACGTCGTGGTCGATCGACTCGATCGTCGGTTCTGGACCCACGACTCCTGCAGCAGAATTGTGACTCATGGTAGTGGTATCGCTCGCCGAAGTGACGACAACGTCGCTGGCCTCCGGACTATCTTGAAAAACCAAGTAGACAACAACCGCCAAGCACACCACACTCAATACCGTAACGACAATCGTGATAGCTGCCGCTACTTGACGCTTCCCGTACTCCTCGTTCGCAAATGCGGTGACAGTGTCAGACTTAACAATTTGACCAACTTCGTCCGGATACTTTTCGACAAATTCATCAAGGATCACTTTAGCTTCAAGACCGAGGACACCGCAGTACGTTTTTATAAACGCACGGAGGTAGATTCCTCGTGGCAGAAACTTGAAATCTTCCTCCTCCAAACCTTTCAGTGTAGCGGCTGAGATTCTTGTGTCTCTAGAAACATCACCCAGCGCAATTCCTTTTGCTTCACGCGCCGCCTGGAGCTTTTTCCCTGGAGACATCTCGTCCAATCCCATTCCAATAGAGTAGCAAGCCTTAAATGTATTAACCGGTTATTTTTAAATCCGATGAAGGTAATTTATGCTCCAGTTAAGCCCTAGGCACACAATTGCACACAAATTCAACAGACTTTTCAATTAACGCTCAAACTTTTGCATGTTCGAGTCAAACACATGACGACATTGTTCTACCTGCCGTGAACGTTCTTCGTCGCTCAACTTGGCTCCATTCATAAATAGTCTGACACCTGCAACTCCTGATGCAGTGGTCTTCGCGACATTGAGAGAGTCCGTAAATTCCAACCCTCCGATACCGAGCACAGGTATCTCAGTAGCAGCCGCAATCTTCTTGAGGCCATGAAATCCTAACGTCGTTCTACCTGGTTTGGATGGCGTACTCTTAACTGTACCA
>Ga0066382_10000858_pt1 | contig 10299 bp, 8 predicted proteins | sample Knorr_S23_td_NAD_FD_71218 | JGI IMG/M metagenome (GOLD analysis project Ga0066382, IMG submission 71218) | Marine microbial communities from Southern Atlantic Ocean transect - Knorr_S23_td_NADW_ad_2500m_LV_B | ecosystem: Environmental > Aquatic > Marine > Oceanic | place: Southern Atlantic ocean... | reverse complement strand
AATTGCCCCTTTTTAATAGGGAACTCTAATTCCTGATTAAATGCGCGGCCGGTAAACCCTACAAACATGAAAACAATTCCCAAATGTACAATATACCCACCATATCTACTGCGATTCTTTCTTACCATCGAAATTAAAGCTGTTATAACAGTCTCATTCTGAACTTTTCTTCTAGACCTTATACCGCGAATAAATTCTTCGAGAATAACAGCCGTAACAAATCCAATCAAGGCAAAAGAGATAATCACATAGCCTGACATACCAATAATGATCCCACCAAGAAGTGATACTAGACCGAATGCAATAGGCAGAGAAAAATTCCGAATAAAAGCCTGTTTGGATGTTCTTCGCCAAACAAGAATGGGGCCAACTCCAGTCATGAACAATAGGAATAATCCAATAGGTATAGTGACTTGATTGAAAAAAGGTGCGCCTACTGTTATTTTCGTTCCCGTTACTGCTTCCGAGATGACAGGGAAAATTGTACCCCAGAACACAGCGAAGCAGATAATAACAAAGATAACATTATTAAATAAAAAACCACTTTCCCGTGATGTAAAAGATTTAATTCTCCTTTTAGATTTGAAATCTGATTTTCGGTAAATGATCAGTCCAAATGAAATGAACAAGTTAAAAAAAACATACCCTAGAAAAAGAGGACCAAGATTAGACGCTGTAAATGAATGAACCGACGACATGACGCCGCTTCGAGTTAAAAAAGTACCAAAAATACAAAGTGAAAATGTTAATACGATCAAAACGATATTCCACATCCGCAGCATATCTTTCTTTTCCTGGATAATAATAGAATGGAGAAATGCCGTTCCTGTTAGCCAAGGCATAAAAGAAGCATTTTCAACTGGATCCCAGGCCCAATAACCGCCCCAACCCAGTTCCTGATACGCCCACCAGCCTCCCAGGATAACTCCGGCACTTTGAAACATCCACACTATAAGTGTCCATCGACGAATAGAACGGATCCACAGAGGGCTTGTATCTCCTGTAATCAATGCTGCAATGGCAAAGGCAAATGGAACTGAAAACCCCACATACCCAAGATATAACGTTGGCGGGTGTATAGACATTGTTAGATTTTGTAAAAGAGGATTCAAACCATTGCCATTTGCAACAATGAAATTCACATCAGTAGGGCTAAATGGATTCGCCACAAAATTTGTAATAATAAGAAAAAAGAATTGTATGGACACCAATACCAGGATTACCCAAGGCATAAGTTGTGTATACTTGTTCCTATTTTGAAAAAGCACAATCAAACAATAAATCGATAATATAAATAACCAGAATAATAAAGACCCTGCCTGACCAGCCCAGAGTGCAGTTACCTTATACAGTAATGGGGTCTCAAGGCTGGTATAGTGAGCAACATAATCAACATCAAAATTACTTTGTATGAGTTCATTCAATAGTAACAGGGTAGCTAAAATAGAAAAAAGTGACACCATGACTACACAGCGCCACCCAGCGAGGTAAAACCGGTAATCTCCAGTTCGTATAAATAGAAATAATATTATAAAGGCAATGAAGGATAGACCAAGCGCCAGGCTTAAAGACAATCCACCAAATACTGGAATCATAATTCGTCTAGATTGTAACTGGATTCATCTCTAAGGGTACCTTCATACCGAGATGCGCACTTAACTTGCAATTGGTCTGCATTAAACATTCCACTGTGATAATTTCCTTCCACAATAATTTCAGCATCATCCTTAAAAAGGTCTGGACGAGTGCCATAGAATTTTACTGGGATCGATGCTTCACCTTGTGCAAGGTCAAAGGAAGCATCTAATTTATCAGTTGCAGAGATAATAATTGAACCGGTTGCAACTTTACCACCCAAGCGAACACGAGATGATTCCTGGGTAGCTCTAAGTTCGTATACCGATAGAAATTTCATCATTCCTGTTCCATTCTGATCAGGATTAAGGGTTACATATGTAATCCAAAATGCAGTGATAATTGAAATTCCAATAATAGCAATTAATATTTTATGGCGAGCCATAACTTTACTTATTAAAGCCTAAAAGACAGCCGTTTCCTGCCATTCGCCGAACTCAGCTTTCATGGCATCCACAATTTCACCCAAGGTTGCGTAAGTCTTAGCTGCACGAATAATTGGCGGTACCAAATTTTCGTTGTTCTGGCAGGCTTCTTGAATTTTACTTAAAGTCGTCTTGACTGTAGAATCGTTACGATTATTACGTAAGGTATCCAATTTATTACATTGGGTATTTTCAGCTTGGGGGTCAATTTCCAGAATAGGAATGTCTATTTTTTCATCATCACTCACGAAGTCATTTACACCAACAACAACACGTTGATTATTGTCCACTTTAGTTTGATAATCAGCAGCAGAGCGAGCTATTTCACGCTGGAGATACCCTTGTTCTATGGCTGGAATGACACCACCCAACGCCTCAATTTCTTTAAAATATTGTTCAGCTTCTTCTTCAATGCTGTCCGTCAAGGACTCAATAAACCACGATCCTCCCAGTGGATCAACAACATTAGCCACACCGGTTTCATAGGCTATCAGCTGTTGAGTGCGCAAGGCAATCTCAGCAGCTTTTTCACTGGGTAAAGCTAACGTTTCATCCATGGAATTAGTATGCAGACTCTGGGTACCACCCAAAACAGCCGCCATGGCCTGAAACCCTGTACGGGCAATATTAATCTCTGGCTGTTGAGCTGTCAGGCTGCATCCGGCTGTTTGGGCATGAAACCGTAGTGTCCTTGAGCGTTCGTTTTTGGCTCCATATTTATTTTTCATTCGTTTGGCCCAAATTCTCCGTGCAGCACGATACTTAGCAATTTCCTCAAAAAAATCCAAGTGGGAATTGAAGAAAAAGGAAAGTCTTGGAGCAAATGCATCAACATCCAACCCTGCTTTGATACCGTATTCTACATACGTAAATCCATTCGCCAAAGTAAAAGCCAATTCCTGAGCAGCAGTAGACCCTGCTTCTCGAATATGGTACCCACTTATAGAGATGGTATTATACTTGGGCATATTTTCGGTGCAATAGGTAAGCATGTCAGTAATGACGCGCATTGATGGTTTCGGAGGAAAGATCCATTCCTTCTGAGCAATGAATTCCTTCAAAATATCATTTTGGAGCGTACCTCGCAACTGGTCTAGTGGAACCCCTTGTTTTTCTGCCACTGCGATATAAAATGCTAATAAGATAATGGCTGGCCCATTAATTGTTTGGGATACAGAAATCTCACCTAAATTGATACCATCAAAAAGCGTTTCCATATCCGCAAGGGATGATACGTTTACACCGCATTTGCCAACTTCGCCGCTAGAAAAAGAATGTCCAGGATCATAGCCCATGAGAGTAGGCATATCATAGGCTACCGATAGGCCTGTTTGACCTTTCTCAAGTAATAATTTGAATCGGCGGTTTGTTTCTTCGGGTCTTCCATATCCGGCAAACTGACGCATGGTCCATAGTTTTCCACGATAAAGGTTTGGATGGATACCGCGTGTATACGGATACTGACCTGGGAATCCCAGTTTTTCCATATAACCATTTTCAGGGGAAATAGGAAAATAGCAAAGATCTATAGAATCACCGCTTAGTGTATCAAAATCAGCATCCCTTTTTGCGGCAGCGTTGGCGGACTCCAACCACTTGGTCCGACCCTCATTGAATAATTCTAACTGTTTATTCATTTAATTCACTAAAGCTCAACTAAGTTATTTCTATGATGAATCAATATGATCAATCCCTCAATTAACATCCATAAAATCAACATAATTAATATAACATCTATGCTGAATAAAAGTCGATTATTCTCCATAAATGAAACTGCTTTTATTATTAAGGATGAAAGCGTGGCAAAAGATATGAATCCAAAAGGGATTGCCAGAGGTAAAACTTGTTTTTTTTGTTTCCAAAAATAAAGGGATAAAACCATTAATGTAAGTGCAGCTAACATCTGGTTGGATGCACCAAAAACAGGCCACAAAACCCATCCCGCCTGGGTAGATGCTCCGGTGGTAGAAGGATCAACTATGTTCCACATAGCTAAAACGATAGCAGGAATTACGGCTATAATCGTTGCCATATATCGATCTTTCAGAATGGAAATATTCACTGCATCTCCTAACTCCATAAGTATAAACCGTTGTATCCTCGTTGCCGTATCAAGGGTTGTTGCTGCAAAGGAAATTACAAGAACCGCCATTAATGTATTGGCAAATTCAGCGGGGATACCCAAGGCATATATCAGTCACCACCGCCAAGTACAAATGCAGCTGCCTTATTGGCAGCAGCATTTGCCCATGAATCATAATAGACGGCCCATGATAAATCATCCACAAAACCAACAGAAGGTAATTTACAGTTTGTAACCAATGCAATCCCGGCAACAGCGGCCAACGTAGATGCCAAGGCCAATTTCCCTTCTCCAAGCATACCGCCATATCCAATAAGCCGGGCGTCAGACATGTGTTTAATTTGTTTTGATGTCGTCCCTGAAGAAACAAGACCATGGAAACCGCTTATGGCACCACAGGCTATGGTAACAAATAAAAGAGGAAATATCGAAGGAGCACCTTCTCCGCTGGGTCGAAAGGCCGGAGCATCCACCACAGGATGAGCTACAAATAAACCTAAGAATAATAATGCCAGTCCAACAAAAAGCTGGTGACTATTTATGTAATCTCTGGGCTGTAATAAAAACCAGACCGGCAATAAACTGGCAATTGCCGAATAAATAAATAATAAAATGATCCAAAGGTTATTCTGTTGGGTGGTATCTAACCCAAAAGATTCGAATGACAGGGGAAATTTAGTACCTAAGTAAACGAATATATACAGTATGCCCAAGGCAATCAGGGAAGGTAATAAAGCACCAACCTTAAGTTTATATAAATGCCATCCAATAAAAATGGCAATGATGATTTCAATGTTGATCGGTAAAATTGTTGTCGGAACTGCTACAAATAATCCAGCAATCGCCATTGCAAAAACAGCCAGTATAAGCCAGGTCAGTAATAGTACAAAAATCAGAAACATTACCCGAGTACGGGAATTAATTACATTTCCCGTTATATCGGCAATAGACCGCCCTTTTTCCCGTACGCTTGTCACTAACGCACCAAAATCATGGACGCCACCCATAAATATTGTACCTAATATGATCCAGAGCAGTGCAGGCAGCCATCCCCAATAGACAGCAATGCAAGGCCCGATAATTGGGGCAGCACCAGAAATGGATGTGAAATGATGGCCGAAAAGAGCATATTTATTCGTGGGAAAAAAATCAATCCCATCCTCTAATTCTTCCGCTGGAGTCGGACCACTAAATTCATACAAACCAAAAATACGATTAGCAATAAACGTGGAGTAAAACCGATAACCGAGGAAGAAAAAAATAAACCCGGCTAACGCGAGAACAACTGAATTCAAGTCTTAAACTGTAATAGTTTCCGGAATCGGGATAAGTTTTTTTATTGTTTGTTTCAATCCCGCTTTATCCAGACCGTGCAATTCCAGAATTTGATCACGAGATCCGTGTTCAACAAATGTATCAGGAAGCCCTAACCGCTTTAAAATTCCTTTATATCTGTTTTCCAATAACCAAGCTGCAACACCATCACCAAAACCACCAGTGACGACGCCCTCTTCGAGTGTAATTACGTAATCAAACTTGTCCGGGATAGATTTTAAATATTGCTCATCCATAGGTTTAATAAATCGGCAATTAACTACTTCACAGGAAATTCCAGATTTGATAAGTTCATTAGCTGCATCCTGCGCGGGATACACCATGGGACCAACCACCAAGATGACTGCATCTTTGCCCTGACGCTCGATATTCCAGGATCCGATGGGGAGTAATTCCGCTTGACCACTTTCGTCAAACTCCACGGATGATGCTTTTGGATAGCGAATCCCAAAAGGTTTATCGGTTACATTTAATGCTGTATATAAGAGGTGGCGAAATTCATTGCCATTCTTTGGGGCAGAAACAATCATATCCTGAACACAGCGCAGATAAGCAATATCCAATGCGCCATGATGTGTAGGACCATCTTCTCCAGCGATACCTGCCCTGTCCATACAAAAAATCACTGGCAAATGCTGTACGGCCACGTCATGAATTAGATGATCGTATGCGCGCTGTAAAAATGTTGAATAAATTGCTACGATTGGACGTATGCCCTCTGTTGCCAACCCTCCTGAAAATGTGACTCCATGCCCCTCAGCAATACCTACATCGTAATACCGGTTAGGAAATTGCTTTGCAAATGGCACTAATCCTGTTCCTTCCCTCATAGCTGCTGTAATACATACCACATCATCCCGATTCCGGGCTAACTCGCATGCCAAAGATCCAAATACACTCTGAAAAGGAGGTACGGATGGCTTGGGGTCAGAAGGTGGTTCAATCTTATCTAATTTCTGCCCATTAGCTTTGACACCATGATATTTCACCGGATCTTTTTCGGCTACCTGCATTCCATTTCCCTTCCTGGTCAATATGTGCAGCAGGACCGGGCTGGGAATATCTTTTATATTATCCAGAGTTTTGATGACCTCATCCAAATCATGGCCATCAATCGGCCCAAAATAACGAAAGCCCATTTCCTGGAAGAGCATTCCTGGAACAATAATATTTTTAATGCTTTCATCAATTCGTTTAAGGAAAGTCCGGGTTTTGCTTCTCGCCAATGGCAGTTTACCTGTTAGGTCCCAGACCTCATTGCGAATACGATTGTAGTATGGATTTGAAATGAGTCGCGTTAAATATTTACTAATGGCGCCTACATTCGGGCTGATTGACATTTCATTATCATTAAGTATGACTGTTAGTTGGTGTCCGATATGCCCCGAATTATTTATTCCCTCATATGCTAGACCGCCTGTCATGGCACCATCACCAATTACCGCAACAACACGGTGGTTCTGTTTTTTCTGGTAGCGTGCCTCTGCTACACCCAACGCTGCCGAAATTGATGTGGATGCATGACCGGCGCCAAACACGTCATATTCACTTTCTGTGCGTTTTAAAAATCCGCTCAGACCGCCGAACTTCCTGATAGTTGGGAATTCATCAAAACGACCAGTAAGTAATTTATGTGCATAAGCCTGATGCCCAACATCCCACAATAGCTTATCTTCAGGTGTGTTATATATGTAGTGCAATGCTACTGTGAGTTCCACTACTCCCAAAGTTGGTGCGAGGTGACCTCCAATTTCTGTAATAACATCAATTGTATGTTCCCGCAGTTCCTTACATAACTCATGCAATTCCAATCGGGAAAGCTTTTTCACATCGACAGGTGATTTAATATCAGGTAAATATTTAAGCTGCATGAACCTGATTTAGAATGGTCCAAAAATATTTACTTTGGGAATCAAACAAAATTTCATGGAAAATTGAAATACCATCGATCTCAGGATGAAAAGAAAGACCAAGAAAATGTCCACTTAAAACAATTAAAGGTTCTTCTCCACATTTGCCCAGTACCCGTACATTTTTTCCGACTTCAATAATTTTAGGCGCCCGAATCAACGTAGCAGGCACTGTGAAAGATTCTTCGCCAAAATGAAACTGTGCTGGTTCTGTTGATGACATAATCTGGCGTCCATATGCATTCCTATCTACTGAAATATCCAACAATCCTAATGGTACTACCCGCGAGTCATGCACTTTTGTTGCCATTAGAATCAGCCCGGCACAGGTTCCCATAACTGGATAATTAGTGGCAAAAGATAAAATTGGTTCACGAAGATTAAATGAATCCATAAGTAACGACATTGTCGTTGATTCTCCTCCGGGTATTACCAAACCTTCAATGCCATCAAGGTGCTTTGGCAGTTTCACACTGACAGAGCCAATACCCATCTCTTCAAAAATGCGGTGATGCAAAGCAAAATCGCCCTGGAGTTCCAAAATGCCAATACGATTCACCAGCCCCGTTCCTGCAAACGTTCTTCTTCAGGTATTTCGGACATCTCCAAACCTTTCATGGCTTTTTTTAGTCCTGTACTTGCTGCTGCAACCCGATCTGCATCTTTATAATGTGTTGTGGCTTCCACAATGGATTTGGCCCTGGCTTCCGGGTCATCGCTCTTAAAAATACCTGAACCAACAAATACAGATTCAGCACCCAACTGCATCATCAGTGAAGCATCAGCAGGTGTAGCAATACCTCCGGCAGCAAAATTGGGGACCGGAAGTTTGCCCAGTTTCGCAACCTGCTGTACCAATGACAAAGGGGCACCTATTACTTTCGCTTCGGTGACCAATTCATCCTGACCTAAAATTGTTAATCGTTTGATCTGTCCCATGACAGTACGCATATGCCGAACCGCTTCAACAATATTCCCGCTGCCGGCTTCCCCTTTAGTTCTAATCATAGCGGCACCCTCTGCTATTCGGCGCAGGGCTTCGCCAAGGTCCCGGCAACCGCAAACAAACGGTACCTTAAAATCATGTTTCCAAATATGGTTATGTTCATCGGCCGGCGTCAATACTTCACTTTCATCAATAAAATCGATCTCTAATGTTTCCAATACCTGCGCTTCAGCAAAATGACCAATCCGGCATTTTGCCATTACCGGAATGGAAACTGATTTCTGTATTTCCTTAATCATTTGAGGGTCGCTCATACGCGCAATTCCGCCATCGGAACGAATATCCGCAGGTATCCGTTCCAGAGCCATTACAGCGCATGCTCCTGTGGATTCTGCAATTTGAGCATGTTCAAGGTTGGTCACATCCATAATAACCCCACCTTTCAGCATTTCTGCTAAGCCTACTCTTACTTCAAAGGAACCTTTACTCATATACTTCTTCCATTTTTGTTATCTGTCCAATATTTTTAATCTTTTCCACGATCTCTTTAATGTTTTTATCGGGAGTAGATGCGCCTGCGGAGATACCTACAACATCTGAATCTTTAAACCAACTCTGGTCTAAATCATTTACACTGGTTACCTGATAGGATCTGGAGTTACGCTCAAGTGCCAACTGAGTAAGGCGTTTTGAATTAGCGCTAGTAAAGGACCCAATTACAATCATCATGTCACACATCGTTGCCAGTTCCTTGATTTGTTCGTGATTTCTCCTGGTTGGAAAGCAGATTGTATTAATAAATCGCAGATCAAATACCTTTTCCATTAGAATATTGATAATTTCCTGAACATTTTCGATCATCTGTGTCGATTGGCTAACAACACCAGCTTTTTTCATTTTTCGCAAGGTGCGCGCCTCTCCTTGATTTGAAATAATGATTGGATCTGAGACTTGCGCAGCAATAGCAACCACTTCATCATGACCATGATCTCCAATGATAATGGTCTTCCGTCCTTCTGCTTCCAGTTTTTTAATCTCTTCATGAATCTCAATTACGAGAGGACATGTGGCATCAATTATATTCAGATTCTTCTCTTTTGCATCATTCCATACTTTTGGATCCGTACCATGGGCTCTAAATAGAACAGGTTTATCCTTTGGCACATTATTGAGGCTGGTGACTACCTTTGTTCCGGCTTTCGCAAGGTCTCTTACCACTGTTTCATTATGGACGATATCACCGAGCATGAATACTTCATCATACTCATTTGCCGTATCGTATGCCATATTTACTGCATCTCGCACACCAAAACAGTAACCAGCATCTTTAGCCAACAGGATCTTCATTCCTGTGCACCAGCTTGTTGCATAATCATTTGTTCGGTCAACTTTACAACTTTTTCTTTCAAATCAGTCAGTGAACCTTCGATTACAGACCCCGCGGCAAGTGCGTGTCCTCCGCCTCCCAAAGCCTGCGCAATACCACTAACTCTGAATTTACCTTTCGATCTGAAATTAATTCTACAGGATTCATGGCTCTGTTCATAAATCATAAGTGCTACTTCCACCCCTTTGATCGTGCGGACAAAATCGGAAAAACCGTCTACGTCACTACTGCTGGCTGACGCTTGGCGCATCATGTCTTGAGTTATAATAAACCATGCCAACTGTCCTTCCAGTTCGTAGTTCAGTGTAGTTAAAATATTCCCTAGCAAACTCACACGCGCTTTAGAACTATTCTCATAGACCAACTGATAAATTTCGTGCGTATTTACCCCTTTATCCAGGCATTCCATTGCAATTGTATGGCTCTTTGAATCGGTGTTGCTATAACGAAAGCAACCTGTATCGGTCATAACAGCAGTGTAAATCCCTTCACAGATTGCTTTCGTAAGTGGTTCACTCCTGACTATCTGCAGGTAATCAAAAACCATGCAGCCTGTGGCTGCTGCATCAATGTTGACC
>Ga0066382_10000856_pt1 | contig 10310 bp, 4 predicted proteins | sample Knorr_S23_td_NAD_FD_71218 | JGI IMG/M metagenome (GOLD analysis project Ga0066382, IMG submission 71218) | Marine microbial communities from Southern Atlantic Ocean transect - Knorr_S23_td_NADW_ad_2500m_LV_B | ecosystem: Environmental > Aquatic > Marine > Oceanic | place: Southern Atlantic ocean... | reverse complement strand
GAAGGGGGGGGAGATCTGTCGGTGCAACCACCGGCGCGCGCCCGCGTGCGGATGGGGCGGGCCGGAACAGGTCAGGGGGCAGGAAGGTCTGCGCCGACCGGGAGGCCGGCGCAGGGTCGTGTGTCGATCCGGCGATCAGACCATGATCATGTCGTCGGTGATGTCGGCGATTTGAGTGTTCTGGAAGGTGATCTCGACGCCCTGATCGGAGAACAGCACGTCGCTGCCCGACTGGCTCATGTGGTTGAGCGCGGCGCTGGCCGAGCCGTAATCGAACCCGCCCAGCGAGATGTAGTCCCAGGCCTCGAGATCGAGCACCAGGTGGCTGCCGCCGTCTTCCTGCTCGAAGTCGAACACATCGGCAAACAGGCCGCCGGCCAGCGCGTTGTCGCCGGTCTCGCCGCTCAGCCAGTCGTGGTAGGGGTCGCCGGCGTCGTGCTCGAGGCCGCGCATCCAGTCCTTGAAGTCCTCGGCGGTGGCGGCGACGAACTCGGTGCTCTGCGAGAAGCCGCGCACCACTTCGGCCCGGCTGGTGCCGTCGGCGAGCTGTCCGGTCCAGTTGGCGAGGCCGGTGGCATCTGCGCCGCGGCCCAGCACGTTCTGGTAGAGCAGCTCGACGAAGCCTTCGTCATCGAGCGCCCCGTAGGTTGCCTGGAACTCGGCGCTGTCCACGAAGCCATTGATCACCGCATCGAGCGCGCGGCCACCGGCAAGCTGGCCGCTCCAGTTGCTGAACCCGGTGATGTCGGGCGCGCGGTCGAGCGTGGCCTGGTAGACCCGGTAGACATCGTCTCCCCAGCCCGCCTGCGAGCTGGCATTGGCGAAGGCGCGGGCCTCGGCGGCGGTGGAGTCGGTGAACTCGGCGCTCTGAGAGAAGCCCAGCACCACTTCGGCCCGGCTGGTGCCGTCGGCGAGTTGTCCGGTCCAGTTGGCGAGACCGCCGGCATCGGCGGCGCGGCCCAGCACGTTCTGATAGAGCAGTTCGACGAAGCCTTCGTCATCGAGAGCTCCGTAGGTCGCCTGGAACTCGGCGCTGTTGACGAAGCCGGTGGCGACCTGCTGCAGGCCGCTTTCGCCGGTGAACAGCCGCTCGCTCCAGTTGGTCAGGCCCCTGAGGTCGGGCGCGCGGTCGAGCGTTGCCTGGTAGAGCCGGTAGACGGATGCCGCTTCGTCCATGGCGTAGGTCGGGTCGAACCCGTCACCGAAGATCGCGTCGTCACCGCCACGGCCGAAGAAGCTCTCGGAGGTGTCGCTGCCCGACAGTTTGTCGCCAAACTCGCGGGTGCCGCGCAGCTCTTCGATGCCGGAGATGGTCTGCCGGAAGCCGGTGCCCTGCCAGCTGCCCATGGCGGTGCCGTCCTCGAGATCGACGGCGACCGCGCCGGTCATGCCGCTCCGATCGAAACGCAGCAGATCCCAGCCGTCGCCGCCGCTTACCGTGTCGTTGCCGCCCAGGGTGATGAAGCGCTCGTCGCGGGCGCTGCCGGTCATGCTGTCCGCATGGGCGGTGCCGCGGATCTCGATCATGCCGGGGAAGTAGAGCTCACCGGTCGCCTCGTCGGCATAGGGCGCGGCGGTGGTGATCGTGTCGCGGCCGCCGAAACCGTCCTCCGACACGATGCCGGTGCTCATGTCGATGACGATGCCGCGGGTCGGGGTGTTGCCGGAATTGTCGGTCTTGTAGTCGAGCCGCACGGTGCCACCGGACTCGCCCAGCACAAAGCTGTCATTGCCCTGGCCGCCTTTCAGCGCCAGCCAGCCATCATTGCTGACCGTGGCGTTGAAGGTGTCGTCCGAGGCGGTGCCCGAAAGCGCCAGGCCATCGGCCTCCATCGCGTTCACGACGTCGTAGATTGTGGTGGTGCCGTTGCCGCCGGTCTTGGTGATCAGCGCGGTGTTGGCGTGGCCGTCAATGTCGAAACGCATGCCATGACCGGACTCCACCATCTCGGCGTGGTCGATATTGAGAAAGCCGTCATCCATGTTGAAGGCATCGATGGTGTCGTCGCCAAGACCGGGATCGACCGTGTCCTCGTCATAGTTGTCGCCGGGGTCGATGTAATCGTCGCCGTCGCCGGTCTCGATCCAGTCCATGCCGTCGCCGGTGGCGACCTCGTCATCCGCACCGCCGCCGATGAAGGTGATCGGCACATCAAGATTGTCGAGATAGAGATCGGTTCGGCCGGTGGCGGCGGTGGCGTCGACCGTGACCTCGCCATTCTGTCCGACCAGCGCCATGAGGGCGTCGTCGTCCCCGTCCGTGAGCGCATCGTCCAGCGCGATGATCAGGTCGCGCAACTCCCAGCTGATACCGGTCATGGTGACGACCAGGTCGCCATCGGCATCGTAGAATTCCAGCGCGCTCAGGGTGCCGCGAATGTCGTCGTCGTTGTTCGACGCGACGAGACCGCTTCCGACGAAGGCCGTGACGGCACCGGTCGAGGGATTTTCGACCTCCACGCGGCTCGAATTGGCCGAGACCAGATCGACGTCGAAATCTTCCGTATCGAAATTGTAGAATGCGTTGTCGAAGAATCCGTAGGAGTCACCGGACAAAGTGATAAGCATATTTGGTCCCCTTAGTCGTCTGTATGCGTTTGCCGTTTCTCGGAAGGACAGCTCGCATTTCGGCGCGCTGCAGCCATGGAACATGGCGGTGTTTCCGCCCGGGAGGGAAGCCGACCCTGCCATGATTTCAAAGGAAAATTTCGCTTTTGGCGGAGGTTATCGAGCCGGCGTTACCGATTTGCTCCAGTCTTTCCGCAGGATTTCCCTACGAACGACATTGCCAGCTTGAGGGGAATCTGCTTCCCTCCGGTCAATATTACGGGTCCGTGCCATAGGCACCGCATTTCACGATACTGTATCCAGTCAGACTGAATTTTTCAGAGGGGGAATTTCCATGCCGATCGTTTCCGTCAGTCCTGCCACCGCCGATGAAGGCGACGCGCTCACATTCACCATCACCATGGACGAGCCGGCCGTCGATCCGGTCACGCTGTCCTACCAGCCCCGTCTTGGTACCGCGCAGAACGAGGATCTCGATTACGGCCTGAACCACAGCCGGAATACCGGCACCGTGACCTTCGCACCCGGCGAGCTGACCAAGACGGTGTCGATCAGCACGGAGTATTACGACTCGGCCGACGAGTGGGACGAAAGCATCGAACTGCTGCTGACCGCTCTGTCGTCGAACGCGAGCTTCCTGGGGGGCGCGGATCACCTGACCGCGACCGGGGTGATCCTCGACGACGACGGCGTCGGCAGCAACCTGGCCCTTTTCGTCTCTGATCCGGCGGTCGTCGAGGGCGACGGCAGCAGCAATTACGCCGAGTTCGAGCTGCGCCTGTCGCGCCCGGCGACCGAGAGCTTCACCGTCAACTACCGCACCCGCGACATCTCGGCCACCGCCGGCGAGGATTACGGCGAGACGATCGGCAGCCACACCTTTGCCGTCGGAGACCAGGTCGCCACCGTTCGGGTGCCGATCTATGGCGACACCGAGGCCGAGGCCAGCGAGCAGTTCTCGCTGGTGGTCGACCCGCCGCTCTCCCCCTATATCGACCCTGCCGCGCTGGCCGGAGAGGCCACGATCCGCGACGATGACACCGCGCCGCAACCCTCGGTCACGATCAGCGCGGCCCACGGCACCGAAGGTTACGGGCTGGTGTTCGACGTGACGCTCTCCGAGTCGACCTTCGACGCGGTGAGCCTGTCCTACCGGACCTTCCTCGGCACCGCCGAGGCCGCCGATCTCGATTACGCGCTCACCCACAGCTACAACAGTGGCACGCTGACCTTCGCACCGGGCGAGACCCACAAGACCATCGTCATCGCCACGGAGTATTACGACTCGACCGACGAGCGCGACGAGAGCATCTCGGTCCGGCTGAGCGACCTGAGCCAGAATGCCAGCTTCGCCGGTGGCGAAACCCAGCTGAGCGCGACCGGGGTGATCCTCGACAATGACGGCGACGGCAGCAATCTGGCGCTGCTGGTCTCGGACGTGACGCTGGCAGAGGGCGACAGCGGCGAGAAGGCGGCGGTGTTCGAGCTGCGCCTGTCGCGTCCGGCGCCCGAGAGTTTCACCGTCAGCTACCGTACCCGCGACATCTCGGCCACCGCCGGGGACGATTACACCCAGACCACCGGAACCGTGAGCTTTGCCGCGGGCGAGCTCGTCAAGACCGTCTCGGTGCCGGTGCTCGGCGACACGCTGGCGGAGATGACCGAGCGCTTCGCCCTCGTGGTCGACGAGCCGAACGCGCTCGATGTCGGGGTCGAGGGGCTGACCGGCGAGGCCGTGCTGCTCGACGACGACACCGCGCCGCAGCCTTCGGTCTCGGTGTCTGCCGCCACCGCGACCGAAGGCGATGCGCTGCTGTTCGAGGTCAGCCTGTCGCAGAGCTCGTTCCAGGTGGTGACGGTGGACTACCAGACCCTGCTGGGCACGGCACAGAGGGCCGATCTAGATTACGCGCTGGAGCACAGCTACAACACCGGTACGCTGACCTTCGCACCGGGCGAGACCCGCAAGATGGTTACCATCAACACCGAGTATTACGACAATGTCGATGAGCGCGACGAGAGCGTCGTGCTGCGGCTGACGGGGGTGTCGGACAATGCCAGCCTCGCCGGCGGCGAGACGCAGGTGCGGGCCACCGGGGTGATCCTCGACGATGACGGCGTCGGCAACAACCTCGCGCTGCTGGTCTCGGACGTGGTGCTGACCGAGGGCGATGACGGCACCAAATATGCCGAGTTCGAGCTGCGCCTGTCGCGCCCGGCGGAAGACGCGATGCTTCTGTCCTACGAGACCTTCGACATCACCGCCCGGGCGGGCGAGGATTACGAGGCGCAGACCGGCAGCGTGAGCTTTGCCGTGGGCGAAGAGACCAAGGTGGTCTCGGTGCCGATCGAGGGCGACACGGCCGCTGAATTCTCCGAACGCTTCGGTCTGCGGGTCGACACCTCTTCTGTGTCTGAACTCGACGGCGTTGCGGTGGAAGGCGAGGCGCTGATCCTCGACGATGACACCGCGCCGCTGCCCTCGATCACCCTGACCCCGGCCAGCACCGTGGAGGGCGGCGCGCTGCTCTTCGACGTGTTCCTCTCCGAAGCGGCGACCCGCGACGTGACGGTGGATTACCAGACCATCCTGGGCACCGCTCAGGAGGACGATCTCGATTACCGCCTGGACAACGGCTACAACATCGGCACGCTGACCTTTGCGCCGGGGGAAACCCACAAGCGTGTGGCGATCCATACCGAGTATTACGACAGCGAGGACGAGCGCGACGAGACGGTGTTTCTCGAACTGTCGAACGTCAGCAATGCCAGCCTGGCGGACGGGGCGCCCTCGGTCCGGGCCCTGGGCACCATTCTCGACGATGACGGGGTCGGGCTGAACCGCATCGCCAGCATCGAGCCTATGATCCTGCGCGAGCAGGGGGTGTCCTTCTTCACCTACGAGATCCCCATCGTGCTGTCCGTACCGGCCACCGCGGCGCTGGACTTCAATGTCAGCACCAGCAACCAGACGGCGACGCTCGGCAGCGATTTCCGGCTGCTCGACACGCAGGTCAGCTTTGCCGTGGGTGAGAGCGTGGCGACGGTCGGGATCGAGGTGCTGGGAGACTCGGTGGAAGAGGGCACCGAGGCCTTCACCCTGTCGCTTTCCCCCGTTGCCGGCACGCCCTATGCCGGCTCTGTTGCAGATCAGACCATCTATATCCGGCCCGGGCCGCTGATGCCCAGCACCGGCGACGACGTGCTGGTCGGCACGGTGGGCAATGACAGCATCAACCTGCTGGCCGGGGCCGACCATTACCGCGGGCTCGAGGGCGATGACACGGTGCTCGGCGGCGCGGGCGACGACACCGTCATCGGCGGCGCCGGGTCGGACGAGATCAACGGCGGCCCCGGCGCCGACCTGCTGCTCGGCGGCGAGGTCGAGGATGTCTCGGACGCCACCGGGGCAAGGATCTTCCGGGTGTTCCAGGCCACGCTGGACCGAGCGCCCGACAGCACCGGCTACAACAACTGGAGCGGCCAGCTCGCCAGCGGCGAGACCAACCTGCTCGAGGTCATCGAGGGCTTCGTCAACAGCGCCGAATTCCAGGAAACTTACGGCGCGCTCGGCAATGCCGCCTTCGTCAACCTGCTCTATCAGAACGTGCTGGGCCGCGAGGCCGATGCCACCGGGCTCAACACCTGGGTGGCGCAGCTCGAGACCGGCACCTCGCGGGCCGTGGTGGTGCGTGGCTTCTCGGAGAGCGCCGAGTTCAAGACCAACACCAACGACGCCGCCAGCGCCTATGTCGCCGCCGAGGCGGCGCCCTTCGCCGACGATGTCTACCGGCTGTTCCAGGCCACGCTCGACCGGGCCCCGGATCTCACCGGGCTCGAGAACTGGTCCGGCCGGCTCGGTGAAGGCATGGACTACACCGATGTCGCCGCCGGCTTCGTCAACAGTGCCGAGTTCCAGAACGTCTATGGCGCGCTCAACAATGCCGCCTTCGTGACCCTGCTCTACAACAACGTGCTGGGCCGCGACCCCGATGCCGGCGGTCTGGCCAACTGGAACACGCAGCTGGCCGAGGGCATGAGCCGCGAGGAGGTGGTGCGCGGCTTTGCCCAGAGCGGTGAGTTCACCGCCAACACCGCGCAGCCGTTCCACGATTTCATGGCGGCGCAGGAAGGCGACACGATCCGCGGCGGGGCCGGCAACGACCTGATCCATGGCGGTCTCCTGGCCGACACGTTCCAGTTCGACGCCGCCGACAAGGGCTCCGACCGGGTGCTGCAGCTCGACGCCTGGGACAGCCTCGAGTTCACCGGCTTCGGCTATGGCAGCGCCGCGGCGGTGGCGAGCCACCTGACCGAGACCGCCAATGACGTGATCTTCGCCGACCAGGGCGTGCGGGTGATCTTCATGAACACCGATCTCGCCACCATGGAGGACGTCTCGATCATGGTCTGATCGGCCGCTCGCGCTCAAGGACGCGGAGCCGTCACGCGGCTCCGCGACAACCGATCCGGCCCTTCTGCGGCTGCCGACGCCGAGCAGCCGGACGGGCGCCGCGCCACCCGTGACCGCGAGGCAGCTTGACGCCCTTTGGCGACAGACACGCCCTGTGCGATTGCCCGGCACGCAATCAAAGCAGACCGTGCAACGATGGGTGTCGCTCCGGGGAGAACAGGCGCTGCGGGCTTGTCTCCAGGGCGATTATGACCTCACATCATGCACCAGGCCGGTTCCGCGGAGCCGATGCACCTGTGGCCGGACAGACGCCCGGAAGGGCGTGATGAGGCCGGGGGGTTGTGTCGACCGGGGGGGATGATAGCCGGGGGAGAGCAGACTTTCCCAGAAGGGGCGTGAGGCAGTGAAGATGAAAACCAAGATCTTGGTCGTTTCAAGTTGTGCGACCCCGGCCCTGATAAACGGGTTGCAGCTGCTGTGCCCCGGCCTCGATGTGCGGGGCTATTATATCCGGCAGGCGAACAAGGAGCCGGACAAGTTCCGCGCCGACATGGCCGAGAGCGACCGGCTGGTCTTTCTGCCCGATGTCAAAGGCCAGCTCGGGCCGGACGCGGCCGCCGATCCGAGGATCGTCACGGTCCCGACCTTCCACTTCTGCGGCTACCACCCGGATACCTGCTACATCGAGAACCCCGCGGGGCAGCAGCTGCACAGCAGCTATAGCCCGTACCAGTCGGCGATCTGCTTCGGGGCCCATCAGGCGGGGCTGTCGGTCGAGGACACGTTGGCCCTGTACCGCGGAGACGTCTACGAGGCCATGGACTACCACGGCGAATGGGACCGGCAGAAGGCCCTGTTCCTGAAGAGCTTCCGCAACCACGGCATGGACCTTTCCGACGCCTTCCTGTCCTGGGTGCGTGGCGGGTGTTTCATGTATACCTTCAACCATCCAAAGGCGCATTGCCTGCTCGATCTCGCGGCGGAGGTCGCGCGGCGGCTCGGCGAGACGCCGCTGCCGTTCTCGACCCCGCCACAGGACGCCCTGGCCGACGGTCCGGTGTTTCCCTGCTATCCCGAGATCGCCGAAGCCTGTGGCACACACGGCGATTATCTGTTCAAGTGCGGGGGCCGGAATGAGGTTCTGACCCTGCCGCAATTCGTCCGCCTGTCCTTCGAGTATTACGACAAGCAGCCGGCTGGCAGCATGCGCATGACCAAGGCCTTCGAGGCCAAGCACGCACGGTTCAAGAACGCGGTTCTTGGCCGGCTCGGAGCCTGAGGGAGCTATCCATGACAAACCCGTATCGCAATGTGCCCGATCACCAGATGTGGCGCCGCGCGGTGTCGCGGGTGGAGCCGCACAGGCTCGATCCCGCGGTCGCACCGAAATTCCAGGTCACGCCGGACATGAAGGTCGCAACCGCAGGCAGCTGTTTCGCGCAGCACATTTCGCGGCGGATCTCGGCGCTCGGGTTCAACTACTTCGTTCCCGAGAACGGCGCGGGCCTGGATGAGACCGAGCGTCAGCGCCGGCAGTTCGGAGTGTTTTCCGCCCGTTTCGGAAACCTCTACACGGTGCATCAGCTCGATCAGCTCTTCGCCGAGGCCTTCGAAGGGCGGGAGCGGGCGGAAACCGCCTGGCAGCGGCCCGACGGGCGCTTCGTCGACCCGTACAGGCCGCAGGTCGAGCCCGCGGGCTACGACAGTCCCGAGGCGGTGGCCGAGGCTCGCGCCGGGCATCTCGAGGCGGTGCGCGAGATGTTTCTCGGTGCCGATCTCTTTGTCTTCACCCTGGGGCTGACCGAAGCCTGGCGGTCGCGCAGCGACGGCAGCGTCTTCCCCCTTGCTCCGGGGGTGGTGGCCGGAAGCTTCGATCCCGAGCGTCACGAGTTCCACAACTTCACCGTCGCGGAGACCAGCGCCGCGCTGCAGGGGTTCCTGACCCGGCTGCGGGGGGTGAACCCGACCGTGCGCGTGCTGCTGACCGTCTCGCCGGTGCCGCTGATCGCGACCTACGAGCCGCGCCACGTGGTGGCCTCGACCACCTACAGCAAGTCGGTTCTGAGGGTGGCCGCCCAGGAGGCCTGCGACCGCTTCGACTTCGTCGACTACTTCCCTTCCTTCGAGATCATGACCGCCAGTGCCACCGGCGGGCTCTATTACGAGCCCGACCAGCGCGAGGTGAACCGGCTGGGCGTGGCCCATGCCATGCGCTGCTTCGTCAACGCCTATACCGACCGGGGAACGCGGCCCAGCCAGGTGTCGCAGGAGGTCCTCGACCGCGAGGCGCGCAGCTATGCCAGCGCTGCCTCGGTCATCTGCGACGAGGAGGCGCTCGATGCGTCGGTCGCGCGGGGGCCGGGCAGCGCGTCCGGCTAGGGCGTGAGCGCGATCTTAGGGAACAGCGATCTCGCCACCATGGAGGGTGTCGTCCTCATGGTCTGATATCGGTCCGACGCCTTGCCCGGTCCGGGCAAGGCGTCGGGCTTCAGGCCGCGGTGCCGATGTCGATATACATCGTCGCAAGATCGGGCAGAGCCTCGCCGGGCAGGCTCTGCACCAGCAGCTCGACGCCGCGGTCGGAGAACAGCAGCCCGTCCTCGGTGGCGGTGAAATGCGACCGTGCCTCGGCGGCATCGGCATAGCCGAAGCTCGAGAGGTTCAGCACGTCCCAGGGTTCGAAATCGCGGATCGTGGTGTCGCCCGGCAGCTCCGGCGAGAACAGGAACACGTCCGAGAGCCGGCCGCCGAACATCTGGTCGCTGCCCCCGATCCCGGCAAGCTCGTCATGCGGCCCCCGCGCGTGCAGCCACGCGGCGAGATCGGGCGCGGTGGCGGCGGCGAATTCGGAGCTCTGCGAAAAGCCCATGACCACTGCGGCCCGGTCCATGCCGTCGGCGAGCTGCCCGGTCCAGTTGGCCAGCCCGCCGGCATCGGCCTCGCGGCCGAGCACGTTCTGATACAGCAGGTTCACGAAGTCCTCGTCATCGAGCGCGCCGTAGCGGGCCTGGAATTCGGCGCTGCCCACGAAGCCCCGGATCACCTCGACCAGCGGCCGGCCCTCGCTCAGCCGCTCGGACCAGAGCTCGAAACCGGTGAGGTCGGGCGTGCGGTCGAGCGTGGCCTGGTAGAGCCGGAACACCTCGTCGCTCCAGCTTGCCGGGTCCGATTGAACCGCGAAGGCGGTGGCCTCGGCGGCGGTGCTGCTGCGAAACTCCGGCGACTCTGCGAAGCCCAGCACCACTTCGGCGCGGCTCGTGCCCTGGGCCAGCTGCCCGGTCCAGTTGGCGAGACCGCCGGCATCGGCGGCGCGGCCCAGCACGTTCTG
>Ga0066382_10000855_pt1 | contig 10330 bp, 8 predicted proteins | sample Knorr_S23_td_NAD_FD_71218 | JGI IMG/M metagenome (GOLD analysis project Ga0066382, IMG submission 71218) | Marine microbial communities from Southern Atlantic Ocean transect - Knorr_S23_td_NADW_ad_2500m_LV_B | ecosystem: Environmental > Aquatic > Marine > Oceanic | place: Southern Atlantic ocean... | reverse complement strand
TATCGGTAATAGTCTTTTTTGGTAGTGGCACTCGCGGCCCTGTGGGTGACTCCTGCATTTGCAGCCAAAGGCGTGATAACGGAAGTTAACCCGTCCGGCATAGGAGTTGCCAATAACGCCGCGGGAGATAATTCCAGTGATATCAAGAACGACCACTCTGGAAATAATGGCGCGGCAGACGGCTCAATAAAGGATTCATTCGGAGAGGACTTTGGACAATCTGGAACTGCAGGTGGCGCTGACTAAGCACGATTAACTGCTTGAGGATATCAAGGGACTGGATGTATCCGGTCCCTTTTTCATTTAAGAATCAACCCCATTGGCCGCTTTCCCGAAGGTCACGTCCCGCCTACATACCCTCAAGCTTGGTCAGTTTAATCCGCGAGTAGCCCTGTTTTCGTTTTTTATTGTCATCAAAAGCCTTTAGTGCCTGAGTCTTCGTTCTCCCACGCTACCCCGAAGTCTGAATAATCTGCGAAGAGTAACCCCGCGATGCGCCGCATCTTGATCCGTGACTTGCGGGATTTACGTGATATACGGGTTAACATAGAAACTTGCTACTAGCCAGCAGACTCAAAAACGTCCTGTCCTTTTACTACGGATGGGTGGTTGTCGGCGCTTCAGGGACGGTGGTATTTGGCCGGATGGCGCCGAATATCACCACGCTGACGATTTTCATATACCCCATGTCCGAAGAACTGGGGTGGAACCGTACCGTGATTTCCGGGGCGGTCAGCGCAGGAGCGTTGGCCGCTCTCGTCCTCTCCCCGGCCATAGGCTGGGCCATCGACCGTTATGGAACCCGCCCGGTGATGGTGGTCAGCATGGTGGTTTTGGGAGTCTCGATGACTTCCCTGGCTTGGGCCACCGAACCGTTAACGTTCTACCTGGCTTATGGCACGGCCAGAGTGGTCTTTCACACTTCAGCGCCCATCGGCGCAAGCACTGTGGTGTCGCGCTGGTTCATCAAGAAGCGAGGCCGGGCCATCGGAATTATCTTTCTTTTCGGAGCCATTGGCGGACTGGTCTTCACCATGCAGGCGGCTCTGATAATCGATCATTTTGGCACCAAGATCGCATGGTCCACTCTGGGCTTGTTGGTCCTCGGAGTCTCGGTGCTACCGTCGCTGCTCTTGGTGGCCGAACGTCCGGAAGATATCGGCCTTCTGCCAGATGGGATTAAGCCAGATGAAATTAAGCCTGACGGGATTAAGCCTGGTGGGCAGCCTTTGCGCGTCGCCAACCCGGCACCCCCCGCGCCGACGCTAGCTCCGAACTACATAGTCGCTGACGATTCTTGGTCGTTACGGGATGCCATGGGCACCAAGGCCTTCTGGGTCTTGTTTTTCATGGGTATGGCCATGTTCTGTGTGAACACGGGCACCAACGTTCACATCGGGGCATATTACAGGGACCAAGGACTGACCCTGACCTTGGCCGCTGTGGCCATCAGTTTCAGCTGGTTCGTGTCCGCCTTTGGCAGTGTCGTGTGGGGCTGGGTCTTAGAAAAGATAGACGCCCGTTACGCCTACTCCTTGGTGCTCTTTATTCTGGGAATCAGCACGCTCTATCTGCTGACAGTGGACGGCGTATCCGGGGCATTCGTTGCTGCGGCCCTCATCGGTTCGGTCTCTGCAGGCTCCCAAGTCATCCCGACCATCATGTACGCCGATTACTTTGGACGGAATTCCCTTGGCAAGATTAGGGGCATCAGCGAAACCGGAGTGCTGATTGGGCAGTCCGCCGGGCCCCTGTTTGCTGGCCTAGTGTTCGACCTCAATGGCAGCTACTCCTTTGTTTTCCTGCTGTTCGGCGGTATTGCCATCACTTGCGCGTTGATTGTATTGACAGCAACGCGGCCCGTACTAAGACATCCCCTTGTGCTAAATCATCCGAGTTAACGCCACTGAGCCTTAGCCTGCGAACTCCGGGCTAAGAACTCCGGGCTAAGAATTTCCGGCCACAAACTTCATAGAGATGGAGTTTATGCAGTGGCGGGCGTTGGTTGGGGTAAAGCGCTCACCCATGAAGACGTGGCCCAAGTGGCCACCGCAGTTGACGCACTCCACCTCTATCCGCATACCGTCGGGGTCGGGAAGATGCTTCACGGCTCCGGGTATTTCCTTGTCGAAGGCTGGCCAGCCACAGTGCGCGTCGAACTTATCGTCGGAGTGATATAGCTGGGCGTCACACTTGCGGCAGAGATAGACTCCAGCCTCGTAAAAGTCGTCGTATTCTCCCGTGAAGGGCCGTTCCGTCCCCTTTCTTTCAATCACGTGACTTTCCTCCGCCGTAAGCGGGTTGTATTTGGTTTCTGCCATGCTTTTTCCTCACTTTTCGTTATGATCATTTTTATCCACCATCAAACCAGCGGAAGCTAATGGCGGACAACTTCAGAATCCTAGGGCGGTTTAGACTCTGAATGGCTAGGGATATTATATATGCGGCACTGGCGTCATGGCACGGGCAACGAATTACGTAGTCAAGATTGTGAATAATGCCACAATATTGACGCATGTTTATGATTCTCGTAGAACCCAAACCGCTACCAGCGCTAGGGTATAAAGTCCCCCTTGGGCTCGAATCCTTGGCATAGAGAGGGGATCATGGCCTAATTGCAGACTCCGTTATGCCGCATTTTGAATATTGACACTCCCATCGTGCAAGCGCCCATCGGCCCGGCAACCAACCCGGCATTGACGGCTGCCGTTTCCAATGCCGGCGGCCTGGGTATGCTGGCCTTCCTCCGGCGAGATGCCGATGAAATTCGCCGGCTCATAAGCGGGATCCATGAACGGACGGACCGGCCCTTCGGAGGGAATTTCATCCTGAGGGGATTGGAGGGGACGGAAGCCAGGTTGGAGTCCTGCCTAGAGTCGGGAGTTAGCGTTGTCTCCTTTCACTGGGATGATCCATACGAATATGTTAATCGAATCCATGCGGCGGATACCCTGGTGATGCATACCGTGGGAAACGCTGAAGACGCAAGGCGGGCTGTGGACGCGGGCGTCGATATAATTGTAGCCCAAGGCTGGGAGGCGGGAGGCCACTTGCGGGGCGAAGTTGCGACTATGGCCCTGTTGCCCCGGGTTGTGGACGCAGTGTCACCGGTTCCCGTAATCTCCGCTGGGAGCATTGCCGATGGGCGGGGTATGGCTGCTGCGTTGATGCTGGGGGCGGATGGAGTTTGGGTAGGAACCCGGTTCGCAGCCAGTGAGGAAGCGGACATTGACCCGTCATACAAAGAACGGATTATCAAGGCCTCGGAGACCGATACCCTCTTATCTAAGGTATTCAATGGTGGTTGGGACGCCGCGGGCAGAGCCCTGCGCAACAGCACTATCGAAATGTGGGAAGCGGAGGGCCGTCCTGGAGATGGCGAGCGGCCCGGCGAAGGCGATGTTATAGCACAGGGAACGGACGGCGCGCACATAGCGAGGTACGCGTCAATCGGCCCGTACACCGGGGTGACTGGAGACCTGGAGGCTCTGTCCAACTGGGCTGGACAAGGCGTCGGGCTCGTAGACCGTATCCAACCTGCCGCCGAAATTGTAAGAGAACTTGCTGAAGACGCAGTGCGAGTATTGGGCAAGGCCGACCGACTCATTCAAGACTTGTAACGTCGATTGACTCGCCTTGTGCATCGATCACGTGACTTTCCTCCGCCGTAAGCGGGTTGTATTTGGTTTCTGCCATGTTTTTTCTCGCTTTTCGTTATGGGTATCGTCAATCAGACGGCTCCGGCCCCCGGTCTAGATGTTGGGCGGCCGGCGGTTGTGCCAATCGGAGCTTTGCTCGTAAGAGTGGGCTACTTTCATAATGATCCCGTCGGCGCCGGGAAGTCCACCGATTTGCAGGCCGATGGGCAGTCCGTCGCTGCTGAAACCACAGGGCACCGAGATAGCCGGGGAACTGGCCAGGTTGAAAATCCTTGTGTGTAGATACCGGATTCCTACGGCGTTTTCTTTGCTGGTAATCACTTGGTCATCCATAATCGGTTGAGCAGCCTTGCCGCTGGTGGGAGTTATCAAGACATCGTAGCTGTCAAAGGCATCCAAAACCTGTTGCCGAAGCATCGTCCGCAGCTTCTGGGCCTTGTAGTAAGCGGCCGCTGGCAGGATGCTGCCGGTCAGTAAACCGACCCGGTTGTTGTGGCCGTAATCAGCCAAGCGCTCTCTTATCCAACCGCTGTGATTCATCGCTGGCTCCACCAACAAAGGCACCAGCGACAGCTCCACCGAATGTCTGGTTAGGGGCAAAGATACTTCTTCTACAATGGCTCCCATCTCTTCCAACACGGTAGTAGCTTTGAGCACAGCGTCTCTGGTTTCTACATCGGTCATCTCAGGGGTCATCTGCTCCCGGATTAGCCCAACCCTCAGCCCTTTTATACCGCCATCCAAGGCTTTCCGGTAATCAGGCACTGGCGTATTCCAGGTATAGGGGTCCTTTGAGTCCTGTCCGGCGATGGCGGTAAGGGTGATGGCTGCGTCTTCCACCGTTCGGGAGATGGGGCCGACCGTGTCCATGGACCAGACTCCGGTCATGACGCCGTAACGGCTGACCCTTCCCCAACTGGGCCGGTGGCCCACCAGGCCGCACCAAGTGGCTGGCCAGCGTATGGACCCTCCGGTGTCCTCGCCCAAGGACGTGGCGCACAGGAAAGCGGCTGTGGCGGCCCCGGAGCCGCCGCTGGATCCACCGGTGCGTTTGTCCAGGTTCCAAGGGTTCCGGGGAGGGCCGAACCGCTCAATGCCCCCGCCCATGGCGAACTCGGTGAGTGTGGTCTTGCCCAAAATCACGGCGCCAGCCTGTTTTAATTTGGATATGACAGTGGCGTCTTCGTTGGGGACGAAATCGGCCAGAATCCGGGAGCCGCCGGTGGTGCGGATGCCTTTGGTCCAGAACTGGTCTTTCACCGCCAAAGGTATGCCGTGCATCGGTCCTCGGTAATTCCCTTGTGCTATCTCCTTCTCGGCTTCTCCAGCCGCTTGCAGGGCTTCTTTCCGGCTGACGGTGATAAATGAGTTGAACTTGAAATCCAGGCTGTCTATGCGGTCCAAGTAGGCCTCGGTGACTTCAACCGGAGATACCTCTTTTCGTTGGATGCGCTGGGCCAACTGGGCCAATGTCAGGAGGTGAATGTCATCGTTGCTCATGGCGGCCTCCCACCGAGAATTTTAGCTGGGAAAATTAGCTGGAAATTTTGCCGGAAATTTAAGGCTTATATTAGCCACCTGAAAGGATAGTGTCGATAGCGAATCGGCTTTAGCAAGCCTGGCCCAATTACCCTACTTTGTTTCTTAGGTTGCTTCTTAGGTTTTTTCCAGCGGCGCGAGCGCCACCAAACGCATGCCACGGTCCACCCGGTCTCCCGGTTGCACCGCCACCCTTTGGACTGTCCCGTCCCTGGGGGATTTGACCACCTGCTCAGTCTTCATCGACTCTATGACTAAGAGGGTTTGTCCCTCCACCACGGAATCGCCATCGGCCACGTCCACGGTTAGCACCACCCCCGGCACGGAGCAGAGGATTTCGTCGGTGGAAATCCTCTGGGTTGTCCGCCCCCGGGAAGAGGAGACCGGTAGGGCGAAATGGTACAGTTCTCCGCCAATCCAGATATGGACCTGCTGGCCTACCCGGTGAGCCTGAAAGCGTAATGTTTTACCTTGGGCCAGGCGATACAAGCCCTCCCAGTAATCCTGCTCTTGCTTCAGAAGTTGAATAGGGTGTTCGGCTGCGGGCGGATTGGCAGGATCAGTATCCTGTGATGATGCAAGGTCGTCAACGCTTCTAGTTGGCGGATAGACTTGCTTGAGGAGCCGCTCATTTTTGGTAGGCGGGTTGTCCTGAGCTTGGGAATTATCCAGTTGTTGGCTCATGGGAAGCTGGCCCGGCCCAGGGATTCCCAGGGCCCTTGAGGTCGGTCTTGGCCGGTGGTCCGCGTCCCAGCACGTTTGGGAACGCTTGCTTGCCAGAAATCCTCCGCCAACTCCATAGCTGCTGCATCAATTCGGCCATTATCGCCGGGCGCGGTCAGTTCACCATACATCGCCACAAAGCGAGTGTCGTAATTGCCGGAGGTGAAGGCCGGGTGGTGAATGGCCCTCATCAAGAACGGAATGTTGGTCGTCACGCCCACCACCGGGAAGTTTTCTAGTGCTTTCGACATTCGGTTTATGCTAGCCTGGCGGTCCGCTCCCCAAGACACCAGCTTGGCCAGCATGGAATCGTAGTAGGGAGTCACTTCCTGGCCTTGGGACACACCCGAGTCCAAGCGTAGGCCCATTCCGTGGGGAGGCTGCCAGGACAGCAAGGTGCCCGTTGACGGAGCGAAGTTGTCGTAGGCGTCCTCGGCGTAGATCCGGCACTCCAAAGCATGTCCGGAAGAACGAATATCATTTTGGGACAGGGTCAGGTTTTCTCCGGCAGCGATACGCACCTGCCACTGCACCAAGTCCATTCGCAGAGTTTCCTCCGTTATGGGGTGCTCGACTTGAATCCGGGCGTTCATTTCCAGAAAATAATATTGGCCGGTGGTTGGGTCCACCAGAAATTCCACCGTCCCGGCATTGGTGTACCCCGCAGATTTGGCCAAGGCGACCGCCGATTCGCCCATGGACTCTCGCAGCTTCCGGTCCAAAGCTGGCGACGGTGTCTCCTCAATCACCTTCTGATACCGCCGCTGGACGCTGCATTCCCGTTCCATCAGATGGATGGTATTACCGGAGGCGTCGGCCAACACCTGAAACTCCACATGCCTGGCGGCTGGAAAGAAACGTTCCAAGAACACACGGCCATCCCCGAAGGCCGATGCGGCTTCCCGGCTGGCCGACTCCAAGGCTGGCAGAAGTTCTGCTTCACGTTCTACCAAGCGCATACCCCGGCCACCACCGCCGGCTGTTGCTTTGACCAGCAAGGGAAACCCCCACTGCGATAAAAAGCCTTGGTGGTGGGTTTCTCCCGGTTCCCAGAGCGGTGAACTGGGAACAACGGGCACCCCGGCCCGTATAGCTGTCTCCTTGGAGCGTATCTTGTCTCCCAAGAGGGAGATGGTGTCGGAATTGGGGCCGATGAACACCAAGCCAGCAGCGGTACAGTCTGCGCAAAAAGACGGGTTCTCGGATAGGAACCCGTACCCTGGATGGATAGCCTCCGCCCCGGACTCCTTGGCCAAGGCTATTAACTTCTTGCTGTCCAGGTAGGTCTCTTCCGCAGACACGCCGTTTAGAGAGTAAGCCTGGTCGGCCAGCGTAACGTGAGGGGCGTTTTTGTCTGGGTCGGAATAAACAGCAACCGTAGCAATCCCCATGGCCTGCAAAGTCTGCAGAACCCTGACAGCTATTTCACCCCGGTTGGCTACAAGGACTTTTGAAAACATAAATACAACTAGACGACTGTTCTATCAGGTCCGCGTGAATCCGAAAACGGCGTGATGCGGCTTTCTACGGGGGAAATCCCCCTCGGTCCCCCTTTACGAAAGGGGGAAGATGAAGATGATGGGGTATTTCAAGGCTCGCTACATGCGGAATACGCCCCATTTGGACTCGGGTATGGGGGCGTTGGCGGCGGCGGCGAGGCCAAGACCCACCACGTCTCGGGTGTCTTTGGGATCTATGATGCCGTCATCCCACAGCCTGGCGGTACTGTAGTAAGGGCTTCCCTCTTCCTCGTATTTCTCCAGTATCGGCCGTTGCAGATTTTCTTGGTCCTCTTCAGTCATGACTTGTCCCTGTCTCGCCAGTTGGTCGGTGCGGACGCTTACCAACACTCCCGCCGCCTGAGGTCCGCCCATCACCGATATCCGGGCGTTGGGCCACGACCATAAGAAGCGTGGCTGGTAGGCCCGGCCGCACATGCCGTAGTTGCCGGCCCCGAAGGAGTTGCCGATAATCACGGTGAACTTGGGCACCGCAGCATTGGAGACGGCCATGACCATTTTCGCCCCGTCCTTGGCTATGCCTTGGGCCTCGTATTCACGCCCTACCATGAAGCCCGTGATGTTCTGCAGAAACAGTAGGGGTATGCGTCTGTGCGCGCATAATTCTATGAAATGAGCCCCCTTTAGGGCGCTCTCGGAGAATAGAATCCCGTTGTTGGCGACTATACCCACCGGATACCCCCAGATTCTGGCGAACCCGCACACCAACGTATCACCGTAATTCTCTTTGAACTCGTGAAATCGGCTGCCATCTACGATGCGGGCGATTATCTCCCTGACGTCATACTGGTGCCTGGTGTCCGCTGGCACTATGCCGTAAATCTCCTCTGGCTTGTAGATAGGCGGCTCAGGGTCAAAGACTTCCTGGCTGCCCCCCATTCTAGTTGCAGGGCAAGCGCCGAAATTCTCAACGATATCTCGAACGATGGACAGTGCATGTTCGTCGTCCATGGCGTAGTGGTCAGCCACGCCCGATAGCCGGGTATGCACCTCGGCGCCGCCCAAGGTTTCGGCATCTACGATTTCTCCGGTGGCGGCCCGCACCAATGGCGGCCCGGCCAGGAAGATTGTCCCTTGGTTCCGGACGATGACCACTTCGTCGCTCATGGCCGGTATGTAGGCTCCGCCAGCGGTGCAGGAACCCATAACCACAGCTACCTGAGGGATGCTCTGGGCCGACATCTGGGACTGGTTGTAGAAGATTCGGCCAAAATGGTCTCTGTCGGGGAAAACATCGGCTTGCAATGGCAAAAATGCGCCGCCTGAATCCACCAGATAGACGCACGGAAGCAGGTTTTCCAAGGCGATTTCCTGGGCACGCAGGTGCTTCTTGACGGTGATTGGGTAATAGGTGCCGCCCTTCACCGTGGCGTCGTTGGCCACTATTACCACCTGTTTGCCGTGGATGCTCCCTATGCCGGTGACGATGCCGCCGCCCGGGCTATCGTCATCGTACATTCCCCATGCGGCCAGGGTGCTGAACTCCAAGAACGGAGTGCCTGGGTCCAAAAGCTTCGAAATTCGGTCCCGGACCATCAGTTTCCCTCTGCTGAGGTGGAGCTTGGCCGCGTCCGTGTCTCCCCGCTCCCTGATTGTTCCCATATTGCCCGTCAGCTCGGAGACAAGAGCTTGCATATTGGACTGGTTGCTCAGGAATTCGGGGTCATGAGTCTGGATTTTAGAATAAATCGCTTCCATATTTATCAGCAGTGCAATTTCTATTCGCTGGGTCTTTTAGCACGAGGCCTGAACCCAAATTGGCCATACGGTGGATGGTAGCGTCGGGGAAGAAGCTTGTCCACTGGCTAGGACCGCATGAGGTGGACCAATTTACAACCAAGATATATTTGTTGCGCTCCGTCTCACCGGCGAAGGCCGGTGTCCAGAAACTTGCGAGATTAAGACGCTTGCTGGATTCCGGCCTTCGCCGGAATGACGAATATGTGATTATTGGACTCGCGCTTTGCTCACCTAGTGACGTTACGACCAATTTTGCGGAGACAAATCAGCACATGCTGACGATTATCGAATAATAAGCTAGGATGATGGCAACATTTTGGAAAGGACTCGAAGGGGGGCCAAATTGGCATCGGAACAATTCAACCTTAGTAAGTTGAATATCGTGGATGTCCACGTTCACGTTGGGCCCGAGTTCGGCTCCCGGGCTCATGACGCCCTGTCCCTTGCCCAAGAATTAGCTTCAGCCAACATGAAAGCGGTCATGAAGAATCACTTCATTTCAACTACCGGACTGGCGTCATTGGCGCGAAATATCACCGGCCAGACCAGCGTATTTGGGAGCGTGGTGCTGAACCATGGCGTGGGCGGCGTAAATGTGCAGGCCGTACGAGCGACCCTCAGCGGTAACAAAGACGAAGTCAGGAACGCCCATGAGGAAGTACGCGGAAAAGAGCCCACGGTGGTATGGATGCCCACCTTCCATTCCAAGTTGCATCTGGAAACCTTCGGCCACGATTACCTGCCCGAGTGGGTGGGCGGCGACACCCGGTTCACCTCAACCAGCGCCGATGTTAGCCCTTGTGAGGTGGTAGACGAATCGGGCAATGTGCTCGAAGAGGTACAGCAAGTTTTAGAATTGATTGCCAGCCACGATTTGGTGCTTGCCACCAGCCACCTTTCAAAAGATGAGATCACCGCAGTCGTCAGAGCGGCGGTGGCACACGGTGTCCGTAGAATCATCATCACCCACCCATTCTTCAAGGTCACCGATATGTCCATCCAAGAACAACAAACCCTGGTTGACCTGCACCGGCAACTGACCGGTGGAGAGCCGGAACACCAGTTGTACCTAGAATATACCTACACAGGCAAAACCATAGACGGGATAAGTTTTGAGCTTTACGCTGAAGCCATCAACCTGATTGGGCC
>Ga0066382_10000846_pt1 | contig 10361 bp, 8 predicted proteins | sample Knorr_S23_td_NAD_FD_71218 | JGI IMG/M metagenome (GOLD analysis project Ga0066382, IMG submission 71218) | Marine microbial communities from Southern Atlantic Ocean transect - Knorr_S23_td_NADW_ad_2500m_LV_B | ecosystem: Environmental > Aquatic > Marine > Oceanic | place: Southern Atlantic ocean... | reverse complement strand
CGGAATCAGGGACAAGGCCGCCATCGTTGGAATCGGCGAGACTGAGTTCTCCTTCGACTCCGGGCGCAGCGAGCTTCAACTCGCAAGCGAGGCGATCAAGGCAGCCTGCGATGACGCCGGCATCTCTCCCCATCAGATCGACGGCCTAATCCGTTATGAGATGGACACCAACCAGGAGACGATGCTGATTCAATCGCTGGGAATCGAGAACCTACGTCATTGGGAGTCTGTTTCCTACGGTGGCGGGGCCGGCAACGCGGTAGTGGGCCACGCCGCTGCAGCTATCGCCGCCGGTTTTTGCAACTACGTCGTCTGCTTCCGGGCTGCCAATCTCCGCTCCCAGATGAGGCTTGGCCAGGCCAGAAACCCCCAGCGAATCGCGGGCGGCCAGCAGGCCTTTGCCGCGCCCTTTGGTAGCATGGCCCCCGCGCACCAGTTCAGCATGTTTGTTCGTCGCTATATGCACATGTACGGAGCCACGAGCGAGCATTTCGGCTGGGTGGCCGTGACGTTGCGCGAGCATGCCTCCCGCAATCCCCGGGCCCTTCGCAGGGATCCAATCACCCTGGATGACCACCAGAACTCTCGCATGGTGGTCGACCCACTGCATCTGCTGGACATCTGCCAGGAGAACGACGGCGCCGCCGCCATAGTGATGACCACGGCGGACCGGGCCAAAGACCTCCGGCACGACGATACCCTGACCCTGGTAGAGGCGGCCGCCCAGGGCTCAGGTCCCCAAAACGAGGGCGTTATCTACCGGCCCGACCTTGCCGTGGCCGAATCTGTAAATACAGCCCGGGACCTTTGGGCCAGAGCGAGGCTTGGGCCCTCGGACATAGATGCATTGATGTTCTACGACCACTTCACTCCCTTTTGTCTGCTTAACCTGGAGGCTTATGGTTTCGTGCCCTTCGGTGAGGCCAAGGATTTCGTGGACGGTGGTCAGAACATCCGGTTCGATGGGACGTTGCCCATCAATACCCATGGCGGCAACCACTCCGAGGCCTACATACATGGGCTCACCCACACCCAAGAAGCGGTGCGACTGATCCGGGGTACCTCCACTGCTCAGCCGCCCAGTAAGACGATAAACAGGGTTCTCTCATGCAGCAGCGTTGCCCAGCTGAGCGCGGCCGTAATAATTCGCAGGGGATAGATCGATGACACAGCAGCAGAATCAGAAAATCAAGTCGCGCCCGATGACCGGGCCCCTGGAAGGAATACCTCTTCCAGATCTGGATAGGCTCCCCAATTACGAACGTGGATTCTGGGAGGCTTCACACAACAGCGAACTCCGGATCCAGAAGTGCTCTGAATGTGATAAGTTCCGGCACCTGCCAACCCCCATGTGTCCGTCCTGCCATTCGTTGGAATACGAATGGAGCAAGGTTAGCGGAAAGGGAGTAGTTTATTCCTTCGTCGTCGTTCGAAACCCAGTTCACCCCGCCATTCGGGAAAAAGACCAGGTCCCCTACAACATTTGCCTTATTGAGTTGGAGGAACAGGAAGGTCTTCGCGTTTGTAGCAACGTGCTGAACATCGCGCCAGAGGACATCTACGTCGAGATGCCAGTCCAGGTCACGTTTCGGCCCACAGTTGATGAGCCCAACGTGGTGTTACCGTTGTTCGTGCCATCTGCGGATCTGTAGCGAGCGGCGGCCTCCCGCACCGCTAAAAACCGGAAGGAACAGGAGAGGGTCTAACCAAGTAGTCCCCTTTCTTGGCATCTAGGTTTCCCTATTTAAACTGCCTTTAACATCCAAAAACTCTGACCAGTCTCGACAGAATCCTTGATCGTGGAGTTGGCTTAGGCGTTGCTCTCACGAATCCACCGTTTGATGTTGTCGGGGCTAAGAGGCAGTTCAGTAACGTTGATGCCGAAGTCGGCTAATGCGTTGGAGACAGCGTTGGCCAAGGTGGCGCCGGTGGCCAGGATAGCCCCTTCGCCACCCCCCTTTACGCCCAGGGGGTTTAGCGGCGACGGCGCCTCTTCGAGAATGATGCTGTGTATGGGCGGAATGTCCATGCTGGTGGGCAGTAGGTAGTCCATCAAAGTTCCGGCTAAAAGTTGTCCGTCGCTGTCGTAGGCCAGCTCTTCCAGGATAGTTCCGCCGATTCCTTGGGCGGCGCCGCCCACCGACTGGCCGTGGGCTAGCAAGGGATTGATACAACGTCCCAGGTCCTCTGAAACCACATACCGTAATATCTCGACCTGGCCTGTCTCCGTATCCACCGCCACGTGAGCGGCGTGGGTGCCGTAGGAATAGGTCCATTCCTCGCTGCGGAAGTACTCGGTGGCTTCCAGTCCTGCGTCCCTAAGCCCCGCCTGGGCTCCTCCCTGGGCCAACTGGACCACGCGGGCGAGGTCCAGCACTGGCCCGCCGCCGGCGGACACGGTGGAATAAACCTGTCCTCCTCGCAACTCCAACTGGGTCGGCTCGGTATCCAGATATGCTGCGGAGGTCTCCAGTATTTTGGCCCGCAGCGACCCGGCTGCCATGGTGACGGCGCTCCCGGCCATCACTGTAGCCCGGCTGCCGAAGGTGCCGATGCTTTCGGGCAAATAGTCGGTGCTGCCGTGGAAGACCCGCACGATTTCCATGGGAACGCCCAAGCCGTCGGCGCAAATCTGAGCCATAACCGTTTCATGGCCCTGACCCAGGGTGGTGATGCCCAGGTAGACCTCCACCGTCCCGCCTTCGATCAGAGCTATCCGGGCTCCTTCGTAGGGCCCGAAGCCCGTGGGCTCCACGTAGCTGCTGATTCCCACGCCGTGGTATCTGCCATCACTGTCTTTGCGGGGTTGGTTCTTTAATCCTTCATAGCCGAGTTCCTTCAAGGCTTGATTGAAGGCCGAGGGGTAGTTGCCGCTGTCGAAGACCGTTTCCTTGCCGTCGATCCGGGTTGCGCCAACCTTGTAGGGCATCTCCTCGGGCTGGATCAGGTTGTTGAGGCGAAGTTGGGCCGGGTCGATGCCCAAGTCTGCCGCTACCAGGTCCAGCATTCTCTCGCGGATGAAGGCGCCCTCATAGAGCCCCGGCGCCCGGTAGGTCCCAGTACCGGTCTTGTTGGTCATGACGCAGTTGATATTGGCCCGGTAAGATGGCATGTGGTAGGGACCCGTCAATAGTCCCGCGGTCAGAGCTGGAACGACACAACCGTGGGTGCGCACGTAGCCACCCATGTCGCCGTAGATCTCGGCCCTCATGCCCAGCAGGGTGCCGTCCTTCTTAGCCGCTATTTCCACCTGGCAGGTCACTTCCCTGGAGTGGTTGGCCGCCATCAGATGTTCCATCCGGTCTTCCACCCACTTCACGGGCTTGCCCACCCGAATGGCGGCGAAGGGCACCAGGAAATCTTCAGGGTAAAACTCTCCCCGGATGCCAAATCCGCCGCCGACGTCGGGTTCTATGAAGTGGATTCTTTTCTGGTCCATGCCCAGTTGGTTTGAAAGGATGGTCCGGTTGAAGTGAGGCACCTTGGTGGGGCCCCAGACCATTAGTTCTCCGGTCCCGGCGTCATACTCGGCCAACAAACCGCGGGTTTCTAAGGGGTTGCCGGTGTGACGGTGGGTGCGGAAATCCTCGCTTCGGGTGTATTCGGCGTCTCTGAAAGCCTGGTCCACGTCGCCGACATTTATGGTGGCACTGCCGGCCAGGTTGGTGCCGGTCTCCTCGTGGAGAACCACGTCGTCCTTCAGTCCGCTCCATACGTCGGTTACGGCCGGGAGAGGTTCATAGTCGACTAAGACAAGCTCCAAGGCATCTTCCGCGATGTAGCGGCTGTCCGCTACGACCACGGCCACCGGGTCGCCGGCGTACCGGACCTTGTCTCTAGCGAGGGGATATTGCAAGCAACGGTCCAGTCCCGGCAGATCATAGATTCGCACCGGGATGGGCTGAATGGAGGCCGGTAAGTCGTCGTACGTAATCACCGCCGAAACGCCGGGCATGGACAAGGCGTCTTTGGTGTCTATACCGATTATCCGAGCGTGGGCGTGGGGACTGCGCAAGATGGCGGCGTGGAGCATGCCGGGACGTTTGATGTCATCAAGGTAGTTGGCTTGCCCAGTGAGGAAACGAGCGTCTTCTTTCCGCGTTACCGGCGCGCCTATATAGCGTTGCATAATCACTTCTTACCTGGAGCTTTTTAAGAGAACTTATTCTTGCGGGAAACCCTGACCCATTGGGGCAAGCCCCCGCCAAAGCACTCATTCCTTATACTTACGTTTGGGATACGTCCATCATATCTGGGGCGTGGGGTGGCGCAGCGAGTCTTCTACCGGATCGAAGTCCCTCAGCGCCGGAATAACCTCGGTCCCAAACAGTTTGATGGAGCGCATGAGACTGTCTTCGGTCAACGACCCCACGTTGAACTCGCCGCAGAAAACGTTGAACAACCCTTCCTGTGCCGCCGATCTCAGTTTCCGCGCCACAGTTTCGGGCGAGCCAACAATCACCAAGCCGTTCTCGTGAAGGTAATCGAAGTCCAACCACTTTTGGTTATCGATGGATTCGTGGCCGAAGGACCGGCTTTGGCCGCTCTCGCTTTCGCTGTGCGGAGCCATATCGTGGTATTCCCGTTCCGGCGAAGGGTCCAATCCCAATGCCCGCCCGTAGATCGTCATCATGCTGTCAATGATAGGTTGAGCTCCGTTAGCCACCGCCGCTTCGTCGGTTTCGTCCACGTACACGAAGGCCACGTAACAGACATTGGGGCCATACTGGTGATTATGCTCCTTCCACATCTGGAGATAATCCCGGATAGATGTAGCGGCGTCCTGCCGGGGGCGGAAAAAGATATATCCGGTGTGCGCGCCTTCCTGGGAGGCCGCTTTGAGCTGCTCCGGTTCCAAGGAAAGCAGCCAGATCGGTGGGTGCGGTTGCTGAAGCGGATCAACCGACAGAGGCACCTGTTCGTACTGGTGGAATGGGCCTTGGAAGTCAAAGGGCTTGCTGCTCGTAAAAGCCTTCCGGAGCAGGAACATCGCTTCGGTGGCTAATTCGTGGCTATTCTCCCAGTCACCCCCATAGACGCGGAACTCCTCGGGGGTCACACCCGTGGCGAGTCCCACCTCCAGGCGGCCATGGGTGATGTTGTCCAAAATAGCAACCTCTTCCACAATGCGGATGGGGTCGTAGAGGGGAACTGCGTATCCCATAGTACCCAGACGAAGCCGGCTGGTCCGTGCCGCCGCTGCTGCGCAGAAGGCCGTGGTGCTGGGCCTGAGACGGCTGAAGTGGTGCACCGAAGAAAAGCCGTAGTCGAAGCCGGTCTCGTCGCACAGCTCCAACTCCCGCCAAAGCAGGTCAAACCTTTGGGCGGCCGTCTCGCCTTCCCGAGGAAAGGTCTGGGTAAAGTGGGCAAATTTCATCTCTTGCCCTCATATACGGATTCATGCGTATCAGCATCGACTACTCCAGGCATATGTCCTCCAAAGCGGACCGAAACGGACCGAGATTTAACTCTTGAAAATGATGTGATGTTGTCGCATTTCTCCTCCGAAGCGAGAAACTCTCCTCAACAAAGCTCAACATGCAACGAACATCCACTATCTTTGCACATTAAATTCGGTTGATAGGTCAATGGTTTGGGCCAGCGGACGGTTGTCGTTCATTGCGGATGTACAATGGCATCTGGCTTTTCTACCAATGGTCGGTAGGTTGGGCCCTACGGCATTATTCCTCTAGCCTCGCAATAATGAAAATTCGCGGTTCCGTGCCCACGACGATAAAGGAGTGGTCGACCTGGTCCTCCACCAGACACACGCCTCCGGGGCCCACTCTGAGGCTCGCCCCATCGGCCACCGACAAGTCCATCTGACCAGACAGTGTTATGTCATAGTGTCCATATGGGGCGTTCAGCCGTTGCCCGCTGCCCGCCTCAGAGAGCAAAAACCGGAGGTCTGTCACTTTCTTTATGTCGGTGGCAGCTATAGAATCTTTGATCTCCTCCAGGTGAGATACACCATCAGCGCCGGTGTACACCCTGACAATCGGCATATCGAAACTCGGTAGCACCAAAGCGTGAGCCCTCCTATCGACGCCCTGCTGATCGCTGACTTGCGTCAATCTCGCGCCATTTTCCTGTCTTGACTCGATTGTCGATGGGGTTCATAAGCGCAAGGTCCGGCAACCCGTCAATCGGGACTCACCCAACGGTGCTGGGCCGGTATTCCTTGATAGCCGGAATTACTTCCTGGCCCAGAAGTTCCAAACAGCGCTTGGCGGATTCGTGGGACATAGGGCCTTCCCGCGCCCATAGAATCAGCAAAGCCGGGTCCACGACGTCCACCAAATGTTTGAGCTTCTTAATGACAGTATCCGGGCTTCCGGTAATGATCTGGCCAATCTGTTGGGCCTGCTCGTACTCAACCTCGCCGTAGGTATCCCTGATGATCGCAGGCTGGCTGGCTACGGCTGCGCGAGCGACGTGCCCGGGCGGTCGGTACCAATGGCGCGGGATGAGACCGAAAGTCTTTCCCAGTTGCCAGTAAAAGTTCTTGCCTTCTTCGTAGGCTTTTTCGTCCGTATCGGCCACGCAGATTTTCAGCAAATACCCAAAATTATCTTGGGTTGTCTTATACCCTTCCTCGGCTGCGGCATCGTTGTAGAGTTTCCACATGCTCGGGGTGCTTTCCAAGGAGGTATTCAGCGCAATGTAGGGATACTGGTGCTTGGCAGCCCACTGAATCGTCTCTGGGCTGGCTACCCCGGGCACCCATATCGGCGGATGGGGCTTCTGCATTGGCAACACCCAAGGATTGACCACTCGATAATGAAAATGCTTGCCTTCCCATCGAAAAGGACCGGGCGTTGTCCAAGCCTTGATGATCAAGTCGTGTCCCTCGATATACCGCTCCCGGTTATGTACCGGGTTGGCGTTCGTGGCCAGAGATTCCACCCCGCCGCCTCGCACGAATCCAGCGACTATCCTCCCGCCAGATATCACGTCCAACATGGCAATCTCTTCCGCGAGCCGCAGCGGATTATCTGTCACCGGAAGGATGTTGCCCAGAAGTACGATCTTGCCCCGCTTCGTGATTTTGGCCAGAATCGAGGCTATAAGGTTGCTGGAAGGCGACATGCTGTGGGGGCTGTTGTGATGCTCGCTAAGCATGATCCCGTCGAATCCGGCTTCCAGGGCGTGAAGGTGTTCTTCTAGGTACTGGTGGTAAAAGTCGTGAGCCTTGTTGGGTTCGAAATGGGAGTTTGGCAGCGATAGCACCGTATATCCCAGACTACGCGCTACGTCCTGGGGAAAGGAGGAATAAGCAAGCTCGTTGAAAAAAAATACTTCTTTGACCATCTGAAACGGGCGTATCGCCACCCTTTAGAGAGGAGGTCGCCAGACAGGTTTGCCTATTCTACCTTCGCCGACAGATCACGTCAAAAGGAATCTTGGATAATCTGCACTGCGTAACTCTAGGACCTATTGCTGCAGTTCATGCCCGCCAGGGACTTGCCTGAATCAAGCTTCACCATCAACACCTTTTCAAGTCCATTTGGAGCCCCCGAACCCTGCACGTTGTCCACGAGACTCGCCAGGGCATCTCCCGGGGAGAGAAGGGTGTGCCACTAACCTGGAGAACGGGCGCTCACCGGTAAGTGGCGCTCCCAATCAGGTATCAGGCGTGAACGAGGTGAAGGCAGCATCAATGCGAAGACTAGGCCCATCAGGCTAAACCCAAGGGACATGATCAAGGGAGCCGCATAGGTGTTTGTTATGTCCCACAAGACTCCAGCGAGCACTGGCGCCATTCCCATGCCGAGGCCATTGCCTACGTTCTGCCACCCATAGAGGCTGCCCTGAGGCACGTTGCCATAGTACTGGCGATTGGCGATAGGAAAGGTAGGCACCTCGCAACTTTGGCCGATACCAAAGAGGATGGCGAAGACGTAGAAAGCCCAGGCGTCGTTTGCAAAGAGAATGATGAGCAGCGGGAACGCCTGGAGTGACATACCTGCTATCCAGACGGTTTTGCAGCCCAACCGCTCCGCTATGACAGGCACCACACCCCGTGCGAAGACCCCGGTGCCCTGTTGGACAGCAAGCACTCCGGCGGCTACTCCTAGTGACAAACCACGGTCCACCGCTATGGCCACCACAAGCACATTGATAATATTGTGGCCCATGCATCCCCAATAGTGGATGCCGATGAGGTTCCAGAAGGTGCTGGTGCGTTGAGCCTGCTGGAGAAAAACGCTAGACCTTATCTTGGCTGTTTCGTCCTTCTGCGACCGTTTAATCGGTTCGTCCCCAGTAGCCCCCAGGGGTCGCAAACCTATCTCGGCGGGCTCGTTGTAAAAGAACCTAATTAGCAACAATATCAGCGCCCCGCCTACTATGCCCGGAAGCCAGAAAATCCACTTTATGCCCAGGTCATTGAAGGCCGCGCCTATCAAGAAGATGAACGCCATCGTCCCCAGTCCCTGGAAAGACCACACGGCTCCCATGGCCACTCCCAGATACCTCCTGAACCATAGCGTTACACTCGATACCAGTAGTACGGTGAATATGGTGGAGGCTATGCCTAGCAAGACGCCGAAGTAGAGGTAGAACTGCCACAATTTGGTCATGGTGCCTGTCAGCAACATACCAGCGATGAATAGAATAGCTCCAAGCAACAAGAGGCGGCGTGTGCCATATCTGTCCCCCAGCCAACCTACATAGGGGCTCATGATTCCCAAGACCAGCCATTGAATGCTGAAAGCGAGGCTGATGGCGGCGTAGCTCCATCCGAACCCTGAGGCAGAGCTTAGAAAGGGCACCAGGGCAGCGGCAGCAAATCGAACGGAGGAGGTGACGAACCCCATTGTTGCGGCTATGGCAACGATGACCCAGGCATAGTGAATCTGCCGTCTCCCAACGGCGACGCCGGTTGAGCTCAAATTAAGGAAACCGATTAGCTTTAGCATTCCCGGTCTTTGGACGAATTCAGCAGGCGGTAAGGCGAGGTTAAGCCGACGCTTTCCACAGATATCAAGCTTCCCTGGAACCCAGTTCCATGATGCCCTCCATCTAGGCTAGGGGTTGAGGTTTCTCCTAATTAGTTCCTTAATCTTATTTGGGCTCAACGGCAGGTCCCGCACCTGTACCCCTAGGCATTGGACACGGCATTGGAAAGAGCAGCGCCCGTGGCTACGATACCGACTTCACCGGCCCCTTTGACTCCCAAGGGGTTGAGCGGCGAAGGGGCTAGGTCCAGGACGGCTACATCGAAGGCCGGGATGTCCGTGCTGGTGGGCAGCAGGTAATCCATGAAACTGCGGGCCAAGAGTTGCCCGTCGTCGTCATAGACCAACTCCTCCAGGATGGTCGCGCCTACTCCCTGGGCCCTTGGGATATCGACCACCGAAAACTATATGTCGACACATCTAAGGAGTCAACTAGAATTTCGACCCGCAACACCAGCGTAAGGAGCGGAGTCTAGATAGGCTCCTCAGTGTCGTATAATTCGGACGTTCCGAAGTTGCAATCACATGGAGGGAGAAAAATGGCACGCGTTCCCGCATTGTCTAGAGAAAATATCCCAGAAGACCAAAGAGCCGCATACGATGGTCTGATACAGCAGCGAGGCGAAGTTCCCACTACCGGGCCGGGTTCCGTGATGCTTAACGCCCCGGAAGTCGCAGAGCGTGCGCTCGGACTCGCCCTTTACCTGCGAACGGAAACATCGTTGCCGCCTCGCATCCGAGAACTCGGTATGTTGGTTGCCGCCCGAGAGAACGATTGCCAGTTCATCTGGCACGCCCATGCACCGGTTGGTCGCCAAGCTGGTTTGAAGCATGAAACCGTCGACGCCCTTCGTGACAAAAAAGATATCCCTGGATTAGAAGACGACGAGGCCGCGGTCGTCAATTACGGCCAAGAGTTCTTCCGTACCAGGAAGGTCAGCCAGGATACCTTCGATGCAGCGTTGGCGCAATTCGGTGTTCTCGGGTTGACTGAGCTAACCAACCTCATGGGTTGTTATTCCATGCTGGCCTTCAACGTCAACGCATTTGGAGTCGAACTACCAGAAGACAGTCCGGAAAAACCGCTGCCGGTTTAGATACGTCAATCCGGCCTCGGTGTCCCGAACGACGCGCGCTACCCCTGCGCTACACCCCGACATGCCGGGATTCGACTTTTCGATAAGGCTTCGAGGATCCACGTCTAAACCACTTTTTTCAACCGAGTAATGGACCCGATTTGTATCCACCGAGATTCTCGGGAAGTTAGTTGCTGGGCGGGTGGACTCTCCTCCATCTCCACCAGCTCACTAAAAGGGGCGCTTTTAGGCTCATTTGAGCCCAGGGCGCCTCTTTCTTTGTTACCGGGACGGGGCTCTCTCCCGTCTGTCAGACCAGTGGAGA
>Ga0066382_10000842_pt1 | contig 10380 bp, 5 predicted proteins | sample Knorr_S23_td_NAD_FD_71218 | JGI IMG/M metagenome (GOLD analysis project Ga0066382, IMG submission 71218) | Marine microbial communities from Southern Atlantic Ocean transect - Knorr_S23_td_NADW_ad_2500m_LV_B | ecosystem: Environmental > Aquatic > Marine > Oceanic | place: Southern Atlantic ocean... | reverse complement strand
GGATAGAAACACCATGAATTTGCATGAATACCAAGGTAAGCAGCTATTCAAAGAATACGGTTTGCCTGTTTCTGAAGGATACGCAGCAGACACTGCTCAAGGTGCTGTAGAAGCCGCTGACCGAATTGGCGGAAACGAGTGGGTAGTTAAGTGTCAGGTACACGCGGGCGGTCGCGGTAAAGCTGGCGGTGTAAAGCTAGTTAAAAACAAAGACGACATTCGCGCTTTCGCTGAAAACTGGCTTGGCAAAAATTTGGTGACTTTCCAGACTGACGAAAACGGTCAGCCTGTGAGCAAAATCCTAGTTGAATCTTGCACAGATATCGCTAACGAGCTTTACCTTGGTGCAGTAGTTGACCGTACAACCCGTCGCGTTGTATTCATGGCATCTACTGAAGGTGGCGTTGAGATTGAAACTGTTGCAGAAGAAACTCCAGAGAAAATCCTTAAAGCTGAAATCGACCCAATTGTAGGTCCTCAGCCTTATCAAGCGCGCGAAATGGCGTTTGCTCTAGGTCTTTCTGGCGTACAAATCAAGCAATTCACTCAAATCTTCCTTGGCCTAGCTAAGATGTTTGAAGAGCTTGACGTTGCGCTTATCGAAATCAACCCGCTAGTTATCAAAACTGACGGTAACCTACACTGCCTAGACGCGAAAGTAGGTATCGATGGTAACGCGCTGTATCGTCAGCCTAAGCTGAAAGATATGCAAGATCCTTCACAAGAAGATGCGCGTGAAGCTCATGCTGCTCAGTGGGAACTAAACTATGTTGCGCTAGACGGTAATGTAGGTTGTATGGTTAACGGTGCAGGCCTAGCAATGGGTACTATGGACATCGTAAACCTACACGGTGGCAAGCCAGCTAACTTCCTAGACGTTGGTGGCGGCGCAACGAAAGAGCGTGTAGCTGAAGCATTCAAAATCATCCTTTCTGATGACAATGTTAAAGCGGTATTGGTTAACATCTTCGGTGGTATCGTTCGCTGTGACATGATTGCAGAAGGTATCATTGGTGCGGTTAAAGAAGTTGGCGTAGAAGTACCTGTAGTTGTACGTCTTGAAGGTACCAATGCAGAGCTTGGCCGTGAAGTTCTAGCGAACTCTGGTCTAGATATCATTGCTGCTGAATCGCTAACTGATGCAGCGCAGAAAGTTGTTGCTGCAGCGGAGGGCAAATAATGTCTGTATTAATTAATAAAGATACTAAAGTAATTTGTCAGGGTTTCACTGGCGGTCAGGGTACTTTCCACTCTGAGCAAGCAATTGCTTACGGTACGCAAATGGTTGGTGGTGTAACACCAGGTAAAGGCGGTACTGAGCACCTAGGTCTTCCAGTATTCAATACTGTACGTGAAGCGGTAGAAGCAACTGGCGCAACTGCAACAGTTATCTATGTACCAGCACCTTTCTGTAAAGATTCAATTGTTGAAGCTGCAGATGCGGGTATCGAGCTAATCGTATGTATCACTGAAGGTATCCCAACGCTAGATATGCTTTACGTTAAAGAATACGTAGAAGCGAAAGGCGTTCGCATGATCGGTCCAAACTGCCCAGGTGTAATCACTCCTGGAGAGTGTAAAATTGGTATCATGCCTGGTCACATCCACAAGCCTGGTAAAGTAGGCATTGTTTCTCGCTCTGGTACACTTACGTACGAAGCGGTTAAGCAAACCACTGACGAAGGTTTTGGCCAGTCTACTTGTGTTGGTATCGGTGGCGACCCAATTCCTGGTTCAAACTTCATCGACATCCTTCAGATGTTCCAAGACGATCCACAAACTGAAGCTATCGTAATGATCGGTGAGATCGGTGGTACAGCTGAAGAAGAAGCAGCAGCGTTCATTAAAGCTAATGTAACCAAGCCTGTTGTTTCTTACATTGCTGGTGTTACTGCTCCTCCAGGTAAGCGTATGGGTCACGCTGGTGCAATCATCGCAGGCGGTAAAGGTACTGCTGATGAGAAATTCAAAGCACTAGAAGACGCTGGCGTTAAAACTGTACGTTCACTTGCTGAAATCGGCAAGGCGCTTCGTGAGACTACAGGTTGGTAAGCTAACGCTTAACAATTTTGTGATAAAAGCCCGCTTTAAGCGGGCTTTTTTGTACGCGTCTATTAACAATTATCCAGAAATACATGTAACAAAATTACAACTATCTGCCGTAAAAGCCCCGTATAATCCGTTATATGTTGTTAAATTACATAAAAGCCTGCATGTCCATTGTTAATGGCGTGTTGCACAAATTTTATTGAATACGTATGCAGGCAATTGTGCAAACCCTAGGTCCTCTATAGCATTATGTGGACGAGATGTATTGTCATTTAATTGTCATAAGAACAACAAAAAGACAACAACTATAACCGTATGGGACACCCGTTTTATGAAACAATTTAAACCCAACCTAGTTAAAGCTGCGCTTATTTCAGGCGGTATGGCGTTTGGTAGTGCACCAGCATTTGCACAAGATGCAAACACTGATGCTGTTGACGAAGCAAACCTTGAAGTTATTCAGGTTAGCGGTATTCGCGGCAGCTTACAGCGTGCTCAAGCAATCAAAATGGATAACACCTCAATTGTTGAAGCGTTATCAGCAGAAGATATTGGTAAGTTACCAGATACCAGTATTGCAGAATCAATCGCACGTCTTCCTGGTGTAACTGGTGAACGTCGTAACGGTCGTACAAGTGGTATCTCTGTTCGTGGTTTTAACGAGAACTACGTTGGTACGTCACTAAACGGTCGTGAACTTCTAGGTATGGGTGATAACCGTGGGGTTGAGTTTGACCTTTATCCAACGGAAATCATTTCAAACATTCTGGTATACAAAACACCAGAAGCGGGCATGACTACCCAAAATATCGGTGGTTCAATTGACCTTCAAACGGTTAAGCCGCTAACGGCAGAAAGTACGTTTACCGTAAACGGCACGTTCGAAAAGAATGCTGAAGACTCTCCAAACCCAGATTTTGACAACGACGGTCACCGCATTTCTGTAAACTTTGTCGATCAATTTGCCGACGATACGATTGGTTTAGCGTTAACTGTTGCGAGCATGGAGTCGCCGCGCCAGGAGCAACACTTCCGCGGTTGGGGTTATGCAGATGTCGGTTTTGATAGTGAACTACGTGATTTGGATTCAGTGGAAGTACCTGCTGGAACTGTAGTCCTTGGTGGACATGACTCATTCCAGCGCTCAGCGATGCTTGAACGTGATTCAATAGCGGCAGTAGTTGAATGGGCACCAACTGATAAATTGAATATTCAGCTAGATGCTCTTTACATCGACTTTGTTGAAAATGATGTGCGTCGAGGCGTTGAAGAAGGTGGCCCTGAGTGGGGCCCTAATCCGTATGTAATTACCGGTGTTGAAAATGGGCTTGTAACGAGTGGCTATACAAATGGCTTTTATAGTGTCGTTCGAAATGATGCGCGTCAACAAGATGCTGACTTAACAACGGTTGGTGTTAATGTCGAGTATCAAATTAATGACTCATGGACAGTAGAGCTAGACTACTCCACTGGTAAAGTAGAGAAAGAGATCATAGAGGTAGAGAGCTATTCTGGTGTCGGTCGTGCCGGTGTCGATGGCAGACCATTGACTGCGCGTAGCTGGGAAATGACATCTTCTGGTGTAATGTTCTCTGACCACCCAACTATTGCACCGGTTGACCTTACCGACCCAACACTTATTAGCCTTGCAGGCCCGCAAGCATGGGGCGCACGTCCGTTACTTGAGTCTAATGCACAGGATGGTTTCGTAAACCAGCCGCTTTTCGAAGAAGAGCTTGATACCCTTCGTTTCGACGTTAAAGGCTATGTAGATTGGGGTGTGGTAACTGGCCTATCTGCTGGTGTTGTATATTCTGACCGCTCTAAATCTAAAGACAATAACGGTGCTTACCTAACAGCGCCTTCATATCCTGGAGATGCTGCTATTCCTGAAGTGCTAGGCGTAACGAACCTTAACTTTATTGGAATTGACGGCGTGTTAGCGTACGACTCCCTAGGACTTGTCGAAAGTGGTTATTACATTGAAAGCGATGCAAGCCGCGTTCAAAACGATCGCTTAGGTGATACTTACACCGTTGATGAAGAGCTACTTACCCTTTACACCAAACTAGATTTGGAAATGGAATTTGGTGATATTTGGGTGCGCGGTAACGTAGGCCTGCAAGTAGTAAGTGCAGATCAAGAATCAACAGGTTTCTCTGCAACGTCTGATCGCGAAGGTTACACCATTGCTAGCCCTGTAACAGGTGGCGCAGACTACACAGATGTTCTTCCAACACTTAACCTTTCAGCAGAAGTGGCTGAGGGCCAGTTTGTGCGCTTGGGCTTGAGTAAAGTTATTTCTCGTCCACGTATGGATGATATGCGTCCAAACACACAAGTTACTTTTGCCTTCAATGATGGCCAAATCATAAGTGACAATATACAAAACGGCCCATGGAGTGGTAGCGCTGGTAACCCAGAACTTCGACCGCTTGAAGCAAACCAATTTGATTTGGCGTACGAAAACTATTTCGCAGATACTGGCTATGTTGCTGTATCGTTCTTCTATAAAGACATCAAAAATTGGCATCGTAGCACTTCGATCGTAGCAGACTTCACAGAGTTTTATATTCCAGATCTTCACCAAGGTTCTGAGGGGCAAGCACCTGTGTTGCTTGAGGGTCAGGTAAGTAGTGTTCTTGACGGTTTCGAAGGTTTTGTGCGTGGTTATGAACTTCAGGGTTCACTACCCTTTGACATGATCCACAATTCACTCGAAGGTTTTGGCTTGTACGCGAGTGCAACCTTCATGGATGGTGAAGTTGACGCGGCACCTGGCCAAACTGAAACTCGTATTCCTGGCTTGTCTGAAGAGTCGTACAGTATGACTTTCTTTTATGAAAATGCTGGCTTTGAGTTCCGTTTGGCTGCAACAAAACGCGATCAGTTCCTGACTGAGGAAAGAGGTACAAGTCTTGCGCTTGTTGATGCAACTAAGCAAGGCGGTACGCTTGTTGATGCGCAAATTGGCTATGACTTCAGCGAGTCTGGTATCGAATATCTAGAAGGCCTACGTGTTACCTTACAAGCACAGAACCTGACCGATGAAGATGATATTCAAGCGTCAGCGGCTGACGGCCGTCAAATCACCCAGTTCCAAACTTATGGAACGAACTACTTGCTAGGATTTAACTACAAGTTCTAATTTCTTCGTGTGTGTAAAGCCACCTGCTGCTTTTTGTTTTAGCTTGTGCTAAAAGAGATAGCAAATGGTGGCTTTTCTTTTTGTATGAAAGGAACCCTTCAAAATTTTTGGTACGAATTGCGAGAAGTTTATGCAAAATCCTCATAATAAACCGATAAAGCGTGTAGTGATTGCCGGCGGTGGAACGGCAGGTTGGCTAGCTGCATCATTAATGAAAAAGGTGTTGGGTAAAGCAGTTGATATTACTCTGGTTGAATCTGAAGCGATTGGTACGGTGGGCGTTGGCGAAGCTACCATCCCCCCAATACGCCTAGTAAACCAAGTGTTAGGTATCGACGAAGCACAGTTTCTTCATGATACTAAAGCAACGATAAAACTTGCTATACGGTTCGAAAATTGGAAAACGAAGGGTGAAAGCTACTATCACACCTTTGGTGCGCCGGGTAAAAGCATGGCGTTTTGTCATTTTTATCATTATTGGGTAAAGGCGCGCCAGCAAGGCCTAAAAGACGACCTGTGGGATTTTGACCTAAATTACCATGCCGCTGAAGCGGGACGATTTGCGCAGATAAATGCCAAAGACCCAGTCGTTGAATTACCTTTCGCCTATCATTTTGACGCCAGTTTATACGCTCAGTATTTACGAAAGCTCAGTGAAAATATTGGGGTAGTACGCAAAGAAGGTAAAATTTCACGTGTTCAACGTTTTACCAACAGTGGTTTTATTCAAGCACTTCACTTAGAAAGTGGGGACGTGGTTGAAGGGGACTTATTTGTTGATTGCACGGGCTTTAAGGGGCTATTGATAGAGGAAGCGCTGGGCGCTGGTTACGACGATTGGTCTCACTTACTTCCTTGTGATAGTGCGATTGCTATACCGTCTGAGCGACATGAAAAAACCGCGCCTTACACGCGCTCTATTGCCCACGATGCGGGTTGGCAATGGAGGATACCATTGCAACACAGGAATGGTAATGGCCACGTATATAGTTCACGCTATATCAGTGATGATCAGGCCTGTGACACCTTGTTGTCAAACTTAGATACCAAACCATTGGGCGACCCTAAACTGATAAAGTTTACGACGGGCAGACGACGTAAGCAGTGGTACAAAAACGTAGTAGCAGTAGGTCTATCAAGTGGATTCTTAGAGCCACTTGAATCTACTAGTATTCACCTCATTCAATCTGCAATTGTTCGCTTAATTCAGTTGTTTCCCCACAACGGCTTTGCACCGAGCTTGGAAACGGAATATAACAAGCAGTCTGAATTAGAGTTTGAACAAATCAGAGATTTTCTTGTTTTGCATTACACCGTAAATGAGCGAACCGATAGCGCCTTTTTCAATGATATGCGAAATATTACTTTGCCAGATTCCCTAGCACATAAAATTACGTTGTTTAAAGAAAGCGGAAATCTGCTACGAGAACAAAATGATCTATTCCTTGAAAGCTCATGGCTACAGGTCTTGTACGGTCAGGGGATTACTCCTAAGGATTATCACGGTCTGGTAAACAGTGTGCCTGAAGTTCAGTTAAATCAAATGTTAACAAGGTTGTTGGAAATTAAAAAAGAGCCCATTGCTAAGTTGCCGACACATGACGAGTATATAAATGGGATGGTTGCAAAGTATAAGCGCACAATGAGTTGAATAATTTCATATGGTTAGAAGTACTGCGAACGAACGCATTAGCTAACTAAACAGGTAAAGAATAAAGCAGCCACATGGCTGCTTTATTCGTTTTTAAGGATGAATTGTTACAATCATGCTGTCTTTTTACTGGTAGATTAAAAATATGTTGCTCTGATGTAAATGAATACGTATGCATAGCATTGCTCCCTTTTTATACAAAACAGTAGTATTTGGTGTTGAACCATAAGAGGCATTTTTGGGGGTGGTAGTCCTAAAAGTGTCGATAATAAACAAGGAATGGGACACCAATGAAAACATTCAAACCCAGCACTATCATGGCGGCCTTGATAAGTAGTGGGGTCGCGTTTAGCGCAGCTCCTCTTTATGCCCAAGAGTCACCAGACACCTCAATAGACGAAGTTGAACGACCACAAGAAGATACCCTAGAGCGTATTGAAGTACGTGGTTTTAGTACCAGCTTGATCCAATCACTAAACCAGAAACGCTTCTCCGATACGGTTTCTGAACAAATATCTGCAGACGATTTGGGCGGACTTCCCGATGTGTCGATGGCGGATGCACTGACCCGCTTGCCAGGTATCTCTGCGGTAAGAACCGGGGGGCAAGCCGCGCAGATAAACATTCGTGGTCTATCCGGTGACTTTGTGTTTTCTACATTAAACGGTAGAGAGCAGGTATCGACCAGCGGAAGCCGGGCAATTGAGTTTGACCAGTATCCTTCAGAGCTTATTAGTGAGGCGGCGGTTTACAAATCACCCAAGGCATCGCTAATCGAGGGGGGTATAGCGGGTACGGTAGAACTTAAAACTGCATCACCACTTGCCATTGAAGAACAGCATAAATTCAGCGCCAACATGCGTGGCATGTACAACGATAGAGCTTCAGAGGTGAGTGATGCTACAGAGTATGGACATAGACTGAGTTTTTCATATCAAGGTAAGTTCCTTGACGATACACTAGGTGTATCACTAGGTTATGCTCGTTTATTCCAACCGAGTGTTTCTACTCAATTCATTGGGCTCGCCTACAATGGTGTAACGGACGTAGACGGGATTTACACAAATTCTGAGTGTACCGAAGAGGAAATAGCGCCTAACTGTGAACTCATTTCAGAGGGTTTTGAAATGCAGCACAAAGGCGGGGAAGAGACGCGTGATGGTTACGTTGCCGCGTTTGAATGGGCTCCTATCGATACATTTACACTTAAAGCTGATGCTTTCATTTCTAAATTTGATTCCGAAGCCTTTGCCCGTGGCTTTCGCGTTAAGCTAGGCGGAATAAATGCCGGTATAACTAACCCTGTAGTAGTTAACAGGAGCGTAATTGGCGGCACATTTTCTCGTACAGACAATAGCTTTACCCGTGTTGAGTTGGTAAACGACGACAATCAAGATTTCGACAGTGTTACCAACTTAGGCGTGAATGCTAATTGGGAGATATCGCCAGATTTAGCGGTTCAGTTTGACGTCTCCCGTTCAAGTGCTGAAAGCGACTTCAGAAACGGTTTACAGTGGTCGCTTGTTGGCGAAGACGCGACAACAGCAAACCCCGTGTTCGACGAAAACGTCCAAATATCTTATCTGCTCAACGGTTTAAACTTACCTGATATCGGTTTTAATCAAAGTGATGCTTTTACAGATTTAGACCGTGTAATGGTAAGTAAATACGGTATTTATCCGTATGAAAACAAAGATGAGTTAGACGCCTATCGCGTAGACTTCCAATATTATGTCGATGTGCCAATCATTTCTGGCTTTGAATTTGGCTATCGTTACTCAGACCGGGAATATAGCAACGACCGCTCTGTATTTGAATACGGAAACGACAGTGCGTTTTCAGTAAGCGAGCCACCGCTTAGATTAACGTCCGACATGGTGGAACAGGTAAATTGGAGCGGCGATTTTGGTTATTTCCCAAGTTATCTTTCTGTTGATCTTGAGAGTGCGCTCAATGCTTGGTTCCCGGGCGGTAGGCCACAGCCTGTTCAGACTTGGGGGCCAGGCGCTGCAGGCGTAATTAACGCGCCAGATACTGGTACTGCTTCAACAGCATGGACGTTACAAGAAAGTGGTGATGTATTTGAAACCGTGAATTCTGCTTACTTGATGGCAAACATTAATACAGAAATTGGCAGTATTCCCGTTACAGGTAATGTTGGTGTTCGTTACGTTAAAAGTAAACAGAGTTCAACGACGCTACAGCGTGCTACTCGGTTTATTGAAGACCTTGAAACCGAAACATCGGTTGAAGTTAGTGATCCTACGGCTGGTGCACAAAATATTACCGACGACGTAGGGTTAATCAATAACTTTTATCGCCCAGCCTTGATAAGTCACGAATATTCTGACGTTTTGCCTTCAATTAACCTCAACTTTAAACTTACAGACGACACACAACTTCGTGTAGCCGCCGCAAAGGTGATGGGTAGAGCGCCGATAAACCGTTTTGCCGCGAATGCGTCAACGACTATTGAACCGGTTACTGCTTTCCAAGACAGAGATTCGGGCGAAATTACGCTTTCAAACCCTACGGCGAGGGTTAGCGGTAACGCCCGCAACAGCCCCTATCTAGAGCCGTTCTATGCAACTCAATACGACGTTTCGTGGGAGTATTATTTCTCAGATACGGAAGGTGCATTAGTTGTCGCTGGCTTTTATAAAGACATTGAATCGTTCGTAGAAGACATTGAAATAGAGCCTTATGATTTTGAAGCAAACGGCATTGTAATTCCTGATAACGTAAGTGTGCCGGTTTACTTGACGCCAGAGTTTGCAGGACAGGAAGCCGAACTAGCGCTTGATGAAAATGGCGACCCCATCTTTATTACCGTCCCTACTGAAAATGGTAGCTACAGCACAGCCGTAAACAATGCCGAAGGTGGCTATATTCGCGGTTTAGAAATCGCCTATACGCAAATTTATAGCATGCTGCCTGGCATGTGGTCAGGCTTAGGCGTTAGCGCAAGTTATTCTTACACCGAAAGTGAAATTCAACGCACGCTAGGTGATGACGTGTATGCCGCTAACTTACCAGGTCTTTCTGAAAACGTTGCTACGCTAACCGTGTTTTGGGAATACGAAGGTTTTGAAACTCGCTTGTCTAGCCGATATCGCGACGCATTTGTTTCGCAGCAAGTAGCGGTAAACGATCAGGTGGTTAATTTTGATGAAGAATTGGTTATTGATTACCAAGCGTCGTACGAGATTAACGACAATTGGAGCGTACTATTTCAAGTTAACAACCTAACAGACGAGCCAACGAAGAGCTATTTCTCATCAGAAGAGCAAACCGGCACTATCCAATACTTTGGTACGCAATATTACCTAGGGATGACATATCAACTATGAAAAACAGCATCTTAGGTAATTTATTTAGCAACACGAAGGAATATTCGGTTGCCAAAAGTAGCGAAAAAATTCAGGAGAATTCTATGTTTACTAAAAAAAGAGTAGTGCGCGCTGCGTTACTCGTAGTAGGCGCATATACACTTGCAGGTTGCGGTGGCTCGGGCGTAGAGTCGGGCACGAAC
>Ga0066382_10000841_pt1 | contig 10386 bp, 19 predicted proteins | sample Knorr_S23_td_NAD_FD_71218 | JGI IMG/M metagenome (GOLD analysis project Ga0066382, IMG submission 71218) | Marine microbial communities from Southern Atlantic Ocean transect - Knorr_S23_td_NADW_ad_2500m_LV_B | ecosystem: Environmental > Aquatic > Marine > Oceanic | place: Southern Atlantic... | reverse complement strand
CTCTGATTCTTACCATGTGCCATTTACTGCTCACCTCCGAGTTCAATTCCATCTATCTCCATATTGGAGCGCATATGGGCGATCGAGCGGTAGGAACCGCCCTTCGCCTTGCGGTAGTAGTAACGATATTCTGAAGAGCTGATCGAGTCATCTTCACGCATCCCTTTGAGTTCCTTGCGCTGGGCACGAATCGTCCTCATCCAGCGCGACTTACGCGGATTCCTCGCATTCGCTGAACCCTTTCTCGAACCCTGACCGGATCTCCGACCCTTGGCCTTCTGAGCAGCTGCCTTGCGGGCTCGTGAACGACTGGTTCCGACGAAGGGCCGGGCCTTGATGACGCCTTCATCGATGAGCCGGCGTACGTCTTCCTTCTGGACGGCGTCGGAGACATCGTCCAACTTCTGAGGATCGACCCAGACTCGGTGGACACCGACGGGTCGTCCCTCGCGCTTGGAGAAAATCTGAGCAGCGAGGCGCTTCTGGTTGGTGATCATCATTGCAAGTCCCCCTTGCGCTCGATGCGGCGCCTGTTGAGAACGCGCAGACCCAAGTCGTCTGCGCGATCGTGAATGCTCATGCGCTTGCGGTTACCCACAGATGCGGCGATTCGAACCGCCTCGCGCTCAGGGTCGAGGCCTTCGAGGTCGGATGCCACATGGACCAGTCTCTCCTCGAATCCGGACGGGTGGAGTCCACGGACCTCGGCGACTTTACCGTAGCCGATGCGTACCATTGGCGAGCGGTACCTGCGGTTCTTGCGCTGGCTGGAATCGTCGCCGCGAGGCTTCTTCCAGCCAGTGCGCGACAGGCGCTTGTAGCGGAACCATTCCTGGCGACGGAACTTCGGTTGCTGCTTCATCTGCGATGCTCGAAGTTTGAGCAATTCCTTGGTTTCGTCATCGAGGACTGGCTTCTGGCGAGCGGTGTGGAAATCGTCCCATTCCTCCTCGAATATGTCATCGCCCTCGAAATCGTCGTCGAGGTCTTCGTCGAGGTCGTCGGAGTCGACTGCCTCGTCGATGTCTGCATCGACGTCGACGATCGCCTCATCGAGGTCGGCTTCAGCCGCCTCCTCAGCGGGACTGTCATCGCCAGCCTCAGTCAGGCGGACGATGAGCTCTGCCTTCTTGCCCGAGACGGGCAGGCTTGCTGCGCGGAGCAGATCCTTCAGTTCAGCGACGGTCAAATCATCGTAGTCCATTCATATCCCTCCTCTTAAGTTCCCCTTCGAGACGATGTAGATTCCATCTTGGAAGACACGTCGGTCTCGGTTCTTGATGCGGCAGGAGCGCTCGATGTTGGCGGCCGTCTGGCCGACTTTCTCGCGGTCCGCGCCTGATACGGTGACATCGGTCTTGTTCTGCACCTTGACCTCGACCTCCGCTGGGCTCCACGGCAGAGCCGCGACGCGCGGAACCTTCTCTCCGAAGAGATTAGTGACGGTCATCTGATTCCCGTTGACCCTGATGGTCATCGGGAAGTGAGAATAGACGGCTTTGAGCTTGTACTCGAAGCCGGAGTCGACTCCTCGTGCCATGTTGGTGAGGTGAGCAGCCCAGGTTCCAGCCAGAGCCTTCTCCTTCTTGCGAGGCAGATTGACGAAGACCTCGAGCTCACCCGAGGAGTCGCGAACTTCGATGCGAGGGTGACGGAATTCACGCGTCAAGGAATTGCCATCCTTGGCGACGGTGACGTCGTTACCGTTGACGGCAGCGGTGACACCCTCCGGTAGGGATATCTTGTGCGCGATGTGATCAAGCTTCGGCATTCTTCTCCCTCCTCAGAAAATGTAAGCGAGTAATCTCCCACCTACTCGCTCCTTCTTGGCATCATGGTGATTCATGATTCCTTGATTGGTGGTGAGAATCAACAAGCCGAAATCCTGAGCCGGCAGATAGCGTGACTCCCACTTGTCGAAATCGGTTCGGCGAACCGAGTGACGAGGCTTGATGACGCCGCAGCGGTTAATCGCGCCGATCAACTCAACGCGGAATGAACCGCCTCGTCCATCCTCTACCTGTTGGTATTCTCCTACGTAGCCGGACACTTGCATGATCGAGAGCATATTGCCGAGTAATTTGCTGGCAGGGCTCACTGTCACTTCGTAATGGCCGGCTTGCTCCGCATTGAAAATGCGGACGAAAGCATCACTGAGTGGGTCGAATTGCATCTTTTTCACCTCACGAATATTTCTTGAATCCTATTTCCGGAGCAACGTCACGGAAGCATTGGCGGCAGAGCCGGAGGCCGTGACGGCGAATCATGCCGCGCTTGCGTCCGCAGCGGCGGCAGCCACTGCTCCGTCCGATTGCTTCTCCATGATCTCTAGCCATACTTCACTCCTCCACAATGGTCAGTCCGAACTGATTCTTGAACCAGTCCTTCGACTCATCCTTGCCTACGCGGTGCTCAACACCGACCTTCACACCGCGTCGGCGACGACGCGATACCCTGTGACCGGGGCGTTCGAGTACGACATTGACGTCCATGCCATAGATTCCGATGTCGGGATCGTACTTCTGGGCAGGGAAGTCGGTGTAGTCGGCGATGCCGAATGAGAGGTTGCCTGATTGGTCGAAATTATACGACGGTAGAGTGTTCTCGCGGACCCAGAAGGCGTCCTTGAGGAAGGATTGCACCTTGTCGGCGTCGCGGATGGTGACCTTGCAGCCGATCGGTGCGCCGAGTCGAGTGCCGAGGTCGCGGTTGGTCATCCTCGAGATGGTGCGGATCGGCTTCAGGCCGGTCAGCAGTTCGAGGACTCGCTCGGCGAGTTGCAGACGCGATCCACCCTCACCGACACCGATGTTGACGGTGACCTTGGTGATGCGTGGAGTCAGCATCGGGTTGGTATTCTCGTTCAAGCCTTCACCTCCAGTGGGAGGTCTTTGTCAGCGCCGATGATGAAGACATAATCGGCAACTGTGCCGAAGTCTGGGAATTGCACTTCGTTCGGCTTCGATGAGCGCTTGATGTCGCGGGAGACGACCTTGGCTGTGATCCCGATGTGGCTGCCACCAGTCAGATAGGCGGTCGCGCCTTTCGAGAATGGATGGTGGCCAGCGACCGACTGATCGGGCAGAGAGATGACGAGTGTGTCGCCGCTGTCGTACAGCTTGGCATCGCTCACGAGGATGTTGCGCCCGTCGTGCAGGTGAATCTGTGTCTTGCCGTCAGTGATGGTGGACTTGCCCATCACGCGGCAGAGTTTGCTAGCGGCTGCCTTGTCCGAGATGGAGCGGTAGCGGAGTTTCCCGTTGACGTCGAGAATGCAGCGGAAGCTGTCTTCGCCGACCGTCAGGACATCCATCAGACCGACGCCGCGGCCGAGGTCCGTCTCGATGCGGCCATCGACCAGAACCTGACGGGTCGCGAGCATGCGCTTGGCTTCGCGGAGATTATGAGCGAGGTCGAGAACATCGCGGAGAATCACACCGAGAGGCATGCACATCTCATCGCTGTGACCGCCGGGATTGGGCTTCTGGACCCAGATGTCGGTCTTGCGAGTGAGTGGCCAACTGCGTGGCATCGTCAGTCGCTTCATGTGGCTACTGCTCATTCTGCTGCACCTCCGTTGGAACGCTCTGTGATACGCTTGATTCGCAGAGGGTCACCGTCGTACAACTTGGTGACCACGAGATTAGAGGGGTGGATAGGCAAAGCTTCCTCCTTGCCGTCTGAAGTCGTCATCGTGACGCCATCGACGTAGACGAAACCGCTTTTGGTGTCGACGCCGACGATTGTGGATTTGACGCCTGAGCGACCGCGCGATTGGCCGAGGCGCTTTCCGCGCGCTTCAGCCTTGACGCTGTTGGGGAAGCCGAAATCTCCGCGAAGAACCTCGACCGTGTCGCCGACGCGAATGGTGACGGAGCGGATCGATTGCAGATCGGGCTCGTCGCTGATGAGTCGTGAACGCATGCGCTTGCGCCGTACGTGAACTGGAGCGTCGGTCTGTGCCTGACGCTGTTTTCCTGCTTTCTTGCTGACCATTCATTCCACCTCATACAATCTGCTTCGCTGTTGCAGCGATCCTTGGCCAGCGCTCAGCCGCCTCGCGGCTGACTGGTCCCTTGATATCGGAGCCGCGAACCTCACCACGCTCGTTGGTGAGGACACAGGCGTTATCCTCGAATTGAACCCAGGTTCCGTCAACGCGGCGGAACGGGCGACGCTGTCGCACGATTACCGCGTTGAAGATCTGACGACGAGTCTCAGGAGTTCCTCGGCGCACTGTGACTCGAATCATATCGCCGACACCGCCAGCAGGATAACGACGAGCGACACCGCCCTTGTTGAGGACGGTGATCAACTGCACGACCTTGGCGCCGGTGTTGTCACAGCAATCCATCCTCGCCATGCTCGGCAGAGCCTTGGTGACTCGACCTGCGAGTCCCCTCATTCTGCCACCTCCTTCTCGATGACACAGAAATTGACGGTCTTCGACAGAGGTCTGCACTCCATGATGCGGACCCGGTCTCCTGAAGAGACCTCGCCGATGCAGGAAGGCAGATGCGCGGCGTAGCGGCGAGTGCGCTTCTCATAGCGCTCGAACTTCTTCATGTAACGCGTGACCTCGCGTTTGACGACGATGGAATTGGTCATCCCAGTCATCGAGACGGTGCCTTCGATGATCTGACCGCGAACTCTCAGACTGCCGTAGAATGGGCAATTCTTGTCGCCGTCCCAATCGCCCTCTGGGGCTACGATGTCTACTCCGATGTCTCTCATTTCAGTTCCTCCTGTATCTGCGGTTGATGCGATCTGCCGGTCGCTGCTTAACGGTTGAGCCGTCAATCGCGAGCTGCTCGGGATCGATGGTGAATGTGATGACATCCTTGGCGAGGGTGACTTCGCCGGACATCGTCCTGACGCGCAGAGTTCGGCGTGTCTCCTCGACGATCATGCCTGAAACACCGACCAGAGTAGGGTCGCTCGACTCGATCACCTCGATCTGTCGAGCGAGCCATGGTGCGTTCAGAATGCTCATTCAGCGCACCTCCACTTGGTAGCCGTTCTGTTCGAGCACTTTTGCGACGCGCTTCTTGTGCTGGCCCTGCAACTCGATGGTACGGCCCTTGACGGTGCCACCACTGGCGCAGGCGCCCTTGAGGAGTTTGGCGAGTTTGCCGATATCGATAGCGGTATCATCGATTCCTTCAACGATTGTAACAATTTTCCCATACCTCCTTCTGACTGTTGAAATGATTGCTTTCTGTTGTTCTTTGGCTATTTCTTGGCAAATGCACAGCTCATCGGGTAGTCCACAGAGATTGCAGATTCCAGCCATTCGATTCTACTCCTTCGTCCCCTCGGACATCTTGGTGAGCAGTCGCGCGATGCTTCGCCGTGTCTGCTTGTAAGCTCCTGCGTTGGAGGATGATCCACCCAGCGCCTGCTGAGCGCGAAGTTGGAGGAGTTCCTCCTTCAATTCCACGAGGCGGCGCTGACGCTGCTCGGGATTCATCTTCTCGATGTCTCGGGATCTGATGTGAGTCATCGTATCACTCCCCCTCCTTGCTCTCTTCAGCCGAATCGGCTGGTGAGTCGTCGGGTGCTTCCTCGGTTGCTTCCTCGGATGCTTCCTCTGCTGAGTCTTCGGTCGAGTCTTCTTCAGTCTCTTCTGTGACTTCCTCTGCTGCTTCTGTTTCGGAAGCCGCTTCGAGGTCTGCCATCTTCTCGACGACGCTGTCGATTACCTCGTCGGCATCGACGGAGCTCTCTTCGGCTGCAATCGGTGCCGCCTCTTCGCTCTCTTCTGGAATCTCCAGCATCGATACTTCCTCGATTGGAGCAAGGCCGGAATCGACGCGCTCGATGATATCGATCTCGTGTGGGAGTTTGACACCTGGCCGCATTATGCGGACCGTGCAACCGACCGTTCCGAGTTTCTTGACGGCGGTCGAGAAGCCTTCATCCATGAATTGCAGGGCGGTCTCACCGCAGAACTTGATGTGGCCTTGCTGGAATTTCTGCACACGGTGGCGAGCGCCCGAAATCTTGCCGCTGAGGATGATGAGGCATCCGCGCGCGCCGGCGTCCATGATGTTCTGCGCCGTGCTGTGGCCAGCGCGGCGGAAGAACCAGCCGCGTTCGAGCGAAGAAGCGAGGCGGCTGGCCATGACCTGTGCGTTTAGTCGAGGTTCCTCGATCTCGTTGACTTCGAGTCGAGGATTCTCGAGCTTGAAGTCGCTCTTCAGACGGTGCTGCAACTCGTGGATGACCTTGCCTCTGCGGCCGATGACTCGGCCGACCTGCTCGGCTGACAGAGTGACCTTCGTGCCCTCAGGAGTGCGATTGAATTCAAGCCCGCCGAAGCCGGCGCGCTCGGTCTCACGCAGAAGGTATTCGCGGACCATATGACGCTCGACGTTACGATTGATGAAAGTGCGAATGGTGTTACTCTGACGCTTCATGATAATCACCTCAGAATTCTTCATCTTCCTCTTCGCCACCGAAGTGCTCGAGGAAGATCTCGAGATTCACCTGGTAGTGGTTCTTTGGTGTGGCGCGGCCGCGCGCGCGAGGCTTCCAACCGCTGTGGATCTGCCCGCGGTGAGCGGCGCAATGAGTAATCACCATGTCTTCAGCGTCGATGGTGTCGTAGCGCTGACGAGCATTCTCCATCGCGCTTTTGATCAGTTTGATGAATTCCTTCGAAGCTCTGTTAGGGTAGCGACCAGGGCCCATCTTACCCTTGCGGTGGCCCGCCATCGTGTTGCCGCCCTTGCCCTTTCGAGAGCGGCGGGTGTAGGGAATCGCGACCTTTTTGTCGATGACTCGCTCGAGATAGTCGATCGCATCCATGACGTTCATCCCGCGGATGAATTTCGCGATCTGATAGCAGTGCTTGTGGTGCATGTCGACGTTGACCAACCTAGCGGTTGCGAGGTTTGAGCCCTCGAGCAGTTGGGTGTATCCAGATTGGGGCTGACCGGCTTCTCTACTCATTCCATCTCACCTCACTTCAATGCCACGTGCTTACTCGATCGCGTTGCACCAACACCAGGACCGGTGTGTGTGACGGATCGGCGGGTCGGAGCGAATTCGCCAAGAGCGTGTCCGATCATCTCGGGGATGACCTCGACGTTGATGAAATCGCGACCGTTGTGAATTCCGACGGTCGTGCCGACCATCTCAGGAAGGATGTACATTCCGCGGCAATGGGTTCTGACGATCTTCGAGCCGTCATTGCCGCGAACCTTGTCGAGGAAATGCTCGCATTCCTCGGAAAGACCACGCGAGAAAGAACGCTTCGCGCGAGAAGGCATGAGAGTTGCGATGCAGGGCGAGTCCGGCTCCTCCTCAGGAGGATAGAGAGGTAGAGCGAGAAGTTCGTCCATCGTCATGCCACGCCAGAGGAATTCCTTCTTGCGGCGCTCAGCGATGGTCGAGCGGCGCTTACGAGCCTGCCTGCGAGCAGTCTTGGGTGAGCGGAACATCTTCTTCGATTTTCGTGCCATATGTCACACCTCACGACTCCCTCGTCCTGCCACGACCGGTTCGGCTTGGGGCGATGTGTCCGACCTTCTGGCCGGGTGGAGCGTTGCGGCTGACGGAGTTCGGTCCGTGCACAGCCTGATGATTTCCGCCACCGTGTGGGTGGTCGACCGGATTCATGGCGACACCGCTAACGGTCGGGTAGGGTTTGCCTCGAGCCTTGGCTCGATAATGTGCTGCACCGGCCTTCATCAGAGGCTTCTCGGTACGGCCGTGACCGCCGAGCACACCGATGGTGGCTCGGCAATTGGCTGGTAGATCCTTCAGCGCGCCGCTTGGCATGCGGATGCGGACCTTGTCGCCCATGCGGGTCTCGAGAGTTCCGGAGTTGCCACCCGAGCGAGCGAACTTTCCACCGTCGCCAGGTCGGGCTTCGATATTGCAGATCTGGGTTCCCTCCGGAATCGAGGATAATTTTGTGACGTTTCCGGGGCGTAATCGGACCTTGTCGCCGAAGGCGAGTTCCTGGCCGACTGAAATGCCTTCGGGTGCGGCGATGTGGGCTATTTCGCCGTCTTCGAATTTGATGCGCGCGAGGGGCGCAGTGTGAGCCGCGCTGTGGACAAGGTCGGTGACCTTGGCCATCTTCTCACTGACGCGAGGCAGTCTGTTAGCGGCTGGGAACCGGTGGCTCGAGACCCTGTTCTTCGGGCTCGACCCGCGGCGTTGTGAACGTGTTCGCTTACCCATGATATCACCTCATCAGAACGCTCCGAGCTTGAGCGCTGCATCCTCCGCGTCGTATCCTTCGGCAAGGCGCACGGAGGCGTGCTTGCCAGTGATCGTGATTCTGGTGTTGACCTTCACGACCTGCACGTCGAGAAGTTCCTCGACGGCCGCCTTGATATCAGCCTTCGTCGTTTCTCGGCGGACGATGAATTCGATGCGATTGTTGTTCTCGCGGTAACCGCCCTCTTTATCGGAGACGCGTCGCGCCTCGAGGGTTTTCTCAGTGATCCACGGCATCTTGATGACACTGTACGGGTCTATCATGGGAATCACTCCAACGCTCCTATTGCCGCCTTGGTCCAGACGGTCAGTCGCCCAGCGTCGCCGCCGGGTGCGAGATCCTCTGCTGAGAGGTCCTTGGCGACGACGATGTCGACGCCCGGGATGTTACGAGCGGCCTTCGCGAGACCGTTCGTTTGGGAGACTACGAGCAGGATGCTCTTCGGTGTACGGTACTTGCGACCGCGCATCGTGCCCTTTCCGGCACGGATGGTGCGGCCGGTGCGGGCCCGGTCGAGATCCGCGCCGAGTCCGAGTCCTTCCATCATGGCGACGAACTTGCGAGTCGAGTACTGCAGAGGCAGGCTCTCGAGATCGTACTTCTCGTCGCCACCTTCTCGCGACTCGACATATCCATCGATGATGATCGGGAAGCGCAGGCTGGCTTCGAAGTGGTGACCGCGCTCTGAGACCAGATTGGATGAAGCGCTGGCTGCAATCGCTGAATCGCGCGCGATTCGGTTCTCCTTGCTGTTGATCTTCTGCGACCAATCCTTGTCGACCTTGGGGCCGTGAGCGCGGCGACCGCCGCGCGTGTGTGGATTCTGAGCGGCGGTGCGCTGACCTGCCTTACGCATGATGCGCGAGACGCCGCGGCCCTTGCCCCACCATTCGACGGAGTGCTTCATGCCGGCTTGCGGCTTGCGCTTGCCATCGTGCTCGCGGTGTCCGTAGGACTGCCTGCGGTTGGCGCGGGAAGCGAGCACGGCGCGGCGGATGAGATCCTCGCGAATCTCGCCGCTGAAAACATCGGGAAGAGTGACGGCCTTGCCGTTCTTCGCTTCAACAGTGTAATACTCGGCGAGCAGGCCAGCATCCATCTCCTCCTGCTCGACGGTGTTGATCAGATTGTAGGATTTCGTCTTCATCAAATCACACTCCCTGCTTGCTCGAGGTACTGACATAGGTCAGATCGACATCGAAGACATTCGTATGTGGGCGAACCGGATCACGGAAGCGCAGAAGGCGCTTGGCTGGTCCGGGCAGACTACCCTCGAGCACCATGTATGGATTGGTGACTTCTCCATAATGGAGGAAGCCACCAGCGGGAGTCACATCGGACTCACCGGGGTTGGAGATGCGAAGAATGCGCTTGTTGAGTTCGGTGCGCTTATGATAGCCCATCTGACCTGCCTGACGAATAGTCTTCCTGACATAGCCTGTTCCGAAGTCGCCCATGTTTCCTATTTGCCGGCGGCGCTTGCTGTTCTTGTGAGATAGCAACTTGACACCGAATCGCTTGATGACACCTTGCCAGCCCTTCCCCTTTGTGATGCCGACGACGTCGAGTTCCTTGCCAGCCTCATAGACATCATCGATTCCAATCTCTCCACCCAGACGCTCATGCGCCCACTCGAGTTTGGCTCCTGTGTCGCCACCGACCAGCCCGACTTCCATAATCACGGGGGTCTTGGATGGAACACTCTTGACGAGAGCGGGTTGAGTTGCTACGATGAGGCGAACCTCACAGAGGTTCGAGTCGGTGAGGGCAGCGAGTGCATCCCCGTTCATTCCGCCCTCGCGAACAGGAATCCGGCCGGCGCGCTTCGCCGGCTTGCGACCCTCTTCGATATCACGATCTCCACGTGTCTGGTTGGCGAAGCGTGGCATCAAGCCATCCGGTCCACTCGAAGAATCTGCCCAGATCTCACCAGCGGTCTGCATGCCGTAAGGAGTCATGTGGTAGCCACGGACGGCCAAGACCTTCATCGGAGGAACCTCGACGACGGTGACGGCCTTGCGGATCTCTTGGCCAGCGGAGGTGGAGTGAGGGTTGGTGTCGCGCATCAGAACGTGGGTCATTCCGGCCTTCCAGCCTGCGAAGCCTTGGACGCGAATCTCCGAGGATTCTGTCTCAGGCCACGAGGTGATTCG
>Ga0066382_10000838_pt1 | contig 10429 bp, 13 predicted proteins | sample Knorr_S23_td_NAD_FD_71218 | JGI IMG/M metagenome (GOLD analysis project Ga0066382, IMG submission 71218) | Marine microbial communities from Southern Atlantic Ocean transect - Knorr_S23_td_NADW_ad_2500m_LV_B | ecosystem: Environmental > Aquatic > Marine > Oceanic | place: Southern Atlantic... | reverse complement strand
CTGGCGGGTGGCATCTCGGACCGTATCCCGGGTGAGACGCTCTTTACCCGCTTCCATGAACTCTTTGGTCCAGGCATAGAAGACGCCCGGTTTGATCCCTTCCCGCCGGCAGAGGTCACTGACAGTCACCTCCCTTCGGAACCCCTCCAGAACGATGCGGATCTTGTCTTCCGGGGCGTACTTCCTGCGGGTCTTGGTCCGGACCTGCCTGATGAAAGTCTTGGTCTCTTGTGTTGAGGTCTCTGCTACTTGGGCTTGAGCGTTGATATCTTGGGACACTTCTGGCTCCTTCCTCGGTGGGGTAGATCTATACCCTGCACCGGGAGTCCAAACACCCCATCTCCCTCATGTTTTTATCCCCCTAAAAGTGTCCCATTATCGCTGAACGCCTACACTAATCCTGCCGATGATCGATAACCGATGGCAGCGTCAAGGAGCGGCCTGTGACGTGAGGAAGACACTCGCCTATTGCACTATGGGCTGGGCGATGATCCAGAGGCTGATGACCGTGTACACCACCATCAGCGTTAGCATGGGGTACTGGCTCTTCAGGACCAAGGCCCGGTTGGCGAACATCCGGACAGCAACCCGGTGCGCCAGGTAAACGGCTAGAACATGACCCAATACGATCAACGCCACGGAGAGGAACCACAATATCCGCGCATTGATTATGCTGATGTTCAGCGAATAATCGACGGTCCCGAATAGGTCCCATCCCGTGCCGAATGGGTCTGACGCCAGTGGGATGATCAACTGCCCCTGGATCAGCAACAATGTTATGAAATGGGCGATGTTGTAGGCCAAAGCGATGGGAATCAGAGAAAAACTAAAAATCCTGGCCATCTCCACTGCCCCGATCTGGCCATCAACCGAGCCGGCCATGAGCTTGGCAAAAAACAGATAGACTAAGAAGAAGCCCACCGGCACCAACACAATCCCCAAAGTATCAGCCAAAACCAGACTGTTGAATACCTCGCCTCCCCCCAAGCCGAACAGGTCCACCACCCACGTCTGGAACTCCGCCCAGGCCGAGGTGGCGCTGAACCCGTCGAAGGTAACCGTGGCCAACATCAAGACCACCAGAGCCAAAACGTCCTTCGTCACCGGTTCGTTCCGCCCGAGCCCGATGGCAAATGGCCGCAGATTGATCTCCCGGTCGCCGGAACGCTGAAAACACTCGTAGCAGTCTATGCACTCCGCATCCAGGTCCCTGCAATCGGCGCTACAGACCTGGCATGACCCTTGGTCGTTCACCCGGACTTCCGTGACTGAGAACCGGGTCAACAGGCCGAATACGACCGTGAATGCTTCTCCCTTTCGCAACCACTGATGCCTGCCGAAGACGAGCATTCCCCCCAGAGTGATAACCGAGTAAACCACCACCATGATGGCGATTTGCGTGGGAACGTCGGTCTTGGGATAGGCGTCTTGGATCCAAGTAAACAAGCCGAACAATACCAGCGCAGGCCAAATGCCAAATTTGGCTGGATACTCCAGACCCAGAGACAGATTTTGGCCGGGTCGCGCGAGCCGGTAAACACCTTCTGCCCAGCCGAACACTATCTTCCACGGGTTGAGCAAAGCCCATATATTCCCCACCAATGCCACGGTGATGGACATGCCAACCCACCAGATGATCCAAACGAAGGTGGGACTGAAGTTGAGAATTGAGCTGGAGTCACCGCCGAACCCGGCCGCAACGACCAGACCCAACAGGAACACGGACAGAAGCTTGACCGGCAGGAGCGTCACTGAGGATGTCAGGGCTATTCGAGACCAGCGGGTGCCAATCAGGTTGAGCCGCCAATATCCCGCTTCTCCGCTGACCTTGACCAATACGCTGATGAAGACGAAAGAAAGTGCCACAGCCAATCCGGCGCCGATGAGGAAAAATCCCAGAGGCACCGGCAGTTCCGTGCGCTCGCCGAAGCCGTGGGCGTAGGCCGGCCAGGCCACTAGACTCCCCGCCGCAGCCGCGGCGGGGAGCAAGATTTTTAATATAGACATGTTGGCTACCCATCCAAAGTTTGCAATCAATCGGTTTTCTCAAGGCAGAGAAGACATTTGAGCGCCTACCTTGGCTGGACCTCCAAGAACCCTACTTCGATCTCCCCTGCTTCATCCTGTTGGTCATGTTCCTCCTCCCCTTCCTTTTCTTCTTCATTGTGCTCACTTTCTCCTTGAGGATGGTAGGTTATTTTGAAGCGGCCTGTGGCTTCGGCGACGAAAAAGAAGTCGGTTTCCGAGCCGGCTTCGATGTCCATTTCAATATCATAGGTGTGAAGGTGGAACTCGCCTCCTTCGTTGGCCAGTATCTTAAGGGTGACCATGTCACCTTGTATAACCTCGATGGTTTCGGGGTTCATTAACCCGTGGTCGATGCTAACCTCAATGTCCAGCTCCTGGGGATCGCCACCGCTACATGCTGCCCCGGCAATTATTGCGATTAGACCCACGGCCAGCAAAAGGCCGGTGAGTTTCAGTTTCTTGGTGTTCATCGGAATCTCCATTGGTTTGTTCAGTCTGTTTGTTTGCGTTGTTGCATCTGGGACCAGGCCAAGGAGCCGATCGCCACGACTAGCCCTACGATGACAACCACTATCAGTAGGTTAAATCCCCTCGCCTCCGTTACTTGCAGAGGCACAACCAAGGTGGCTTCGCCCAACTCGCTTACGGTCTCCAAGGTCATGGTCCAAGCCCCGAGAGCTGTCAGGGTTATATCGGCGTCAAACACCTGGGGGTTCAGCGGGGAGTTGGTCGCCCGGACCGGTCCGGCGGTCATTCCCGCTTCGGGGCCGGTAGCCTGGATGATCATCTGGCCGTCACTGATGATTTCCTCACTTTCGGCGGACTGGATGAGTATGCTCAGATGTAGGTTCCCCACCTTCGGGCTGCCCGGCAATACGCCGACCCGGAAGAGGTAAGGTCCCTCTTTAACGTCGTTGACGATGAGGCGGGTCGCCCCATTCGCCGACACCTGGTCCGGCCGCAGCGGTGAGGCCGCGGCTGCAGCTACGAGCAGGATTATTCCGAGCAACGCCCAAATTTTTATCGCCAATTGATCTATTCTCCGCATGACTAAAGTCGGGTTTTCGTCTTGGCACGAAACATATCTCAACGTATAGGTGTAGTACGGCAGACCACGGGTCCGACCGGGCCGGGCGAGCGTTGGAAAAGGAGGAATGGGACTGGGGCTAAGCCCGGGGAGGTCTCGTGGGAGGAGGGGCGTAGGCTTCGTTATACGCGCCATCGTCGGCAATCACCGTGAAGGATGCGGTGTCTAAGCGGTGTATCGGATGGGTTAGGCCATCATTGATGACGGCCGCGACGAAGGTGGTACCCGATTCGCCGCGTGCGTCATTGGAAGGCTGGTAAAAGATTTCGTCTTGCAGAGTCTGTAGGGTGGTGGACTCACTGTGGGAATGAGGCCGTTCAAAAGGATGTAGCTTCGGATGCCCGGCGCCGGCTGCGGTGTCGGTTAAGAAGAGGTGCGAATGGCCGTGCTCGCGTTCGGCGTAGTGATGGTCAACCGCCGGCCCCAAAAACGCCACTACGAACGCTGCGGCCAGGGCCAATAACATGCCGCGCCAGACCAAGTCTCTGAGATTTAGATCCCCTACAGGAAGCCTTGTGGAAAATGCCATCGTTAAGATTCTATAGCGCTGAACTCAATCGAAAGGGAACTGCAGAGAAGATTGACCTGTCTCCCAACAAAAAATCGACGGGAATATCAGGGTTCGACGATTGACACTGGCTGCTCTAGTTTGTCCCAGCCATGCACGCGATAACCTTTCTCCAGCCGTTCCCTTAGCTGTATAGCTTCTTTCTCTCGTTCTGTATCCTCTCTCTCGAGCTTTCTCGCCTCCTGGAGACGGCTAAACTGAGCTGCGGGACTTTCATCATCGTCTTGATATACCCTTTCTTCCCATCGTCTTGGGTCTGAATGATTACCCGTACCTCCGCATGGTGCTACATACGGTTCGTCTGGCGACGGGTTGTCGATTAGCCGCTGAAACGTGCACGCAAAATCTTCCTTATAACCGTATTTCGGACGACGCCTGGCTTTGACGAAGTTCTTCAGAAGTCCAACTATCATGTATGCCTTTGCTTCGATGGATTCGTTTGTTCTTCAATAATATTACAATGTCACCGTCAGGCCATTAGTGGCTTTGTATTTGGAATGGACGTAATTTAATAGAAATGCGCTACCTATCTTCCATATCACTAGCACTTATCGTGCATGTCCTGCTGTCCATCGGCGTGCTGATGGCGTTGGCCTGTACGGCTGCGCCGTCTGAGCCTACTCCCAACATAGATGCAACGGTGGAGGCCCTGGTCAAGCAGGTGTTCCAGCGCATTACCATCGATGGTAAAGATTTCGTAGATATCGAACCGAAGCCTGAATACGCCCCTCTTTTTGCCACCATGGTCACGGCACAAAAAGTAGGGTATCAGGAGTTGGACTCTGCTCCATCCCCCCAGTAACTAACTCCGAGTCTCCCGTTGTGACGGGTTCACCCAGGTTGAAGAGCGGTAGAAACTCCATTTGGCCGTCGCCCCGTAATAGCGGTGTACGGTTTTTCATGCTAGGGTGTTCTCGCCGAATATAAATCCGTAGAAAATCTGATCAGCCCACCGTCGCTGGCCAGCGACAAATGTGCGGCATCAGGATGCGGCCAATCAAGTCCAACTTGAGGAGCAGACTTTATGACCGATCTACCACTTTTTCCGGTAACCGTGGTTGGAAGTTGGCCTAGGTCACTTGAACTGGTCAGGGCCCTGCGAAATAAGCAGGATGGCGAGATCTCAACCGACGAGTTCAATGCCGTGGCTGACAAAGAGGTCGTGGCTGCGCTGCGACTCCAAGAAGAAGCTGGCGTGGACATAGTCAGCGACGGGGAGCAGCGCCGCGACAACTTTTACTCATATGTAGTCGATAAGTTGCACGGCATGCAACTGATGAAGGTATCCGACCTCCTGGACTACGCCAAAGACCGGGCAAGGCTTGAGGAGGTGCTGCGGGCGTTGGATGTGCCCGCATTCGCCATTAAGAGCCCCATCGTAGTCAATAAGCTGGCCAAGAAAAACGGTTTATCATTAGACGAGGCCGCGTTCGTCAAGGAACACTGCAATCTCCCCCTCAAAGTCCCCATTCCTGGACCCTACATGCTCACGCGCTCGGCCTGGTTCGAAGGTCTGTCGGACAAGATTTACTCCTCGCCCGAGGCCCTTGCAGTCGATGTTGTGGCAATACTGCGCGACGAGGTTTTGGCGTTAAAGGAGATGGGTGTAGAGTTTATCCAATTCGACGAACCGATATTGAGCCAGGTTGTATTCGGCGAGGAGTCCAAGGAGACTTTCATGTGCGCCGCGCTGCCGGACCGCCGCGACCCCACCGAGGAACTGGAGATGGCCGTCCGGTTGATGAACGAAACCGTGGAGGGCATCACCGGGGTGCGGACCGGCGTCCACGTGTGCCGGGGCAACTGGAGCCGGAAGGAAGAAGTTCTGCTGACCGGCAACTACGGACCCATGCTGCCGTATTTGGTTCAGATGAACGTCGACCAATTGGTGCTGGAATTCGCCACTCCCCGGGCTGGCGAGATGGAGGTTTTTAAAGAATATGCCAACGAAAAGGAAATCGGCCTAGGAGTAGTGAATCCACGCACCGACGAACCAGAGTCCACCAGTCAGATCATCAACCGGGTCAAGGAATTGCTTCAGTACTTCGATCCTGAAAAGGTGTTCTTGAATCCGGACTGCGGCTTCGGCACGTTTGCCGAGCGTAACGTCAATGACGCCAAAGGGGCATTCAATAAACTGAAGGCGATCTCCGAAGCAGCAAAGTTTCTACGCAAGGAATACGCCTGAGCGAGAATCGCGCTATTAAAACTTTGCAACGATAATCTGTGCCGCCCAAAAATTTTAAGGGAAAAACCCAAAGAGGCTGATATGACTCAAGAGACTACACTCAACGGCCTTCCCCAAGAGAAACTCAAAGAGGTACTGGAATCCTTCAAGGACCCCGAGGTCTTCAACGCGGTGACCGGGCCGTGGAAATCCCGCGTCGTCTGGCAGGACGGTATGCGGGCCAAGGCGTACATGCGGAACCACACGGTGGAGATGGACGAGCCCGGGGACCTGACCGCCACCGATCTCGCGGCCAGCGCTCATGAACAATTGTTGTCGGCCATCGGTAGTTGCATGACCGTCGGTTTCGTGATCAACGCGACTAAGCTGGGCGTCAAAATTCACGACTTGGAAATCGCCGTTGAGGGCTATTTCGACAACATCCGAGTATGGGCAGGCGTCGAAGGCGAGGGCAACCCAGGCTATGGCAAGATCAGCGCCAAGGCCTTCGTGCGCGCCGACGCCGAGGAATCGGTGCTCAAGGAAATTTGGAAGCTGGCGGTCGACGGCTCACCCGTTACCCAGACCGTTCGCCACAGCAACGAGGTAGAGACCGAGTTAGAAGTGGTCGGTTAATGGCCTCTTTCGTATCCGCAGACTGGGTCCGAGAGCGGCTGGGCGCCACCGGCTTCGTGGTGATCGATCCTAGATCGGCCATGCGCTATCTGATGGGCCATTTGCAGTTGGCCGTGAGCATACCCTATAAAAAGCTGTCCGACCCTGAGGGAAAGTTGCTCCCGATCTCACAACTAGCAGAGGCTCTGGGGTGGATGGGCCTGGGTGACTCGGATACCCCCGTGATCTACGACGGGCACGACGGCCGGAACGCCGCCATGCTCGCATGGGTCCTGGAGTACCTGGGCCGGGATGACGTTCACATCATGGATGTCACTTTTCAGCACTGGGTGGCCGAAGGCCGCGAAATATTTTACCGCCCTGTTGAGGCCGATTCCCAAAATTTCTCCGCACAGGAAAGACCGCAATTAAGAGCAGCGTTGGCTGATGTCTCTGCCGACTCCAGCGCCATAGTCATAGACCTGCGTGGTAGTGACGAATACGCCGGCGATGATGAGAACGACGAACGTCCCGGCCACATACCCGGCTCGCTGAACATCGAATGGAATAAGTTGGCTGGGGACAAGGGCCAACTCATTTGCACTGAATACAAAGCCCGTAGTCTATTGGAAGCGGCGGGCGTGCGCCCAGGGGACCCGATCGTAGCAATGTGCCGTTCTGGCGTGCGAGCCTCGTTGGGCAGCTTGGCCTGGAGGCGGTTGGGATATGACGTGCGGCTATATCCCGAATCGTATCTCGAGTATATGGCCAGCGGCCTAGCCGTCGAACGCTAGTTTGCGACCAGCAGATGCCATAGAAGTACGACCGGGACCTGGAGGACTTATGGTTGTAGATAGCTACAAATGGCTGCCTTATAGGCTGGCTGCTTGGATGCGGATGGAATGGCAGGCTCCCGACGAATCTGCATCGACACCATTTACTCCACTTGCCAAGCCGTTGAGCAGCACCAGGTTCGCTTTGCTGACCACTGGTGGACTGTATCTCAAGGGACAGCAGCCGCCCTTTGACGTTGAGCGCGAGGCCCGAGAACCCGACTGGGGTGACCCAAGCTACCGCATCATTCCTAGAGAAACTGCCTTGGAGGAGATTGCGGTTGCACATACACATTACAATCCTGCGGACGCCGAGCAGGATTTTAATATCCTCCTACCGATTCATCGATTTCTCGAGCTGGAAAAAGCGGGTGATATCGGTTCTTTGGCGCCCAGTAACTACTCAGTGATGGGCTACCAAGGCCACCCAATCCCCGACTACACGCAGTGGCAGGAAAGGTATGGTCCCGAAATTCTGGAGCAGATGAAATCCGAAGGAGTGGAAGCCCTGCTCCTCACTCCGGCTTGACCTGGCTGCTGTAAAGACGTGCTAGTTTTGGCGCGTATGTTCGAACAGGGTGGGATCAGCACGATTCTTGTGACCATGATGCCTTCTTGGGCAGAACGGTACGGTGTCCCAAGGGCGGTGGCCGTGGAGTTTCCATTCGGCCATCCGCTAGGTTTGCCCGGCCGTCCCGATATGCAGACTATAGTAACCAAAGACGCTCTAGATTTACTGGAAGGGGCGACCGAACCGAACACAATCGTGCATTTGGAGCACACTTGGCCAGAAGATGAAACCCAATGGCGGCGGAAATGGCAGCCAGCGGCGGCATCGCCATTGGTCGCCAAGTACCTGGATCAAATTCGCGCGATAAAGACCTAGCCGGTCACTCCCCCACTACAGCCGCGCCGCTACCCAGCCGCCAATACCTTCCACATTGTTTCAAACACTGGGGTGTTTGACGGTGGGCGGAGGGCGCACCGGCGGTACCATTAGAGAGAATCCGAACTTCTTCCTGGCCTTGGTTGAATACAATGGGACCTCGGTGCCGTAGGATATTCGGCGATTGCTCCGCACTGAAGGAAACGGCGAGACATTGTCTATGGTGGAGTTCGACTCTCCCCCGTCTCCCCGTCCACTAAGGCACATCGGCCAATTTTGTGACCCAATTTTCAACGCCCAACAAAGTAATGCCGGAAGGCAACAAAATATGGGTATCGGGAGATAGAGTAGAGTCGAACCGCCAAGCAACTAACTCTCCAGGCATCCAGGTGGATTCAAATCGGTTCGATTGCCTGGATGAGAAGGTTGGTTTAGGTGTTGAGCCTTGACGAGACTCCCCAGTAACCAAGATGGAATTTCATTTTATGCGCTCCAAACGGGTGTATGATGCGGCGACACCCAAGTCAAACATAGATTATCTAAGAGGACACAATGAGTATTATCCGACTTTATACTGGCGATGACGGTCAGTCGCATATCGAAGAGCTGGACCTGGCTTCTCACCACAGCTTGGGGGACCCAGCTGCTACCGCCAGCATCTCATTTCGCGAATCACCAGTAGGTCGATTTAGCGATTGGCACAACGCACCCCGACGCCAATACGTCATCACGGTGTCAGGAGAAGTAGAAATTGGCCTTGGAGATGGGACGTTCCATCGGTTTGGACCAGGGCACGTAACGTTGGCGGAGGACCTCACCGGCCAAGGCCACACAACTAAGTCGGTGGGTACTGAACCTAGAATTTCCGCGACCATCCCGTTGTCGGGCTAAACGCTGTCAAACGGCAAGCGGACCGCTTTTTATTAATTCGGGCTCAGATTCAACCCTCCTAATTATTACGCCCCGGCCTTGCACGACCAGGGCGTTTTCGTCTTTAGCACGCTGTGCAGGAAACGGGGGACCCGAGACATCGACAACGATCTCGGCGATGCCGGCGGCGCTACTCTAACGCCACACGGATGTCCTGGATAACGCCATAGGTGCCCATCTCGATACCCCCGCCGCCAACTGGCGCGTGGCCGGGGAACCACCTTATTCCGTTCGCCACCGCCGTCCCGATCTTCGGCACCACCTCTGCACGCAGCCACGGCTCGATGTCGAAGGGTGTGTAGGCGATAAAGTCGGTAGTCAAGTTCCAAGATACGCCCAGCTCATTCATGCGCTCTTCCAGGGTGTTAACCATCCAAGCAACTTGTTCGCGAATGGCATCGGCTGTCGCTTCCCCTCGTCGCACGCCGGCTGGCGTACCGGAGACCACGAAGGTCGGCCGGCCTATGCTGGAGGGAACGGTGTAGGCGAAGGCGACCATAACCTGCTCTGGAGGCGCATTATACGACGGCGCGATGTTGGTGCGCGCAGTACTCCCAGTGCCGACCTTGCCTCCGTACAGGCCCCACTCGCTGAGGACCTCTGCGTACCTGCCATTGAATTCCAGGAAGCCCTCCCTGGTGTACGGCGCCGTACACCGGAGCTCGAGCCCGCACAATGCTTGGCGTGGCCGCCCAAGGGTCTTCAGATGCCCGTCTATCAACTCGTAGCCGTGTCGCCATGGGACCGGGCGTTCGAACGTAGCGCGCACAATCTCATAGCCCGCATCTGCTACTACGCCACCACAGAATGGTATTTCCCCTGTACTGGGCAAATAACGATAGTTTCCTTCGGGTTTGGCATCTAACATTCTGTCCTCCTAATCGAACCCTTAACTAGCAATCGACTCTCATGTGGCAACACAATACGAAGTCGCCGGGCCGGAACGAATCCTCTCAGGACCGCGATATTCATACAATCCGGTCTATGCCTGGTGGGGCAGTGCACCGAACGAAAACCAAGTCCTTTTGGTGCCCCTAATAATATCGGTCAGCCAGGCAGGGGGCAAAGAACCCCGGTTTCGGAGCGTTGTTTTCACGTGTCAACAGCTAGACTTGGCCTATTTTCAACGCCTGCGAAACCGATTCCGGGGAAGAAGACTCGCGATGTGACAGACTCCGGTCCGAAAAAGTGCATACCCTATTCTGAGATTAAAATACCTGGAAGTTGGCACTTCTCCAAAAGCCACCGGCGGTCATCATCTCCCAGCATCTGGCTGATCTTGTCCCACACCTCCTGGTGATATCCGCCAAGCCAT
>Ga0066382_10000833_pt1 | contig 10452 bp, 8 predicted proteins | sample Knorr_S23_td_NAD_FD_71218 | JGI IMG/M metagenome (GOLD analysis project Ga0066382, IMG submission 71218) | Marine microbial communities from Southern Atlantic Ocean transect - Knorr_S23_td_NADW_ad_2500m_LV_B | ecosystem: Environmental > Aquatic > Marine > Oceanic | place: Southern Atlantic ocean... | reverse complement strand
CGCCCGCAACGATGTCTTGGCTACGGTGTTCGCCACCGGCGAAAGCGCCGAGCGTTATCCCGATCTGATCCGGCGCATCGTTGACGCGGGCCACGAGCTGGGGTGCCACGGACACAGCCACCGCTCCTTCTCGGAGCTCGGACCGGACGAGGCCGAGCGCGACATCACTCGCTCTGCCGAGCTGCTTCGCGGTTTCGCACCGGTGACGTCGTTTCGAGCTCCCTACCTGGACTTCCCCGAGCGCTACGTCCCCCTGCTCGAGGCTCATGGGTTCACGATCGACGCGTCTCGGGGCCGGTACAAGCCCGCACATTGGTTCCGCAAGCAAGCCGTCAGCCCGGTACGAAGGATTCCGGCATCCACCACGTCATCGGTCCTTCGCACACCTCCAGCGCTGCGTGACCTGTTGTTCCGGCTAATGCGCCCGCCGGTGGTGCTGTTCGTGCACCCGTGGGAGTTCGTGGACCAATCCGGAGCGCCGATTCCCTGGGACTGCCGGTTCGGGACGGGCTCTCCCGCGCTGGCGAGCCTTTCCAGCACGATCGCGTTCTTCGCCCGGAGGGGACACCGATTCGTGCGGATGACAGATCTGCCGGTCGCCGATTAGAGTGAGTCGATGAGCGGCCACCTGGAATCCAAGTCGAACTCCGACACCTCCCCGCCGGCGAGCTTGTTCCGGCGTCGAGGTTTGTGGCTCGCCGCGACGATGGTGGCGGTGTACGTGGCGCTGGTCCCGCTGCACACGCAGGACGGCGCCAACCATCGACAGGTTGCTGTACTGCTCGAGCGACTGATCTCGGCGGATGTGCAGGACCCGGTGTACCAATCCAACCTCGGCTTGCTGCGTACGAACGTCCTCTTTTCGGGGGGCTATGCGCTCGCCGCAGCCAAGATCGGGATTCCGATCCACCTCTACGAGAGGCTCTTCGTCTCCGGCTTCCTGATTCTCCTGCTGGTCGGCTATCGCAGATTCCTAGCCGAATGGACCCCCGGCCGGACCGACCTTTGGGTGTGGATCCTCCCCATCACGATGCACGCGCTCTTCGTGACCGGCATGTACAATTTTCTGGCTGCGACGGCCCTCACGCTCCCGCTGCTCACATACCTCAAACGCCTCGCGGAGCACCCTTCGGCCAAGACACTCGCCGCCATGAGCGCGCTCGCTTGGCTGGCCTTTCTCGCACATCCGTTCCCCTTCTTCGTGCTGCCCGCCGCCTGGCTCTGGTTGGTGACCGGACGAACGGAACGCCCAGGAGCCTTCATGTGGAGTGGCGGCGGAGTCCTCGTGGGGCTCCTCTTTCTCGGCTTCGCGCTCCCTATGGTGGCGAGTGCCGTCCCGCAAAACCCCTATGTCTTCAAGCCGCCGCTCGAGCTCCTCGCCGGGCTCGTCTACTACAACTTCCCACTGTTCTCCTCATGGGCTGTGGTCGCTGCCGTCCCAGTCCTCGTCTGCGCGATCGCGATGGCGTGGATGAGTCTCCAAAATGCAGATCTCCGAAACCCGTATCGAAGGGGCATGCTGCTCTGGCTCGGCATGCTCCTGGCATACTTTCTCTTTCCCAGCGAGGGGCACGGCGGCGCCCACCTGAACGAACGCTTCCTGCCTTTCGTTTGGATCTTCCTTCCGCTCGGCCTCGCCGGGGTCGGCGAAGGAAGCGTCTCTTCGAGACGTTGGATTCGCGGGACCGCAGTCGCGTCGACGATCCTTATGGCCGCGGCGTTGTGGGCGGGCCTCGGCCGCGTGGATCGTGAGGTGCGCGACGCCGCCGCCGTGCTCGCCGAGCTTCCTGATGAAGCGCGGCTATATCCGCTCGAGTTCGATCCAGGCGGAAACTCCCTGGCTCAGGGTCCACTGCTTCATCTATGGGCGAACCATGCCACGGACCGCACAGTTCATTCGCCGTTTTCGTTCACCTTCATGGACCTGATGTCGGTGTCGCGCCGGCTTCCTTCATCCGACACCTACTTTCCCGCAGCTCCGGAGAACCACGCACAGGTTCTAGCCGAGGGCCGGTTTTGCAGACCCCGGGATCCCGTCTCGACCTCCAGCTGCAGCCTGCAGGAGCAGGACGCATGGGATGAGCTTCTGAGCGCTGCCCACTACTATGATCACTGGTTCGTGCATGGTGCACCCCAGCGCTGGCGTCAGGCCATCTCAGAGGTTCCGGGCCTTACCCTCGTCGCCGAAGTAGGTCGCGCCTCCGTCTGGCGTTACGACCGGAGTCGAGAATTTTCGCCCAAGCTGCTTCGGCGTCGGAGCGCGCGTTGACGCAGATACTGGAGATCAGGCGGTGCCGCACGGCTCGCGAATGGCGCCTCTTCGAGCGTGTTCCTGAGATCTTGCACGGGGACGACCCTGCCTTCGTACCGCCGATCCCTGGCCACGTGGCCAAGCTCAGAGGACGCGGCCACATCTTCCAGCTCAGCGGCACGTTGCGTGCGTACGTCGCTTTCCGGGGAGGCGCGCCCGTGGGGCGGGTGGCCTCAATCGTGAACCGGACCCACAACGACTTTCACGCTGATCACACGGGGTTTTTCGGATTCTTTTCGTTCGCCGACGAGGACGCGGCAGGTCCGCTGCTCGAGCAGGTCCGACAGGATCTGTTGGAAGAGGGCTGCGATATTCTGCGGGGCCCGTTCAACCCCACCCAGAACGACGAGTGTGGGCTGCAGGTCGAAGGGTTCGGAACGCGGCCGTATTTCGGCATGCCCTACAACCCGCCCTGGTACGAAGAGGTTTACCGGGCGCTTGGGTTGGAGAAAGCCAGGGATCTAGTCGGGTATGATGTGAACCCGGCGTTGGAAGAGAGCTTTGCCAACAGTCTGGGTCGGCTCACCGAACGCGTGCGCGAACGGCTGGGCATCACAGTTCGCCCCGTGGACGCGACAAGGCCGAATGAAGAGGCGGAACTCATCGCTCGGCTCTTCAACGAGTCCCTCGCGGACGAGTGGAACTTCATGCCGCTGACGGCTGAAGTCGCCAAGGGGTTCGTGAAGGATCTCGCCGGCCATCTCGACGCAGATACCATCCTCATTGCCTACGCCCACGGCGAGCCGGCGGGGCTCTCCCTTGCGCTCCCGAACCTCAACGAGCTCCTGGCGAGACTGAAGCCTGTTCCGCGGCTGCTGAGGCTACTTGGACTCTGGTGGCTGCTGAAGACCGGCAAGTGTAGCGCTGCGCGCTGGGCCGTTTTCGGAATGCTCCCCAAGTATCAAAGGAAAGGAGGCACCCTGGTGCTCGTCTACGAGGCCATCATGCGAGCAAAGGAGCAGTACTCCGGCGGCGAGATCTCTTGGACGCAGGAGACGAACTCAGATATCTCCCGGCTCGCCGCCGACCTCGGCGTGACGCCCTACAAGCGATACCGCATCTACGAGACCCGGCTCTAGATCCGTGGCCCCACCCGTGGTGGTCTTCGACCTGGACGGCACGCTCACCAAAACGGACATCAGCGTTCCGTTCCTTCGTTTCATCGCAGGCGATTGGTCGATGTGCCGGGGCCTTCTTTCCGCGGGGGTGTGGGCGATGCCCGATCTGAAGAGAGCGCTGGCGGCCGAGCGACCAGGAAGCCAGAAGCGAGTGGGGAGCGTGCGAGGACGCTGGGAGACCCTGCTGCACGAGCGGCTCGTCGGCCAAACACTGCGCGGCAAGTCCCGTTCGGACATCGAGACGTCAGCCGAGCACTTCGCCCACACGACACTGACAAAGGTCCTACGCCCAGACGCGCGGACACACCTGAATTCGCATGCCGAGGAGGGTCATCGCCTCGTCCTCGCGAGCGCCTCCTTGGCGGTCTGTCTCGAACCTCTCGTCGAGATCCTCGGCTTCGACATTGTGTTGGGAACGCGCCTGGAGTTTCGTGACGGCTTGGCCACGGGCAGGTTCGAAGGGCTACCCTGCTGGGGTGACGAGAAACTTCGACGAGTACGAGAGGTCATGGGCCCGGACGAGCAGATCTTCCACGCATACGGAGACAGCCGCGGAGACCATGCCCTACTCAGTGCCGCACAGCACTCGACCCTAGTGCGTTAGCCGCTATCACGCTGCCTGACGTCTCCACATCCGTAGCGACTCGAGCGCCAACCCCGTTCCCGCCAACGGCACCAAATAGGCGACGTGGCTCAAGAACGCCACGGCCAACGCCAGATCCGCATCGATGCCCGCCGTGCGCAGCACCAGAAAGAGGCTGCCTTCGTATACGCCCAGGTTCGCCGGGGTTATCGAGACCAAGGTGCTGAAGTTCACGGCCAGCAGCGCCGCGACCACGTGCCACGGGAGCAGGTCGACGCCCAGCGCCAACGCGACCGCCGCAATCCCCAACCCCTCTGCGACTTTTTGCAGGATCGACAAGCCGACTCCCGCGCTGAACCTTCCGGGGCGCCGGATCGCATCGAGACGATGCACCGTATCCGCTACCAAGCGCAGGACGGCGCCCCTCCACCCTCGCCACCGGTCGGCGAACTGCTCCAGCACATGCTCCCTGCGCGCGAGCACGGCGCAGCCGAGAGCCAAAGCCGGTGCACCCACAATGATGGTGAGTCCCGCGCCCCGGTACTCGAAGCCTGGAACCAAAACGGCCGCGAGCACCACAAGGGTCCACTTCGCCAGCCCTTCGGCGATCTGATCGAGAATCATGACGGACGTAGCTCCGGCGGGCCCCAGACCTGCGCGCGTCGATAGCAGGTGAATCCCTGCGGCATGGCCGGCGAGCAAAGGACCGCCATTGGAGGCCGTACTCATCACGGCGACGATGGAGAACACCTTCGCTGGCGAGACTCGACCTCCCTTGGGCAAGAAGAGCAGCCAGGTGGCGGCAGCAAGCACCAGGATGCACGCGTTGGCCAGTACGGCGAGCGTCAGCCAGCCGTAGTGGGCGGCGGCGGCCTCTTGCAGCACCCGTGTCCAATCCAAGCTCGTGATGGCCACGACGACGAACACGACAAGCATCAGCCAGCCTAACCACGCGCGCCAGTGGCGTCCCGTCAGCATCGCGCGCGGCCCTTCACGTTCCGTGGGACCGACCGGCGTGCAGTCTCAGTGCTACACGCGCGGCGAGCAATCCCACCAGCGCGCCCACCGCCATGTCCACCGCATAATGGAAGCCGCCATACACGGCCCCCAGCCCCACACCCAGCGTACACAAGGTCAAAAGAATGCCCAGCTTGGTCTGGAATCGGAGGGCGAGAAGAGCCTGCGCTGTCATGAGCGCCATGTGGAAGCTCGGGAACGCAGCGCCGCGCGACGATCCGCTTTCGAGAATCAGGAGGGTGAGACGTCGCATGGGCCCATCGGGCACGCCCTCAGGAGGACCAAAATAGCGGGGGCCTTGAACCGGAAAGACCGCGAATACCAGATAACACGAGACCGCGGCGATGAGCACACCCAATACGGTGGTTGTCGCTTCCGGCATCCGCCCTCGCAAAGCCAGCACGATGGGCGGGACGTATATGGCGGGGTAGAAGCTGAGATAGGTGAGGTGGAGAGGCTCGCTCAACCAGAGCCAGGGGAACCGCGCAGCCAACTCTCGCGACGGGTCGAAGCCGGTAAGGGCGAGTTCCCAAGTCTGAACCAGGGGATCTCGGTACCCCTCGGCCAAGGCCTGATTGAGCCATGGGAGCTCGGAATAGGCAATCGGAATCGCCAACAGCGCGAGCACCACCGTGAGGCGCTGGTCCGGATCCCTGCGGCTGGCCCACCAGAGCCCGCCGCCGGCAACCGCCAGGTGAACCGGCGCGACGAACCAACCGCTCGATGCCCCCCCACTCAAGAGCCCGCCCAGGAGCAAGGGAAAAGTCACGGCAAGATAGAGTCCGAGGACCCCGAGTGGATTGCGAACCAGGGATCTCAACAAGGCACGGAGGCAAATGCGGTGGTAGGGACCGGTCAATCCTACGGAGGATGCGCCGGGAATTCCACTTTCCGTGCCGCGCTCGAGGCCGTTGCTGCTCCCCCGGATTCATTCCAGCTTTGGAGATGAGAATTGCCCTCGTCACCGACTGGTTCCACCCACGGGTGGGCGGCATCGAGAAGCACGTGCTCTCGCTCGCCCTCCGTCTTCGTGCGCGTGGCCATGATGCCAGAGTAATCACGCCCTGGCCCGGACCCGACACCGTGAGCGGCATTCCCGTGGAACGAATCCGCGTTCGACTCGTGCCCGGTCTAGGCGTTTCGCTGAACCCGTGGCGATTAGCGCGACGACTACGTCGCGTGCTTGAGGCCGGCGAATTCGACGTGATCCATGGCCACCTGAGTTTCGGCTCCACGGCGAGCATGGTCTCAGTGTATTTGGGCTCGAAGGCGTCCATTCCGGTGCTGACGACGTTGCACTCCGTTTTTCGACGTCTTGGCTGGGTCTACGTCCTGGCTCAGCCGATTTTGCGCTGGCGCCAGTGGCCGTTCCGGGCCACCGCCGTCAGTGACGTAGTAGCTGAGGACGTTCGCTGGCTGGCCCCAGGCCGCCCGATCGAGCTACTGCAGAACGCAATCGACCCGGCAGAGTGGACGATCCAGCGAGGCCCGCCTGAATCAGGTCGGCTCAGGCTGGTCGCGGCAAGCCGCCTCCAGCGCCGAAAGCGTGTGGATGCGCTGCTCAGGATCTTCGCCAGACTTCGTGAAGAGGTCGGACCTACCGTCGAGGTCACGCTCGAGATCATCGGGGACGGTCCCGACCGTAGCAAGCTGGAGAGGCTATGCAACAGCCTGTCGGTGGGTGATTCAGTCCGCTTCCTGGGCAACGGCACCGCCGCGGACGTGCGCGCGCTCTTGTCCCGAGGCGATGTCTTCGCCAATGCCTGCGTGCTGGAGTCCTTCGGCCTCGCCGCTCTAGAGGCCCTGAGCTGCGGGATCCCCGTCGTGGCCCGCTCCGAAGGTGGAGTGGGGTCGTTTATCGCGCACGGGGAAAACGGAGTCCTGTTGGCGTCGGACTCCGAAATGCTATCCGCGCTGGTAGAGTTGGCTACGAGCCCAGAGGCGCTCGCTCGGCTGCGAACCGGTGCATCTGCGGGGATCCCGGCAGCCAACACGTGGGACACGCTGCTGGACCGGCACTTGGAAATCTATCGAGAGCTGATGGAGCCTACGCCGGTCGGTTACACGCCGTAGGGCCTGAAAAGCATGTTTCCCGCCGACCCGGGGTCGTCGCTCCGGTAGAACTGGCGACCTATTTCCAGCAGCTCCTCGCGGTTGATGATGCCGTCGCTGTTCGTATCCAGTTCCACGAAGATGCTGCGCGCCAGATTCGCGCCTAGCCCGAACACACCATAAAAGTCCACGAACTCGTCGGGACCGATCTCGCCGTCCTCGTCGGTATCGAACACCGTAAAGAGATGGTTCGTGATGGCCTCGACCTCGGCTTCGTAGCGCTCGTCGTCCTCGAGCGCGACCTGCAACTAGGCGAGCCACTCGTCCAAGTCGATGCCCCCGGACTGGTCGGTGTCCGCGGAAGAGCTCAGTGCGCCCCAGAAGGCCATGAACGCATACCGGAGCCCGTGATCGGCAAAAGAGCCCACGGGCGCTCCCCTCAGGATGCGCACGTTCTCAATCACGCGTTCGAAATCCGCGGCCGCGATCTCGCCATCGTCGTCGATGTCGTAGAGCTGGAAATAGCGCGTCAGCTTCTTTCCTTGGAGCTCACTAAGCATCGGGACTCTCGGGACGAAGGCGTTCACCATCTTTCGCGGGCGAAGTCCCCAACTATAGACGTCGCTACCCCAACCGCACTACCACCGCTTTGGAGACCTCGTCGAGCTGCAACAGTGCGGCTCGCACCGCCGCATCGACGTCTCCATCCACGGCCACGGCTGCCAAGGCATCGCCTCCCTTCGCCTGACGGGCCTGGTGGTACTCGGCAATGTTGATCTGGTGATCCCCAAGCAGCGTCCCCACACGCCCGATTACGCCCGGCACGTCGTGGTTTCTGAGCACTATGAGGGTCCCCGCGGGCACGATATCGACGTGAAAATCACCGATGCGCACGATCCGCGAGTGCGTTTCTCCCAGCAATGCCCCTGCGAAGCGCAGGTCGCCTCGCTCCGCCTTGACCACGATTTCGACGAATTCCGTGTAGTCGGTGTGACGCGCCAGCTGAGCCCTCGAGACACCGATGCCGCGCTGCTGCGCCATGTGCGCTGCGCTGACGAAGTTGACCTGGTCCTCCCCGAGGATGTTTTCGAGCAAGCCCATGAGCACGTAAGCGGACAACGGCCGTAACGCCTCATCGGACTCTCCAGCGTACCGAATCTCGATGCCCTCGAGGCCGCCCTGCGCGAGCGCACACCCCAGTCGCCCGAGTCGCCGCCCCAGATCGAAGAGCGGTGCCAGCGCTCTGAGCGCCTCACCGCTGATCGCCGGGGCGTTGAGCGCCCGGGTGAGGTCCCCTTCGGCAAGCGCGGCTCGAACCGCCTCCCCAATCTCGGTCGCCACGAGCTCCTGAGCCTCGGTGGTCGATGCACCCAAATGCGGGGTCAGCACTAGGTTGGGCGCATCGCGCAACAGGCTCCCTTCCTCCAATGGCTCGTTACCGTATACATCGAGGGCGGCACCCCCCATGTGTCCCTCGACGAGCGACGTCGCGAGCGCGGCCTCGTCCACGACGCCGCCGCGCGCCACGTTGACCAGGAACGCCCCCTTCTTCATGCGCGACAGCGCAGAGGCGTCGATCATGCCGCGGGTTTCGTCCGTGAGTGGGACGTGCAGTGAAAGTATGTCCGCTCCCTCAATGACTTCGTCGAGCGTCGCGCGTTCAACCCTCAGCTCCTCGGCGCGCTCGTCTGTGAGGTAGGGGTCGTATGCGATCACCCGCATCCCGAACGCTCGACACCGTTTCGCAACCTCGCCACCGATACGGCCCGCGCCGACGAGTCCGAGAATTCTCCCCCGCAGCTCCGCTCCTTTGAAGCGAGACCGCGCCCACTCGCCTCGGCGAACCGAGGCATCAGCTTCCACGACCCGGCGCACCATGGAGAGGATCAGCGCCAACGTGAGTTCCGCTGCGGACACCGTGTTGCCCGCCGGCGCGTTGAGCACCGCGACGCCGCGGGCCGTCGCTGCCTCCAAGTCGATATTGTCGACACCGACGCCAGCGCGTCCGACGACGCGCAGCTCGGTCGCCTTCTCGAGCATCTCCGCGTGCACCTTCGTGGCGCTGCGCACGATAAGCCCGTGGACCGTAGGCAACGCCTCGTTGAACGCGGGTTCAGACGAATCGTCGATCTTGATCAACTCGAATCTCGAGTCGCCCCGCAGCGGCTCGAGGCCGCTGTCCGAGATCTTGTCCGTGATCAGGACTCTGAACTCGGTACTCATCGCATCACCTCCGCAAGGACATCGAGAAGCTCGTTTAACTCGTCCAGCGTGTGGTCGCCCATATGGCCGATGCGGATGCCGGTTTCCTTGAGCTTTCCGTAGCCGCCGCCAATAACCCAACCGCGCTCCTTCATCGCGCGCACGACGTTAGGCCCACTCAGGCTCTCGGGCAGAGACACCGCCGTTACGGTGGGCGACCGATGCCCGACGGGCGCCATGACCTGCAACTGGACGCCGTCAGCGCGCATGCCGTCGACCCAGGCATGGGTCCGCTCCGCCATGGCCGAGTGGCGTGCCCACCTGCCCTCGATGGTCTCGTCGGCGATGCGCGCGAGCTGAACCTGAAGCGCATACATGGTCGAGAGCGCGGGCGTGGTTGGCGTCTGAAATTTCTCGAGGTTCTTCGCGAACGCGACCAGGTCGAAGTATTGGCCCTTGCCGGTGATCGAGGCCGAACGCTCCATCATCGCCTCGGACGCCACCGCGCACGAAAGCCCGGGTGGCAGTGCCAGCGCCTTTTGGGACCCCGTCAATACGAAGTCCAAGGCCCATGCATCGGTGAGCAGCTCGGCGCCCCCGCACCCGGTGACCGAGTCGACCAGCAGAAGCGTGTCGGCGTGCTGCGCGACGACGCTCGAGATCGCGGGCAGGTCGTTGAGCACCCCCGTCGACGTCTCGGAATGAACAACGGTCACCGCATGGTACGCGCCGGCCGCTAGCGCGGAAGCCACCACCGCCGGGTCGTGCGCCTCGCCCCAGGGAACCGCTACCTCATCGACCTCGAGAGCGCACGCGCGCGCGATGTCGCCAAAGCGGTGGCTGAACGCTCCATTCACGAGGGAGAGCACCTTGCCCGACGCGCCGTTGCGGACTGCGGCCTCCATGAGACCAGAGGCCGAAGAGCTCGAAATGAAGACAGGGCGGTCGGTGACGAAGACCTTCTTGAGGCCCTGCTGAAGCTCGCTCACGAACTCCTGGATGAGCGAGCCGCGATGCCCGATCATCGCGCGCGTCTGAGCTTCCAGAACCTCCGGTCGGACTTCGGTCGGACCGGGCAGGAAAAAGCGACCGAAGGGCGTGTTCTCGCCCTCGAGATAATGCTGGCCCACGTGTGCAGTCTCCGAGCGCGCCAGCGCCGGTGGTCGGTT
>Ga0066382_10000830_pt1 | contig 10480 bp, 10 predicted proteins | sample Knorr_S23_td_NAD_FD_71218 | JGI IMG/M metagenome (GOLD analysis project Ga0066382, IMG submission 71218) | Marine microbial communities from Southern Atlantic Ocean transect - Knorr_S23_td_NADW_ad_2500m_LV_B | ecosystem: Environmental > Aquatic > Marine > Oceanic | place: Southern Atlantic... | reverse complement strand
GACCTGATGTCCGCGCCAGATACCAGAGTCTGAGAATGACCAGCATCAGGCTTCCCGCCCACCGCCCCCAGTCTTCGAATTCGAAAATGTTGGAGGCAAGCTAGGTGCTGCCCACAGCAAGGAAAGCCACGCCCCAGAAAAAATTGACGGAACGCCTTCAAGCTCTGAATCGTCCAAGTCTTCGACGACTTGGATCGGTAGAACCAGGGTGGGGGGAGACATGGATTCGGCAATGGCCGGTGTCCTGGCGTTGCGACTCAGCATTACGGTTGGCGCGATCAAGTTGGACGGCTCGCTGCACGTGATGGCGTTGCACACAATTTGTGGTTGGCTGCGGAACTTGGAAGTCACGTGCTCAACTGCCTGATTGACACGATTTGTTAGCGACTCGCCAACCGCCTCGTTTCCGGCGGACTCGAGCGCCCGGCGGGCCATAATGTTCCGGAAGACGAGCACCAGTCCGACCCATAGTAGTAGTACGGGTCCGACTTGCGAGGGTGGCAGCACCTGTGCCTGTTAGTCGGCCCAGAAGGTTCCACTGATCGGCAGAATAGTTCCGAATCCGGCAAGCGTAAAGGTCGCCTTGATCAGGGCAGCACCGTCCAGTCCGTTACGGGTCGTTACCGATTTCACGCCGGCGACCCTGATTACGATGAGCACGACCGCGATCATCACAACTCCGACTACCACGCTCGAAGCCAGGTTGTACTCAATGAATCTTACGATTGTTTCCAAAACTAACCGGACTTTTCGGCCCGTCGGCGCCGGACGAGTTCTTCGAGGGCATCGAGCTCGCCATTCGAGACTTCGTCTTCGCCGCCGAGGAGTTCCGAGACTGCAAGCCCGGTAAGACCGCCGTAGAAGCCGTCGACAATCTTTTTGAACCTGTTCCGGGCAGCCTCGTCGCGTTGTACTACCGCCCTGTAAACGTACTTACGGCCGGATCGAGTTCGTTCCAAAAACTGCTTATCGACCAGGCGGTTCATTACCGTCATGATCGTCGTGTACGCGAGTGGTTTGCCCCATTCGAGCTGGCCGAGGACGTCATTCACGTCGCATTTATCCGACTGCCACACAACCGCCATCACCGCAGTCTCGAGTTCGCCGAGTTGTTCTAATTCCGCTTTTTCAGCCATAGCCTGATTCTACTACGCTTGTAGTATTAAAGTGTGCAGCGAACCACGTACTACGTGTCGGGCCTGCAGATGTTCGGTAATTATTTTCCAGATGGGTCTCGTGTCGCCGCTCGATCAGGTTAGAATCTGCGTTCGGCGTTCGGCAATGCAGGGGATTTACTTGATCTGCACCCGGATCCATACAGGGAGTTACTTTGACCGTTGAATATGTAAATTTCGGGACAGCGGGAGTGAAGGTGTCGCCCATGGCCCTGGGACTCGGTTTCAGGGGGCAGTTCGACCGGGGTGAAGCTGAGAAAGTGATTCTTCGAGCGTTCGACGCCGGGATCAACCTGATCGATTGTGCGAACGTGTACGGCTTCATGGACGATCGTGCCAACATCGGGAGTTCTGAGGAGGTGCTCGGGCAGGCTCTCAAGGGGCGGCGCGATGACGTGGTTATTACGTCGAAGGTGCACAGTCCGATCGGCCCCGGCCCCAACGACCAGGGAACCTCTCGCTACCACATCATGCGTGAGGTCGAACGGTCGCTCGGCAGGTTGCAGACGGACCGCATAGACGTTTACATCATCCACGGGATCGACGAGACGAACTCGTTTGAAGAGCAGTTCCGGACGTTGGAGACGCTGATCCAGCAGGGCAAAATCCGCTACGTCGGGGTCAGCAATTACCAGGCGTGGCAGGTGATGCAGGCGCTGCGGGTGCAGGAACGACTCAACGCGCAGCCACTGATCCTTGTGCAGAACCCGTATTCGCTGATGAACCGGACGCAGGAGGACGAGTTGTTCCCGATGGTGCGGGAGACTGGCGTGGGGGTGATGGCGTACAGCCCGCTGGGAGTCGGCCTGCTCAGTGGGACGTACCGGCCTGACGAGGTGCCTGACGACAGTACTCTGTGGGGTTCAAAGCGGCGCGGTCAGATCGCGGCTTACATGCGCGGGCGGGCGGCGAGGGTTATCGCTGAAGTCGATACGGTGGCGAAAGAAGTCGGTGCCACGATGCCGCAGGTAGCGATGGCCTGGGTGATGTCGCATCCGGAAATTACGGTTGCTATTTCAGGTGCCGATACCGTCGAGCAGATCGCCGACGTTTCGGGTGCGCTAGAACTTACTTTGCCTGACGAAGCGATTGCCAGGCTGAACGAGGTTTCAAGTGGAATGCGCGCGGTTCTGGATGGCGCACTTGAAGATGTTGACGAAGATTGAGCCGGCGAATTTTCGATGTCCGCCTCGGCTTGAGGCAGCATTACCCCCAACCTAGCCCCCCCCCGGAGAGAAGGGCCAGGAGCGCCAGGTGACAGAAGGAGAGTTAGTTGAAGGTTTTACTTGCGGGTGGGGCGGGGATGGTCGGCACGTTCATTACGCCTTATCTGAAAGAGCATCACGAATTGCGGGTGCTCGATCTCGCCCAGCCGCAGCATGATGGCGTTGAGTTTGTTCAGGGTTCGGTTACCGACCCCGAGGCGATTGCAAAGGCGATCGACGGGGTCGATGCGTTTATCTGGCTGGTGATGCTGAGTCCGCAGGGCGGGTCGGTGACCGACCAGGATTTGAAGGTCATCCGTGAGAATTACGATGTCAACTGCCTCGGCCTGCATACCTTTCTCTGGCTGGCGCAAGGTGCGGGGTTAACTCGCGGGGTGTACACGAGCAGCATGAGCGTTCATTACCGTGGACGTGACTACTACAGGTCTGAAGAAGAGATACCGCTCGACACCCCTAGCGCGTACGGGCTAAGCAAGGGGTTTGGCGAGGCAATCTGCCGGTACTTTGCTTCGTGGTTCGATATGAACATCATTGCGCTGCGCATTACGGGTCCACGTAAACGCGAGGACTACATCGAGGAGCGGCAGCGGCCGATCGGCGACCGGCCTGACGGATCGAAGCCGCTATTTGTTACCGACGAGGCCGATCTTGCGCGGGCCTATCTTGCTGCTCTTGAGACTGTACAGGTCGGGCATGGTCGGTTCGACCCGGTGTTTATTGCCGGCGACGAGGATGAGAAGGAACACAACCTTTCGAAGGCCCGACGGTTGCTTGGTTGGACTCCGCAGTCGCATCTTGAGCTGGAAGTCTGATGCGAATCGCAGTTATCGGCAGCGGGAGTGTCGGCGAGGGGCTTGCGAGGGCGTGGTCGGCGCTGGGGCATTCGGTTGTGATCGGGTCGCGGTCGCCTGAGTCCGAACGGATGGTCTCGCTGGTTGCTGAGATCGGAAACGGGGTTGAAGCGGCCGGGTTGTCTGCATCGGTGACCGGTGCCGATGTGATTGTGCTTGCTGTGCCGTGGGGTGCGGTTGAGGAGTCGATATCCCGGCTGGGTGACGTTTCGGGACGGGTTTTGATCGATGCGACGAACCCGATGGCCCGCGGCCTGAAGCTGGATGTCGGTCACACGAGTAGCGGTGGGGAGCGGGTGGCCGAGTGGGCGGTAGGAGCGAGGGTTGTGAAGGCCCTGAACATTGTCGACGCCCGGCTGCTTGACGGTCGGAAGCTGGATGGCCGGGAGATTTCGATTCCGATCTGCGGCCATGACGCCGATGCCAAACGGGTCGTTACCGCGCTGATTGCCGAGCTGGGGTTTGATGTGGTCGATGCGGGAGAGCTCGACTCTTCGCGATTGCTTGAGCCGCTGACTCTGCTGATGATCAGGCTGTCGATGAAGAAAAGCCTGGGCAACGAGATCGGGTTCCGTGTGCTGCGAGAGTGACACGGTAACTTCATGTGGATCTCGGTCCGCCTGAATTCGACCAACGAGGCTAAAGTCGAACTTGCCAGGCGATTATTGCGGAGAGGATTCGTGCTGCCGCCATTGCGAGGAACACGGTTTGCCAGGGAGCCCCGACGGTGTCGAGGACCAGGGCGAATATGATTGCCTGGGCACCGGCGTAGACGTAGCCGTGACCGTCGAGCACGCCCGAAGCGGTGGCTGCGTACCTGGGACCGGCCAGGTCGACGACAAGGGTCGAGCTCATCGATAGGCTCATGGCGAATGCGCCAACGAACAGCAGCCCTGCGCCTGCGTACAGGTTAGTGGCTGGGACGAGTGCGAGTCCGACGAGTGCGGCGGCCGAGACGACTGCCGAAATCGCGATCATCGGGCTCCGGCGTCCACCCAGCGCGATATCGGATATCCAGCCGGATGCCAGCGGTGCTGTGAGGTAACCGACCGGCAGGGCGATTGTCACAAGCGCGGTTGTCTGGATGGACAGGCCCGCTTCCTCGAAGTAGTAGAGCGGTGCCCATGTGGTGAGCCCGTACCTGACCACGTTTTCCAGACCCTTGACGTGCGAAGTGGCAACGAACCGCCAGTCGGAGAAAAGCACTCGGTAGGCGGTGAGGGGGCCATCGTTATCGGGGACAATCGTTTCCAGGCGGGTTCCAGATTGAGGGTCAGTTCCCGGGGCGGGTTCGGATTTTGCCTCTATAAACCCGGACTGTTCCTGATCTTCGAGTCCAACGTCCGACGGGCGGTCTCTCACCATGAAAAACAGGGCGATCACCGCCGGGACCATGAGTAGGGGTGGATACCTGAAAGCAGCTCGCCAGCCGAACTCGGCGACTGTCCAGCCGGTAATAAGCCACATCACCAGCATGGCCGACCCGGCTGCGACGCCGACGATTCCCATTATTCGTCCACGCTGCCCGCGTTGCCACCACTGGGCGAGCATTCCAATTCCCGGTGACCAGACCACGGCGTTGGCGAATCCGTTGAGACCCCACGGGATGGCGATCGTCCAGAGGGTAGATCCGAAGCTGGTGATCCAGTTCAGAGCGACCGAGCCCAGGGTGCCGATTAGAATCCAGAACCGGTAGCCGTACGATTCGGCGAGTCGGCCGTGAACGAAGTCGCCGATTGCAAATCCCCACAAAAGGCAGGCGTTGATGATGCCGATATCCACGTGGGTGAAGCCCAGGTCTTCGCGGATGACAGGCCCGGCAGGCCAGTGGTTGAACCTGCCCATGTAGACGAACAGGTAGAACACGGCGAAGCTGAACAACACGCGATGTCGCCAGCGGCGCATTTGCGTTCGCGCCTGTTCTTCGGGTCGTAGCGGGCTCATATTGCGCAACTGTATATATGTTTGGTTCGTGCGCGAAGCGTAGTATTCGCCGACATCGAAAAGATTCAATACCGCGGCGGATCGGAGCTTTTACCGAAATGATTGTTGACGTACACACCCACCTTCCAAGCCACATGGGTACCGTACCGCCCGATGAGGTGGTCACCGAGACGACAATGCGCTCTGGTGAGACGGTTTACCTCACCAATTCGATCGACGATTACCTGCGGGATATGGGCCCGGTCGATAAGGCGTTTATTTTCGGAATCGCCCCCAGGCCATGGCGTCCGGGTGAGCGGGTGTTGCGTACCGAGGGTTGGTCGGAGGAGATGAATCAGAACGATGTGGCAGCCGAGACCGCAAAGCACGCGCCCGACAAGATCATCCCGTTCATGTCGCTTCATCCGCTCGACCCAAACTGGAATGAAGAGTACGACCGGTGCGTTGGCGATCTCGGTTGCAAGGGGATCAAGCTGGGGCCGAATTACCAGGATTTCGACCCGACAGGTCGCGAGGCATTCGAGTTGTTCGCCCGTCTGGAAGCCGACAACATTCCGATTGTGTTTCACCAGGGCACGTCGCCAATGACCGAGGCACCGCTGACCTACGCCCATCCACTTACAACTGAAAAAGTGGCGATGGCGTTCCCGAAGCTGACGATGGTCCTGGCGCACCTTGGCCATCCGTGGCAAAACGACTGTCTTGCCGTGGTCCGGAAGCACCCGAACGTTTGGGCCGATGTTTCAGCCCAGTTTTACCGACCTTATTCGTTCTGGCAGGGGATGATGCTGTTTTACGAATGGGGTGTGACCGACAAGATCCTGTTTGCATCGGACTGGCCGGTAACCCTGCCCCAGGACAACATCGACCATCTTCGCGGCCTGTCGAAATTTGCGAAGGACCATCACCTGCCGTCGATTCCGGATGATGCGATCGAGGGGATTATCAACCGCGACGCAGTGGAAATACTTGGCGTTGACTAGGAGCACTGGATGATGGTGTGTGGGCTGGGTGACTAGATGAGGTCCGATAAATCGCTTCGTAAGGGACTGTTCTACGGCTGGTACGTCATTGCCGCGCTGTTTTTCATGACGCTCCTTGCTATTGGATCGAGGCAGGGATTTGGCGTTTTCGTCGAGACCTGGGAGAAGGACTGGGGCGTTTCGACCGCAACCGTTTCTATTGCGGCAAGCGTGGGTTGGCTGGTGAACGGGCTATCTCAGCCATTGTTCGGACGCCTGACCGATCTGTATGGCGGGCGGAAAGTTGTGATCCCTTCGCTCCTGGTGATGGGTGTCGCGACTATTGGAATAGCGTCGATTTCTAACATCTATGGCTTGATTGCGTTGTACGGATTCGTGATTTCGTTCGCGTCAGGCGGTGTTTCTCCTGCAACTACCGGGGTGATAGTCGCCAGGTGGTTTGAGCGCAGACGTGGAATGGCAATGGCTGTGCTGGTGGCCGGCGGTTCGGTCGGCGGTTTGATAGTCGTGCCGTTCATGAGTTACGCGTTGATAGAGTTCGGCTGGCGGACCGCGTGGCTGATAGTCGGTATCGCCGCTCTTGGGTTGGGCGTTCCCCTGTTGTTGTTTGTCGTTCGCAGCAGGCCTTCGGACATGGGACTGGCGATTGATGGCGAGGAATCTCAGGATTCTGGAGAAGCCGAAGTGGTAGTTCGACCGGTGGGCCCGAGCTATGTTGATAAGTGGCGTGATTCGTTCAGCTCGAAGCCTATCTGGCAGCTTTCGTTTGCTTACTGGGTTTGCGGGATCACCACTGCTTCGATCGCCGTGCACTTTGTGAGGTGGGCCGTCAGCGAAGATATATCAATTGGAACCGCCGCACTGGCCTTTGGGTTGCTCAGCGGGATCAACGCTGTAGGAGTGCTGGCAATCGGGATTCTTTCAGATCGATGGCAGAGGAAGAACCTGCTTGGGGCGGTTTACCTTGTACGTGCGATTGCGTTCATTTCTTTGATCGTGCTGCCGGGATCGTCGGCGATCTGGGTGTTTGCGGTGGTTGGCGGGATGTCTTGGCTGGCTACGGTCCCGTTGACGGCGTCGTTAACCGCCGACGTATACGGGGTTCGCAACCTTGGAACGCTGTTCGGGTTTGCGAATATGGCGCACCAGCTGGGCGGTGCTGCCGCGGTGATACTGTTCGGATGGGCATTTACGGTGTGGGGGTCGTATGACATCCCGTTCGCGGTTGGCGCGGCGACATTGCTGGCCGCGGGAATCGTGTCGCTTTCGATTCGAGAGAAGGCGCACTCGGTGCGTTACGTGCAGGTGCCGGTCGGAGGAACTGCGGGTTCTGAGTTGATAAAACAGGGCGGCGATTGAGATGGCTGGCCCGATTGGAACGCCGTTTGGGGCGCCCAGGGTTCCGCTGCTGCATCACTCGGAACCGATCGACCCGACGCTGTGGGAATGGTTGAGCGCGAAGATCGACCATGTGCTAGGTATATCGCCTGGAGTGGCGGTCATGGTACTGGGTGCGTTCATAGTGCTGTTTCCGATCATTGTGATGATCGTTGCGGCGCGCAGACGACGGGGGATGAAGTGAGGACGGAAAGCGTGGCCAGCACTCTCCCTCAACCGAACCTTCTCTCCCCGGGAGAAGGAAATCGTAAGTTACCGCCCGCTCTGAGAAATGCGCCTTCGCCGGTTAGTTCGCGCGCCAGGAGAGCAGGTCGGACATTCGATCGAGGATGCGGTCGAGTTCTTCGTAGTCGAATTTATCGAGCAGTTTATTGGCCGGGATTCGGGTTTTCGGCGTCTTGATGATCCCGCGCCGCCAGTACGCGGCTTTGTAGGCGTTGGCGCCGAACATGAATTCAAAATTCAGTGATGGGATCATGCGCTCCCAGATATAGCGCGCCTCGTCGGTCACCACCTGCAGTCCGTCGGCGTCGGTTCCTCCAGCTTCCAGGGCGTCCCACAGCCTTGCGTGGGCGTCGGTGATGTGGCCTGCGGGCATCGTTCCGCATGAGCCGCGCCGGTACTCGTCAACGAGGTACCTGCCGCCCATGCCCCCCATGACGCCCCTGATTGCGCCGCCGGCTTTTTCGAACAGCTCGGTCATGACCTGGCCGGGCAGATTGCTTTCCTCTTTCACATAGTCGACGTGTTCGACTTCGTTGAGCATGCGCACCATCATGTCGGTCGGAACTATCGGGCCAGCTGGCGGCTTGTTGTTCTGGATCCAGACGGGCAGTTGCCCGGCTTCGGCGATCGCAGCGAAGTGGTCCCACATGATTGATGACGTTGCACCGTTGGGGGGCATAGCCATCACGGAATCGGCACCGAGTTCGGCTGCGTTTCTCGTTAGGTCGACGGACTGGGTGGTGGACGTGCCGCTTACACCGCCCACTACAGGCACTGCACCATCGACTACTTCAATTGCAACTTTAAGCACCTGCTTGCGCTCAGTGTCGGTCAGGAATGGTCCTTCGGAAGCGTTGACGGGAACAACGATGCCGTGAGCACCGGCTTCAACGCTGAACTCCACGCACTTGCGCAGCGAGTCCCAGTCAACGGACAGGTCATCGTTGAAAGGTGTGACTGGAATTGCATATACGCCGCGGAACTGGGGATTAGTGGTCATCGGTTAGATCGTCCGTATTGGTGATACTGAATTTGGTTGGCGCTGAGAATACACCCATGGAAGTGCGATAAGATGCGGCCGGGTCGGGGCCTTCAGTGTCCGCAGATATGCCAGAAGAAGAGGAATGTTGATGCCAGAGACTATGCGAGCGGCTCTCGATGACGGTACCGGGCAGTACGTGGTTCAGGACGTACGGGTGCCGGACATGTTTGAAGGGGCTGCACTGATCAGGGTCAGGCAGACCGGGATCTGTGGTTCTGACCTTCACATGACGACGAGTCGCACCGAAGCCCAGGAGCTTCCCTCGGGTCACGAGGTGGCGGGTGAGATCGTGGATATACCCGATGGCGATCACGGGCTTTCGGTTGGCGACCGGGTGGCGGTCGAGATGGTCGGGGCCGGCAGAGCGTGCCTTACATGCCACTTCTGCCGGTACGGCCAGTGGAAGCACTGCACGAACATGGCCCCGGATACCGGTGGTGGTTTCGCACAGTACATGACACGCCGTCCAGCCGGGATCTTCAAGCTGCCCGACCCGTTTGACTGGATTGACGGTGCGTTAGTCGAGCCGATGGCGGTCAGCGTGCATGGACTGCGCTACGGCCGCATGCAACCGGACGATGTTGTAGGCGTGGTCGGTTCGGCCACGATAGGGCTTTCTTCTATCGCTGCCGCCAGGGCATTCGGTGCCCGTACGGTGATAGCTTCGGCTAGGCACCCGCAGCAGGCCGAGGCGGCGAAGAAGATGGGCGCCGATGTCGTGGTGGGCACAGAGCCGGGCGAATTCGAGGATGCCTGCCTGGAGGCTTCGAACGGCGTCGGTGCCGATTTTGTGGTGGAATCAGTCGGCGGCCACCAGACCAACTCGTTCCAGCAGGCGATACGCGCGACCCGGAACCAGGGCACGATGCTTTATCTTGGCGGCGTGAAGGTGCCGATGGAGTTCGATTTGATGGAGCCGCTCTTGCGGGAGATTCGGATCCAGTCGGTGATCTGCTACGGCGTTATCGATGGCCGACACGACTACGACGTTGCGATCGACCTGCTGGCGTCGGGCGACATTCCTTATCGCGAGATCGTTACTCATGAAGTTGGGCTGGAAGAAATTCAAACGGGGTTTGATGCCGCGTGGGATAAAACTTCAGGTTCGATCAAGGTCCATGTGAATATTTAGGGTCTTGCTCCGTGCGTGGGGGTTGTTAGGGCCGGGCGTCGCGCTGCTGTGACGATATTCGTGGCGGTCACTTACCTGGGCGTCAACGACGTTTCTGAGTACGAATCGCAGGCTATCGCAGTGGTGACGATGCAGAACGAGATCACTTCGCGGTGGAATCAGACCGTCGACGAGTTCAACGCAGCGGACGTTATCTCACAGAGCGATCACTTCGTTCTGTTTTCAAGAAGTCCGGATTCTGTACGAGGTTTGATTACTGATTCACAGTCGGTGATAAACCGGTGGAACGAGATTGAGGCGCCAGACAAACACGTGAATTCCTATGAGCTTGGCCTTGAGGCGCTGATGGCCATGCAGGACGGGCTGATTTTGTTCGAGGAGTATTTCCAGAGTTCCATCGACACACGTATCGCCGGTCAGCTCCAGGCCGGTGAGGCGTCTGACAAGCTGTTGTACGCCGCCGAACTGTGGCGGGCGGCTGCAGATATGGCTGCTCTCGAGGGC
>Ga0066382_10000824_pt1 | contig 10507 bp, 10 predicted proteins | sample Knorr_S23_td_NAD_FD_71218 | JGI IMG/M metagenome (GOLD analysis project Ga0066382, IMG submission 71218) | Marine microbial communities from Southern Atlantic Ocean transect - Knorr_S23_td_NADW_ad_2500m_LV_B | ecosystem: Environmental > Aquatic > Marine > Oceanic | place: Southern Atlantic... | reverse complement strand
TAGAAGACAATTTTGCTTCCACCACTTCGGGAATGATTTTTATCCCGCCTGAATTGATCACATTATCATATCGGCCCAGCCAGTGGAAGGATGTTTCATCAATCAGTGCAACCAAGTCATGCGTCAAAATAGGGTTCGGGTTGAGCATTGGAGCATGAATGACCAAACAATCTCTATCATCTATTTCGAACTGAATACCATCCAAAGCCTGAAACACATCTTGTTTATTTGAACCATTCAATGGTTTTATAGCAACATGAGTTAATGTTTCTGTCATGCCATACGTTTCATAAACATGAGTTGAAATAGATCGAAGTTTTTCTACCAATTTTGAGTTCACTTGCCCACCACCCACAATGAGCTTCTTTATTTTAGCCAAATCTTTCAAACTGTTTTCTAATTGGAGCGGTACCATGGCGGCAAAATTAATGGGTTTATTAATATTTTTCAGTGGATTAGAACATGGCTCAATCACTTTTAGATCCAACTCTAATTCTAAAGCACGGACCACCGTCATTTTCCCTGCCACGTATTTCATGGGCATACAGAGTAACGTAGAATCTCCTTCCATTAATTCAAATGTTTTACCTGTGAGTTGAGCAGAATTCTTCATCCATTCTTTTTTCACCTTTATGGATTTGGGTTTGCCCGTAGAACCGGAAGTTTCTAACACCATTTTATCATTAGGCGAATACCAATCAGAGATAAAATGATTTACATCATTCCAAATATTTAATTTTTCTGTAGAGAGTTTTCCGAACTCTACTTTCAACGGCGATGGAATATTATTGGTAAAAAGTCGCCCTGTCCCCAAGCCTTGAAACCCTTTCGGATTCATTTTGGATGTCCATTGTGCAATGGCGTTTAACCCGATATTAGATTCCAATGCTGATGTAACCCACCAGTCAATGTTTCGCCCCTGTGCCAATTCAATCCATTTTTCTGATTCAGAAAAACCACCTAATAAACTGGGTTTCAATACAAGGTATTGGGGCTTCACTCTGTCCAACATTTCGATTCTGTCTTTTTCATTCACCAATGGTATCAATTCTTCATCCAAGGCAATAGGGATAGGGGAATATTGACATAATTCAGTAAGCAAATCCCATTGTCCTGTTTGAATTGGTTGCTCAATAGAATGAAGGTCAAATTCAGCCAATCGATTTAATTTTTCATTTGTATCACTTACTGTAAAAGCACCATTGGCATCTACTCGAAGTTCCAGATTATCTTTTCCAAATTGAGATCGAATTGATTGAAAAATTTTCAATTCTTTATTGAAATCTAATGCGCCGATTTTCATTTTGATGCACTTCCACCCTTCTGCCAACTTTTGTTCAACTTGACTCATCATAAAATCCGGATTGCCCATCCAAATTAAGCCATTTATTTTTATTGGCTCAATTGAGCCATAATAATTTTGATTGCCACCATTCCGCAAATCCAACTCTGCCATTTCTAATCCGAATCGGATGGATGGGAATTCTTTTAAAATTGAAAGATCATTGATGTATAAATGTGGATTATTACAAACTTTACCTAATTTTGATTCAATCTGGTCAATATTATCCAAACTCAATCCGGGCAATGGGGCACATTCACCAATGCCGGTTTTTCCACCATTAGATAGAGTAATATACCATACATCCCGAGATGTCATCACACCGCGGGATGTGCCCACCGGTTGTTTAAAGGTTAAGGATCGTTTTGTCCAACCGGCCTTCATAAAATATTAAGACCAACCACAAATATTATGGTAAACAGAAATGTCGCAATGGCCTGCTTTTTCAAGTATGGATCAAATGAAGTATGATCTTTGTTCCTTAATATTTCCCGTGCCGGTTTTATGAATAAAACAAATCCAAATAGGAAAAACCAAATGGCATTTATAGCCGGGACGGTATATAGAACAATGAACAGTATCCCAATAAAATTCAGCATAAAATGATAGCGTTTCGCCCAAGATATTCCGATTCGCACTACCAACGTATTTTTCCCGGATTTTGCATCCGCTTCGTGGTCACGCATATTATTTATATTGAGAACGGCTGTTGTAAATAATCCAATAGCCGATGCCGGCAACAATAAATTCAAATCAAATAAATGGGTATGTAAAAAATAAGATCCGACAACACCCAGCCAGCCGAAGAATAGAAAAACAAAAAGATCACCCAAACCAGCATAGCCATAGGGATTTTTCCCCAAAGTATATTTCACTGCTGCGCCCATGGCTGTGAGACCAAGGATGGCAAAGAGCCCTGCTTTCGATAGATCAAGCCCAATAGTCCCTTCATAAATAAGCCATACGCCAAAAATTGAACAAAGTAAGGCAATCACCCACATGATTCTCACCATTTCAGGTTTGGTAATAAGTCCTGACTGCATGGTACGATCTGGACCGACTCTTTCATCATTATCGGTGCCTTTTACAAAATCGCCATAGTCATTCGCCAAATTAGATAATATCTGCAGAAAAAGAGTCGTAATCAGTGCCAAGATAAAAACCGTCAGGTTAAATTGACCGGCGGCATAAGCCAAGCCACTCCCCATAATAATACAGGAGAATGCCAAAGGTAAAGTCCGTAGACGAAAGGCATTAATCCATTTTTTCATTTTTATCAGCTACAGAGTTCACAGAGTATTAATTACTCTGCGTCTCCATGTCTCCGTGGTTTTTATGGGAACTTTGGATATTTCGAAAAGTCCGGTTTTCGTTTTTCCATGAAGGCATTCTTCCCTTCCTTCGCTTCATCGGATAAATAATAAAGCAATGTGGCATTCCCGGCCAATTCCTGGATCCCGACCTGTCCGTCCAATTCAGCATTGAAAGATGATTTTAACATCCGGATCGCTAAAGGTGATTTCTCCTGGATCTTCTTCGCCCACTCAATAAATGTATTTTCCAGTTTATTCAAGGGAACAACTGTATTCACCAATCCCATATCCAGCGCTTGCTGAGCATTGTATTGATCGCAGAGAAACCAAATCTCCCGGGCTTTTTTCTGTCCAACACTTCGTGCTAAATATGATGCGCCAAATCCACCGTCAAATGAACCCACTTTCGGACCGGTTTGACCGAACCGTGCATTTTCTGCCGCAATGGTTAAGTCGCATACCACATGAAGCACATGCCCACCACCAATGGACCAGCCAGCCACCGCCGCAATCACCACTTTTGGGATAGAGCGAATTTGTTTTTGTAAGTCCAATACATTGAGTCGTGGAACTTCATCTTTCCCTACATAACCGCCATGACCCCGCACACCTTGATCTCCGCCGCTACAAAAGGCTTTTCCCCCTTCCCCAGTGAAAATGATAACATCGATATTTTCATCATCGCGACAAATGTTCATGGCATCGATCATTTCTTTCACTGTCCGCGGTGTAAAGGCATTATGCTTCTCCGGACGGTTTATGCTTATTTTAGCAATCCCTTCAAAGAAATCAAACTTGATCTCATCATATTCCCTGATCGTTTTCCAATTTTGTTTCCAATTCATATTATTCTCCTTATTTCTGCCACGAAGACTCAAAGATTAAAATTGTTTTTCTTCGTATCTTGATGCCTTTGTGGCAATTTTTCTAAATGTTTCTGTGTTTGTTTTCATATCTGTAAATATTTCCAGGATGCCCGATGACCATCCATCAATTTCTTCCAAAGATGTTATTTTGCGATATGTCAAATTGAACTCTTGCGCTGTGAGTTTAGCTGTCCGTTGGTGGGGTGTCGTAAAAAGATTAGTAAGTCCATCCTGATTCGAAGGACCAGGAATCATATTAAAAATGCCACCACCGTTATCATTCAAAATAACGATTTGCAGATTCGTTGGAAATTTGTGATTCAGCCATAAGCCATTCCGATCATAGAAAAAAGAAAGGTCCCCAATAATTAGGGTATGTTTTCGATTGGGCTCACCCAATGAATGACCGACAGCGGTGCTTAATACACCATCAATTCCGGATGTCCCCCGGTTGCACCACACATCAATTGTTGGATCATTCAATCCAATAAAATTGGCAATGCGAACCGGCATGCTGTTCCCTAAATGAAGGACACTATTTTGGGGTAATTGCCTCAGCACACTTCGGACAGCGCTAAAATAATTGAATTCTGCGTTATTTAATTTTAAATCGAAATTTTCACCAACATTCTTTTGAGCGTCTGACAATAAAGTCAAATAATCATCCTGATTATTTTTTCCGATTCCCTTGTCCAGCCATTCTTTGAAAAAATATAATGGCGGTGTTTCAATTATTTTTGTCAAACTTTGAAACGGATCTCCCACCATACCCAAGCCTATATGCCAATGATGTTTTGGTTTATGTTTTCTTAAATAGATTTTCAGATTTTTAGAAATGATGAATCTTCCAAATGTGATAAGAAAATCTGGAACTAAAAATTCGTCATCCGTTTTAAAAATTAAATCCGCTGATTTAATGACATCTTCAACGCCTTGAAGATTGGAGATGACATCACCAACAATCGGTACATCAATTTGATTTAATAAATGAGCCAACTCAGGATTTGGGGACATCTGCCCACCTAAAACTATCACCTGTTCAGATGCGTTTAATAGTGACTCAAATTCATCCCAAACCAACTTTTCAATTTTATAATTATTTTCTTTTGTGACTTCTGCCTGCCCGTCCGTAATGGAACGAAGGCGGGCGCCTTTTGTGTCAATAATAATTTTTTCTAATGACCTGGGATAAAATGGCTCCCGAATGGGAATATTCAAATGCACCGGTCCTTTTCCCCCTTCCAAAGCCAAATTCAATGCGGCTTCAGCTACATCCGTGTTTTCTTCATCATAAACAAATTTGCCTTTAATATGATCTACATAAATATTTTTTTGACGAATGGTTTGCCCATCCCATTGGTCGATCCATTCCGGCGGACGATCAGCCGTTAAAACAATCAAGGGCACATTTTGATAATACGCTTCGGTCACTGCCGGCGTAAAATTTTGGGCGGCGGTACCCGATGTACATACCAACACAACCGGCTTCCCCGATTGCTGGGCCAAGCCCAATCCAATAAATCCAGCCGATCGCTCATCCGTGACAGAAATAGTTTCAATGTCCGGATGTTTACCAAATCCAATCAGCAACGGTGCGCAGCGAGAACCGGGACTAACTACTGCTTTCTCCACGCCATATTCAGCACAGAGACCAACCAAATCATAAATATGTTGGGTATTGTTTTGAACTTCAGTGATCACCGTTCATCACACCCAATAATGTCTGACATTTCAACGCTGTTTCGTCCCATTCCTTTTCCGGAACCGAATCATGGGTGATACCGGCACCAGCATATAGCACAGCTCTTGTTCGTAAAATCTGCATACAGCGCAGATTCACATAAAGTCGAGAAACACCATCCATATTTACAGGACCTAAAAATCCGCTATAGAATTCACGGTTCAAATGTTCGTTAGCAGCGATGAATCGTAGTGCTGAGAATTTTGGCATGCCACATACAGCAGAAGTGGGGTGAAGTAAATGGAGCATCACTGTTCCTAATTCAGGGAAGTGAACTTCATTCAAGTCAACAGTGTATTCCGTTTTCAAATGTATCATATTCCCAGCTCGTACTGATCGTGGCCCCGACTCAATGAATTCTCGCAATCGTATGGTTTTGAATTGCTCAACAATATAGCGGTTCACCATAGCCTGTTCTTCAATTTCTTTCTGGTTCCATGCCGCTTCTGATAAACCTTTGTCCAATGGAAAGGGTTGAGTACCTGCAACAGACACAGTTCTGAAATGTACAGAAGATGATTCAATCAATAGTTCTGGTGTGGCGCCCATCCAAGTACCTTTTCCCGGAATAGAAACCAAACTCACAAACGCATCGGGATGAGCTTTTTCCAATCGATTGAATTGATCGATAATATTAAAGTTTTCGGATAGGGACTCGTCATATGTCCGGGCAGAAACCACCTTATCAAATTCACCTTCATTTATAGCCGTAATTCCCTTTTCCACCATTTTAATGAAATGATATTTTTCTCCGGAAATTTCCGTATCCGGCCGGGTATTCAAATGAAATGGAATGGCTGTTGAGCCTTCTTGGACAGAGTTTGTCGGAGTGCCATGAACCATTTTCCATGAACTATTTTCCATTCTATTAGCATAAACATCCGATCTCAAAAAAAGCGTCTCATTCCCTTCCGGGTTCATAAAAGGACTTACTAAAAATCCCTGTTCTGTATTTAGAAGATCAATTCGACCTTTAGCTGGTAATTTGGATAAGTCTGCGAGAAAGTGAATAGAATTCTCTCTTGGGCAACGCCAAACCGCAACAGATCCATTCTTCGCCATTGCAGAAGACCAAAGATTTTTTAGATCAATCTTTTTATCAACCATTGTTTCCATTTTAAATATTCTCTGTGACTTCGTGTCTTTGCATTGAAATCATTTTTTAATCACCGCCAAGGTCAACCGACTAACCGCCACCATTTTTTCATCATCATTTTTGATCTCAATATTCCAGACCTGGATTTTTCTTCCCAGTTTGATCGGCGTGGCTTTCCCGTGGACCCAACCGTCTCTGGTACTTCTCAAATGGTTGCAATTGATTTCCACTCCTACCACTGTTTGTGTATCCCGATTCACGTGCATTCCTCCAGCGATGCTTCCCAACGTTTCTGCCAAAGCAGCTGATGCACCACCATGGAGCAATCCAAAGGGCTGAATAGTTCGATGATCTACAGGCATTTTCCCACAGATAAAATCGTCCCCAAAATCGGTGATCTCAATTCCAAGATGTTCCACCATTGTATTTTTGCTGAATGCATTCATTTTCTTAAGTGCTATTTTTTTATCCATTTTATTTTCTTGTTTTTAGTTCCTTATGTGAGATATCTATTTTTGTCCTATATAAAGTGTGCAAACGCCAAACGTCAGTGGAATGCCTTTACAGTTTTTTAACCCAACAGATTGCATCAGTTTGACAAATTCTTTTCGTGTTGGGAAATTCATAATGGAATCAGCCAAATATTCGTAAGCCGCCGGATTCTTTGTGAAAATTTTTGCCAATTTTGGTAATACGCCATTCAAATAGAAACTATAGATGCTTCGCCAAAATCCCAGTTCAGGTGTGGTGAGTTCCAAGATCATGACCTGTCCATTATCAACGATCACCCGTTTCATTTCAGAAAGTGCTTTCACCTTATCCGGGATATTCCGGATACCAAATGCAATGGCCGTCACATCAAAGGAATTATCATTAAAATCTATATTTGTAGCATCGCCCCATTTCAAATCCACACGATCACTTAAGTTTTGGGAGCCAACTTTTTCAATTCCCTTATCCACCATTTCCTGGACGAAATCCACACCGGTCACATTTACTTCCTGATAAGTATTCGCACAATCCAAGGCAAGATCGCCGGTGCCGGTGGCCACATCCAAAAATCGATTAGTTTTGAAAAAGTTCATTTCAGAAACAGTTCGTTTCCGCCAAGCCACATCTCGCCGACCGGATAATACGCGATTTAAAAAATCATACTTATCTGTTACAGATGAAAATATATCCTTTACAATTCCAATTCGTTGATCGTCATTCATCTCCTGAACGGATGGATATTCCACACTTTGCGTCTTTGCATCTTCGCTTTTCACTTAAGTCCCTTAGAAAAAAATATTGTAATCCCCCTCACCCACTCATCTCTATTAAACTGGTCTGCATCTCCATGAGATTTTGCTTCGTGGTAATCTTTCAAGAATCGGTTCAGAACTGAATCCAGGAAAAAGACCGCTTGTCCTTTATCCAATTTGGGATCCAATTCATTTCGATCCATGGCATCTTGGATTATCTCGCCCAAATAGTCATTAGATAGCACTTGTAATTCCGAAACGATTTTCTGACGATTTGGAGAATCCGCCGAATAAATGAGCCGAAAGTAAATTTTCGCCAACCGTGGATGTTCTATAATAAACTGGACACCGGAATCCACAATCTTGGAAAGCCGTTTTTGAAATGGAAGATCAATTGTTTCATCCCGAACTTTGCGGAGATAAGCTTTTACTTCTCCCAAAGCCAATTTATAAATATGGTCATAAAGAATACTTTTTGTTTTAAAATAATTAAAAAGTGATCCTTTGGAAATTCCAGCTTGATTAACAACAGTATTCATCGATGCAGTTTCATAATCCTTTTCAGCAAATTCAGAAATGGATGCATTCACAATCCGTGACTGTTTCTCTAGTGGCAATTGTTCAAATTTGTTCGTCAATGAAATCATATTTAATTTAATAATGACCGGGTGGTCAATTTAAGTGTGTTAAAACACATTGCACTACATCTCATTAAAATATATTTTTATTTAAACAGGATAAAAAATAGGGCGACTTGGTGCTGCATCCAGCCCCCAATTGGGAATCTGAATCTGTAGAAATCCAAATCCGTCCTGAACTGAATCAGGAATATAAAGTAATTCCGAAATTGTTTTGCCTAGTTTAAAAAATCTGTGATGATTTCCAAGTTGTCCGCTATCGTCAGCTTTATCTATGGATGGCAAATCAACTAACAAATGCTTTATCCCGCTATCTAAAATATAATCAATGGAATCGTGGGTAAAAAAAGAAGCAGGATAATCACCATAATTCCGATTTACTTTATCCAGATCATTTGGATTTGTTCGAATAACGAGTGCATTTATGTTTTCTTTTAACCTGTCTTTGAATGACTCAACAGAAATAACTAATGCATTTTCATAGTCAACATGATAAGATTCATTTGTATCCGATTTATGAACCGGATTAACAGTAATCAATTGGGTAAATAAAAATCCGATTGGACAAACATCAGATATTTTTTTACCTGAATTATCAATATGGCCAACACATTCCGTGTGGGTCCCAGTGCAATGAATATCCACATTTGCCACGGAGACATTACAACCACCTCCACTATTTACATCACCAATAAATCCGTCTCTTTCAACTGGAATAGCCCTCGGTTGCATTGCATTATAAAATATCGGATTTTTTCCATCAAATCTATTTGAGATAGATAGATCAATTCCGGAATTCAAATCAATAGTATGATCTTGACCAGAATGATTTAGGTTTATTTTCAAATTAGTTCATTTTTCCCCGAATCAATTTTTCAACTTCACCTTCTTCTGGAAATCGTTCTAACGCTTTCTTTGAAAAAATTAGGTTATTGTCGAATGTTACTTCAAAAACACCTCCACCACTGGAAATCAATTCAATATTTACATGTTCAAATTTTGATTTTAATTCTACTTCCAAACTGGAAGCCCGTGGTAAATAGTTTCACATGTTGCAATATTCGATAGATACATTCACGATTTTACTCCTATTCCAGCTTGTTCAAATATTTTTATAATATCCATTGGATGCGTATTCAAATTTACTTCATCAATAACGTGAATCAGGATCCCATTTTCATCAATAAGAAATGTTTTCCTTGAAGCAAATAGGAATCTACTTACACCATACTTTTTCCCAACTTTTTTCTTATTATCTGATAAAAAGTTAAAAGGAATTCTATATTTCTCTTTAAATGCTTTTAGAGAACTTTTTGAATCAAAACTGATCCCTAAGATAACAATACCTAATTCTTTATAATTATCAGATTCATCCCGGAATCCACATGCTTGTTTCGTTCAGCCCGGCGTAAATGCCTTAGGGAAAAAGTAAACCACTAATTTTTTCCCTTCGTAATATCCGAGAGAATGCAATTTCCCATCCTGGTCTTCCAATGAAAAATCTGGTGCCAGTTGTCCAATCTTTGGTATATCAGAAAATAAAGGCATAATGAAAATCACAGCGATCAATAATTGTTTCATAAAACCAAATCAATAACTGCCACATAATGGCTCGCACAACCACCTAAGACGAATACATGCCAAATAGCATGGCTATAAGGAAGCCTTTCCCATAAATAGAAAATTACACCAACCATGTAAAACACACCACCAATGAAAATAAACGAAAGAGAAAATTCAGGAATTTTTACAAACATTTCTTTTATAGCAACCATACAAAGCCAGCCCATTGCAACATACAGGATCACAAAAGGTTTTACAAACCGATTCTGATAATAAAATTTTAAAATGACCCCAATGATGGCTAAAACCCAGACAACAGATAAAATTGACCATCCCCAAATACCCCTCATGCTTACAAGACAAAAAGGGACATAAGATCCTGCAATCAATAGAAAAATTGCAGATTGATCAATTGTTTGAAATATTGTTTTCCATTTAGGTATTCGGATTGTGTGATAAATGGTGGACGATAAAAATACAATAAGCATTGTAATGCCAAATATACTAAAGCTGACCTGTTCCCAGATTCCACCTTTTACGTTTGCAAAATACACCAAAAAAATCAATCCCACAGCACTGGCAATGGCGCCGATACCATGGGTCAATAAATTGGCAATTTCTTCTTTATCCCAATGAAAGTGTTGATTTGTTTTCATAATGAAGGAAAAAACCTAATCAGAGCAACACCAAAATGGTAATATTTT
>Ga0066382_10000823_pt1 | contig 10507 bp, 9 predicted proteins | sample Knorr_S23_td_NAD_FD_71218 | JGI IMG/M metagenome (GOLD analysis project Ga0066382, IMG submission 71218) | Marine microbial communities from Southern Atlantic Ocean transect - Knorr_S23_td_NADW_ad_2500m_LV_B | ecosystem: Environmental > Aquatic > Marine > Oceanic | place: Southern Atlantic ocean... | reverse complement strand
CCCATCGTATCTCCTCATTATATTGAGACGCAATCTCATTTTCTGATTGCTGAAGATTTCGTTCATGGCTTCTGCATTTTTTTACCGTTAACTGCCCTGTGTGACAATTGCTTCAGTGGTTGTTCTGTGCATGCCTATCGAAACTGATTGACCGGCAGTTTTGTGAAACCTGTATTCTTACCGAGCCAGATTGGACTCGCCCATGAAGCGTTGGTTATTTATTGCTTTGGTTGTGGCGCTCTATTTATTGCACCAGGACTATTGGTTTTGGTTCAGCGCTAAGCCATTAGTCTTTGGCATCCTTCCAGTTGGTTTGTTTTACCACGTGGCGTACTCCGTTGCCGTGGCAGTCCTGATGTGGGGACTTATTCGTTTTGCTTGGCCAGACCATCTGGAGGATGAATCCGGCCATCACGTTTCTTCTGGCGAGAAACCGTCATGATCCCGGCACTCGTTGTTTTTACGTACTTGGGCGTTGTTCTCTACATCGGAATTTTTGCGTTTCGTCGGGGAGACCGTGGTGGGGCTGCGGAGGGATATTTTCTGGCGAATCGGTCTTTGGGTCAGTATGTCTTCCTGTTGTCACTTTTTGGCACTAATATGACGGCGTTTACGATCCTTGGTTCGGCTGGTCATGCGTTCGCAAACGGCATCGTCACCTACGGCTTGATGGGGTCATCGTCAGCATTTCTCATTCCATTAACACTCTATCTATTTGGTACCCGTATCTGGGTACTTGGGAAGCGACATGGTTTCATTACGCCGGTCCAGATGTACCGCGACCGGTGGGAATGCGGTCATATTGGGACAGCAATCTTTGCGATGCAGGCGATCTTACTTGTGCCGTACATCGTCATCGCGGTGATGGGCGGTGGAACGACGTTAAGTGCGGTGAGTGGGGGGGTGGTGCCGTACTGGCTGGGTGGCCTGGTTGTTGCGGTCGTCGTGATGAGTTACGTGTTCCTTGGTGGAATGCGAGGAACTGCATGGGTGAATACCTTTCAGACGGTACTGTTTCTGACATTTGGAGCCGTGGCGATCATTTTTGTTGGCATGAGTATCGGTGGATTTCCGCAGGCAATGCAGCGACTGATCGATTCTCCGGATACGGCACCACTGATGACTCGTGAGCGGATCGATCCACGTTTCTTTTTTAGCTACATGCTAATTCCACTCTCATCGATTATGTTTCCGCATATCTCCATCTTTTGTCTCACTGCGAGCAAGGTGGGGCAGTTTAAGAAGACCATCATCTTTTATCCGATCTGTATTTTGGCCATCTGGCTGCCATGCACTTTTCTGGGGCTTGCGGCAAACGCGATGACAGATGTTCCTGGCATTGAGGTGAAGATTGAGGCGCGCGCGACGCTCGCTGATGAGCGCGAGCTACTTTCCAGCGCTGAGACGGCAGAGCTTCAGCGTGCGGCTGCTGGAGATGATGTGATTATTCTCATGCTTGAGCACTACGCACCTTTGTGGCTTGCTGGTTTGCTTGGCGCAGGTATTATGGCCGCCGTGATGGCTAGTGATTCTCAGATTTTGGCGTTGTCAACGATGTTTGCAGAGGATGTTTTTGCCTACTACGGGGGAGCAGCTCGCTTCGGGCCGGCGGTACAGGTTCAGACTGGACGTATTTTTGTCGTTTTGATTGCTCTTGTTGCTTATGTAATTGCCTTGCAGGTACCCCCAGGTATTTTTGGTATTGCTGTGCAGTACGCTTTTTCAGGTTTTACCACGCTCCTGCCATTACTAGTTGGCGCACTTTTTTGGAAGAGAAGCACGAAGTGGGGCGCACTTGCTGTGGTCATTTGGACGGCGACTACTATGACAGCTGTCGCAGTGTTACAGGCAACGGTGCCCGCACCAGTTCCTGGGACCATAGTGTCTGTGTGGGATATCAACGGCATCGATGTCGTAACTCGCATACCAGGCGGCACAGCCGTTCTTGGCTTTATGCCGGTTTTACCCATGCTGTTGGGCTCTTCCTTACTTATGCTTGTTGTTTCGTGGGTTACGCCGCCCCCGACGGCAGAGACACTCACGCGATATTTTTCGACGAACCAAACTAACGGACGCGCAGTCTCCGTTTAGGTGGCGATGACAGATTGCCGGAATCCGCCGAGGCCGGCGAACTTGGCATCGTTGCCGAGTTCGTGCTCGATCCTGAGCAGGCGGTTGAATTTAGCGGTTCGTTCACCACGGCACCCCGAACCTGTCTTAATGTGTCCACAATTTGTTGCCACCGCGAGATCGGCAATAAAGGTGTCTTCGGTTTCTCCCGACCGGTGCGACATATATGCACCGTAACCGCTCTTTTGAGCCAATCGAACCGTTTCCAGTGTTTCAGACACAGTACCAATTTGATTCAGCTTCCCAAGAGTGGAGTTACCCACCTTTCGTTCGATCGCTTGTCTGAGTATTGTGGGGTTTGTGCAAAAAATATCGTCACCAACGAGTTCGATGCGGTCACCAAGACTACTCGTAAGGGCTGCCCAGCCATCCCAATCGTTTTCGGCTAGCGCGTCTTCAATCAGTACGATCGGGTAGCGGTCGATCCATGATTGCCAGAGTTCGATCATTTCCGAACTGCTGCGAGTTGACTGGTCTGATTTAAAAGCGACGTACTGTCCGTCCCGCCACATTTCACTTGTTGCTGGATCAAGACAAAGCGCGATATCCGCACCAGGGGTGTAACCAGCCTTCTCAATGGCAGCAATGATGAGTTCGACGGCTTCCTCATTGCTTGCGAGATCTGGTGCGAAACCGCCTTCATCGCCGATACCGGTCGACTTACTTTGTTTCTGCAGCAGAGAACGAAGTGCATGAAATGTTTCAATGCCCATACAAAGCGCGTCGGAGAATGTCGGCGCATTGTGCGGCGCGATCTTGAATTCTTGAAAGTCGACGGTGTTATCTGCATGTCGTCCGCCGTTAATGACATTAAGGCAGGGAACAGGCAGTACGACTGCATCTGCACCACCAAGTTGGCGATAGAGTGGCGTGCGCATTGTCGCTGCGGCCGCACGTGCAGCTGCCATCGAGACGCCTAGTATGGCATTTGCGCCGAGACGAGATTTATTTGGTGTGCCATCTAGATCCAACATGCATTGGTCGAGACCACGCTGGTCCATGACATCATGTCCGGTAAGGGCCGCGTTGATCTCGTCATTCACATTCTTGACGGCTTTTTGAACACCCTTGCCTCCGTACCGCTTTCCCCCATCGCGGAGCTCTGTTGCTTCTCGTTCACCCGTCGATGCTCCCGATGGCACCCTCGCTTCTGAGACGGTGCCATCTTCAAGATGGACACGGGCTTCAACCGTTGGGTACCCTCTAGAATCAATGATTTCTAAGGCATCAATAGCTGAAATTTTCATTATGGTGGGGTTTCTCCTTACTGGTCGAGCCGCTGATCGTAACATCTCACTAAGACGGCTGCATGAAAACAAGACACGTAGTCGAATAGTACGGTCGCAGGGGGCTGTGTTACGTATGCTCGCGAACGACGGTGTTGTTCAACGTGACGCCGCAGCCCGGACCATCCGGTACCTGCAGGATACCCTCAGAGAACCGTTCAGGTGGGTCAACGAGGTCGCCACGCCATGGCACTTCGTTCCATTGGTACTCCAGAATGTCGAAGTTCGGAAGACCGGCGCATACCTGCGCAGACACCATTGTACTTACTGGCCCACTGGGGTTATGAGGTGAAACAAGCACGTCGTAGAGGTCGGCGACAGTAGCGATTCTCCGTATTTCTGCGACACCACCACAATGTTTAACGTCAGGCATAATGATGTCGACTGCCCTGTTTTGGCACAGTGGTGAAAACTCTTCGACACCAAATAAGAATTCACCGCCGGCCATGGTTTGGCGGATACTGTTCTTGATTGCCATGGTGCTGTCGAGGTCGGTCGGCGGAACAGGTTCTTCGTACCACGATAACCGTTGCGGTTCGAGTCGTGTCGCAACATCGATCGCCAAAGCCACATCAAAATGGCTATGGGCATCAATTTTAAGGTCGATGTCAGGCCCGATGGCCGTGCGCATGGCTTCGATACAGTGAACGCCAAGTTCGGTGGCTGCTTCGACTTCCGCACGTGGTTGATCGAGTGAAGGGAACCCGTCAAATGGCGCAGCCTTGATCGCTCGAAACCCATCAGCGACAGCTTGCTGAGCGCTTATCGCAAAACCATTTGGACTCCGGTCGGTAGTGGCTCGATTGATATTGGCATAGACGGGCAATTCGTCACGTAGCCTGCCGCCGACAAGGTCGTAGACAGGTGCGCCAAGTGATTTTCCAACCAGATCCCATTGAGCTTGCTCGATCGCGCTGAAAGCCGTTGCCTGTTGGCGATTTCCCGTACTTGCGGTTGCCCATCCTGCCTGTCGGTATCGTTCGATTTCGAATGGCGAGCGATCGCGGACAAGATTGAAAAATCCTGAGAGTTCCGGGAGGTTGAGCCTCCGGTTTACCGAAGCTTCTCCCAGTCCGGTTTGTCCGTCGTTTGTCGTTAAGCGCACGAAAATCCAATTAGTACGCATGGTCGCACGCACACCGATCACTTCCATTTCAGTGATTCGCAATCCCAATTCTGCTTGTCCTAATGGAAGTACGGTCGCGGTTTCGGCGGATAAGGATGGAATCACAGTCAATGCGGGGAGAGTGCGGAAAAAATCTCGGCGGCTAAAGAGAGCGCTCACGACTGGGTCTCCATCTAAGGGCATTGTATGACGGCTTACCTTTTTTGAAATAGTGCTATGTCGGTTTCTGGAAAGTCGACATTACTGTTCCAGCGGTTGGCGATCCAAGTGAATGTTTCGGGACTATAGAGACAGACATGTGTCGAATCGCGCACATATCGTGATGCCGCAAATGACGGGATACTCGACACCCACTTAGTCATAATTGCCAGCCATCCTCCTGGTTTCAACACGTGGAAGAGACGGTCGAATTCATTTACCGGTTGATGCAGATGTTCGACGACTTCAGTCGCGGTGACGAAATCGTACTGGTTTGTCCACACGGTGTCATAGGGAGCGTAGTAGACATCATAGAGTTCAACCGTCATCCCGGATTCCTGCAGCATGTTTGCGAGTGCGGGACCTGGCCCACACCCAAAGTCGAGTCCAATGGAACCAGGCCTGAGACGTTCCAGTAGCGGTGTCGCTAGTTGTTGAAGGAATGCTCGATAGCGTTCATCGGAAGGATCGTTTTGGTGTTGGTCATACCGCGCCTTTTCAGTGCCGGCGTTCGGATAGTCTGATGGTGCGACGAAAACGAGCGAACAATTCGCGCATTGCCAGAACTGACGATGGGGGTGAGGACGGTACATGGATATGCCGATGTGGTTGCACAAGGGACAGGTCATCGCCGGTGACTCGCGCTTGTTGCGGGTGCTGTTCTCTGTCGATCCTTGATCAAGCGCTCAGGTTACCTAGGCTTCATAGGAAGGTTGGTGGTGGAGGCCGTAACTAACTTAGTGACTCATCGAATGCAGGATCACGTTGATACCCAAGGCGTAACCGTCTGGCGAGAATTGGTCAAAGAACCGTGGGTCGTCGGCCTCTCGCTCCCACGCATCAGCAACATCGGTATTGTGGGTCATGATGACCAAAAATCGGCCGTGCTCGTCGCTGATGGCACGAAAATGAGCCACGTCGCTGTTACGACCTCGTTCAGAGGTCGTTCGTCCCCCAGAACGGTACCAGAATTGAATCGATGTTATTTGTGGTACTTTCTCAACGGTTGTCAGTGTCCGAAAAACAGGATGATCAAGTGGTACGTCCCGAATTGGGTACTGCGATGGTGGTAAGACGCGTCCGATTTCACTTGTCCAGTGTTCCCAGGCTCGTGGGCCCCAGAAATCATCGACCCAGAGAGTTCCTCCTTTTAGCAGATACTCGCGAAGCCGCACGGCCTCAGCGCCAGTAATCCCAATCGTACCGACGTCGGACGCCATAATGAATGGGCATTGAAATAGCTCGTCGTCTGTCAAACGAACGACCCAGTGATTGGGTTGACCGTATCTGTCAGTACTAATTCTTGCCATTGTTAGGTCTTCAAGTCGGTGCATCAAATTGATGCCGGCATAGGGGTAGTCAGTCGACCATCCCATTCCGAGTTCTTCGTAGCGCACTTGGTCGTACATGATTTTACAGAACGCAAAATCTCGGTCAGGCATCGAATCTGGAGGAAACCGCGGAGGAAGGTTGCCTTCGCCAACCCCCCATCCCCACTGAGCAAAGCTGACCGGGACAAGCGTGGCGAACAAGAATAAGGCTGCGAACACTGAGATACGGACACGCACGCTTGCCAGAGAATACCCCAGTTGGAATGGAACGAGTAGAGTTTTGTCGGGATAGTAGCGAGGTCGAATTATGCGAAAAACATACTTGATTGAAGCCAACGAACGAGAAGTGCAGCTATGTCCGTTGAGCATTGCGTATGATTAGGGCATATGCCGAGTAGATATTTCTTTCGGAGACTTATGCTTGTCGTGGTGTTCTTGCTGACAGCGATGCCTGTGGTGGCTCAACACGACCACGGCGGGGACGCTGAAACCGTTGGCGATGATCTTCCTGAAAACTTCAGTGAACCGATCCCGCTGTATCCAACAGTTATCGGTGAACATACGCATGACATTTCATCATCGCATGCAGAGGCGAAAGCCTATTTCAGGCAAGGGTTTCAACTCATGTACGCGTTTGCTAAGGAAGAGGCGACAAGGTCTTTTCGTGAGGCATGGAAGCGGGATCCTGACTGTGCCATCTGCTATTGGGGTGAGGCATGGTCGTGGGGGTCGTATCTGAATGGGCCGATGCGGCCGTTTGAAGCTCCGCATGCCTACGCCGCAATGAAGGAAGCTGTGGCTCGACTCGACCACGCTAATGGGAAAGAACAGGCGTACATCGAGGCAATACAGTCACGCTATGTTGAGAATTTTGATCCGGAGACGCGGCGAGACCAAGACGAAGCGTACGCTGATGCGATGCAGCAGCTAGCGGAGACGTATCCTGATGATCTTGATGCAGTCACGCTATATGCCGATGCTTTGTTTTTATTGGAGCCGAGGCGTGGAACACGCGACCTTACTGCTCCCAATGTGCAGAGACTACATCGTGTCTTGGAAAGCGTGCTTGCGCGAGACATTACACATCCTGGCGCGTGTCATCTTTATATCCATGCGACAGAATCCACTACCGACCCAGGGAAAGCGGCGGGTTGTGCTGAATATTTAGGCAATGAGATTCCTGGCGCCAGCCATATCAATCACATGCCGTCCCACACATGGAACGAAATCGGTCGGTGGAGTGATGGAGTGCGGTCCAATCTCAAAGCGTGGCATTCTGACTTAAAAGCCGAGTCTGGTGAGGGTATTGCGATCTATCCGAGTCACAACCTGCATATGTTACTTTTTGCCGCTTCGATGGATGGACAGGGCGCCATTGCGATTCAGGCTGGGAAAGACTATGCGAAGATTACGGATGACACTATTTTTCACGTGCTAACGTTGCTACGTTTTGGACGTTTCGACGAGATACTCGCCGTGACTGAGCGTCCGGAACAGGATGCGTCAGGGGGGCTATGGGATTTTGCGCAAGGCTATGCGCACCTAAAGGCCGGCGATGTTGATTTTGCTCAGTTGTACCTCGACCGTGTGATGGCTTTGGCACAGACCACAACGGCTCGGTTTCGGTTCGATGAAGCGAAGCTGCTATTAGGTGCCGTTGGGGGTATCTTGGAAGGGGAAATCGAATTTGAAGCTGGTAATCTTGCTGCGGCCATTCGGGTTTTTGAGAGAGCGGTCGACATTGAGGACCAGTTGGAATATTCGGAGCCTGAACCATTCCCGTTTGCGGCTAGGCATTGGCTTGGCGCGGCACTGATTGAAGCGGAACGATACGCTGATGCGGAGCGGGTGTATCGTGAGGAGTTAGAAGACCATCCTCATAACGGGTGGTCACTCTACGGTCTCAAGATGGCACTTGAAGCGCAGGGTGAATCTTTAGCCGACACGAGTACCGAGTTTGATGCTAGTTGGGCGCGTTCTGATGTGTGGATCGCATCGTCGAAGTTTTAACGAGTACCGCCCATTGCCAACGAGTGCTATGGCGTAAGTAGCTCGGGATCAAGAATGACATGCTTGATACGAGTTCGTCTCCAGGTGTAGGTGATATGGATTAGTCCGTCAGCCGTCTGGATGGCAGCAGGATAGGAGTACTCCCCTTCGTCATCTTCCAATATATGAACTAATTGCCAGGTTTTCCCATCTGATGAATGCGCGACAGCCAACGTCTGGCGGCCACGAGTGGTGGGATTGTAGATGAGAAGATGGTCGTCATTTTGCAGGCTGAGGGCGTCAATGCCAGCGCTCGGATTGGGCAAGGATGTACGCACCATGGGACCCCATGTGATTCCGGAGTCATTCGACCACGATTCCGTGATGACCCCTTGACGACTACGAAACAAGGCCTGAATCTGGCTGTGCCCATGATTCAGAATAGTGGGCTGAATTGCGCCAAAGTCTTCGGGATCATTGAGTGGTACGGATTTCTGCCAATGTTCAGTGGACGCTAATTGTTCTGTTGTCCAGTTGTGTGGATCGGTTGGATTAAACCGTTCCATGTGTGCAACCCAACCGTCGTGTTCCGTGCTGGACCCGGCGAGAAGTGTCCCATCGGTTAGTTGGTATGGTTTCGCGCGGATGGGACCCAAGATGCCGTCTGGAAGATGCACAGCCTTAGACCATGTTCTGCCTGCATCATCCGAAGTGCGGACCAGTCCCCACCATTCCCTTGGGCTTGGTCCCACTTTGTAGAAGAGTAGGAGCGGGCCATAACGTGGTTGAAACAAAACAGGATTCCAGCATGGGTAGCGGGTTCCGTCGGATTGAATACCATTTGCGACTTCAACCGGCGACGACCACGTGTCTTTTTCTTGATGAGCGATCCAGATAGATACGTCGGTGCTACCTTCGGTGGTTCCACCAAACCACGCCGATACAAGTTGGCCATTTGTTTCTGCGATGGTCGACGCGTGAGCCGACGGAAAAGGTGCTGCCTGATAAATGAATTCAGATGTACGGACAAGGCCTTGTGCGGATGTTCGTTCTGTAATGCATCCGAGAAGGACGATGCAGAACACCAACGCAATAGAATTACCTTGTGCAGGCGTGACCTGAGATGTGGGCAGTTTACGGTTTCGCTGAACGCGTTTGTTCGATGCGTATCTCATAAGCGTCTGTGGCGCAAGAATCTACCGGAAGGTCGAAACAATGGTAACGGGCAGCGTTGTTACGACCTTCCAGGAAAATCTACTGAACGGCACTTCAGAGTTGTCGCTATATGTGTCTGTTGGTTAATTAATTGATGCCAGAATAGTCAGTCGCACTTAGAAATACCGACTCAACGTTTGCTACGATCCGACCATCACGTTGTGATTCCTCGGCGACTTGCGCCCATTCAGGATCATCTCGAAACGACTGCCAGTTCTTCGTTGCCGCGTCTCGACTATCGTGCGCAATGATGTAGACCAACGTACTGTCCGGATGGTCTTTGGCGTCTTGGGGAGTCCAGTAGCCGATGTTTTTCATGCTGTGCTTCTCAAAGATTCTGGTTGTGTGATCTCGGAAGCGAGCATTTAGAGCATCTAGGCGACCAGGATGCGTCGTGTAGGTTCGCATTTCAAACACTTGGTTCGATTGCGCTGAGACGATGTTTTCAAACTCAAAAAAATGGCCGGTTACAAAACCGAGAACAAAGATTATCAAACCAAATGAGAGGAAAGCCCGCTTCTGTGTCACCATTATTTGACTCCTTGCATGTGCGAATTGTTGTGTCCTGAGAACGGAGGCCGCTACAAAAGTACAAATGTTTGAAATTCTCGCCCATTCAGTACGGACAAAGCTTTCCAATCATAGTCGCATCCGCAGTTAGCGGAAAGAGTAACGTTTGCGGAGAATTTGTGTGTCAGTTTCCGTGAGATGCATATATTGAGGGTGGTCGATAGATAGCTCGTTTGTCCGACACGGACCACACATCAAAGATGTTGGGTCATTGTTGTGTGGGAGGCCAAGCGTATGGCCAATTTCGTGAGCAATTATGTTTCGGGCGATGTTCGGGTTCTGCGTCATCGTATATCGGTCTTCTTCGATCGCAATGAAATGTCCGGGGCGTCTCGGGAGAGGCCATGCGAAAGACATAAGGTCTTGCCGGGAGAGTAGCAATACGACGTCTGACTCGAAGTCAGTAATTTCGACTGGTGCATCCGGTTCTGATGGTCCAGGTCTGAGTCGGCCAGCACGTTGCGAAATAGACCGCGCATAGTTTTCGAGTTGGCGTTCTACCGACGATCGGATAATAACCTGTTCGATGACCTTTAAGTTAAGGCCGAGTTCTGCAGAGGTATTGTTCCAAAATCTGATTGCTTCCAGTGTCATCGGTAGACGCACATCGTTAGTGTCGTGACTCAGGATGACAACATAATGAGTCGCGTCTTGCGCCAGAA
>Ga0066382_10000820_pt1 | contig 10531 bp, 8 predicted proteins | sample Knorr_S23_td_NAD_FD_71218 | JGI IMG/M metagenome (GOLD analysis project Ga0066382, IMG submission 71218) | Marine microbial communities from Southern Atlantic Ocean transect - Knorr_S23_td_NADW_ad_2500m_LV_B | ecosystem: Environmental > Aquatic > Marine > Oceanic | place: Southern Atlantic ocean... | reverse complement strand
TCGCTGTACAGTTATTCATGTTGATTTCCTTTGTTTTTTCAACTAACTGTTAGCGATTTGAGGCGATAAGACTCCTTGAAGTTGATAGAAAATAAGGTCTAAATATAGAAGTTGTCAAGTAGTTGACATAATTATAGAAATCTATCTTTTAAAGAGTGTAGACTTATTATAGATGCTTAAACATACTCAACAGTTATTGTTTCGTGCTACCGTGTACTCGTTAATCATTGGTGGTTTGAATGGACAGACCATACCTGTTCCTATGGATCATTCTGTCAATGATTTTATTTTGCGCTTACATACACAACATAAAATCCAAGGTATACACCCTGGATTGCGACCCTTTACAGTTGATCAAATTTTGGAGGCACTTGATGTATTATCTGCTGATGAACATGATTTGTCAGCATTTGAGACAACACTGTTGAGACGCTTTAAAAAAGAGTTTAGGGTAGATACTATTGAAAACGGGATACGTGGACCTTGGCAATCAAATCATTTATCAAAAACTATAAAAAATATTTTTCAACTTTTCGATACTAAAAATACTGAGACTAAATTTGTTACGTATCATGATGAAAATTTATTGTTGTGGTCTGACTGGGAAGAATTTTTCAGCATGGATTTTCAAGACACATTATCTAGATCATTTTTTACAGATCGAGTAACCATTGCCGGAAAATTCGAGGAAAACCTGTCATTTTACAGCCGCTATACGCTTTACAGAGTAGATCATAAAGAAAACTACCCATATCCAGATGAGTACAAACAAGGTTATGCACTCGTTGAGAAAAATACAGACTGGCTGGTGTGGGATGTAAACGAAGCTTCACTGCGTATTGATAACTTAATAATAAATGCTGAAATCAGTAAAATTCCCATTTATTGGGGGTATAGTAAACAGCATTCACCAATTTTGTCAGCCAATGTTCAATCATTTTCATTTCTCCGGTTTTCAAAAGATTATAAACGGATTCGAGCTCGAAGTTTTATTGGGTCTTTAAATCCCTTTGGTGACGATCGAAAAGGGATGGTTGAAGAAAAAAATATTGCAGCCCATCGCTTTGAATTTGATTTAACTCCATCTTTAACCATTTCTTTTAATGAGATGGTCATTTATGCACGGCGGCAAATTGAACTAGGCTATTTATTACCTGTAAATCTATTATGGTCAGAAGAACATGGGCTTGGTAACCGTGATAATATTCTTATGTCATTTGATGCATATTGGAATATAAAACCCGGACTTTCTGTATATGGTACATTTTTCTGGGATGAACTTTCCTGGTTCAAATTATTTAGTCCCTGGTGGGGAAATAAATTCATTTTCCAATCAGGATTTCATTTGGTGCCATTTGCAAATCCACAACTTCCTGATTTTAAAGTTGAATGGACAGCAAGCAGGCCATGGGTTTATACACACAATGATTCTCTATTAACATTTACTTCTTCGGAAATTGGTTTGGGATTTCCTTTAGGACCAAATTCACAAATGCTGTACCTAGAAATGAATTTCTGGCCTAACTACAAATCACAATTGACATTTAATATATCCTATATAAAAAAAGGGTCTGGTTTAGGAAGTGATCCAAATGACAACTATAACATGAGAGACAAATCCTTGGATGATAGTACTCCTATGTTATTGGGAAAAGTTAAAGAAAATTTTATTTATGGAATGAATTTTCATCATAGATTTACAGAGCTATTTAGTATTACCGGGAATTGCTCTTTTAACAATGATGAGGAAATATTTGAAGGAAGATTAGGTTTATTGATGAATTATTAGCGGACAACAGTCCAGGTCGTTTGTTTTTTACCCAATATCCAATCGATGATAGCAAGTGCAGAGGCAACCATTACTTTAATTATGTACCTCATTCCGGAATGGAAAATTCCAGACACATAAAACATAACCTGTAAGATCAAAATCATTCTAAAAATGTTGAAATCTTTAGCTAGGTAAATAGAAGATAAAAAACAAAAAAACATTAAATAGGGTAAAAACCAGCGAATAAGTTTATGGGAAACATAGGGTATGAAAACGGACCTTTTTTTGAAAGGATTTAACAGCGATAAAACATACTTCATGGTTACTAAGCTTCTAAGAATAATTCGTCTTTTCCTCTTCAACACTTCATTGGGAGCATCTTCAATTGCAATAGCTTCAGGTTCATACACAACATCTAAGCCATTACCATATACTTTTATCGGTTCTAATTGATCGCTGATAGAATCTTCAGGTAAGGGGACAAAAACATTCTTTCTTACAGCATAAATGCTGCCATTAGCTCCTAGCAACCAACCATTTTTACTCTCTGCCTTTTTGATGGCAACTTCATATTTCCAATAATAATTCTCTTCGGATTTTTTGTTATTATACTGCAATTCTCCGCAGACAACACCCACTCTTTTATCAGCAAAATTTCTTACTAATTTTTTAAGTGCATCTTTTTTATAAATATTATTTGCATCACTGAAAACTAAAATTTCATTTTGGGCAATTTTTACTGCATCATTCTGAGCTCTGGTTTTGCCGCCTCTTGAAAGTTTCAGTATATTAACAAATTCAAATCCATTAGCTATTTCTACTGTTGTATCCGTTGAACCATCATCAGCCAAAATAACTTGCAATTTCTCACGTGGATAATCTAGTGTAAAAGTATTTTTTAATTTTGCAGCAACACATTTTTCTTCATTGTATGCACAAATTATTAGAGATATGTTTGGCAAATATTGCTCATTTTTTTCATAATCATTTTGTTTTAATACCATTAAAATGAAATAATAAATTACTGTTGTATAGATTATCAGCCCACCGCTAATCCAAAAAATAAATAGTAAAAAGTTCATATTTAAATTGAGTTAATTACAGTGATTAACTTTTCTGCTTGTGTGTCCCAGTTATAATTTTCTTCAACAGCTTTCCTTCCATTTTTTCCCATTTGCTTTGCAATTGCAGGATTATTAATTAAATATTCAATTGCTTTTGCAGATTCCATTACATTATCTGGATCAACACAAATACCACATTTTGTATCGTTAATTAACTTTTCCCATTCATTGTATTTAGAAATCACCATTGGAATTTCATTTTGCATATATTCAAAAAATTTTGTCAGCAACTTTTTCTTATAATGTGCTTTTGACGATATCAATGCCAAACCAATATCTGCATCTGAATATTGATTATCTATAACAGATTTATCAACATATACTCGTTTGCCTATCATAGCAATGTTGTAAGAAAGTTTAGCATCTTTTTCTATCAAAGAAATGATATTTTCATCTTTCAAAAGACCGACTAAATATAGTTTTATGTTGTATCCTTTTTCGATTAAAACTGGGAGGCACTTTATCATATTGATTGCACCACGATCGACGGTTACGTTACCGGTATAGATTATTTTTACATATTCATTATTACCAGCGATTGATTTTATTTCATTTAGTATTGGATAGTTTAAAATATCAATTGACTTATCAATGATTTTTTGCGGGAATGAATTTTTGTAATAGTTTTCCGCAAAAATAATTAAATCAAAGGAATTACAAATAAGCTTTTCAGTAAAAGAAAAAATAATTGCGACGATAGTTCTGATAAATTTTGTTGGAATCCATTTTTTTAGTAGAATTTGAGTATAATAATCTTCATGAATATCATAAATCACTATTTTTCTTTTGAATATTTTTACATACAAACCCAAAATAATAAGTTCAGGGTCATGGAAATGAAACATATCTGCAGTGGATCTACGAATCCTTTTTAAGAGCTCTTTTCTTATTTTCATCCTGTCTGATACTTTATGCCATGAAGGAAGTCCAAATATTTTCACACCTTTCTCTTCTTTAAAATCAAATTCTGCTGGTGCGTGTAGTTCTACATCATACTTTTTTGTTAATGATACAGCTTCTTTATAAAAAATCCGTGGATCATTCCAACGATGAACACTTGTACATATAAATATACTTCTTTTATGAGGCATATAATTTTGATTTCAATTCAGCAAGCCACCCAGTTTTAACAAATTTGAATATAATAATTCCAACAATGATATAGATCACGCTCGTAGTGATGAATTGAGTAACAGCTGAAATATTTAATAATGAAAATAAATGACTGATCAAGTATATGATTAATGTGCCAATCACAACATCTCTAATTAATTGAAAATTCCATAATTTGCTATGATAAAATCTTTGAATAAAAAAAGCACTCAATAGTCCAGCAACAATATGGCTGATTAGAAAACTGAATAAGGCAGTTGTCAACAGATCAAAACCTAATGTCTTCCCAATAAAAATGATTGTAATCAATACAACGGCAGCTAAACCATATATCAGAGAATTATACCCTTTTTCTGAAACAGCATCGATTGGACTTCGTGTTAAACCAGATAATGTATAAAAAGGCAATGCTAGAATTGTCAGCCGTAATATGGTTATTCCAGTGTCACTCACTTCACCTAACCAAAACGATAAAATCAAAGGAGCATTTATATAACAATATGCTGTACCTATTACACTAAAGACAATTCCTGCTTTTAAGAAAATATTGAGGAAATTTGCCACATCATCCATAGTGCCACTGGCAATTTTATTAGAAATTCTTGGTAGTAAAACCATTCCAAGAGGATTTACAAGTATTAATGAAAGCCTTACTAAACTCAAGCTTGAATTAAAATAAGCCACGCTTTCAAAATTTACTGTTTGCGCTAGAAATAATGGCACACCTGCTAATAAAATAAATTGCGCAAAAAAGCTTGGTATACGCTTTAAACCATACTTAACAATTTTTTTAGATTTATGTAAATTTATCTCATGAATATTTAATCCTTTATTACGTAAAATAAATGCAAAGATCATCATGATTAGAACACATGATCCTATCCAAAACAATCCTTCATAAAGATCAATCACAATCGTAAATATAATTATTGGAATAATTGCAGTTCCCAGTAATTGAAAAATATTAGCACCAATCATATTCATATACCCACGATACAAAGCATAAGTAATGAATTGAGCACTAATACTTAACGAAAATACTATATATACCCAAAAATATTCTGAATAGAAACCAGTGATATCAAACCAAAGTATACTTACTATTAATATGACAGTTAATGGTATTGTAACTATTATAAATAAAATAAAAGAAATGTCACCATAAGACTTTTGAAAATTTCTACTTAAATAGTACGGGAGTCCAATATTAATACCGATTAATAATATTCCAACTATAGCAGACAAGGTTCTCTTTATTAATAAAAATTCACCTAGATATTCAAGACCATGTATTCGAGCAATTAAACCATTTAAAATGAAAACACCACCAACAACGACCAAACCATTAAGCAGGGTCACCATCAAATCAGCCTTGAATGATAAATGTTTATTTAACCAATTCATTAAGAATCCTTGACCGATTATTATTTTGCCAATAATCATAACCAAATAGAAAAAAGACCAACAGTAATAATCCTTTAGTAAAAAATAAAATTGTAAAATTTGAACTGAAAAACCCAAATGAAAACGCCGGGACACATATGGACATCACTAACAGATAAAGTAAATTTTTTTTGTAATCTGTGGTTTCCAATATTTTCCATTGAAACAGATGAGCTAAAATTCCAAAAATGAATGTTGAGATTGTTGTACCATACCAACCAAAATCACTCCAGAAATTTCCTAGGTAATTCGCATTAGCGAAGCCTGTAGTTTCAGGCATATTCCACCATAACTTTGCTACATAATTTGATACAGAAAATGACCCTTCAGGATGTATCCACGAAAATATTTGCGTTGATCTACCCATAAGAAAATCGTGCTTTTCAGGAAAATATTGAAAGTAATAAAAAAGGACTTCAGCAGGCGTAACTATTAAGCGATTAATATATGACCAAAGGATGACATCAAACACATCTTCCCGATCAAAAAAAATAAAATATGAGATAAGAATTGGGCCTGCTAATGTTATGATTATAAGTGCAATAATGAGACTTGGCTTTACTCTTTCTCTTTTTAGGAATATAAATGCAGCAATAGAAAGGAAAAGTGATGCTATAGGTGATTTTTCCAGAGTAATGGTGTTTACTATTAAACCAAAGATAAAAAATAATATAAAGAGAATTTTAAATTTCTGTTTGCGATGCATTGAAGTAAGGAATAATGAACCAACAATACCAAAAGGTATAAATAATGAACGCAGCCAAAAGAACATATAACGCTCAATCTTTGTCATTGATAATGCTTTTAATGCTTCTTCTCTCATAAAAAAGAATTTGGAGCTATCACCAGGATTTTTTATCAATTCAATTAGGGGTATTTCATTGACCCGTAAGAGGTAACCACAAAAGATTAGGAAAGAAACGGAAAACAAAATCACAATTACTTCATAAAAATATGCGTCATGTTTATTCGTTATTACTTCACTTTTTAATAGCGACCAACTTTTATCAATATTGATTTTTCTATAAAATTTTCCTATAAATAATCCTGCAGGAAAAAGAAAATAAAATAAAAGTATGGAATAGAAATAAGGAACTTCATTCGGATGATCTCTGATCATTAAGATATAGATGGATGGAATTGCTATAAATATGGTGAAAGTTGTAATAATTGTTGATGGAATAGATGCAATACGAATTCCTGAAAAACCATAAATCAAACGATTTTTATATGTCAACATTATATATACAATAATAGCGATACATAATAAAGATGATTCCAAAAGCCATTCCTCTGGCATCCAAAAAAGAACGGCAATAAAAATAAGGGGGATAATAAAAATTAATGAACGATCAATGTTCCAGTCATTCTGCCGGATTTCGACATTCAATGTATTTTCCATGAATGGTAAATATTTTTATTTTCTAGTGGGAGAAGTGGATAATTGCCACCTAAACCGGAAATATACAAAATACATTGAAAAAATAGTTGCAAGAACAAAGCCGATGATAACAATCCTTGAACGAACGGGCTTGTATTTCAAATCGGGTAATACGGCATAATCCAAAACTTGTACTGTTGGTGTATCCCTTGCTTCCTGAATTTTTGCTTCTTCATACTGTTGTGTTAAAAAAGTATAAAGGGTATTTTGTACCTCTACATGGCGCATGTGACGTCCTAATTCAAGACCTAAATCAGGGACTTCAGAAAATCCAGGAATCATTGTTATTTCTTTTTTACCATAATTCAATTCTTCTAACTGTTTATTTAATCCAGTCATTTCAGTTTTCAACAAAGTAATTTCAGTTTCCAATAATATGATTTCAGGATGATGTTTGGGAAGTGTTTCTTCCAAAATACTTAATTTGACTTTACCGATTGATATTTTGACTTCGCTGATTGATATTTGAGAAACTAATTCTGTAGCAACCTGAATGACAGCTGTAGTCTGTTCCGTAAGAGCAACAGTATTATTCTCCTCCTGAAAAGCTTTAAGCCTTTCTTCAGCCCTTGCGAGATCTTCTATATTTTGATAGTAGCGATTTTCGATAAATCCGCGGTGTTGCGATGCTTTTTCAGATTTTAATTTTTTATTAACTTCATCCAGTTTAGCAACAAAATAATTTGATATATCCCTTGATAATGCTTTGCAATATTCCTCATCTTTCACAAAATGTAGCCAACCTGTTTTAATATCTGCAGTAACTCTAATTGTACCCTCATCATCAATTTCAAAATTTGTGACTTCTTCTAATTCTTCTCGTGCTTTTTCATAATTTTTAACATTATAGAACTCTACAAGGTTGAATTTTTCAATAACACTCTGCATAATTGTACGGCTTTTCAGAATTGCAATAAATATATTTGTATTAGAGCCTCTAGAGGACATAATATTTTGAAATGAAAAAAGATTTGGATTATTTACCAAAAGACCGCTATCAAAACTCGAAGACGGAGGCATAATCAAAGCAGTTGTTCTATAGGTTTTTGGTAGAATAAAAACAAGAATTACTGATAAAATACTAACGACTATAACATTCCGAATTATTTCTTTTCTTGCAGACCAAATTATCTGACCAATACGAAAAAGATCAATATCCTCGAATTCTGTATCGATAATAGCTAGGTTAGTTCCTTTAGGGCTTGGCAGAACACCGTATTTTCTTAAATCGCCTATGCGGTTGCGCAGTGTTTTTTCAGTTAAGCCATGTTCTTTCGCTAGCACTTTCCGTTTTTCAGGATCATCAATAACATCCGGATATTTTTTTATCAGGTCCAGAATTTTTTGTTCGTGGGGTGTTAATTTAATCATTATTCGCCTGTTGCTGCTTGATAGGTTAGAATAAGTGTTGCAATTGCAGTTGCAGTTTGAAGAATACTTATACTTCCAAACAACCTGCTGCGAAAACTTTCAGGAACTACTATAACATCACCTGGCTCGACAAATTCATCATATGCACCTTGTAGTTCAGAACCATCAGCTCTATAAATAATTGTATTATTTTCACTACCTATATTCAACGCTCCTCCTACCATTGCAATATAATCACTTGCTTTATAACCTGGCACATAAGAAAAACCTCTTGGACGTCGAACAAATCCATGAACAATAATCTGACTCGTTTTATATTCTGTAAAATTTGATTCTTCTGTTTTCATGGATTCAACGAAAGGGACAATAATCTTATCACCCTCCATCAACGTTGGATTTTGCGATAAGTCGCCATTTAGTAAAAAAAATTTCAATAATAATTTTTGCCTTTTTCCGTTCCGCTCCAGATAAACGATTTCATTACTGCCGTATTTTTGAACACCTTTAGTCTTGTTAATTGCATCCTTTACTCTACTTACTGAGGTCATTACTACATAGCCGGGATATTCAACAGCCCCTATCACTTGTACTTTGAATGAACGGATCGAAGCAAAGCGCACAGTTGTTTGAATTTTTTTATAGGATTTTTTTGAGGCGGCTGAAATGATTTCATTTTTTACCTGCTGATAAGTTTTTCCGTTAGTTGAAAATTGACCGATTGAAGGCAGAGTCAATTCACCTGCAGGACCAATAATCTCATAATATTCAACTGTTTCAGCATTGAAAAGATCAAATTCCCGACCCGGAAGTAGTTTATTTTCTAAGGATGTAACAACTATGTGTAATTGATCTCCAGGGCCTAATAAATATTTATTTGGGTCAATCTCACCTTCCAAAGGAATTGCAGGATTAGACATATCTCTATATACAGGTTGATAACTACCCATACTTGGTCTTAATGACTCCAAATTTTCTGATTGAGCAGATAATATTGTTATTGAAATAATTGATAGGAATGATTTTATTATATTATTCATGTTTAACTATAAAACTCCTAATCTTTCCTGTTGATAGGTATTGTTTTGAATGTCCTGCCACCAGGTTATGTTTTCCAAATACCACTCAATTGTTTTTCTGATTCCCGTTTCAAATGTTTCTTTAGGTGACCAACCTAATTTGTTTTGCAATTTTGATGAATCGATTGCATAACGAAAATCATGGCCGGGACGATCTTTCACAAAAGTGATTAATTCCTGGTAGGATTTGAGATTTTCAGATGGTCTTATATTATCTAATAAATTACAAATTGTTTTTACAATATTAATATTCTTGATTTCATTGTTACCACCGACATTATATGTTTCTCCAATTTCACCTTTCTCAATAATCTTATGAATCGCGTCACAATGGTCATCTACAAACAGCCAATCCCTAATATTATCGCCCGTACCGTAAACAGGTAGTGGTTTTTCCTGAAGGCAATTCAATACCATAAGTGGAATCAATTTCTCCGGGAATTGAAAGGGACCATAATTATTTGAGCAATTGGAAATGATGATTGGCAGACCATATGTGCGGTGCCATGCTCGCACTAAATGATCAGATGCCGCTTTTGATGCTGAATAAGGAGAACTTGGATCATAGGGTGTTTCTTCTGTGAAAAAGTCATCTTCGTTTAAACTCCCGAATACTTCATCCGTTGAAACATGATGAAATCTGAAAGATTTCTGATCTTCTTTTGTTAATGATTGATAATAGCGTAGTGATTTTTGCAGCAACGTATAAGTTCCAGAAATATTGGTTCGGATAAAATCACTTGGGCCATCAATGGATCTATCTACGTGGCTTTCTGCTGCAAAATTAACTACCACATCTGGTTTGTGTAATATGAATAATTCTTGAACAAGCTCTTGATCACAAATATCGCCTTGAGCAAACGCGTAGCGTTTATCATTATCGTATTCTAACAAATTCTGTGGATTACCAGCATAAGTAAATTTATCTAGATTGATAATCCTTTCAGCAAAACCATTGTTAAGCATGAATCTTATGAAATTGGTTCCAATAAACCCACTTCCACCTGTGACTATGTAAACTTTACCCATTAAGCATCCTCAAAAACCGGCAACAAAGATTCATCCTGTTCAACTAATGCAGGAAAAGACATATCACGATTTGAAAGAAATGGTTCCTTGATTGGCCATTGAATATTCGCAGTTTTGTCATTCCATAAAATTCCATATTCATCTTCAGGATAATATTTTTCAG
>Ga0066382_10000816_pt1 | contig 10549 bp, 8 predicted proteins | sample Knorr_S23_td_NAD_FD_71218 | JGI IMG/M metagenome (GOLD analysis project Ga0066382, IMG submission 71218) | Marine microbial communities from Southern Atlantic Ocean transect - Knorr_S23_td_NADW_ad_2500m_LV_B | ecosystem: Environmental > Aquatic > Marine > Oceanic | place: Southern Atlantic ocean... | reverse complement strand
CGGCAAGGCGTAGCCAACGTTGTCGCGGCCGCCAAGGAAGTCGGGGTCAAGCACTTCATACAAGTTAGTGCTCTGGGCGCCACCAATGACGCCGGGTATCCCTACTTATATAGCAAGTGGCGGGGAGATCAGGAGGTGGTAAACAGTGGATTGTCCTATACGATCGTAAGGCCTTCCATAATGTTCGGCCCCGGGGACGAATTTCTGAACACGCTGGCTGGGTTGGTAAAAACAACACCAGTGGTACCGGTGCCCGGAACGGGCAGAAACCGTTTCCAACCCATCGCAGTGGCAGACATGGCCCGGTGCCTGGCGCTGACAGTGGACCGGGAAGATCTGAAGGGCAAGATTGTGGAGATCGGGGGACCTGATCAGCTAAGCTATAACGAAGTGATCTCGCTGATAGCCCGGACGTTGGGCAAGCGACGGTTGCGTCTACATGTGCCGGTATGGATGATGTACATCGCCACGGTGATACTTCAGAAGGTGGTGTCAAGGCCGCCGGTAACCACGGACCAATTGAAGATGATTGCAATCAGGAACGTGGCCGAAACCTCTATCGTCCAGGAGACCTTTGGGTTTACCCCGAGGCCGCTGGAGGGTAACATAGAATTCATCAGATCGGTGGGCTTCTGGGACGGTGTCAAGATCGCTCTAGGCTCCATGCCCACCCATCTTCGCGACCACTAGCCGGGTAGCCCGGTAGCTGGGGAGGGAGGGGCATCCATTGAAATATCCCGACGCCATCGACCTCTTGCTCTCCCTGGTCGACCACGAGCGTAACCACCCGGTTGGTCCCCGACAGAAGGCAATCTTCGATCTGGGGCGGATAGAGCGCTTGCTCCATCGGTTGGGCGACCCTCATAACGCCGCCTCTGCTATCCATGTCGCCGGCACTAAGGGCAAGGGCAGCACCGCGGCTCTCTGCGACTCCGCCTTGCACGCCGCCGGATACTGTACCGGATTCTACTCGTCGCCCCACATGCACAGCTTTCGGGAGCGCATACGTAGAAATACGATCCCCATCTCCGAAGAGGAATTCAGCGGGTTGGTGGAAGAACTTTGGCCCCATCAAGAGTGGGTCGGACGGCACGAAGGGCTGGGACCGGTAACCCTCTTCGAATTCATGACCGGTATGGCGTTCCAATGCTTCGCTGGAGATAAATCCGATTTCCAGATCATCGAGGTTGGATTGGGAGGTCGATTGGACGCCACCAACGTTGTCAGTGCCGGTGTGTCTATCATCACGTCAATAAGCCTGGACCATACCGCAATCTTGGGAGACACAATCGGCGAGATCGCCCGGGAAAAGGCCGGTATAATCAAAACCGGAGGAACGGTTGTAGTCGCACCCCAGAAACCCGAAGCGCTTTCGGTTATCCTGGATGTGTGTCATTCGTTATCGGCCACCCCTATCCTGGTGGGCAAAGATGTAACCTGGTCTCCGGGTCCTTCTTCGATCGACGGCCAAGAAATGACGGTGGCAGGCCGCGACCATACCTACCAGCTGAGGGTGCCCCTGTTGGGTAAATTCCAGTTGGAAAACGCCGCTACCGCCGTGGCCGCATTGGAAGCGCTGCAAGATCAGGGCCATCCGATCTCCGATGAAGCGATACAGCAAGGGTTTGTGAAGGTGGTATGGCCTTGCCGGATGGAGGTATTGGGCCGGGATCCCGTCACTGTAGTCGACGGTGCCCATAATGAATATTCCATGGATGCATTGCTGGAATCGTTGGGATGCTACCTTAATTTCCGGCGATTGTTCTTGGTGGTAGGATTTTCCCGTGATAAGAGCATCGCCAAGATGGTCAGCCGGTTGGCGGAGATGAACCCGGTGGTTTTCGCATCCCGGTCTCGCCACCCCAGGTCCACTCCCCCCGTGCATATAGCATCCCTGTTTAATGAACACGGCATCGACGTGACGGAGACCGACACCTTGGCCGAGGCGTTGACCCAGGCACGGGAACTGGCCGATGAAGGAGATCTGATCTTGGCTACGGGTTCACTCTTTGTGGCCGCGGAAGTTAGGGAAGAAATCTTAGGGATAGAGCCAGAAATGTACCCGGACCTGTTGCCCGCTGATTTGAGGACTAGCTAGGGGAGTTCCCGGATTCGTTCCGGAGCGGACTGGACCTACCAAGGAGAATGAGGCGTGACATCTGACCGTTCCAGGATTGTAGTCACCGGCATGGGGGCGATGACCCCGCTGGGGCAGACCTCAGATGCTTTCTGGGCCAACTTGGTGGCCGGCAAACCAGGCATCGGGCCGATGACGTTGTGCGACCCCACCGATTACCCTTGCCGAATCGCCGGCGAGGTAAGAGACTTCGATCCCGCCGAGTATATGGACAATAAAGAATCCAGGAGAATGGCCCGGTTCTCCCAACTGGCCGTAGCCGCCGGTTTGACGGCAGTGAAGTCGGCCGGCCTGGATATCTCCCGGGAAGATCCCTACCGGGTTGGCGTGGTTCTGGGCAACGGCAACGGCGGTTTCCCGACTCTTGAGGACAACTGCCGGGTATTGGCGGAACGGGGCGGTATGCGCATGACGCCCTTCTTCTTCCCCATGGTCTTGCCCAACATGGCCGCGGCCAACCTTAGCCGGTTTGTGGGAGCTCATGGCTATAACGCTACCGCCACCACGGCTTGCGCTTCGTCAAACCAGGCGATCGGCCAAGCGTTGAACGTGATTCGCCGGGGCGCCGCGGACGTGATTCTGGCCGGCGGCACGGAGGCCGGAATCAGCCAATTGGGATTGGCGGGATTCGCGGTCATGCGGGCGTTGACCACCCACAATGAGGAACCTGAAAAGGCTAGCCGTCCTTTCGATGCCAACCGCGATGGATTCGTTCCCAGTGAAGGCTCGGCGATCTTGGTTCTGGAGAGTTTAGAGCACGCCCTGGGACGGAACGCGGTGATCCTTGGCGAGATAGCCGGGTTTGGCTGCACCTCCGACGCCGGGCATTTGGTGCAGCCTGAGGAGTCAGGCGCCAGCGCGACCGAGGCGATGCGGCTGGCGTTATCAGACGCGGGGGTAGGTCTCCAGGATGTCGACTACATCAACGCCCACGGGACTTCCACTCCACTGAACGACGCCCTGGAAACGGTGGCCATCAAACAGCTGTTCGGCGATCGGGCGTATCAGATTCCCATCAGCTCCACCAAATCTATGATCGGCCATTCCCTGGGCGCCTCGGGGTCTTTGGAAGCCGTGGCCTGCTTGAAAACAATCAGCGAAGGCGTCATCCACCCGACGATCAATTACCAGGATCCGGATCCGGAATGCGACTTGGACTATGTCCCCAACCACTCCCGTCAGTCGGACGTCCGAGTGGTCCTTTCCAACGCCTTCGGCTTCGGCGGCCAGAACGCCTGCCTAGTGTTTCGGAAATTCGAGGTGTAGCAGTTTCCCGTTCCTTGCTTCAATGCATTTCGCCGGATGAGAAACGAGGCTCAACGCGCGTACACACCGAGCCTCGTTCAATACCGCCTAGGTATCGGCCAAAGAATTACGGGGACATGCTACCTGCCGACGGCAAGTGCATGGTAGCCTGGGGCTCGTAGCATGAGAATGCGTTTTCGTCCGTCCCAATGTCGAACGAACTTGCAGGGGTACAGAAACCCTGTTCCTGCCGGTGTTGAACCGAAGGCCAGTCCTCAGGAGAGCCAACAACAATTTGCCGCCTCGGCCTCAGACCCAGAGGTGAAAGCACATCTCGCGGCAACCGCCGTCACGGCGATCTCGAAGGAGATCACCCCAATCAACAACCCCAATGAGCCGGTAGCCGCTCCTGATGCTTCCGAGGAAGTCCCATCCCCAGCTCCAGCGCTTACCTCTGCCGCCAAGGACGGGACCACCGAGATGGAAAAGAACCCGGCGTTCGGAGCCGCTGTTCCGTCGGTAGCCGGCCCAACGGTGATCGAGGCCTCCCTCCCGGTTACCCAAACCGCCGGGACCTTGGGAGATCTGGCGGATATTCTGGAATCGGAGATTCAGGTCGTCGACATCACGTCGAAACCCGCCAGGGTGATAGCGCAAACAACTGTCGACGTTGCCTGCGCCGTAGCCTTTGGGAAGACCACTGATTACGGTAATCTGGCCGTCGACTCCGACATGGGCGGCGGGGGACATGCCGACCACGGGCCTCAGTTGACCGGCCTAGAACCCGATACGATCTACCACTTAACCTTCGGAGGCATCGGCCCGATGGCACAGTCTACGGCTACTAGGATCTGACGTTCCGGACCAAGCCGGCCGATGCCGGAACGGAGCAGAATACCCGGGGTGAAAACCTGGCGTTGGCGGTGAACGGCGGCCGGGTCAGCAGTGTGAGCTCCAATGACGGCAGCCCATCCATGGACTCGTCCTTCGGCGCCAACAATGTCTTGGATGGCAAATCATCAACACAGTGGTCGTCTCAAGGAGAAGGCAACGGTGCATGGATCGAAATAGAATTAGCTCAAGATTCCCATGTTACATCCTTGGGGTTTTGGACCCGGACCATGGGAACGTCGGCTCAGATAGCCTCCTTACGGGTGATTACCGATCGGGGTGAGGTATTTGGCCCATTCGACTTGGCCGATGCCTCTTCGGTGCACTATTTTGACGTAGAGCTCACCGCAAAGAAACTGCGTTTTGAGACCGTCGACAGCAGCGGGGGCAACACGGGCGCGGTGGAAATCGAAGTTTACGGCCGGCCGGTGCAATAGCCCCGGCCATAAGCAACGTTACATATCGCCATTCCCCAGGAATCCCGCGCCATTTGTTCCTTGACGCTCTCCCGGCCCTAACCTAGAATTAAGCCGAAAGGATCGCTCCGTTCTCTGCGCTCCAAGCCTCATTCAATTTAGAGCTTGCATTGAGAGCTTGGCCGCGGCGTTGTTGATGGGGGTTTTGTGGAGGGGGACGACATGGCGCAACGGCTGATCTCCGGCGAAAGCCAGCCCGACGACATAGACTTATCTCTGCGGCCCTCGCGCTTGGATGATTTTGTTGGGCAAGCCCATGTGAAAGACAACCTCAGCATCGCCATCCAGGCCTCCAAGATACGCGGCGAACCTCTGGACCACGTGGTTATTTACGGACCACCCGGCCTGGGAAAGACTACGTTAGCTCACATAATCGCCCATGAAATGGATTCGGAGATCCGCGTTACGTCGGGCCCGGCCATAGAACGCGCCGGGGATATGGCAGCGATTCTCACCGGCTTACAACCCGGCAGCGTGCTGTTTATCGACGAGATTCACCGGTTGCATCGGGTTGTGGAAGAAGTCTTATATTCGGCCATGGAGGACTTCTTCCTGTCGTGGATGGTGGGCAAAGGATTAGCGGCCAGAAGCGTCAATCTCCGCATCAGCCCTTTCACTTTGGTGGGGGCTACCACCAGGTTCTCGCTGCTCAGCGCCCCTCTGCGCGACCGGTTCGGCTCAGTGTTCCGGCTGGAGTACTACCAACCTGCGGACATGAAGATAATCGTATCCCGGTCAGCCCGGATCCTCGAGATGGAAGCCGATCTTGACGGGCTGGAGGAGATCGCCTCCCGCTCTCGGGGCACTCCGCGCATCGCCAACCGGCTGCTGAAACGCACCAGAGATTACGCGCTGGTCATGGCGGACAACCGGGTAACGGGCGACGTAGCCCGGGCTGGATTGAAACAACTAAACGTGGACCAATTAGGCTTGGATCAGTCGGACCACCGTCTGTTATCGAGTCTCATCGACAAATTCGACGGCGGACCGGTGGGCTTGGAGACCTTGGCAGCGTCGATCAACGAAGACTCCGATACAATCATGGACGTCCTGGAGCCCTACCTTTTACAACTTGGCTTCTTAGACCGTACGCCCAGGGGACGGATGGCCACCAGGGCGGCTTATGAGTACCTGGGCAAGACCTATCAACGAGCCGAGCCGTCAGACCAAAGCCGTCTGGCCGGGCTTTAACAGCCACGGTTATCGTTTGCCGGTTATCCCGCCGTACAATCACGCAATTCCCCTACCAACATCTTCTCTTTGTTGGCGCTCATAGATACGGCGATAGTTGCTTGGGTCATGGCGAAAAGCTACAATATGTTCCTGCCCACCTAAGGATAGGGTAGCGAACCATCTGCCGCTGCAGACCCTAACGAGTAATGCGATGCTCGAATCCTCGCCAGACGTCTTGTACTCAGCGAGTTAGAGAGAGTTGAACGTTTCAACAGTTACAACAGGCGCGCCTTTAATGAGTGCCTCAACCATTCCTTTATGGGAAGTCCTAGACTCGGCCCGGTCGGGGGAGGAATTGCCTGGGGAATCGGCATCCGTATTCGTCGACGCGAGCGGTTCAAGTTTGAACGAACTCTGCCACGCTGCGGCGCACATTCGGGATATGGGCAAAGGCAAGACGGTTACATTCTCCCCCAAGGTGTTTATCCCTCTGACCCGTTTGTGCCGCGATTTTTGCTCCTACTGCACCTTCCGCCAAGACCCCGGTGAGGCGGGCGAGCACCTTTACATGACACCTGAAGAGGTGCTGGAAGTGGCGCAGGCCGGCCAGCGGCTGGGCTGCACCGAAGCACTTTTCACCCTGGGAGAGCGCCCGGAGGCCCGGTATCCCGAAGCCAAGGAGTGGCTTGCAATCAGAGGTTACCGCACGACTCTGGAATATCTGACGGCAATGTGTAAGTTGGTAGTGGAGGAGACTTCACTTCTACCCCACGCCAATCCCGGAACGATGAGCCGCCAGGAGATGGCGGCCCTGCGCCCTTGCAATCCCTCCATGGGCTTGATGCTGGAAAGCATCAGCCCTCGTTTGTACGAAGAAGGCGGCCCCCACGAGTTCGCTCCCAGCAAGCGTCCCAGGGTGCGGCTCCGGACCATCGAGATCGCTGGGGAGTTGGGGGTTCCTTTCACAACTGGGCTGCTCATTGGAATCGGCGAGACCCGGATGGAACGTATCGACGCCTTGCTGGCAATCCGGAAGCTCCACGCCGCCCACGGGCACATCCAAGAAGTGATAATTCAGAACTTCCGGGCCAAGCCGGACACTCCCATGAAGGATGCGCCGGATGCTACTTCGGATGAACTGCTGTGGACGGTCGCCGTTGCCAGATTGATCCTGGGTCAGCATATGAACATACAGGTCCCGCCCAACCTGAACTCAGACGATTATCAGGCCTACATCGGAGCGGGCATCAACGATTGGGGTGGGGTTTCGCCCCTAACTATCGACTACGTCAATCCCGAGGCTCCCTGGCCGGGATTGGCCCAGTTACGAGAACGTACCGGCGCGGAAGGACACGAACTCAGACCCAGACTTCCGATATACCCGGAGTACTTTTTGGAGACAGACCGGTACCTCGACCCATCGCTAACAGCCCAAGTTGAGAGCTTGGTGGATCATAAAGGTTACGTCAAAGGGGGAATTCAACGTTATGCCGGCCAATAGGGAAGACCGCCCAAATGTCGCCGATGTTGGAGCGTTAATAGGCCTGGTGGACCCCACGGTTGCCAGGGTTTTGAACCAAGCACTTGAAGGCAACGACGTGTCTGCCGAGGATGCTTTGATCCTCTTCGATACGACCGGCCTGGAATATAGCGCCATGGCCATGACCGCCGACGAACTCAGGCGGAGAGCAGTGGGAGACGCCGTCACTTATGTGGTCAACCGCAACATAAACTTCACCAATGTGTGCATCAAACGATGCGGTTTTTGCGCTTTCAGCCGGGACTTCCGGCAAGAGGAGGGCTACTTCCTTCCCGTAAACGAGATCGTCCGCCGCGCCAAAGAAGCCTGGGACTACGGAGCCACCGAAGTGTGCATCCAGGCCGGACTGCCACCACAGATGGAAGGCGACCTTTACATCCGCCTGTGCGAAGCCATCAAGGAGGAGTTACCCGATATCCACATCCACGGGTTCTCTCCCGAGGAAGTGTTGTATGGGTCCATCCGCTCTCGTTGCTCCATACGGGAGTACTTGGAGGGATTGAAGGCCGCCGGGGTGGGGAGTCTTCCGGGCACTTCAGCCGAGATACTGGACCAGGAACTGCGCGACCAGATATCTCCGGGACGGATCACCGTAGACCAATGGAAGGAAGTGATAATCACTGCCCACGAGTTGGGTATCCCCACCACTTCCACCATAATGTTCGGCCATGTGGAAACTAACGAACATATAGTCCGGCACATCGACCTGCTGCGGGACATTCAGAAGCAAACCGGTGGCATCACCGAGTTCGTACCCTTGAGCTTCGTGCATACTGAAGCCCCCATGTTCATGAAGTCGCTGGATGAAGTGGTTCGTACCGGGCCCACCGGGATGGACGTGGTAAAGGTGCACGCCATTGCCAGAATCATGCTGAATAACTGGATACCCAATATCCAGGCATCCTGGGTTAAAGAAGGGTCGCGAGTTTCCCAACTACTGTTGAACGCCGGAGTGAACGATCTGGGTGGCACGCTGATCAACGAAAGCATCTCCACATCGGCAGGCGCCCAGCACGGCCAACTGATGCGGCCCGCTGAGTTCCGTCAGATGATTCGCCAAGCGGGCCGGATACCCGTCGAAAGGTACACAACCTACGCACCACGCCGCGTCTTCGATGACTCGGATGAAGCGCTGGACCCGCTGGATCTAGTAGGAGACAACGTGGAGGAGATATTCGGCTCCTACCGCAAATTAGTGGCGATGGAATCTTTCAGATTCGAACATCCCAACCGGGCCAGGAAGGATAACCAGCAGGAACATGCTGTTTCCTAGGAACCACGTCAAGGTTCTGACACCGGGTCCTGCGACAGTCCCAGGACGAACGGGGCTCAGGACTCCAACCGTTCGTGGTGAACTCCGGTCACAGGCCGCGAGTCGCGACAGAATAGGACTTGTCGAACCACTTTTTGAACTGGCTTCTCGCGCCATCCGCCAAGTCCTGATTCAGCCTCGTTCGGCTTGCGGGTTACTCATAGATCCTACCTTCAGGTTGCGATGACGGTAGAGGTTCTTGCCCTGGCGGGGGGTGTGGGAGGCGCCAAGTTGGCATTGGGATTCGCCAGAATATTGCCACCGGATAAGTTGGCAATCGTGGTCAACACCGGTGACGACGAGTCCTTCTATGGGTTGCATGTCTCCCCTGACCTGGATACCGTGATGTATACTCTGGCTGGCCTGGCCAATCCGGATACGGGCTGGGGGTTGGTGGGAGATACTTTTAATGCGTTGGACATGCTGGGGCGATACGGCGTCGATACCTGGTTCAGCCTGGGGGACCGTGACCTGGCCACACACATCCATCGCACCCACTTGCTACAACAGGGGGCGACACTGTCTGAAGTAACGGCAGAATTATGTTCGCGGCTAGGAGTGGACCACTGCGTCGCTCCCATGAGCGACCAACCGGTGCGCACCTTTTTGACCACCCCCTCCGGGGAGCTTGCGATGCAAGACTACTTCGTTCGCCAGCGCTGCGAACCCCGGGTTACCGGCGTAAAGTACGAAGGATCTGAGTCGGCCACACCATCACCGGTCCTTAGCTCCGCCATGCAAGAAGCCAAACTTCTAGTGCTTTGCCCGTCCAATCCTTACCTGAGTGTTGGCCCAATCCTGTCGATTCCAGGAGTCAGAGAGGGATTGGAATCCTTTGCGGGCCTGCGCATCGCTGTCAGCCCCATAGTTGGAGGGTCGGCGTTGCGGGGTCCGGCCGCCAAGATGATGGGAGAGTTAGGAGATGACGTGTCCTGCGCGGCCGTTGCCCGCCAGTACAAAGGTATAACCAACGCCTTCTTGATAGATCATCAAGACTCTCATATGGCGTCTGACATCGAGGAAATGGGAATCAACGCCGTTACAGCAGATATAATCATGGAAACGGAAGCTGATAAGGTAGCTTTGGCGGAGCGTATCATGGGTTTGGCAGCCAACATGTCATGAGAGAGGAAACGTCCGATCTGGTAGCCATCATCCCGATGAAGCCATTGGCCCAAAGTAAGACCAGGCTGGCCCCTCACATGACGCCGGAGCAAAGGGCCGACTTGGTAGTGGGAATGCTACGAAGGGTCCTTAGCGCCATACGGGGATCGTCCATCGATATGTTTTGGGTGGTAGGGGGAGACGAGAGAATCAAAAACGTGGCCCGAAACTTCGATGGCATCTGGATGGAGGAATTGGGCCGGAATCTCAACGATACGCTAGGTAAGGCATTTGAGCAATTGGCTGTCCGTAAAGCCGCGGCCTTGTATATCGCTGGAGATTTGCCCTTCCTCAAACCCAGCGATCTGCATAGTCTGCTACGGTCATCCCGGCGTAACACCAACATTACCCTGGCTCCGGCCCGGCGGGACGGTGGGACCAACGCCATACTAGTTCCGGCGGGACTGCCATTCCGGCCAGAATTGGGGCCTAAGAGTTTTAGCAAGCACCTTTCCACGGCGGCCGCGATGCAGGTTTCCGTGGCGATCTGTTACAGCCCTGGTCTGGGCTACGACCTGGATATATCCGATGACCTGGAAACTTTCCAACATATGGAGCCCGGGCTGATCGAACGTTTGGTGGGCCACCCGGACGACGGCGAGAGATGGATA
>Ga0066382_10000811_pt1 | contig 10574 bp, 8 predicted proteins | sample Knorr_S23_td_NAD_FD_71218 | JGI IMG/M metagenome (GOLD analysis project Ga0066382, IMG submission 71218) | Marine microbial communities from Southern Atlantic Ocean transect - Knorr_S23_td_NADW_ad_2500m_LV_B | ecosystem: Environmental > Aquatic > Marine > Oceanic | place: Southern Atlantic ocean... | reverse complement strand
TTCAATATATTGTTTGGAAGTTAACAATCCAGCAGGAATTTTTGTTCTAATCATAAAATAAAATTCTTTTTCTAGTCCTTTTTGTTTCAATTCTGTTGCAGTATCTCTATTATATTGTTGATATGTCCCATGAAATTTAAGCAATTGAACTTCATTTTCTTCAAAAAGAGAAGATGAGTTTTGCAATTGTTCAGCAATTTTTCCCGCTAAATAATTACTTTCTTTTTTAATGTTTTCTGCTTTAGATAGATTTATATTGTCCATAATTCTTTTTTAATAATTTTTCTTGATAAAAATAATTAATTTCATCAACTTTAAACCAATTTAAAATTGGTGCTAATAACACATTTTTACCTATTACTAACAGAGCAGGGCTTTCAATTTTTTCTTTTATTAAATTCTTTGAACATTTTTCTAAAGTTGAAATAAATACTTTTTGATTTTTTTTAGTTGCATTAGAGATAATAGCAATACTTTCTTTTTTATTTTTACCTTTTAAAATTAATTCTTTACAAACCCAATAAATTCTTTCTAATCCCATATAAACAACAATGAGTTGAGATGTTTTAGCAAAACTTTTCCATTCTATTGTTTCAGGTTTTTCACCACCAGCGCCATAAGCAGAAATAAATGTAATTGATGTATTAAAATCCCTATGTGTTGCTGGTATTCCTGCATATGCTAGTCCGCCAATACCAGCTGTAATTCCTGGTACAATTCTAAATGGTATTTTATTTAATGTTAAAGCTAATGCTTCTTCTCCACCTCTACCAAAAATAAAAGGGTCGCCTCCTTTTAATCGTAATACTCTTTTATTTTTTTTAGATTCAGAAATAAGCTTATTGGATATTTCTAGTTGATTTATAGAATGTTTATTCGCTCTTTTTCCTACATATATCAGTTTGGCATGAGGCTTGGACAAGTGAAGAATTTCATTATTAATAAGAGCATCATAAAAAATTGTATCAGCTAAACGTATAGCTTTTACTGCATGCATTGTTAATAATCCTGGATCACCTGGTCCTGCACCGACGATCCAAACAGAGCCCTTGTGAAAATTATTTTTTCCTTCCATGTAATAAAAGGTAGCATATATAAATTTTTATTCAACAAAAAATTTTGTAAAATATAATATTTTACATTAAAAGAATGTATAATTAAAATATGATTGATTTAGTAAGGAATTCTGAAATTATTTTATAATTATTTAAATGAGGTAAGAGTATACAATTAATATTTTTATTTGTTTTTTTGATAGAATCTGCAACATTGGAACAATTTTTTAATAATAGTCCTCTAAAAAGTAAAATCGGAAGTAAAACAAATTTTGCGTATCCCATTTTATTCAAATTTAGTATTTTTTGTTTTAATGCAGAACTTTTAGAGCCAATCATAATAATTTTTGAATTTTTAAAATAATATTTTAAAGTAATTTTTTTTAAAACTTCTTTCATTTCTTTTTTTGCTTCCACATTTAAGGTATTTGAAGCAACAAGAATTAAGATTGTTTTGTTGTTTTTTTTAATTCTTTTTATTTCAGAATTAATGTTTTTTTTAATTAAATTAAAGAAATTTTTTAATTTTATCAAAGGTAGTGAAATAGAAATTTTTACTTGCTTATTTTCTTTTTGAAATTTATTAATTATTTTTGGTATATCTTTAGTTACATGATTTCCAGAAAAAATCATTCCTGGAATTATCATTATTCTGTAAAAATTTTTTTTTAGTAATGTATTTAACTGATCATTTATTGAAGGTTTAGCGTTTTGCAAGTAACCATATTTAATTGTTATATCTTTATTTTTTTTTTGAAAAATTTTGGTTAATTTTTTTGTATCAGCAGATCCTTCTAAATCTTTTGATCCGTGATAGCATAATAATATTGCTTTTTTCATTTTATAATCAACAGGAGTAAAAAAAATAGTAGCATATATTGGTTAAAAAAACTTTAATATTTCAAAATGATACTTGAGATTTTTTATAGTTTCAGTAGCTTATTAAAAAAAAAAATTAGTTGGTGAAGGTCCTAGGAGTTTTGGTAATTTTATTGGAGCAAATTTATTTCAAGGTTTTTAATGTCTGAAATGTCTCATATTGGTAAAAGCCATTGCAATATTAAATTTATTTGCTCTTTCAATAACAGATTGATCTTTTATAGATCCGCCTGGTTGAATAATTGCTTTTACACCGATTTTTCCAAAAATATCAATACTATCAGGGAAAGGAAAGAATGCATCAGAAGCAACTATAGAATTTTTTAAAATATTTTTGTTATAAAATTCTTTTGCTTTTTGAGCACCAATTTTTGCAGAATCTAATCTACTCATTTGACCTGCACCTATTCCAATTGTCGCATTATTTTTTACATAAACTATTGCATTTGATTTTACAAATTTACATATTTTTTCTGCAAAAAGTAAATCATTTATTTCTTTTGGTTTTAATTTTCTTTTTGTAACAAATTTTAAATTACTTTTTTTAGTACAAAAATTATCTGGTGTTTGTATCAAAAATGCATCGGATAAAGATTTGATTTCCTTAATTGGTTTAAATGATTTAAAGGATTTTGATTCAATTAATATAAGATTCTCTTTGCAACTAAATATTTCTTTTGCTTCTCTACTTATTTTTTTTCCTATAACTATTTCAACAAATGTTTTAGATATTTCTTTTGCAAGTTTTAGATCAATATTACCGTTAATAATAATTATACCACCAAAAGCACTAATTGGATCACATCTGAAGGCTTTTTTATAAGCATCTAATAAATTTTTATTTTTTGAAGCACCACTTGGGTTAGCATGTTTAATAATGACAGCGCACGGTTCATTTATTTCCTCTGCCAGCAAGCAACCGGCTTGTAAATCGTTAATATTATTATAGCTTAATTCTTTTCCTTGAATAATTTTTATATTAAAGAATGAATTTCTGCTGCTAGTAATTGAAGTGTTTTTATAAATAGATGCTTTTTGTTTTGGATTTTCTCCATATCTTAAGTTTTTTATAAGTTCGGATTGAATAAAAAAATTTTTATTTTTTTTCTTTTGGATTTTGGCAAACCAATCACTTATATCAATATCATATAAAGAAATTTTATTAAATGCTTTTGCTGCAAAGTCTAATCTAGTTTCTTTACAAATTGTATTTTTATTTTTTTTCATTTCGCCTATAACCATTTCATAATCATTAGGTTCAACTAAAGTTGTTACAAATTCATAGTTTTTAGCAGCTGCTCTAATCATTGTTGGGCCACCAATATCAATATTTTCTATACAATTTTTTAACGAACTATTTGCAGAAACAGTTTTTTTAAAGGGATATAAATTAACAACTACTAAATCAATTAAATCAATTTTATTTTTTTTTATTTCTTTTAAATGTTTTGGCAAATTCCTTTTTGCTAGAATAGCACCATGGATTTTGGGATGTAGAGTTTTAACTCTTCCATCTAATATTTCAGCGGACTTTGTATATTTAGATACTTCTTTAACTTCAATATTGTTTTTTTTTAAAAAATTGTAAGTTCCTCCTGTAGAATATATTTCTATATTTTGACTTACTAAGAAACTAGATAAATTTAAAATATTGGTTTTGTCAGAAACTGAAATTAGTGCTCTTTTTATTTTTATTTTATTCGGCAAATCTTTTAGTTTGTAAATTTTCTATTTTTGTTTTTTTATATTCTGGAACAATCTCTGACATTAATTTATAGCATTCTTCGATTCTTTCTTCCTCTGCTAAGTTAATTAAATTTGTAATTGCTTTCGATAGTTTTATATGTGGATTAATCTTTTGTTTAACTATAAAAATAGATTTATTTTTAGTTTTTGTAAATTTTTCACTTTTGTAATGCAACTCTTCTTGAATTTTTTCGCCTGGCCTTAAACCAGTATATTTTATTTTAATATCTTTATGAGGCCTTAATCCTGCTAGTCTAATTAATTGTTCTGCAATTTCATTAATTGCTATTGGTTGTCCCATTTCTAAAACAAAAATTTCTCCTTTATTTGATTTTCTTTCTAACGCAGCTGATTGTATTACAAGTTCAACAGCCTCTCTTACAGTCATAAAATATCTTTTCATTTTTGGATGAGTTACTGTTAGAGGCCCACCTTTTTGTAATTGTTTTTGAAATAAAGGAACTACAGATCCTGTAGACCCTAATACATTTCCAAATCTTACAATTTTAAAATTTGTTTTAGATTTATTTGTTATTCCTTGACAATATTTTTCACTAATTCTTTTGGTTACACCCATAACGCTAAATGGATTAACAGCTTTATCAGTTGAAATTAATACCATTTCTGATACATCATATTTTTCACAGGCTTCAGTAATATTAATTGTTCCAAGTATATTGGTTAATATTCCTTCAATCGGATTTTTTTCAACCATTGGTACATGCTTTAATGCAGCAGCATGAAATACAATTTCTGGTTTATTTTCTTTTAATATGTTATTAATTCTTTTAGCATTTTTAATATCTGCTAAGTATGAATTCATTTTAATATTTTTTTCATCTAAACTTTTTTCTATTTGATATAGAAGATATTCTGAGTTATCTAAAAGTATAATTTCTTTGGGACTATAATTTATAATTTGGTTACATAACTCTGATCCAATTGTTCCTCCTGCTCCTGTGATAAGAACTTTTTTATTATATATAAGTTTCTTCATTGAGTTTCTATCTAATAACGATTGTGGTCTTGATAATAAGTCAAAAACATCGATAGGTTTAATTTTTGGTTTTTTATCATTTATATCACTTTCTAGATCCGTTATCTTTGGTAATCTTGCAAGCGATATTCCTGTTTTATCTGAAAAAGTTAAAAGGTCTCTAACAATATTTCCTTCAATTTCATTACTAGCAATGATAATTTTCTGAGGTCTTTTGTTTTCCTTTTCTAACAATTTAATAATATTTGATATTTCTGATATAGAACCAATAATTTCAATTCCTCTTATAAATCTTCCGACTTTATTTTTATTTACATCTAAAATTCCAATTATATTATAAGTTTGGTTATTATTTCTACTCATTTCTCTAATAAATAATTCGGCTCTATCTGTTGCACCAATAAGAAGAGTAGGAATAGTTTTTTCTTGATTTTTTAATGAACTTAATACAAATGTTTTGTCTTTATACAATCGATAAACTGCTCTCGATCCTGATAGAGACATTACTAAAACAAACCAGTTTATAAATAAAACAGATCTTGGGAAACTTTCTAATCTAGTAATAGCAAACATTAAAATTAAAAATGCAGCAATGGTCATGCTTGATGCCTTTAAGATATTTATTAAATCGTTGATGGAAGCGTAGCGCCAAATACCTTTATAAAGTCCTGTTAATCTATATACAACTGCTCCTATTACAGTTATTAATAAAGTCCCATATATTATTATTGGATTAGGAATAGAACTAAATTCTGAACCTAATCTTAGAAAAATAGATAGATTAAAACAAATGGCAGTTATAACAATGTCATGTAAATAAACAAGATTAGCCTTATTTCTAAAAAAAGAAAACATGTAGTATATATTAGGTACTCTTTTTATATTTTGAAGAAAAATAAATGATTAATCCTAAACTTTCTAGAAAAGTCAAAAAAACAACTAAATACGGATTTTTTATGAAATAACAAGTTCCAATAATTAAAATTTGTAAAGATATAATTAATTTAACCACCTGTGAATGGTTCATACCGGATTGAACTGCTTTTTGATAATAATGTTCACAATGTGCTTCCCAAATTTTTTTTCCTTCTATACATCTTTTAATTAAAGTTAATGAAGTATCTAAAATATAATACATTGGTAAGCTTAAAACCCAGTGCCATGTTCCTTCATCAAGAAAGAGCCAATATAGTGATAAAGCACATAAAAATCCTAAAACTATACTTCCAACATCACCTAAAAAAATTTTTGCTGGATGCCAATTCCAATATAAAAAAGCAAAGCAAGAAATAGAACTTAAAATTTCAAAAGTGGGAAAATATTCAGATTGATTTACAATATATGCTAGTATTATACCTAAAAAGATTGTTATAGACATCGATGAGGTAATACCATTTATTCCATCCATAAAATTAAAAATATTTATAAACCAAGCACAAAGTATAATTATTAAAATTAGATGTTTGAGATTAGTTTCTTCATAAAATCCAAGAAAATGTAAAGATATAAAATAAAAAGATATAAAAAAAAGTTGAAAAAATAATCTTCCAAAAATATTAATATTTTTTAAATCATCAAACCATGATAATACAGCCAAACCTAATATTGATATTATTACAGGATTTTTATCATATGGTTCAAAAAATGAAATTATTCCTATAATACATAAAACAATTATCCAGCCACCCCCTTTTGGAATAGGTTTTGTATGGCTGCTTCTTTTGATTGGGATATCAAAAATTTTTTTCTTCTCTAAATAACTTCTTAAATATTTTGTACCAATGAAAGTAAATAAAAAACTGATGATTGAAGCAATAATTAATTTTTCCATTTTAATATTTTTTTAAAGACCATTTAACAACTGAAATTAATTCTGATGTATTTCCAGTCAAGTGTATGTGCTCACTGATTTTAGGTTGTTTACTAATTTCTATATATTGACTCGATACCAAATTAATTTTATCAAAAGATGATATAAATTTCCATCCAGTTCCATTTGGAAGTTTAAGCAAAATAGCTTTACCATTATTAATTTCTGATGCTTTTATAGATTCATCTAAGTAAAATCTAATATCAAATGTTAATTCACTAGGACAGTATATATTTTCTTCACCACGTATATCTGTTCCATTTTTATCAACATATATAAGACGTTTGTGTGTAGCATCATATTGCTGTTTATAACTATAATTTTCTATTTCTAAAAAATTTGCACCATACCTTTCGACTCTTTTGACTTTAATAGTTTCTGGTATTCTTGATAAATGATCATTATTCAATACTTTATAAGCATTTGTGTTATTTAGAGTTAAAGTTGAATGTGCTGCTGTTGATTTATTTATATTGTTTTTGAAGTTCGGACTTGAGTTAACAATAATTCTTTTTTTCTTGTAACTAATTTCAAAACCTCCTGTACAAGAATGACATTTGTATGTTGCATTATAATTTTGAGGGACACCACAATCTAAAATTAAAACCGTATCTTTTGTATCGACCCTTTGAAAACCTGATTCACTTAATTCTCTTGGGATTTTTTTTGGTTTTGGAATATGTGAAATTATTTCATTTATAAATTCAGAACTAACATTTGTTGATTGATTGAATAAAGCTAGAGAATTATCTTTATGTAAAAAAAAGTAATTTACTACTGACATTTTTTCTATTGCACTTTGTAAGTCTGCAAAAACTTTTTTGTTTGCTATATTTAAAATTGATCTAATGTCTATTAAATCATAAAGCACCTCCATATGTATTTTGGGATTCCTTTGGAAATGACAGCCATCTTTTAAAATTTGTTTAGTTATTTCCGTTTTTAAATTAAAAATAGCTATTTGATACAATGAATTTTTATGGGGAACACAAATACTAACATAAATTAAAGCTTTTATAATTCTTATTAATTCAGAGTTTCTTTTATGATAAGAAAAATTTTTAACTAAATGGTTTACCTGCTTAATAATTAAGTTAAAAATTTTTTCTTTAAAATCATCTTTAGATGTTAAAAAGAAAAAATCAAAATGATGTATCCAACTGCATAATCGTGAGGCTACGATGTAACTTTTCCATGTTTTTGAATTCCATGATTGATTATTTTTAATCCATTGTTTTGTTAATTCTCTAGAATAAATTCTTAAATTTTCATTTCCAAGGGTTCTTAAATCTGTCAACCAACTAAATGAATGATAATAAAAAAAAAAATCATTTTTAATATTTTTTATATTGAAATTTTTTGTTTTTAAAAAAGATCTTCCTCTTTTAGTATCTCCTTTCCAAAAATTAGGTAGGACAACTGTTACATTTCTTGGTGTTTCATCTAAATCTAATTTGTTATAGAACGGAGAACTGCAAATTATTTTAGAAATAAAACTTCTTGTTTTGTGTATTTTTTCTAAGATTCTTGAACCATAAAAGTTTCGTATTTTTATAGATTCCATTTTTTTATTTTGAATTTCTTAATGCGTCAATATTTTTTTTGTAATATTTTTTGCCTCTGTCAAAACAAGCAGTTCCCGCTACTAAAATATTGGCTCCTGCGTTAATTATTTCTTTGGCATTTTTAGCGTTGATTCCACCATCCACTTCCAAATCAATATTTAAATTATCTTTTTCTATTTTTTTACGAATTTTTTTTATTTTTGTTATTTGGCTTTTAATAAATTTTTGACCTCCAAATCCAGGATAAACACTCATAACAAGAATTAAGTTTATTTTTTTTAAAAAGGGGTAAACAGTCTTTTCTGAAATATTGGGATTTATTGACAATCCTACTTTTTTTTTAAAAGATCTAATTAATTTAATTGTTTTATTGACATTATTAACATTTTCAGGATGGAAAGTAATTATGTCTGCTCCAGCTTGTGAAAAAGGTTTGATAAATTTATCAACTGGTTCAACCATTAAATGTACATCAAATGTTTTTTTTGTATATTTTCTAAGACTTTTTACAATGTTTGGACCAAATGTTAAGTTTGGAACAAAATGACCATCCATTATATCGAAATGAATATAATCAGCTTTAGCTTTACAGATATTAACTAATTCTGAGCCTAGAGATGAAAAATCACTTGCTAATAAAGACGGTGCTATTTTGATTTTTTTATTCACAGATATATATTATATTACTAACTAAATGAAAAAAATTACAAAAAAAAATTTAAAAAAAAAAGCTCTAGATTCAAAAAACAAAAAACTAAAAACAAAAATTAATCCTACACGCTATGGAGATTGGGAAAAAAAAGGAAGATGTATTGATTTTTAATTATTTTTTATTTAAACGTTCCTGTACTAAATCATCAACAATACTAGGATCAGCAAGCGTGGAAACATCACCTAACTGGTTGCTTTCATCAGCTGCTATTTTTCTTAAAATTCTTCTCATTATTTTACCTGATCTTGTTTTTGGTAAACTTGGAGCCCATTGGATAAAGTCAGGTGAAGCAATAGGACCGATTTCTTTTCTTACACAATCTATTAATTCATTTTTTAAATCTTCCGTAGGCTCACACCCTGTTTTTAATGTTACGTACGCATATACTCCCCACCCTTTAACATCATGAGGATAACCAACCACTGCAGCCTCTGCAACTTTTTCATGCCCAACGAAAGCACTTTCGATTTCAGCAGTCCCCAAGTTGTGACCAGAAACAATAATAACATCATCAACTCTTCCTGTAATCCAGTAATATCCATCTTTATCTCTTTTACACCCATCTCCTGTAAAATATTTTCCTTTGAATGCCAAAAAATAAGTTTCTTTAAATCTTTCATGATTTTTGTATACAGTTCTCATTTGTCCTGGCCACGAATCTAGTAAACATAAATTTCCTTCACATTCACCTTCAAGAATTTTTCCGTTCTTATCAACTATACCGGGCTTTATTCCAAAAAAAGGAAGTGTAGCGGATCCCGGTTTAAGATCAGTCACTCCTGGTAATGGAGTAATTAAAATTCCACCAGTTTCTGTTTGCCACCATGTATCCATTATTGGACATTTACTTTTTCCTACGTTTTTAAAATACCAGAGCCAAGCTTCAGGATTTATTGGTTCACCAACAGTTCCTAGAATTCTTAAAGATTCTCTGCTTGTTGTTTTTAGCGGGTTTTCTCCTTCACGCATCAAAGCCCTAATTGCTGTAGGAGCCGTATAAAAAATGTTTACTTTATGTTTATCAATTACTTGCCAGAATCGTGAGTTGTCTGGATAATTTGGAACGCCTTCAAACATTAAAGTTGTAGCCCCATTTGCTAATGGACCGTAAACAATATAACTGTGACCCGTAACCCATCCAACGTCTGCTGTGCACCAATAAATATCATTTTCTCTAATATCAAATATATATTCATGGGTAAAAGATGCATAAACAATATATCCTCCAGTTGTATGTAAAACACCTTTGGGTTTTCCCGTTGAACCCGATGTATATAAAATAAACAAAGGATCTTCGGAATTCATATTTTGTATTGGCGAAATATCTGAAGTATTTTTCATTAATTTTTCGTACCAAAAATCTCTCATTTCATTCCAATTGATTTGATTTCCAGTTCTTTTAATGACAATCATTTGTTTCAAACATGGAGCTTTTTCTGCAGCTTTATCAGCATTATCTTTTAAAGGGATTGTTTTTCCACCCCTTATTCCTTCATCGGCAGTAATTATTAAAGTTGAATCACAATCATTAATCCTATCAGCAAGAGAATCTGGGGAAAAACCACCAAAAACAACTGAATGAATGGCACCTATACGTGCGCATGCTAGCATAGCTACTGTTGCTTCTGGGATCATCGGAAGATAAATAGTTACACAGTCTCCTTTTTTGATACCTCGTTCTTTTAATACGTTGGAAAATTTACAGACTTCTTTATAGAGTTCTTTATATGTAATTTTTTTTGAATTTTTT
>Ga0066382_10000809_pt1 | contig 10599 bp, 10 predicted proteins | sample Knorr_S23_td_NAD_FD_71218 | JGI IMG/M metagenome (GOLD analysis project Ga0066382, IMG submission 71218) | Marine microbial communities from Southern Atlantic Ocean transect - Knorr_S23_td_NADW_ad_2500m_LV_B | ecosystem: Environmental > Aquatic > Marine > Oceanic | place: Southern Atlantic... | reverse complement strand
ATACAAGGAATGAGCATGATTCAACGTGTTTATGAACAATGTCAAAAAGCTAATTTGGACACGGTTGTTGTGGCAACCGACGACCAAAGGATTTTTGATCACGTGAGTAATTTTGGTGGTACGGCAATTATGACCTCCGAAGCTCATCAAAGTGGAACAGACCGAGTGGCCGAAGCAAGTAATACATTGAATTTGAAGGATGATGATATTGTCATTAATATTCAAGGTGATGAACCATTTATTGACCCCGAAGATATCGCACTCTTAAAATCTTGCTTTAAAACAAGGGATACAGAAATTGCCACACTTATCAGAAAGATTGATGACGTGGATATTTTAAATAATCCAAATAATCCAAAAGTAGTTTTGGGAGAACAGTCACAAGCACTGTATTTTTCGCGTCAAGCAATACCTTATTTAAGAGGTGTAGAAATGAAGGATTGGCTGGATAAAGAAGATTTTTATCAACACATTGGAATCTACGCGTTTAGAAAAAAGACCTTAGATGCAATTACGCAACTCCAAGTCTCCAAATTAGAGCGCTCAGAAGGCTTAGAGCAACTTCGTTGGTTGGAAAATGGTTATCAAATAAAAACGGCTACCACTAAAAACGAGAGTATCGCTGTAGACAAACCGGAAGATTTGTTAAGAATCGAAGATCAATTTTTTTCGTAATAATAATCGCTTTTTCTACTTTAGCCTCAGTATGACAATAGAAACTTACATCAGTGATTTATTATACCGCCACGACTGCGTGATTGTACCAGGCTTAGGCGGTTTTATTACGAACTATCGTTCGGCACAAATACACCCTATAAATCATACTTTAAGGCCTCCAAGTAAGAGCATTAGCTTTAATGTTCAACTGCAAAATAACGACGGTCTTTTAAGCAATTATATTGCTAGTTGTGAGACCTGTTCTTACCAAGAAGCTCAAGCTAAAATTGAGCACTTCGTTAGAGCGATTAACAACGATTTAGAACACAAAAAAGAAGCGAGTATTGCTAAAGTCGGGATTTTAAGTCGCGACATCAACGGGAAAATCACTTTTGAGCCAGAAAATTCTCTAAATTATTTATTGGATTCTTTCGGTTTAGAATCGCTTCAATCACCAGCAATCCTACGCAAGTCGGATATGCCAAGCCTTCCAGAACAAGTTGCTAAAGGAGCCAAACAAATTCAAGCTCAAAAAGCAAATATCAACTGGAAAGTTGCTGCAGTTATCCTTCCATTGATTGGTTTGAGCACTTACGTTTCATTCCAACAAGAAGGTGTTCGCGATGCCTACGCCAATTATGCTTACTTAAATCCGTTTAAGGATAAGCCAGCGGCAGTTTATACGCCTAGGCATATTGAACTGGAAGAAACAACGATTAAACTGGATATTGCCAAGGAAGAAATTCCAGCCGAAAAAGCAGTTGAGCTTATTCCTACCATCAAAGACACCGATCCTCCTTTAACTGTAAACGAGGAAGGCGACAAAAAGGAAACTAAGAAAGCTACCATTAAAAGCAAGATGATTAGAATTAACTACCACTTAATTGCAGGTTGTTTTTCTTCTGAAGCCAATGCGCAAAATTTAGTTTATCAATTGAGCAATCAAGGTTTCAAATCAAGTATTGTTGGTCAAAATAAAAATGGACTTTATAGAGTCGCTTTCGCTTCCTATCCTGTTAGGCAAGAAGCATTAAGCAAAATGAAATCACTCAAAGATTCTGGGGAATCTACGTGGTTACTGAAGCAGTAATTTGGTCGATGGACATAAAAAAGTTTTGAGTTTCGAATTCCAAGTTTTGAGTTAAAATTGAAAAAGCAGTTAGCAGTTAGCAGTTAGCAGTTAGCAAAAATAAATCCTCAACTCATTTATCTTCTTTTTATCTGTGTATCTCTGTAACTTCTGTTAGTATCTCCGACTAACAACTATCACACTATTTAATTCTCTTCCCAATTCTCAAATTTTCAAATTTCCAAATTGGAAACTCTATCTTTGCGGCATCAATAAATAGTATTTAGTCGATATGAAAAATGCGAAATTTGCTAAAGAATCGGTTACAGTAATCACCGAATTAGTACTCCCTAACGACACCAACCCTTTGAATAATTTAATGGGTGGACGCCTGTTACACTGGATGGATATTGCAACTGCCATTTCTGCACAACGACATTGCAAGCGTATTGTGGTTACGGCATGCGTAAACAATGTGGCTTTCGAAAGACCCATTCCTATGGGGAGCATCGTCACCCTTGAAGCCAAAGTATCCCGCGCCTTTAGCTCTTCGATAGAAGTTTTTGTTGACGTTTGGATGGAGGACAGAACCTCAGGGGAAAAGAGTCCCTGTAATCAAGCTATCTATACTTTTGTTGCCGTGGACCAACTGGGTTCACCTATTCACGTTCCAGAAGTAATTCCGGAATCTGCTGAAGAAAAAACTCGTTACGATGGTGCTTTAAGAAGAAGACAACTGAGTTTGATTTTGGCTGGGAAAATGAAGCCAAATGAGGCAACTGAATTGAAGGCGCTGTTTGTATAGTCGGTAGACGATGATCTGTGGTCGGTAGTCCCGATAAATCAGGATACCGTGCAGCCTTACAGTCAAATGTTATTCGGAATTATAAAATTATCCACATCGTGTTCCATACACTTAAAGTGCTTTTTGGGGCATTTGGCGAAGCCGATTTTTGAGCAAGGACGACAAGAGAGTCCTTTCACTTCAACTATTTTAGATTGAGGGTCTGACATATACGGATACATCCCCAATTCGGGAACAGTATTTCCCCAAACAGAAACAATACGTTTTTTGAAGGCTGCAGCGACGTGCATCAAACCGGTGTCGTGAGTGATAATCCAATTGGCTTGCTCCACCAAACTTGCAGACTCATCCAATTTGAATTTTCCGCAGGCATTAAAAACTTTGTCGCCAATAGCATTTATAATCTCTTCACCTCTACTCGCATCTTCAGGACCACCTAATAATACGATTGGTTCTGATAACTTTTGACAAACTTCAATGAGCTTTTTCACAGGCATCATCTTGGTAGCATGCTGACCACCAATAACAATCCCAACATATCCGTTTGCTTGTTGTTCAGGTAATCGAGATAAATCAACTTTCGAAGATTCTGGAATGAAATAATCTAAACCATCATTATCATTCACAACACCTAAGTGAGTAATAGTATCTAAATAGCGATCTACAATATGCACATCGGGCATTTTATTAATCTTCAGATTCACCAATAACCACTTTTGAATATTCAGTTTCGGAAATGATTTGCAGGCTACCTTTAGAGCTCTTTTTAATCCTAATGTTCTAAGATTATTATGAAGATCGGCAATAAAATCGAAGTTCTCCGCTTTCAATTTCTGAATCAAATCCGCATCAAGTTTCTTATCAATGGTGTGAACCACATCAACGTAAGGATTGTTTTTTAACATCGCTCCAAAAGAAGTCTTTGTTAAATAATGTACTTCAACATTCAGTTGTTTTTTGAGACAACGAATTACGGGAGTCGTTAATACGATATCACCGATAGAGCTAAAACGAATGATGAGAATTTTCTTCAATGAAATTGAGTTTGGAACAAAAATACGGAAAGAGTTGAGAGAGAAAAGTGAAAAGTGAAAAATTGAAGGTTTTAGGTTTTAGGTTTTAGGTTTTAGGTGAAATTTAAAAATTGCAAACTTGGAATTGAAAACTGGCAACTCAAAACCATTATACTTGACTCACTACACTTGATACTTTGTGCTTTATACTTGATACTCTGTACTAGTAAACTATCTTTGCCGAATGATTCTTACCGACACACACAGTCATTTATACGACAACAAGTTTGCCGAAGACCAAAAAGAGGTTATCGAAAGAGCTTTTGAAGAAGATGTACAACGCATTTTTCTTCCTAATGTAGACCAACATACCGTAAAGGGCATGATGGATATTGTAAAGCAGTATCCCGACAAATGTTTTGCCATGATGGGCTTACACCCTTGTCATGTAAAAGCAGATTATAAGGAGGAGTTGGCAGTCTTGAAAGCACATTTAGATACAGATAAGTTTTGTGCTGTGGGTGAAATTGGAATGGACCTTTATTGGGATAAAACATTTCTCGAAGAACAAAAAGACGCTTTCAGAACGCAAATTCATTGGGCAAAAGAAAAGGGCTTAGCCATAGCCATTCACTGCCGTGATGCTTTTGATGAGATTTTTGAAATCCTCGAATCGGAACGCGATGAAAAGTTGAGAGGGATCTTTCATTGCTTTACAGGAAGTCTTGAACAAGCTCATCAAGCTATAAACCTGAATTTCTATTTAGGTGTTGGTGGAGTTGTCACCTTCAAAAAAGCTGGTTTAGATAAGGTTATCGAGCAAATCGACTTAAAACATTTAGTGCTAGAAACTGATAGCCCGTATTTAGCCCCAAGCCCAAACCGAGGGAAAAGAAACGAAAGCTCCTATTTAGTTCATATCGCTCAAAAAATTGCTGATTTGCATCAAGTGTCTATTCACGCAGTAGCGGAAATTACTACTGAGAATTCTAAAAAAATATTTGGCTTCTAAGATGAAGATTCTATTAATATATACTGGTGGAACAATTGGAATGGTACACGATGCCAACACTGGCTCCTACATTCCATTCGACTTCGAGAATTTACAAGCACAAATTCCAGAACTCAATCAATTGGATTGCAAATTGGAAATCATCTCTTACGAGCCAAGCATCGATTCATCGAATATGCACCCGAAAATTTGGGTTCAACTGGGAGAGACTATCGAAGAAAACTACCATAAATATGATGGTTTTGTAGTCCTTCACGGCTCCGACACGATGGCTTATACTTCTTCGGCATTGAGTTTTATACTCGAAAACCTAAACAAGCCTGTCATCTTAACTGGCTCGCAACTCCCATCGGGAGTACCTCGTACCGATGCCACAGAAAATCTTATTACCGCAATAGAAATTGCTGCATCTCAACGAGACGGTAAACCTGAAGTTCCTGAAGTAGCCGTATATTTTGAATACCAATTGTACAGAGGAAACAGAACGCGTAAAGTAAATGCGGAAAACTTTGAGGCTTTCGAATCGGTAAACTACCCTGCCCTGGCCAAAGCTGGAGTTCACATAAAATTCAATAGACGCTATATTCAAAATGTAAACGATGAGAAACTCATCGTTCACAAAGAGTTCAACCCTAATATTGGTGTTTTAAAATTATTCCCTGGAATCACAGTATCAACTGTAAAAAGTATTCTATCGGCTCCGAATACTGAAGCCATCATTTTAGAAACTTTTGGCTCTGGAAATGCACCAACCTCCAAATGGTTTTTGGAAGCAATAAAAAAAGCTTCAGAAAAGGGAATCATCATCCTAAATGTATCTCAATGTCAAGGTGGCTCAGTAGAGCTTGGGCGCTACGAAACAAGTAAAGCGCTAAAAGATATGGGTGTCCTTTCTGCTTTCGACATGACTTTTGAAGCCGCTTTAACGAAGTTGATGTTTGTATTAGAGTATTCTAAAGATTCTGAGAAAAGAATCGAATTGATGAACACCAATCTACAAGGGGAATTGAGCAATTAGCAAAAATAAACCCTCAACATCTCTACCTAATAACTTCTCGATATTCTTAACTTCTTTTTCAAATTCTCAAATTGGAATCTCACTTCTCATTTAAATGACGTGCTACATACACCCCCATACTAAAACAAGCTTGCAATAAATAGCCACCCGTTGGGGCATCCCAATCGAGCATTTCTCCGATACAATAGTTCTTGGGAATGTTTTTCAGTTGAAAATTCTCATCCACCGCATTTAAGTCTATCCCTCCAACAGTAGAAATCCCTTCATCAAGTTGAGCAGAACTTGTAATTTCTATTCTTAGATGCTTAATCTGATCCATTAATGAGCTTGGATTTAAAAAGATCTCTTTAGAAACATAAGACTTAAGTAAAGCAATCTGAACCGTACTTAAGTTTAAATCCTTCTTTAGGATTTCGGAAGTCTTTTTAAAAATTGATTTCTTAAACTTAGACTTCAAATCGGCAAGACTTACTGTGGGCTTAAAGTCAATAAAAATAGAGGCCTTTTTATTCGTTTTTAACGCTTGACGAATTTGTGGACTCAAAGCATAAATAGCATTTCCTTCTATACCAAAACGAGTCAAAACTACTTCACCCTTTTGACTTTTATCAGCACAGGAAATGGTAATATTTTTTAGCGGACTACCTTCGTGCTTTAAAATAAGCTCCTCTTTCCAATCTACTCCAAAAGCACAATTGGAAACTTCAAAAGGGAGAACCTCCATCCCTTTAGCTTGAAATAAATTCATCCAAATCCCATCGGATCCTGTTTTCTTCCAGCTTGACCCACCCATAGAGAAAATGGTGTAGTCAGCTTGAACCTTCAAATCAGAATTGAATAAAAGGTAGTTGTTTTCATCCCAACCCGTCCATATGTGTTCAAACTGAAACTTCACATTTTTCTTTTTGAGAACCTTTAAAATTGAGTTCAACACTTCAATAGGCTTGATTCCTTGCTCAGGATAAATACGCTTACTACTTCCTATGAAGGTTAGGATTCCGATAGTTTCCAACCAATCTCTTAAATCACTATTATCGAATTCTAGAAGAGCATCTTTTAAGAAATAGGATGGCGTATAGCGCTCAATCATTTGAACAATCGGCTCAGAATGACTTAGATTAAAACCACCCTTCCCCGCGACAAGAAATTTTCTAGCTAGCGTTTTATTTTTCTCATAAAGGGTAATGTCAAACTTTTCAGTATCGAGAAAAGAAGCACATAAAAGTGCTGCAGGACCTCCACCAATTATTGCTATCGACTTCTTCATAAGGCAATATTAATCTTTGTGTAACGAAAAGTCTAATTGCGTGAATGATAATATACATTCGTAAAATTACCGCACATACTATATTGTGTACCTTAGATAGGTACAATCATTAAACACCAATTATGGGTTTACAAGCCACTTTCCAATTTCTGATAGACCTCAAATTCAATAATACTCGAGCTTGGTTTAATGAACATAAGGATAGATACCTAAGTGCAAAAAACGATTTTGATCAATTTATTGAAGCGCTGATACCTAAGTTAAAACAACAGGATTCCAGCATTGACGTGAGCACAGCTAAAGAATGTGTTTTCAGAATTTATAGAGATGCCCGTTTCTCAAAAAACAAAGAACCCTACAAAACCAATTTTGGGGCTTTCATAAGTAAAGGCGGACGCAAAAGCCCCTATGCAGGATACTATATCCATTTCGAACCCGACAATTCATTTATTGGTGGTGGAATTTATATGCCTCAAGCTCCGGTGTTGAAATCTATTCGAACAAGTATTTTCGAAGATTCTGAAGCCTACAAAAAGATTATCCACAACAAACAATTCACACAGCTCTTTCCTGAGATTTATGGCCAAGCATTAAAAATGGCTCCCAAAGGGTTCCCAAAAGATTACGAAGACATCGACTTACTGAAAAACAAACATTATGCGGTAACTCATGCCATAAATAACGATTTCTGGTTTGATGAGAATACATCAAAAAATATATTAGACACTTTTAAAACCCAATATAAATTCAATCAATTTCTGAACATAGCGGTAGATGCAGTAAAGCCATCTGATGGTGGAAATTAAATTTGAAAAAACGATTTACTATTTACTTTTACGACTACTTTTTATTAGTTTAGCGCTCTCATTTAGAGAGGTGGCCGAGTGGCTTAAGGCGCACGCTTGGAAAGCGTGTATACGGCAACGTATCGGGGGTTCGAATCCCTTCCTCTCTGCACAATGAGATTTCAAACATCTCTAAATTTTTCAAGTCCCTAAGGATTAGCGAATTACAAAAAGGTCAATTTTCATAATTGGCCTTTTTTTGCATACCCCAGTGTCCATATAGTGTCCAAAATTCTATACAAAAACTCTTTAAAGCGCTGATAAACAACAATTTTGTTTATCGACATCTGTAGAGCTAGTGTCCAAATTTGCATAAAGACACAAATCTATGGGATACATAAAAATTTACTTTTTCTTAAAAAAATGTCGAACAGTCCACGGTAAAGCTCCGGTGTACTGCAGGGTGCAATATAAAGGCAAGAGAAAAGACTTCTCATTAAAGAGATCTTTTGATCTCTCAAAGTGGGATACAACAAGGAATTTCCCCATTGATTCAACTGAGCAGGGAAAACTCATGTTTGATTATTTAAAGGGAGTTGAGCAATCTATATTTGAAGCCGAGCTTGCATGGATTAAAACGCGAAAAGCTTACAGTCTAGAAGATGTAATTAACGTGTTTAAAGGAACTGATAAAAAGTTTCAAGGGATTGTACAGATGTATCAAATCCATCAAGATCAGTTTAACGATCTTGTAAAAGTAAATCAACGCTCTGCTGCTTCATGGGGTAAGTATCAAAATTGCTTGAACCACTTGCTTGAGTTTCTAAATTATAAATCAGGTATTTCTGATATTGATGTTAGAGAACTAGACTATAATTTTATTGTTGAATTTGATCACTACTTAAGAACAATTGGTAAGTGCTCTAACAACACCACCGTTAAGTATCTACAAACATTTAAGAAAATTGTAAAGATTGCCATTGTAAAAGGTATTATCGATCGAGATCCTTTTATGCAGTACTCCGCAAAATTACATGAAGTAGAAAGGGATTACTTAACAGATAATGAGCTACAATCGATACACGATAGCGAAATTACTCGTGAAGGATTGATTCTTGCTAGAGATGTATTTTTGTTATCCTGCTATACAGGATTGGCTTATATAGACTTAAAGAATCTAAAGAAAAATCAAATCGTAGAGGACCGGGGTGAATTGTGGATTAAAACCTACAGAACCAAGTCAAAAGTAAGAGCTGAGATCATGCTGTTGCCTGCTGCTATAAAAATTATCGACAAATACAGTAACCATCCAATCTGCTCCATAAAGGACCTGGTAGTACCCATCAGATCAAATGCGAAAGTAAATCAGCATCTAAAAGATATAGCGAAGATCTGTGGGATTAAAAAGCATCTTGTCTTCCATATGGCTCGTCATACATTTGCAACCACCGTTACCCTATCAAAAGGGGTGTCTATAGAGGTGGTTAGCAGAATGCTTGGACATAAGAATGTTAAGCAGACCCAGCACTATGCAAAATTAGTTAACACAAGAATACAAGATGAGATGATGGGGCTAAAAAGCCTGTACTAGTTATTTTCTAATAAGAAGGGAAATACGACATTTTTCTTGCTTTTATTTTTGCTGAAAATACGCCGGATTGTTAATAACTTACTGGCACTTAGTCGCTTAGTTAACGATGGAATTAACACCTTAAAATTAAGCAGTTGATTCATAGGGGTTTACAAGCATGGTGTAAGCTCAGGTTTTTTTCGAAAATTTCCTCTTATAATTTATTATTTACTATTGTAATCTTCTGCCACTCTGCGTAAATTGTAAGTAAGAAATTTAAAACACGTAGAACATGCTAAGATTTAATAATCACTTAAATTATATCCCTTCTGATAGCTTAAAAAGTATTTGTGATCAGGAGATCCTAAGGGTAAATACATTCCAGAAAATATTGAGTACCGATTTGGAGTCTCATAAGGATCAATATTATCAAGAGCTGGAATTATTCCTAAACAGGTATGTAGATGCAAGAGAAACCGATTTTGTAAATCAAGAGATAAAAACCTGTAGAGAGACTATCTCTAGTAGTGATCAGCAGGACTATCATGAAACGTGGAAAATATCTATCAAGAAATATTTAAGTTTTCTTGAGGATAAGCTCCTACGGCTTATGGGAGAGTCCGATGGCTTTCATATAACTCATACTGATCTTAACAACCAACAAGTTGTATTTCTTTATTTATGGAAATATAAAAATGGACTGATGTATTTCAAAAACGAAAGTCACCTAGCATCGTTCCTAGAGTGTCATTGTGTATATCATGGTGGTAAGCGGGTGAATTCCGCACGATCGATTATATCAAGAATTAAAAGCTATGATATTGATATGAGCGATATGATCCGAAGGCTCGAATCGGACTCTAAGAACTTTGATTTTATCAACTTCTAGATGATAAACAGAATTTTTGTTTATCAATGTGCTGGACTCTCTGGCATAGATTTGAATAATTATTAATTAAAATATAGTGTTATGAATACAGAAGAATTAAAGCTCCTACTGAATTATCAAAAATACGAGCTGATAAATTTTATGAAAGAGTTTTTTGAGGCTCCAGAATCAGCCAATCAGGAGCGTAAATGGATTAAGAGTGCAGATGTATGTGAGCAACTTTCCTGCTCTGCAAGTACACTTTGTAGGATGAGAGCTGATGGGATTTTGCAATATAGTCTTGTGCAGGGCACGTATTATTACGAGCAATCTGACATAGATAATATGATGGATCAAGGAAGAGGGAAATAACTCCTTATTGTTTTGTTAAAGCGCCTAAGGGCGCTTTTTTTACGCCTATATAATCAGTGGGTAATCTATGGATAAAAAGGTCTGTCTCTTGTTATTTCTCTCTGAGCTTATCTTACAGGTATTTTCCAATCTAATTTCAAAGCTTAGCCTAGGTGATGATTTC
>Ga0066382_10000806_pt1 | contig 10614 bp, 8 predicted proteins | sample Knorr_S23_td_NAD_FD_71218 | JGI IMG/M metagenome (GOLD analysis project Ga0066382, IMG submission 71218) | Marine microbial communities from Southern Atlantic Ocean transect - Knorr_S23_td_NADW_ad_2500m_LV_B | ecosystem: Environmental > Aquatic > Marine > Oceanic | place: Southern Atlantic ocean... | reverse complement strand
ATATTACTTATTTTCTTTTTTTTATTATTAAATAATTGATAAAATAAGTCATTTTTTTTACCTCTTATTAATACTAAAAAATTTTTTTCTTCAATTTTATTATCAATAGAATCAACAATCAATTCCATATTATTAAAACCTAAAACATTTATGTTATATGGCATTGACAAACCTTTTGCAGCAGCAATACCAAGTCTAATACCTGTAAAAGAGCCTGGACCAACAGATATACTTATAACATCAATTTCCTCCAACTTCATATTAGTTTTGATGAGAGAATCTTTTATTATAGGTATCAAATATTTTGAACAATTTTTTTTAAAATTTTTAGAAATATAATAAACAATTTGATTGTTTTTAGAAATTGCTAATGAGAACTTTTCTGTACTTGTATTAAAGCCTAATATATTCATATTTAGATTATAAAAATAATATTGTAATATACTTTTCTTTATGAACTTAATAAAAATAACAACAAAATCATACCCTATTAAAATTGATTTGTTTTATGCTACAAAAAAAAATTTTACCGGAAAAAAAATATATAAAAAAAAGAACTGTTATTTACATAAAAATGCAATTCCATATTTTGAAAAAACTATTGAACTAGCAGATAGATTAAATTATAAAATAAAAATTTTCGATGCTTTTAGACCAGTTGAAGCACAATGGAAATTGTGGGAACATACACCAAATGAAAATTTTATAGCTCATCCAAAAAAAGGTTCCCCCCATTCAAGAGGTGTAGCAATAGATTTGACAATAACTGACAAAAATTTTAAGGAATTAAATATGGGAACTCCTTTCGACAATTTTACAAAAAAATCCTTTCATGAAAATACTTCAATTTTAAAAGAGGCCCAAAAGAACAGGCATATTCTTCTTGGAATTATGTCTGCAGCTGGTTGGGATTTTTATAAAAAAGAATGGTGGCATTATCAATTGTTTAATGCAAAAAAATATAAATTGATTAAAAATAATATGCTAGATCAACCAATAATGTAAAAATGAAAAAAAAAATTTTTAATTGTTTAATAAATTCTTTTCTTTTTTTTCTTTGTTTTTGTAAATTTATTTTTGCACAAGAAAATTCAGCTGCTATATTTGCATACCATAGATTTGGCGAACAAACATTTCCTTCTACAAATATTAAATTAAAACAATTTAAAAGTCATATCAATGAAATTAAGAAAAATAACTATAACGTTTTGCCAATAAATGAAATTATTGATCATATAATAAATAAAAAACCTTTGCCTGAAAAAACAATAGGATTAACAATAGATGATGGTTTTAAAAGTATTTATAATAATGCCTGGCCTTTGATTAAAGCTGCAGGGTTACCTGTTACTATTTTTATTACAACAGGAACAATTGGATCAGGTTCAAAAAATCATATGACTTGGAAAGAAATTAAGGAATTATCAGATTCTGGTGTAACGATTGGACATCATACTGTTAATCACTATCATCTTGTTAATAAATCACTTGATACTTTAGAAAATGAAATAGAAAATGCAAATAATGCATTTAAAAAAAATTTAGGTTATATTCCAAATATTTTTTCCTACCCTTATGGAGAATATAGTCTTCAAATTAAAGAATTCATAAAAAAAAAAAAGTTTAAGGCGGCTTTTGGCCAACAATCTGGAATAATTTTTAATGAAATAGATTTATTTGAATTACCAAGATTTTCAATGAATGAAAAATATGGTGATATTGATCGTTTTAAATTTGCTGCTAATGCAAAAGCTTTATCAGTAAAAGAAATTACTCCACGTAACTTAATTATTGAAAATGTCAATCCTCCTTTGATGGGTTTTACATTGATTAATGATATACAAAGTAGAATATCATGCTACCCATCTCATAATTTAAAAGCATCAATAACCAAACTAAGTGAAAAAAGAATTGAAATTAGATTTAATAATGAATTTCCTAAAGGAAGAACCAGGATTAATTGTACTACTAATGACAATAATAAATGGAGATGGTTCGGATTGCAGTTTTTTAGACCTTAATTTTGAGCGCTTTGATATTCTAAATAATCAAATTTTTCTAAATTATTTTTTTCAATGATAGATTGAACTTGTTCTGTATATTCTTCACCTAATTCAGAATATTTTCTAAGTGTATTTACTAAATTACTTCCTTCTAAAGCTTGACTTAAAGATCTTTTTTCTTTTCTAGCTTGCCTAAATGTCCGATATGCTTTATGTGTATTTAAATTTTTAGCATATGCATTAACCGAATCTTTTAAAGTATTAAAAGTTCTTACTTTGATATATGGATTTTGATTTTTTATTGGCTTTATACCATTAACATTAGAGCCTATAATTTTTTGCCCAAAAAAAGCATTCCCTTGCAAAGCAAATCTTGATGTACCCCATCCACTTTCTATAGCAGCTTGAGCTATAGCCAATGAAATAGGTATAATATCAACTCTGTTTTTTAATTCGGTAATATTATTATTTTTGACATTATATTCTCTAAATAACCTTTTCAATGAATCTGCATCCAAAACAGTCAAACTATTAGTTTTTAATCTTTTTTCAATTATAAAAATTTTTTCTCTTTTAGCTAAAATTTCTTCATTAACTTCACGAATTGTCAAAAATATTCTAGATATAAAATCAGATTTTCTTTTGGCGATAGGTATTTTTTCAATCGTATTATTTTTTTTGATTTGATTTTGTTGAATATTGGAATAATGAATTTCTACTGAGTGAGATAGCCTATTTAAATTTATATTATCTGAAAAATTTTTTTCTCTATTATTTGAAGAAATATAAATAGTTAATAATATTAATATAAAAACAATAGAACTAAAAAAAAGTACAGATTTATAATAAGAAAAATCCTTATTTTTTATATCAATTGCTTTTAAAAATTTCTTCTTTTTTATGTCAATTGTTTTTAAAAATTTCTTCATATACACCATATATAGTATGTCTTTCATATCTTACTACAATTTTATGAATTTTTCAATGATATAAAACAAAAAAATATCTATTTTATTTACGTACAAACACTTATTTACTTAATTAATTGCTTCAACAGATTGTATTTCAGGAAAATAATGTTGTAACAAATTTTCAATCCCTTGTTTTAAAGTAGCAGTAGAGCTTGGACATCCTGAACAAGCGCCTTTTAATTTTAAAAAAACAACACCATTTTTATAATTCATAAAAATAATATCGCCTCCGTCCTTAGCAACTGCAGGCCTAACTTTTGAATCAATAATATCCTTAATTTTTTGTGACATTTTATCTTGTGGATCAATTTCGTTACTGGAGTCTTTTTTTGTTTTTTGTTCACCAATAATAATTTTATGTGAATTTAAAAAAACTGATAAAAAAGTTAAAATTTTCGGTTTAAGTTGTCCCCATGTTGTTTTGTTTTTTTTTGTTACAGAAATAAAATTAGGTCCAACAAAAATACTTTCTATTCCATCTAAGCTAAAAAAATCTTGGACAAATTTATTTTTTTTAATATTGTTACTATTTTTAAATTCAACCCCTTTTGAATTTAATAACTGTGTATCAACTATAAATTTTAAAGTCTCAGGATTAGGTGTTATTTCCGTTATAATATTCATTGTATTTAATATAATAAAAAATATTATTAATTCAATAAGCCTACAATTTTTTTTATTTCTTTTAAATGATTAAATGCAATTTGATGAGCTTTTTCTTTACCAATATCTAAAATTTTTTTTAAATAATCAATATTATTTAATAATTCATTAATTTTTTTAGAAACTGGTTCCATTTTTTCTAACACAGTTTCTGTTAACAATTTCTTAAATTCTACGAAATTTTTCCCTGCCATTTCTTCCATAACCAAGTTTAATTTTTTATCATTAAAAGCAGCATAAATTCCTAGCAAATTTTCCACTTCAGGTCTGTTTTTTAAATCTTCTTTTTTTGAAGGTAAAACACCAGTATCTGTTTTTGCTTTTTGAATTTTTTTAACAATTAAGTCTTTTGTATCTGTCATATTAATTCTAGAAAAATCAGATTCCTCAGATTTACTCATTTTTTTCATTCCATCTCTTAAACTCATAACCCTTGTTGCTTCTCCAAAAATTTGCGGCTCAGGTAACGGAAAAAAATTTGTATTATAAATTCTATTAAAACTTCCTGCAATATCCCTTGCTAACTCTAAATGTTGTTTTTGATCTTCTCCTACAGGAACATGTGTAGCTTTATATGCTAATACATCTGCTGCCATTAATACTGGGTAACTATAAAGTCCAAGAACGGCACTTTCCTTTTTTTTTCCGGCTTTTTCTTTAAATTGTGTCATCCTGTTTAACCATCCTAATGGCGTTATACAACTTAAAATCCATGTTAATTCTGCATGAACAGAAACAGCACTTTGATTAAAAATTAATGTTTTTTCTGGATCAATACCGGAAGCAATATAAGCAGCTGTAACTTCTAATGTGTTTTTTGGTAATTCTTTTGGATTCTGTTTAACAGTTAAAGCATGAAGATCAACAATACAAAAAATACATTCAAAACTTTTTTGAAGAGAAACCCAATTCTTTATTGCACCTAAATAATTACCTATGTGCAAATTCCCTGAAGGCTGAACTCCTGAAAAAATTCTATTCATATTTTCAATAATCTAAAAAATTTATAAACCTTTCTTAAATTCTTTTTATTTTTCTTTAATTAATTTTATATCTAAAAGATTAATAGCTCTAAAAAACAGACATAGAATGCCAAAGAGAAATATACCAATTAAAACAAATATTATTAAATAAAACAATTTATAATCTGAGGAAATATCTATTAAATCTTTAAAATAAAAAACAATATATCCAAAAATAATACTAATTATTGTAACTTTACTCACTAATTTTTTTAGTTTTTCATCAATTTCTATTTGTTTTGATTTATATAAAACTAGAAAAAGTAAAAAAGCATTTGTCCAAGAAGCAATAGCTGTAGCCATTGCAATACCAACATGCTGATAATATTGCATTAAAATTATATTCAATAAAAAATTTATTAAGACACAAAAAGAAGCAATTTTCATAGGCGTAACTGTATTTTGCCTAGCAAAAAATGCTGGGATTAAAACTTTAACAAAAACATAAGCAGGGATTCCAACAGCAAATGCTTGCAAAGCTTTAGCTGCTAAAATTCTATCTTGACTAATGAATTCTCCTCTTTCAAAAAAACAGGAAATTATTGGATTTGCTAATATAAAAATAGCTATTGCTGCTGGTAGGGTCAACAATATAGAAAACCCCAGTGCTCTATTTTGGGTATAATTAGCTTCTTTATTTTTATTACTACTAATCTGTTGAGATAAAGTTGGTAATAACGCAGTACCGATTGCAACTCCAATTAATGCTATTGGTAATTGATTTATTCTTTCCGCATAATATAAATAGGAAACTGATCCTGTAGGTAAAAAAGAAGCTAAAATAACATCAATTAATAAATTAATTTGAATAACACCAGCGCCAATAGCTCCTGGAATAATTAATTTAAAAAATTTTTTTATTTTATTTGTATATTTAGGCTTGGGAAAAAAGATATAAAATTTATTTTTAATTATTCCGTAAAATAAAAAAATCAATTGTAATATACCAGCAAAAAAAACTGCCCAGGATAACATATGACCTTTCGTGGCAAATACTTCCTCAAAACTTAACATAAACAAAATAAAAGAAAGATTTAATAAAATAGGAGATGCTGCTCCTATAGCAAATTTATTAAATGAATTTAAAACCCCACTTAATAATGTAACAAGAGAAATAAATAATAAGTAAGGAAAGGTTATACGAGATAATTCTATTAATAGTTCATATTTAGATGGATCTTTAGCAAAGCCTGGAGCTATAATATATACAACTAAAGGCATAAAAAATTCAAAAATTAAAATAATTATTAATAAAATAAAAAAAAGATTAGAAAAAACTTGAGAAGCAAATTCTAATGCTTTTCTTTTATTTTCTTGTTTTAAAATCGATGAGAAAGTGGGTACAAATGCAGCATTAAAAGCTCCTTCTGCAAACATTCTTCTAAAAAAATTAGGAAATTTAAAAGCAACAAAAAAAACATCTGCAATTAAACCTGCACCAATCATAGAAGCAATTAATACATCTCTTATAAAACCAAGTGTTTTACTTACAAATGTAAGTCCACTAATAGTTATAAAAGGTTTGATTAATTTCATTAATAATTTTATAAAATATTAGTTTCTCAAAAGGTGTAAAATTTGTTTTTTTAATTGATTTGTTTTTTTAATTGATAATATTTTTTTACCTTTTAAATCAGTAATATAAAAAATATCAGTAATTTTTTGACCCATTTTTAGGATTTTAGCACTGTTTATTTGTAATCCTAAACTATAAATCTTTTTGGTAAGGTCATGAACTAATGCGATTCGATCAACGGAGTTTATTTCTAAAATAGTATTGTGTTCGCTTATCGTATTATCAATAAAAACTTTCGGTACTATATTAAAATAATTTTTTTTATCTCTATCTTGATATTTTAAGCCAATATTTTTTTCAATAGTATTTTCTTTAAATAAAATTTTTTGTAAAACATCTTTTAATTTAGGTAAGTGGTATTTAGTATCTAAAATTAAATTAGTACGATCTTGTACCCATAATGTATCAAGCGCCATAGAATTTTTTAAAGTGTAAACACGTGCCTCAATTACATTAAAGCCGCACATTGCAACTCCTCCAGTAAATTTTGATAATAAACCAGGTTCGTCTTTAGTATAAATCGTAATTTCAGTAGCAGATTTATGAGGGTTTTGTTTTAATTTCATAAAGGATTTATCTTGAGATTTATAAACAATATTAAAATATTGATATAAATTGTTTTCATTACTATTTAAAATTAAATCCTTGGGAAAAATTTTAAATAAATTTTCAAATATATTTTTTGGTATATGGGAAAACTTTTTTTTTAATTTAATTTTAATTTTATTAATATCTGGTAAAAAATTTTTTTTAGAACCTGCAATAAACTTTCTTGATTTTAAGAAAAGCTGCTCTAATAAAAATTTGTTCCATGAATTCCACACTTTTTTTCCTGTTGCTTTCATATCTACAATTGTAAAAAGAAATAATAATTTTAATTGCTCTAAAGAATAAATTTTTTTTACAAATTCTATTATTGTTTTTGGATCCTCAAGATCTAATCGCTGAGAAACTTTGTTCATTAACAAATGATTTTTAATTAACCAATCAATAGTATTTGTCTCAATTTTATTTAATTTTATAAAAGAACAGAACCTTTTAGCTATTTTACTTGATACTACAGCATGGTTTAATCCTCTTCCTTTACCTAAATCATGAAAAAAAAGAGAAATGTATAAAACTTTTGTAGAAAGAATTTCATAATAAATTTCTTTATATAATTTTTCTTTATCTTTTGACAAACTCAATTCTAAATCATTGAGAAAACCTATAGCTCTCAAAGTGTGTTCGTCAACTGTAAAAGTATGAAAACCGTCAAATTGCATTTGGCCTACAATTTTTTGAAAATCTGGTATTAATTTTCCTAATAAACCTGTTTCGTTAACAAGCTTTAAATATTTTTCTGGATTTTTTTTTGAAGTTAAAATTTCAACAAAAATATTTAATATTTCTTCTTTTTTTGAAATATTTTTATTAATTTTTTTTAAATTATCTATTATTAATTTTAAAGCCAAAGGATGAATATCGAGATTTTGTTTTTGTGCTATTTGAAATAACTCAAGTACTTTTTTTTCATTATTTTTAAATGAAAAACTTTTAATGAAATTTATTCTTTTATTAATTATAATAAATTTTCCAATTTTCCTTTTGGCTTTAGTAATATTTTTTTTTTTTATAGAGAATAGTTTTTCTTTTTCTTCTATAGCTGTGCAATAAATTCTTATTAAATCGCTTACTTTCTTTGCAGTTAAAAAATAATGTTTCATTAATCTTTCCACATCTATTGTTCCTTTATGTTTTTTATATCCCATTTTTCTTGCAATTTCTGTTTGGTACTCAAAATTCAATTGTTCATTGGGCCTATTTGACAAATAATGAAGATGAGTTCTTATTGTCAAAAAAAATTGTTTAGATTTAAAAAAAGATTGAGCTGATTGTTTATCTAATATTTTTTTCTTTACAAGATCATTTAAGCTGTTTGCTTGATATAAAAATTTTCCAATCCACGATAAAGTCTGTAAGTCCCTTATACTTCCTTTACCATCTTTAACATTTGGTTCTAATAAATACCTTGAGTCCGCGTGATGTTTTAATCTATTTTCTCTTTCTTCTAATTTTTTTGATATAAAATTTATACCTTGAAGATTGATAATTTTTTTTTGATATTGATCATTCATTTCGTTATAAATTTTCTTATTACCTGCAATGAAACGGCTTTCTAAAATTGAAGTTAGAACATCTAAATTTTTCTTGGAAAAAAATATACATTCTTTTGGTGTTCTAGTTGCATAACCTACTCTTAAATTAAGATCCCAAAGAATATGTAAAAAAGGTTTAACATTATTTTCTAAAATTTTTTTATCTTTAATGTTATGTAAAAAAAGAATATCAATATCTGAAAATGGAGCTAGTTCTTGGCGTCCATATCCCCCAGTGGCAACAATTGAAAAATTATCAAACTGTATTTTAGTAGGAGATAGAATGGAAAATTTTTCTAAACAAACTGAAATTATTTGATCTAACATATTAGATCTTCTATAAGCCATTTTTAATCCATCATTTTCTAACAAAAAAGAATTTTTAATTTCCTGGGAAGAGTTTTTATAAAAATTTTTTATTTTTACAAAAAAATTTTTTTTATAATTGTGAAATTCTTCCTTGCTTAAATTTTTAGTAAAAGAAATATTTTTAAGGTCTAAAGTCTTTTTTAAATCAACTCTTTTAAGTTCAGTGTACATAAGTTAAAAAAATTAATAAAAATCAAAAAAAAGGGTTTATATCTTTATATTACTTTTTTTTTATTAAAAACGAAAAAAGTCTTGTAACAAAAGATTTTTTTTAGTGTCATAAAACTGTAACCTATAAAAGTCATACTTCACATAATAATTTTAATATTTCACATTTTTTAAAAGGAAATAATATGAAAAAATTCTTAATTAGTGCAACAACGATTGTAGTAACAATTCTTACTGTAAATATTGTTCAAGCACGAGATCAAATTAGAATTGTTGGTTCAAGTACTGTTTATCCTTTTGCAACAGTGGTAGCAGAAAGATTCGGTATTTCCTCAAAATTCAAAACACCTGTTGTAGAAAGTACTGGATCAGGGGGTGGTTTAAAAATATTTTGTCAAGGTATCGGACCAACTCATGTAGATATAACCAATGCCTCTAGAAGAATAAAAAAGAAAGAAATTAAAAAATGTGCTAGTAACAGCATAACTGATATTACTGAAGTAAAAGTTGGTTATGATGGTATTGTTATTGCAAATGCTAAGTCTGCAACTCAAATGAAATTTGATAGAAAGCATATTTGGTTAGCTCTTGGTAAAAATGTAATGGTTGATGGAAAAATTATTCCAAATCCTCATAAAACATGGAAAGATGTAGATCCATCACTTCCTGATCAAAAAATTGAAGTATTAGGTCCCCCTCCAACTTCAGGTACACGTGATGCTTTTGTAGAACTGGGTTTACAAGGTGGTTGCAATAAATTTGATTCCATCAAAGCGATGAAAAAAGCAGATAAAAAAGCTTTTAAAAAACTTTGCCACACTATTCGTGAAGATGGGCCTTATATTGAGGCTGGAGAAAATGACAACTTGATCGTTGCTAAACTTCTAAAAAATCCTAAAGCTTTTGGAGTTTTTGGTTACAGCTTTTTAGATCAAAACAAAGATAAACTTCAAGGCTCTATTATTGAAGGTAATGCTCCAACTCTTGAAAATATTTCTTCAGGAAAATATCCTGTGGCACGTTCTCTTTACTTTTATATTAAAAATGCGCATGTGGGCAAAATTCCTGGTATTAATGAGTATGTTGCCGAATTCACCAGTGAAAAAGCCTTTGGAGAAGGTGGTTATTTAGAAGAAAAAGGATTAATCCCAGCTCCCGTTGACGAAAGAGCAGAGATAAGATCTGCAGCAGGATCGCTTTCAACTGCTTGGTTAGTTGATTTTTAAAAAATAAAAATAATAAGTCTTCTTGAATAAAAAAAACTAGTAATATTATTTGCTAGTTTTTTTTTATATAAAAATGGAACCAGAACTTACAGAATATGATTTTGTGCACTTAGTATATTTGATAGCACTTCTTATTTTATTATTTACCTTTAAAGGACCAAAAAAAAAATAAAGAAATAAAAAAAAACCCCCTTAAAATTTAGAGAGTTTTTTTTTAATAAAGCTGAGAGAAATTACTAACTTTTCTTTTTAGAAATCAATTCTCCAATTTACTTGAAGCGCATCTGCTTCATCATTTTTAGCAGTATTATCTGAAAAATCAAAGTCAGCCATATAGTATTCTATTTGAATACTATGATACGGACTAAAGAAATAATTGAGAGTAAACGTGTGATCTATTATATCGCCTCTAGTCTTATTATTTGCTGCATCATTATAATCTTGATAACCATAACGATAAGCAATCATAGCAGCGTTA
>Ga0066382_10000790_pt1 | contig 10728 bp, 10 predicted proteins | sample Knorr_S23_td_NAD_FD_71218 | JGI IMG/M metagenome (GOLD analysis project Ga0066382, IMG submission 71218) | Marine microbial communities from Southern Atlantic Ocean transect - Knorr_S23_td_NADW_ad_2500m_LV_B | ecosystem: Environmental > Aquatic > Marine > Oceanic | place: Southern Atlantic... | reverse complement strand
GTGAGCGTTCCCCGGAGGGCCCAGTTGTGTTCCGATTCCGGGGATTCGGCATAGCTTGTGTTGCCGAACTTTATCTCGTCCGGAAGATTGTCGGTATCGGGGTAATCCGGCCCAGCTTCCAGCAACAGAATGGAAGTATTCGGGTTCTCAGCCAACCTACTTGCCAACACCGATCCGGCTGCTCCCCCGCCTACAATTACAACGTCGTATTTCATGGAATTCCCCTCATCAAAGGTTTTTATTGCCTAGGATTTTCAGCCGTAACTGATCCTCTAAATAGGCAAACGCTTCGGAGATACTACACCGGGGACAATATTCGAGCAACAATAAAGGTCGAAAATTTGCGCGGCCCGGAGCTCTGGAACGTGATTGTGGGGGTTTCTGGGCTCGACACTCGAAGCTAGGACCGGGCTACTCGCCCATGACTTTGCGAAAAAACGCCAGGGCGTTGCTGCCGGTGATCTTGATGATGTCGGCGTCGGAGTAGCCACGGGTGATCAGCCCACGGATGATGTTCTTCCCTTCGGCGGGGGATTCGACACCGACGATAAATCCCGAGCTTCTCACCCCGATGCTGGAATCTGTCCCGATGGCTACGTGGTCGATACCCAACAGATTCACCATATAATCGTAGTGGTCCAGCAGGAGGTCGATGCTCAGAGTAGACCCCCAGCTACTGATCACCGACGGTTGTACTGTGACACCGACGATGCCGCCTTTTTGCGCGCAGGCCACCAACTCTTCGTCCCTTCTGAGCCGGCCCGCAGCATACTCGCCACCGCCTTGTTCCTGGCCCAGGGTGTATGACCCATCGTGGCTGAAGGTGACCGGTGCTTGGGAGAACTCGATGGCGTCCATCGCCGTCCGAAAAGACGCGTGGGACAGGTCGACCACCATGCCGAGTTCATTCATCCTCTGGACAACTTCTATCCCGAATATACTCAGCCCGCCGTCGTTGCGCTCTAAGTGGCCGTCCCCGATATAGTTCTTGCGGCGGTAGGTCAGCCCGGCCAGCCTTATGCCGGCGTCGTAGAGCTCGTCCACACGCTTCGATTCGTTGCCGATGGCCAGGTGCTCCACCGTAGGCAAGAAACCCACCTTGCCGTTTTGCTTTGCAGCCTCGATCTCGTCTGAGTTGCTGACTTTGACAACTTCGTCGTGACGGCCGATGTCCGACGACATCATCTTAATTTCGTCTATGAGGTCTTTGAACCGGATGAAGGACATTTCGTCGGTGTTCGCCATACCCCGGTAGACATTGGCCGTTCCAACCGCGGTAAAACCTCCGTGGCGTACCGCCTCGTAGCCCCACGTATAGCTGTCGCCGCGTAGGTACTCCAAGAGCTGGTTGGGGTCTTCCGGCTTCACCATCGGGTGTTGATGGAGGTCGATCATTGTCGTTTCCTCCACCAGACGCTGAAATCTCCGCTCCTGATCATCGTCGAGAGCCACGGCTACCGGCCGACCTTGGACAATCTGCTTCGCCAGTGGGATCGAACTCTCCGCCATATTAGCTCCTCTGATTACCGGGCCCCAGGCCGCCCTTAGGTCTGGGCTTCCGACGGCCTGACCCGCCGTGCCCCGCAAGATTGTACACAGGGATACCCCTCATCGTGAAGCCTAAGGTCCGGGGTACCGGTGGGTGTTGCTGATGGCTGTGGAACGGCTGCCAAGGGGTCGAAGACCAGAATCAGGCACGGAAAGAGGAAGTGGTGCCCCAGGTGGGATTCGAACCCACGACCCGCTGCTTAGAAGGCAGCCGCTCTATCCCCTGAGCTACCGGGGCACGCGCGAGGCCAGCGCAAGGCTGGACGCCGGTCAAAACCGGCTTACAACCATCTTACGAATGCCCTGAGAGGGGTGTCAAGGCGGAGATATTCGCCCATTGGTTCTTCTGATTGCGTCGAACAACCCGGTGTACCCGCCGATTGCGAACACCCCGACGCTCTGTCAGAATGAAAGCCCTTGGAAACTGAGGCGCGATTTCGTGAGTCACCTGTGCCGGCGGCTGTTACCGGGCCGGTTGCGGCAACAGGGGAGTGATAGGCAATGGCAGACGAGCTACTTAACTTTGAATCCAAGCCCTCGGCGAAGCAGTTGATCGCCGGGTGGCGGCGGCAATGGTCCGACGGCGGCGAGATATCCGGCGGACTGCCCCGTTACCTGATTAGCAAGCTGGGCGCAACCCAGATCGGCGAGATGGGCTCCGAAGTCTCCAAGCTCTGTTACCCGTTCCAGGTGCCGGGCACCCATGACACCTACCGCCCGAGAGTGGCCTACAACGAAGGCCTGCCCGTTCAGCCCATGACCCGGCGCAACCGGTTCTACGACGCCGGGAACGGGATGATCATCTTCCTGGGGCAGGAGCCGTGGTTCCGCATCGACGTGTACGCCCAGGCGTTCTTCCTGGCAGTGCAGGAACTGGGCTCCCCCAAGATCGTCGCGGTGGAAGGGTATAACGGCGCCGCCCCTCCGGACATGGAACGCAGCGTCAGTTGCATCTACAGCCGGGCCGACATGAAAGCGGACCTGGACAACTACGGTCTACGATACTCCAACTACGGCTCCCAGAGCCGGAACGGGCCCACCATCGCAATGGCTCTCGTGACCATCGCCCATTACGAGCACCCCGACCTACAGATGCTGCGGATGGGGGCGATGGCGCCCATGTATCCGTTCCTAACGTCGAACAACGACCCGGTGGGAATCAACAGGGACCACCGTGCCTTTTATGACATCATGCGGCGGTTGAAGTCGATGTTCGACCTGGACATCGACCTCTCTGAGTTGTTGGCCCTGGGCGAGGCAGAATCTCAGGAGTTGGTGGACACCCTGGAGAAGATCGCGGAGACCAATCCCACGGCCAAAGAGTTGATCGAGCGCGCCAAGAACGACTTCAACCTGGTGCCCTTCGAGACTTCAGTGTCTTTGGACCCTGCGTTGGACCGGACTCTGGAGGACATCCTCCGGAACGCGCCGGAACAGCCGTAAGATACTTAGCCGGCTCTCTAAGACCCGTGGCTAGGGTTGTCCAATCAGTTCGGGCCGGTGCAGAACTGCTTTTGGAGTGAATCAAGGGTTCTCCCTTCGTCTTTCCGGTCCTTCCGCCGAAGGAGAGTCCACTGGTTTGCCGTGGTTTGCCGTCCGAGCCATCTGTGCAAGAGAACGTCATCGCGCAGTGGGTTCCTGCTTTCGCAGGAATGACAGAGGGGTAAGCACGTCTTTGCGGAGAAGGCCGAATTCCAGATTGGCTGCCCTAGTCAAACCTTATCCCACGAAAACTTCCTGGATTCCGGCGTCTGCTGGAATGACGAAGGGGCGCCCAACACATTCATGTTGTTGGGAGGAAAGGGGCTAGAACAGCAATCCCTCAGCCTCTGCGGCTTTTTCGATCATTTCCCAGCCGACGTCGACCCCGCGCACGAAATTGTCGCATGCCTCGCCTTCCAGGACCGCTTTTCCGACCGGGTCATCGGCTGTAACCGATAAGAAAGCCGATTCGATATCGGCCGCCAGCTTCGGGTCCAGATCGCTCTGCGATGTGAAACAGCAGTGGGAATATCCGGGGCTCGACCAGAATATGCGCACGGCGTCCCTGGGCAGAGTGCCATCTTCGGCCATGGTTTCCATAACCCGTTGGCTGACCGCACCAGCGTCGAACTCCCCGCTGGTCACCCGCTCAATCACATCGCGCTCGTCTGACTTGGTATCGGAGCTTCGGTCATCGTAAAAACTTGCCACTATATCTTTCCTAGGGTCTATACCCGAGTCCTTCAGGAAAGAATAGGGAAGAAGCCCCGCCTGCACCGACGACCTCGCCCCAAAGGCGAAGGTCCGGTCCTTGAGGTCTTCTACGGTATCGATCCCAGAGCCGGTACCGGTGATGAAGTGGGTGATGTAGTCGATGTCCACGTCCCGCATCGCGATGACTCGGACATTGTCGCCCGCCTGCCGTTTGATCTTCACATAGCTGAGGGGGCCATTCCAGGCCAGGTCGATCTCACCTTTAACGAAGGCGTCGACCATGATGTCGTAGTCGGAATAAAGCACCCATTCCAGGTCGATGCCCTGCCGCTTGAACAATGTCTCAAGTCCCTCAAAGACTTTCATATGGGAAACTGTGGCGGTGCCGCCTAGTCTGACCATACCGGACCTCCAGCAAAGGTGGTTGGGGGCGCTAGATAGGTTTCAAGGATTATAGATGAAGGGAACTGAGGCGGCAATCAAGGTGCACTGAGAGTCGCCTGTGAAATCACCTGATCTGACTTCGCCCGAATTCGATCTCCAGTTTCCACGCCTGGTTTGGCAGAAGATTACGTGGCACTACGTAGTCTTTTTATTTTTTGCTGTTTTCAAAAATACGCACTTTCTACGACGGCGTGCCGTCCTGCCGAAACTACGATTGGGCCGCGCCAGTCGATGAGGAGGGAACTATGAACGATCTAACTGATCAGCGCCAGACTAATGGCACAGCAGGGCGCGAATACAATTCGGAATTTTGTGAGGAATTCAACATGCAATACGTAAACACGAACATACGATTGAACAACGGCATCTCAGGCGTACTGTCAATCAAGAACACGATGCGCTTCCTGGGCGGAGTGCTCCTGGTCGGTATGTTGGCGATGGCCGCCACGTTCGGCTCGGTCTCGGCGGACGAAGGCCACGTGCATCGGGTCGCAGGCTCCTACACCGTAGGCCCGCCAGCCTTGTCTGGCCCACCAACGACGGAGAACGGCGTGACGTCCATCGCAGGGACCATAGATGTGTAACGATCGGTACTCAAGTCGGCACCGCGGCAGTGGAGTTCTCTTGCACTCTAGGCACGGGTGCTGGAGGGACTAACGAATGTAAAGGTTCGTTCTTCTTTGAGGGTTCCATCCAGGGCAAGACCGGAACCTATCGAGCGACCATGTTTGACTGGACCGCCGGTGGCAAGGATGCCTTCACCTCCGCCAAATTCCAAGGGGTGAGCGGGAGCGGGACTGGTGAACTCTCCAACCTCATCAAGATGGGAGGAACCCTCCTCCGTGATGAAACGGCGGGAACAGTTGGGGCCTATTTCGGCGAACTCGAGTTCGAAGTGATCGTGATTCCGCCCAGCAGTCTCACTGAATTCACCGTGAGTGAGCTATTCGTTATGGAAGCCGATGGGACCATCACGACTGAACAACTGGTCGCCGAACTCACGCTTAGAGCACAGTCTAAGTAAAGAATCGTCTACCACCACTCTTCCGAGTGGGACCGACAACCCGTTTCCTCATCCGGGTTGTCCCCACAACAAAAGGTCCGCCCCGACGCGATTGGGGCGGACCTTTAAAATTGTCGCCGCTTGAGCTATCTGCCCAGACCTCAGACAACGCTGGACATGGCGTGGTCCAAGATGTCGGCTGCTTCATCAAGTTGGGCGTCAGTGGTGGTGAAGGGCGGCACGAAACGGAACACCGAACCCTTCCGGCGCACGCTCAGGATCAATCCGTTCTCCAGGCACATCCGCCCGATGCGGCGGCCCTCCTCGTAGGCCGGGTCCCGGGTCTGGCGGTCGGTCACCAACTCGATGCCTTGCAGGAGCCCGCGGCCCCGGATGTCGCCGATGATCTTGTGTTTGCTGGCCAGCCGTTCCATATGTTCCCGCCAGTAGGCGCCGATTCGCTGGGAGACATCGACCAGCACCTCCTCCAGTATGATGTCTATGCTGGCGATGGCGGCGTTGCAGGGCATCGGGTCGTTGGAATGGGAGTGCCCCACGACAAACCCGGATGCCGAGACCTTCTCTTCGATCTCGTCGGTGGTGATCGTCGCGCTGATGGCAACGCCGCCGCCGAAATGCTTGGAGATAGTAAAGATGTCCGGCACCACCCCTTCATGCTCAAAGCCCCACATCGAGCCCAGTTTGGCCAGCCCGGTCTGGGCTTCATCGACGATCAGCAACGCCCCACGCTCCTCGCACTTGCGCTTCAATTCTTTAAGCCAGCCATCTGGCAGGTCGATGACGCCGCCGGCGCTGAACAATGGCTCCGTGATCACGGCGGCCAGTTGGCCGTCGGCCTGGGCGTCCAGGAGGTCGAAACTGGTGTTGAGGCAGGTGTAATTGCAGCCGCCCTTGTCCTTGCAATACTCACAGCGGTACTCGTAGGGCGCCAAGATAGGGTAGTGGCCCGGCGCGTAGGGTCCGTAGCCTTCGTGCCAGCCGGAAAAGGTGACCGCCCGAGTGGAATCGTTCATGCCGTGGAAGCTCACCGCCGGGCTGGCGATCTCATAGCCGCCGGTGAACCGTTTGGCGATTGCCATGGCCGCTTCGTTGGAGTCGCTTCCAGAGGTTAGGAACATCGAACGGTCCATGCCCTCCGGTGTGATCTCGGCCAGGCGTCCGGCCAAGATTATCTCCCGGTCGTTGAACATGCTCATGTGGCTGTGAATCAGCGTGTCGCAGCTCTCTTGGAGTGCCTGGACGATGCGGGGGTGATTGTGGCCGAGAGCGCCGCACATCTGGCCGGAATTGAAATCCAGGTATTCTTTTCCGTTCACGTCGCGGACGACCGAGCCACGGCCCCAGACCATGATGGGCCCGGCGACGGCGTTAGAGTCGATACGACTGCGAAAGCTGTATTTTCGGGCGATCTCCAGGAGTTCCGCTTCACTTAGCTTCTGGGTCATGGCGCCTCCAAGGTCACTCAGTGCCTTTGATCAGCTCGAATAAGTCATGTGAGTTTCGCGGTTATCTATTTCTTGAAAGCGGGCATCACTTCCTTGGCGAACCTTTCCAGTTGCTCAAGAATCACTTTCTGCGGCGTACCGACAGGTGAGCCGATATTGACCACTTCCAGTCCGGGATAACGGGACTGCACGTCCATGAGTTTCTCGGTGACCAGTTCCGCCGGGCCGCAGAGCCACGAACCCGCCTTGACGCCGTCTTCCAAAGTCGGCAGGCTGGCGGTCCTGGCCGAGGAGCCGCTGGCCAGGGCGGTTATCTGCTCGTCGGACAACCCGCGCACGAAGCCTAGGGGTGCAAACATCTTCATGTTCTCTTCGAAGAAAATGCGGGCCTCGTCAATAGCCTTTTCCTCGGTCTCCGCGATGTGGGTGCTGTAGCCGATGCAGAGGTCGGTGCCAAGTTTGGTCTCGCGACCGTGCTTGGCCAGAGTGTCGCGCCATTGGGTAATGACCTGGTCTTGCGCTCCGCCGGCGGCTGCTCCGCCGCCTATGATCCCCTTGATGCCATGCTTGGCCATGAAATCCATGGCTCTTTGGCCGGCGCTTACTATCGGTTGCCAAGTTTCCACCGGGAGGGTGCGAGGGCGTGGGACCAACGTGATTTCTTTCAACGTATAACCGCGGTAAGGCACCTCCGGAGGGAGGGTGTAATACTTGCCCTTATAGGAGAAAGACTCTTCGTTGAAAGCCTTCATGATGATCTCGGTCTGTTCTTCGAACAGCTCCCGGTTCGCGTCGGTGTCGGTGATGGTGCTGGGGGCGCCGAAGGTGTCGACCTCCCTGGAGTGATAGCCGCGGCCGATGCCGAAGACCACCCGTCCTCCGGTCAGGATGTCGGCGGTGGCGTAATCTTCGGCCAGCCGCAGTGGATGCCACATGGGGTTGACGTTGAACCCACAGCCAAATTTCAAGTTCTTGGTCAAGTGGGCCAGGTGAACGTACATCATCAAAAGGTTGGGGATGCATTCGTAGCCTTCGTGTTGGAAGTGGTGCTCCGCCGACCAGAAGGTGTCGTAGCCCAGTTCTTCCATCTTAAGGACGATGGCCTCGGTCTTGTCGAAAACAGTGGCCAATTTTTCGTCGGAGAGCCGCCGTTCGTTGACCGGTGTTGCGTCGAAGCCCATATCGTCGAAATCCACGTGTCCGGCGAAGAGGCTTCCGAATTTGGTAATCATAGTTCGCTCCTTAAGATATTGGACCTTGGGAGTATATTCGCCCATTTTAAGCAGGCACGCTTGATTGTCAACCGAAGTCCCGAGATGACTGGTTCCCGATTATGTCCTGTACATCCGTGAAAGCCCGCACCTGATTTACCCGGTGATTTGATACCATTCGCGTATACAATGCTAGCTGGTGGACTGCGAGACTCGCCACGCCCAGGCAAACACGAATCATGGCCAACGTAATAACCGGACGCAAAATACTGATCGTAGACGACGAATCCGAGTCGGGGATCCTTCGCGCCGTCCGCCGACGCCTAGAGCAAGAGGGATGGGAAACCGTGGTTGTCGAACCGGAATCGGGTTATTCCTTGGGCGAGGAGTTCGAGGCTGCGACGCTATGGTCCATCGAGCAGGACTTGCCCGATGCGGTTTTGCTGGACGTCCGGTTCGGCGAGCACCGTGACGACCAGTTTCGCGGACTCGGCATCCTTGGCGAGATAGTGGAGCGGTGGCCCAAGCTGCCGATCTTGATGTTCACCCAGTACGCCCAGGGACCCGACCGGGAGACTGCGGTCCGGGGCTCATTGAAATGGGACTCGCCGGTGGACTTCATAGACAAACTGGCCAGCCCCGACGAGGTTGTGCTGCGGCTCCGGCGGCTCATCGGCACTTCGCCTGAGTCCATACCCATCGGCGATCAGATCTTGGTGGACGTCAACGCTCGCCTGGTGTATATCGGCGCCGGCGAGTACCGGACGCCAGCATTGGATATCCAGGGTATGAAATTCGAGATTTTCCACGAACTTGCCGCCACTTGGTATCGCAGCCCGGGTGAATTAGTAGCTTTTTCACGCCTGGAGCGTTACTCTGAAGGTGAAGACCCGCGGGCCTCATTGCGGGTCCGGATCAGGGAGATCAAAAACGCCATCGGGAAAGGCTTGAACACCCGTTTCGGCCCTTCGGAACTGATTTTGAACGTTCGGGACCAAGGATACCGGTTAGTGCCACCCAAGTTATGAATAAACTCTTCATATCGATCAGGATCGCCGGCGGGTTTATCGCCGTGGGCGGCGTCGTTTGCCTGATTCTCGCCCCGCTGATCGGCGAAAAAGTTTTCGACAAGCTCTGGCTGATCGAGCCGCTGACCTACATCGGCTACGTCCTCATCGTGGCCGGGCTGGGCGTGGCGGTGGTTTCATACGTGGGTTCACAGATCAAGGACCGCTCGATCCATGCGATGAACGGCAAGAACCCCGGCAATAGTTGGAGCGAGACGACTCTCCAGTACTTTCAATTATTTGACCACGACTTGGGCCGCCCTTTGCGGAGGATCGCCGGCAAGGAGCGGGAGCTGCGCGCGGTGCTGCAGGCTGGACCCGGCGAAGTCGACGCTGGCGTGATCGACCTGCTGGACGAGATTGAGCGGCAAACACCCAACTTCCGGTTGATGATGTCCAACATCCAGGTCCTGATCCAACTGGAGTCTCCGGATAATGACGAGCCGTTGCAGCCGGTGGAGCCCACCGAGGTGATCAGGCGGATCTCCGACCTCTATACCGCGGTGGCCGCGGAGGCGGGCAAAGAGATCACCTGGTGGTCGGAGCCGGCCGAGATGGGACTGGTCTACGCCAATAGCAACGCCATCGAGCACATCGTCACCAACCTGGTGGACAACGCGGTGCGGTATGCCGCGACTCATGTGGAAGTGAAACTTACTAAGAACCCGAGCCATTTTTTCGTGCGCGTTTGGGATGACGGGCCGGGTATCGGCCAACAATACGTCCAACACCTCTTTGACCGTGGTTGGACCCCCGAGGTGGTGAAGCGCGAGGAGAAATCCAGTTCCGGCCTGGGTCTGTACATCGCCCGGAGCCTGGCCAGGCAGTCGGGTGGGGACCTTACCGTCGAGACTGACGACCGGGCTGACGGAGATCACCACACCGCCTTCTTGCTGAGCTTGCCGTCCAACCTGACCGCGCCACTGAATGGCAACCGGTGATTCGCAATCGGTAAACGGCCTCCGTCATTCGTGCAAGGTTGACGGTATCCGGGTTATGCTACGGTAAGCACGGGCCTTTACTCAAAACGCCGAGATTTTGATGTGTGGATGGTGGACGGGATTTATGAAGCCGATCAAGGCGATCTTCGCAGTAGCAGCATTGTTGTTCATCTTGTCGGCCTGCGCATCCGAGGTCAGCCGGACCACGGAACCGTTGCCGACGGCGATACCACCTGCTGCCGACACTGCCACGCCGCCCACTGCCACGCCGACCGCCACGCCGACCGCCACGGCGACCGCCACGGCGACCCCGGTGCCCACACCCACGCCGGTCCCGACGGCCACTCCGTTGCCAACCCCGACGCCGCTTCCCACTGTCACGCCTATACCCCCGCTGGACCCACTGCCGGCCGTGGTCACAAGCGAAATACCGCACGTGTTCGTTGGCAAAGTGACGATCGGCGGCGTGACGGCCATCGACAACACCGACGTAAGCGTTTGGCTCGCGGAATTCGATGCGCCCATCGGTACCGGGATCACGTCCGGCGGTAACTACACCGTGCTTGCGAATCAGCACGGCTCACAGTCCTTCGTCGGCCAGTTCTTGATATTCAAAGTAAACGGCCTAAATACAGCCCAGACCGCTGTCTGGCAGAAAGGCGGCGCGACGATCTTAGATCTCTCGCTGAACTAACCCGCTGGAAACGAAGCTAAAACGATAAATGGCCCAGGGAGAAACCCTGGGCCATTTCCACGAGTCGGGACGCTGGCCGCAAATCGTCTTGACACTCAAAATCTAAAGACATACACTCGAATCGCCGGACTACGATGGTCCGGCGTTCTATGTGGCCC
>Ga0066382_10000789_pt1 | contig 10736 bp, 10 predicted proteins | sample Knorr_S23_td_NAD_FD_71218 | JGI IMG/M metagenome (GOLD analysis project Ga0066382, IMG submission 71218) | Marine microbial communities from Southern Atlantic Ocean transect - Knorr_S23_td_NADW_ad_2500m_LV_B | ecosystem: Environmental > Aquatic > Marine > Oceanic | place: Southern Atlantic... | reverse complement strand
GACTCGCCCTTCACGAAGCCGGACCGGCCGTTGCCCTCGATGATCAAGCTATAGGACTCGTAGGGCTTCATATCGACCATTTTCACTTTGGCGTCAAACTTGCTGCGGATGGGCCCCATGGCGATGGTCACGGTTGCGCTATATTCGTCGTTGCCCAGGGATTCCATCTTTTCGCAACCGGGGATGCAGGCACTGAGGGAGTCTGGGTTGATCAGAGTCTGCCAGACCTTCTCCGGGGCGGCGTCGAATTCGTAAGAGCCAGATAGCTTCATTTCAATCTCTCTTTGTGTCAGATGTGGCCGGGTATGAGCTACAAGCGGTCGTCGGCCAGCAGCAGGAGCTCCAGCAATACCTGCGCCCCGTTGGCGCAGTCTTGCGGCGTTGAATATTCCTCTTTGGAGTGGCTGATGCCGTCGAGGCTAGGCACAAAGATCATCGCCACCGGGGCGATGTTGGCAACCGCCTGAGCGTCGTGGCCGGCGCCGCTGGCCAGCGATTCCCATTCCAAGCCGCAGTTCTCCGCGGCCTCGGCCACCAGGGCCTGCATGTCAGGCGTGATGGGGACGGCGGTGGTGAACCGGTGGCGTATGACTTCGATGTCCACCACGTCGTCCACCGACGCCTTGTCCGTAATACGCCGCAGCTCCTGTTCGGCGGCGGCCAGGGCCTCCATGTCAGTGTCCCGGAACTCCAAGCCAATGCTGGCGCTGCCGGGAATCACGTTCACGGCGTTGGGAACGGCCTTGATGGAGCCCACAGTTGAGACCCGGCAGATCTCCTGTTCCGCGGCCATCTTCTGGACCGCCAAGACCAGTTTGGAGGCGCTGACCAGGGCGTCGCGGCGGGTCGACATGGGCGTGGTGCCGGCGTGGTTGGCTTTACCCTCGATCTCTACTTCGAAGACAGCCCGCCCGGTGATTCCGGTGACCACGCCGATGGGCGTGCCCGACCGGTCGAGATAGGGGCCCTGTTCGATGTGCAGTTCGAAGTAGGCGGCCAGTTCGCCGGGTTTACGGACGGCCTCTTCTATGCGTGAGATATCCCCTCCGATATCGGCCAGGCAAGGACCTAGGCCGAAGCCGTCGTCGTCCTCGGCGTCGAGGTCCTCTTGCTCAAGTAGGCCCGACATGGAGCGGCTGCCCACCAGCCAGCGGTGGAAGCGGGTGCCCTCTTCATTGGTGAAATCGATCACCTCTAACGGGTGCCGGGTGCGGTGACCCTGCTCTACCAACGTGCTTATGACTTCGATGGCGGCCATGACTCCCAGGGCGCCGTCGTACTTGCCGCCTTCGGGGACGGTGTCGGTGTGAGAGCCCATGGCGATGGCTGGTAGACTGTCATCGGAACCGGACCTGCGTCCGATGATGTTTCCGGCGGTGTCGATACGGGTCTCAAGGCCGGCTTCCCGCATAAGTTTGACGGCGTAGTCCCGTCCGGCGATGTCTTCAGGAGAATAGGCAACGCGCAGCATGCCTTCGGGGCTGTCGCCCAGTTGGCCCAGTTCCTGCATCGTCTGGTTGATCCGAGTTTCATTGATGGAATACCGGGGCATGGCATTAGCCTCATAATTTATCGAATGCTGGCGCGGGGGCGGACGCCCTTACTCGGCGCGTTCTTTGTACTCCGCCATCTTGTCTTCCAGTAACTTCCGGTCCACTCCCATCTTTACGGCGGTATTCAGGTCTTGACCGGCTTTGGATTCGTCTTTTAGCAGGGTATGGGCGAAGGCCCGATTGGCGAAGGCGACAGCGAATCCGGGATCGAGCTTGATCGCCTCATCGAGATCGGGTATGGCGAGATCAGCGTTGTTCATCTCGATGTGGACGTCGGCCCGGTTGTTGTAGGCCACCGAGAATTTTTCATCGAGGCGGATGGCTTGGTCGAAATCGCTGAGGGCCCGGTTCAAGCGGCCGGCGGCCCGGTGAGCGAAGCCGCGGCTACAGAATCCGTCAGCGAAGTTGGGGTTCAGTCGGAGGGCCTCGTTCAGGTCTTTCACAGCCTGGCTGAAGTTAGACAAGTTGGTGTGGGCCAGTCCCCGGCTGCTATAGGCAACGGCCAGGGTTGGATTGATACTGATGGCTTGGTCCAGGTCGGTGATGGCCTTCTCCGGCTGTCCCAGGCTCAGATAGGTCGATCCGCGGTTGCTGTAGGCCTGCGACAAAGAGGGGTCCAGGCGGAGCGCTTCGGTGTAACGGTCCACAGCGTCTTCCAATCTGCCCTGGCGCTGCATCCTAACTCCCGAATCATAGACTTTCTCGCCGTCTGTCTGGGCTACGGAACCGGGCACCGCCCAGCGGAATATCCTGGCTAAAATCTGAAAGACTATGAAAATTCTCATCTTAGTTCGGTAGTCATAGGTTTCTGCTCGGGTGGTTTATTCGGCCTGGCTCAATAATTCGGAGACCTGGCTCTCTAAACTGGGGCGGTCGGCGCCCAAAGTGACGGCTTTTTCGACGTCATTCTGGGCCGCTTCACTTCTTCCGGCCAGGGCATGCATCATACTCCGGTTCAGGTAGGCTTCCATGTGATTCGGGTCGGCTTCGATGGCGGTGTTGAAATCGATGACCGCCGCTTCGGTTTGTCCCATGGCGATCAACAAAAGACCGCGCTGGTAGAACACATTCCCACCTTTCGTGTTCAATTTGGCAGCCCGGTTAAGGTAATAAAGGGCTTTGACCGGCTGGCCCCACCGAGCGTAGTTCATGCCCCAGGTCAGGTAGAAACCGCTGGACAGTGACTTCAACCCGCCATAGAAACCAGATAAGAATCGGAGAATCATCCGGAGTGACCTCTAGGCCGGCCGGGACAGACTGGTCGTTCACTCAGGCGGCTAGCTAGATGGGACCAGCCGAGGCGCCAGTCTGGAATCGGCCCTTGAAAACTGTAACCCGGATTATACCGCCTAGGGGGAAGGGGTGGTACCTGCGATATTCGATTCGGCCTGGGCCTGGTCGACGCCCAAGGCTACGGCGCGGTCGATATCGGCTTGAAACTTGGGGGCCATGCCCAGGTTGGCATGGGCCGACGCCCCCACCAGATAGGCTTTGGCATAGGTAGGGTCGACCTCTATTACATGGTCCATGTCGGCGATGGTCGACGAGTACTCGCCCAAGGTTGAGTAAACGAGGGCCCGGTTGATCAAGGCGTCGATGTTTTCCGGCTCGAAGGAGATTGCTTGACCATAGGCGGCGACGGCCATCTCAAGCTCTCCCAGGCCCTCGTGGACCACGCCCAGGTTGTACCAGGCGGGGACCGACGTGGGTTCCAGGGCGACGGCTTTCTCGAAATCGGCCAGCGCGTTTGGCAGGTCGTTTTGGGCGTGGAAACTGGCGCCCCGGTTGGTATATAGGGCCGCAGTCCCGGGCGCCAGATGCAAAGCGTTTCCGTAGTCGGAGACCGCCTCTGGGTAGCGGCCCAGACCGTCGTAGGCTGACGCCCGGTTTATGTAGGCGTTCAGCGATGTTGGGTCTGCCATGATGGCCCTATCGTAGTCTTCCACTGCCAGTCCCAGCTCGCCAGCCGCAGCGCGGACCGCCCCGCGGTTCACGTAGCCCGTCGCGCTGTCGGGGTGAAGTCCAATGGCGCGGTCCAAGTCGGCGATGGCCAGCGTCAAGTCGCCCTGTAGTAGGTAGACCGAGGCACGGTTGCTGTAAGCCAGGCCGTAATCTGGGCTGATCTCGATGGCCTTGCCGAAGTCCGCCAGAGCCAACCGGGGTTCACCGGTCCTGCTGTGGGCGAGGCCGCGGTTGCCGTACGCCGGGTGATATCCCGGATCCAGTTCAATAGCCCGGTCCAGGCTACGCAATGCATCTTGGTTCCTACCCAGGTCAAGGAGGACCAAGCCAAGCTGAGTGTGTGCGGATACGGAGTTGGCATCCAATTCCAGGAGATGTTCCAGGTCTTCGAGAGCGCTTTGGAGGTCTCCGGTCTCGATATAAGCGCTGCCTCGGTTGGCGTAAGCGAGGGCCAGGTCCGGCAGGAGTTTGATAGCCTGCGTGTAGTCCTTGATCGCCGAGAACAGCCTGCCTGTGCGTTGTTCGGCAAGGGCGCGGTTGTGGAAGGCTTCGGCCATGGAACCGTCGAGAAACAGGGCCAGGTCGAACTCGGCGATCGCCTCTTCAAACCTGTCTTCTTCCAAAAGCATCACGCCGCTGTTGTAACGTTTGTCCGCGTCGCTAAGTCCCAAGCAGGCCGCGAGGCCAAGAGTCAGGACGACAACGATAACCAAAAGCCCCCGTTGGAATCCGGGGGGCGAGGTCAGCCGTGATGCGGTGATGGATGATGCTTGCCTCTTGTGGAACGCCGAGGCGGCGCTGGTTGCGTTGCGGGTTCATTAACCAGCAAACACCAAGCGACAGGTTTCAGTAAAGCCGCATCGGCCGCTACGGTTTCATGGAAGTAACGCGACTTGGCGGCTCACTTATGCAGCAGATTTAGCTCCAATGTGGTGATGAGGGTCTCCCGGTCGATTCCCAGAGCTATCGACCGGTCCGCATCCTCACGAGCTTCCGCCTCTTGCTTGAGAAAGGCCAGTACCAAAGCCCGGTTGGCGTAGGCGAGGCCATTCCTCGGATCGAAGACGATGGCCTGGTTGAAGTCCTCGATCGCCCTTTCCGGCTGGGCCATATTGTCGTAGGTTATCCCCCGGTCGACGTAGGTCGAAGAATCCCTGGGGTTAAACAAGATCGCCTGGTCGAAATCGTCGATGGCCAACTCGTAATCGCCGTTGTCGCGGTAGGCGAGTCCCCGGTTGATGTAGGCTTCCACGTCCGCAGGGTTGATGGTTATCACATTGCTGAAGTCGTCTATGGCCAACTCCGGTTGGCTTTGTTGAATGTGGATGAACCCTAGATTGAAAAAGGCGTCGGCGTTTCCTGGGTCCAATCCTATGGCCCGTGTGTAGTCTTCGGCAGACTGGCTGGGGTTTTCCAGGGCCCCGTATGCGACCGCCCGGTTGTAGTAGACGTCCGCGGTTTCCGGGCCGATGCGGATCGCTTCGTTGTAGTCGTCGATCGATTTTTGAAATTGGCCAAGTTCGGCGTAGACCGCGCCTCGGGTGGCGTGTGGGTCTGCCGCGTCGGGGTCGAGCCGGATAGACTCATCGAATTCGGCGATGGCCTTTTGCCAGTCTCCGGCTGCGGCGAATTCGGTCCCAGCGAAGTAATGCTCCGCTGCTTTTTGCGAGTCTCCGCCGCCACAGGCTACCAGTGCCGCCAGAGCGACTAGGAATAGTGCCAGCCGTGTTGCTGTTGGTTTAAAGACCGTGATCAATATCGATTTCTCCCAACGTGCATCTTACGGAATGGTCCCCGATGTTTGCCCACCTTCAATACGGGTATATAATGAGCCGCACAAATCGGGACTGATACGAATAGAGCGATAGAACGGAGGGACAACATGGGCGCAACCGAGACCATCGCAAAGTGGATAGTCGACACGAACTATGAGGACATTCCGCCCGACGCCATCCGCGTCGCCAACGAGTCTTGCTTCGACCTCTTGGGGGTCATTCTGGCAGGCTCGCAGCAGCCTGTAGGCGAAATCATCCAGAAGTATACCAGCGGCCAGGGAGCGGCACCCGAGTCAACGATCTTGGCCGGCGGTTTCCAGAGCACCCAGGCCAACGCCGCGCTGGCCAACGGCACGATGGGCCACGCGTTGGACTTTGACGACTTCGGCGGCTTCGGCCACCCCACCGTCGCCATCTTCCCGGCCTTGCTGGCCATCGGCGAACACACCGGCGCCACCGGCCGCGACCTGCTGGAAGCCTACGTGGTGGGCTGCGAGATCGGCCTGGCGTTGCAGCACGAGACCAAATACAAGCAGATGGACAAGGGCTTCCACAGCACTGCGGTCATCGGCCGTCTGGCCTGCACGGCCGCCTGCGCCAAGCTGCTGAAATTGGACGAACACCAGACCATCATGGCGCTGGGTATGGCCGGGTCTATGTCCGGGGGCCTGATCCACAACTTCGGGACCATGACCAAACCCCTCCACGCCGGCCTGGTCGGCCGCGATGGTGTGACCGCCGTGCAGTTGGCCCAGATGGGTCTGACCGCCGGAGACCAGGTGCTTGAGCACCCATTTGGATTTACCAACGTGGTGTTGGGCGAGGGCATCTACGACCTAGACCGAATGGCCGAAAACATGGGGAAGCCCTTTCGCACCCAGGACGCACTGATGATTAAGAAGTACCCCTGCTGCGGCGGCAACCACGCCATGCTGGACAGCCTGTTCAGCATGATGCGTGACAACGATTTCACTTACGACGACGTGGCCGACGCTGAGATCGACCAGTCCTACTTCTCGGTGGTGATGCTTTATCAGGAGCCTGAAGACGAGTTGAAGGGCAAATTCAGCGCCAAATACAACGTGGCCGCGGCGTTGATCGACGGCGAGATCGGCATAGACACTTTCACCGACGAGAAGATCGCCGAGCATAACGATAAGAACACCATGGACAAGGTCCGCACCAGGGTCATGGCCAAGTCAGAGGAACTCCTGACCGAGTCCGGCGACGGTCTCAAGGTCAAGATTACCTTGAAAGACGGCCGGGTCTTCGAGCACATCACTGCGAGGGAAGACATCCTGGGCAGTCAGAAGAACCCCTGGGGCTTCGACGCGATCAAGGAGAAGTTCCAAGAGAACGTCTCTAGGGTGCTCTCAGCCAACGGCACCGCCAAGGCTATCGCGACCTGGGAGAATATACCCGAGATGACCGACATAGCCACCGCCATCCGCAGCACACTGGTAGCCGAGAAGTCGTAATCCAAGTCTGCTTAACAAAGGGTCAACTTGACGCGGACACTGCCCGGTTGACCCTTTGTTTTTAGGCGGATACAATCCACCGACATTCGCACGGTAAAATGGCCGGACGGCCCAGCCAGTGCGATCTGTTTTGGGGAAATCCACGTACGAACCCCTGAACCGGATTCACTTAAAAAACTGGAAGACTATCATGGCACAATGACCTAACCCGATCGAACTATACGAGAGCGCTGTTAAAGCGTTGGCCCCCTTGATGGACGGCGTCACAGCGGCGCAGCTCAATTCGGATACGCCCTGCACCGAGTGGAGCGTTCAATCGCTGATCAGTCACGCGCTGGCGGTCCAGGCATTCGCCAACAGTGTGGTGGGTAAAGGCACTCCCGACATGGCTTCCATGGGTCAAGTGGACCATGCCCTGCCGTCCGAGGGCGCCGGAGCGGCGTTCAAAGCGATCACCGACACAACCCTAGCGACGCTGAAGGCCGCGAACTTGGAAGATACGGTGACGACACCGTTCGGTGACATGCCTGGCGGCAATTTCATCATGATTCCCATCACGGACATGGCTATCCATAAGTGGGACCTGGGCAAAGCCACGGGCCAAGATTCGACCATCGAAGCTGGCTTGGCGGAACTCGGACTTATGGCTCTCACTGGGGCTCTGTCTGGGGGACGGGAAGGTGGCTTCTTCGGACCTGAGGTGACCATAGCGGCAGCCGCAATTATCCAAGACCGCTTGATTGCTTACAGTGGCCGTACACCGTAAAGTTCGGCTCACATTTGCCAATGAAAAGCCCCCGCTCTCCTAAAGAGAACGGGGGCTTTATTGATTTCAATTACCTTAGAAGAGCCGAGGCTTGCTAATCGACCCTGACAGAGTCGCCGACCTTGATGGCGCCGCCGTTTATGACCTTGGCCAGCATGCCGCGCCGCCCGTCGATCTTGCTCATTAGACCCGGTTGAATGGCGTCCATCTTGCCGCAGGGCTCGCATTCACCCACGATCTCCATGGTCACATCGTTGCCGATGAAGAAGACCTGGCCTTCCTTGGTCTGGGATAGGTCCAGGCCGGTGACGGTGATGTTCTCCTTTACTTGGCCGGGAGTAAGGCCGAATTCGTCCAGCGTCTCTTTGTCCATGAATAGCACCTGGCGTTTGCTGCCTTCGAAAGCGCTGCGGTCGCCTTCCAGGCCTATACCGGTGATGGCGGTTGCCTCTTGGACCGGGTCAGATGGCGTTTCCTTGATCCTGGCGATATACAGGTTGGTAATGCTTCCCTGCTGCATGATGTTGTGTCTCCTTAATACCGGCCGGCGGTAAATTCGCGGTTGATCAGAACCAGTCTTGCATTTGACCTTATTCTACAGCATCACCATGCCGTAATCCGGTTCCAAGCCGAAGTACATCCGGCCGAATGTCTCGTAGCGGCCTTCTGTATAAAAGCGGTGCTGCCTAGCGACTTGGATGTCCCGGAAACATCTTTCGATGGGGTTTCCGCTGTAGATGCCGGTGGTCCCTGCAAGGGTGTGCATCCGCTCCACGACCCGGACCGAACTTTCGGATGCCTTGGTCGCGGCCAGCAATATATCAGCCCGCTGGGCAGTGGTCACTTCTTTTCCGGACGAGACCCATCGCCAGATGTCGTCCAAAGTCTGGTAGAACAGCGCCCTGGCTGCCCGGAGAGCCGCCTCCGCTTGGGCGATCTGGGATTGGACCGAGGGGTTCATCCACAACTCGGAACTACTTCCGGTGGCGGTTTTGCCCCTGGCCAAAGTTGCAGCTTCGTCGACCGCGACACGGGCGATGCCCAGCATCACCGGCGTTAGGGCTGCCGCAACTATTCCGATGAAGGAAAACCTATACAGCGGGCCTCGGAATCGCGGACCCAATGTGAACTCCGGAGTGAAAGGAAACGCGCGGTAGGCCGGCACGAACGCGCCGTCGACCCGAATGTCGTCGCTGCCGGTGGCCCGCATGCCCAAGACGTCCCACGTGTCCAGGATCTGGCAGTCTTCCCTGGCGATGTACGCCCAGATCGGCAGGCCTGGAGAGTCTTCTTCTCCAGTAACAACGCAGACCGAGGCGATCCATCTGGCGTGATGGCAATTGCTGGCGAAACGACCGTCTCCGGAGATTCGGAACCCGCCTTCAACCGGCTCAGCCTTCATCGGCGGAGTGATGGAGGCAGCGAACAACGCCCGAGGGTCGTCGCCCAGCATCTCCGCAGCCCCTTTGTCGGGAAGCCGGGAGCAGAAGAACGCCCACAGCAGTGGGTTGGTGATCGTCCAAGCCGCCGCCGGGTCGGACTTAACAGCCTCCTCGATCACTGTGGCATAAGAAATCGGGTCCACTTCAAGACCGCCCATCGACTTGGGCGTCAGCATGGTGAGTAGGCCGGAGCCGCTGAGGGCGTCGAACGACTCTTGTGGTAGACGCCGGAGCCGCTCGCCTTCCGCCACGTTGGCCTTCAGCACCGGGCCGATCTGGCGAAGGCGCTCCAGCAGGCCGGCATCGACGACAGTCTTCATGGCAATACCCTCGTGGGCTACTCTCAAATGTGCGTATGTTATGCTTCGCGGAGTGTACTGATGGGGCCCTCCCTAATCAAGTGCTGAGCCTATGCCGAAGCCGGTTTTCGGCATGGAAATAAACGCCGATACCTGCAGGTGATAGTCATGGCTTACGAGTTTATCCAGACCGAAAACCGAGAGGGAGTATTCATCATCACGATGCATGACCCTCCCACGAGGAACGCCCTGGGTCCGCAGATGGCCGACGAGATGATGGAATGCCTGGACTCGTTTGAAGCCGATCCTGCTTCCCGGGTGCTGCTGCTCACCGGCACCGAGCCGTCTTTCTGTTCGGGCGCCAACGTCCGGGGGTTCAGCCAGCGTATCCAAGACCGCGAGGCCGGTTCGGTGGACACCGAAGTTGAGCCGCTGCCCTGGGGCAAGATGGAGAGTCAGTACGCCTCCCGTGGCCAGAAGGTGGCCCTGGGCGGACAGGCCAGCCGGATCCCCCTGCGGATACATACGCTGCAGAAACCGTCCATCGCGGCGGTCAACGGGCATGCGATCGGTGTGGGTATGGGCGTGGCCCTGGCCTGCGACATTCGGTACACCTCCGAGAAGGCGGTGTTCTCCGAAGCGTTCGCCCGGATGGGCCTGATACCCGGCGACGGTAGCTGCTGGCAACTGCCCCGGCTCATCGGCATGAGCAACACCCTGCTCCTCCAATACACCGGCGACCGCATCGACGGCGCAGAGGCCTACCGGCTGGGCATCGCCAGCAAACTACTGCCGGACGACGAGCTGTTCGACGCGTCGCTGGAACTGGCCTCTCGGTTAGCAAAGGGTGCGACCCAGTCTCACGCATTGATCAAGTACCTGGTGCACAAGAGCCTGTCCATGGAATTCGAGGAAGCGTTGGACCTGGCCCACGTGGCCCAAGAACAGGTCCGGAAGACCGAAGACCACAAAGAAGCCGTCCAGGCTTTCTTGGAGAAGCGCCCAACGCAGTTCAAGGGCCGGTAGGGGTTGGGCTCGTGACTGGTCTGGACGTGAAACTTGGCGGGCGAAGAAACAGCGCCTTCACCCTAACCCTCTCCCATGGGTGGGAGAGGGTACTTTGGTTCTATCCGTGTGATGATGCTCCTTGTCCCACGCATTGGGAAAGTTTGAGGGCCGTCCGCCCCAGTAAGGCGAATCTCACTGAAGCTAAAATTGGGCGCGGGAGACTATTGACTCTGCGCGTGGCCACGAATATAATCGAATTTCGCACAGGAGAGTGGCGTCTCGCTTGATGATGATTCTTATCTGAAAATAAGTTGAATCGATGGGATACCTGGACGGCGGTTCGGGGGAAACCCCTGGCCGTCGTTTCGCGTGTGAGGCACCTTAAAAAGAGAATAAGAAACTGCAATTAGTCCTGCGTAACAACGTAAAAACTACGTTGCGTAGAAATACGTA
>Ga0066382_10000788_pt1 | contig 10738 bp, 7 predicted proteins | sample Knorr_S23_td_NAD_FD_71218 | JGI IMG/M metagenome (GOLD analysis project Ga0066382, IMG submission 71218) | Marine microbial communities from Southern Atlantic Ocean transect - Knorr_S23_td_NADW_ad_2500m_LV_B | ecosystem: Environmental > Aquatic > Marine > Oceanic | place: Southern Atlantic ocean... | reverse complement strand
CTCGGCGCCGCGCAAGTGCCGCTCCGGATTCGCTGAGGCGGTGAAGCGCACGACTGCGGGCGTGTTGAGGATCACGGAGATGCCGTGCGGCACCATCGCGTGGTCGACCACGTAGCCATCGGGTCGGTGGCCACGAACCATGCCCGCGACGGGGTAGGACATCCCGTGCGGTAGGTGGACGCCCGCGTTTCCGAAGCCGATGCCGGCGATTGCCGCCGCCAGCAGCATTTGCGCCCGCGCCTCTTCGTCACTGGGATCCGCGTACGCGCGGGGCAGAAACTCGGCCATGAGCTCGAGCGCGCGTATCGCCCAGATGTCGCTGACCGGATTCGAGCCCTGGTACGCGGGGCGCTCCAACGGCCGAGCCGGCATGGGGCGCTCATCGAACGGCATCGCGGTGTAGGATTCCAGCGCGTGGCTGAGCACGTCCAACCCGGTCGCCGCGGCCACCGCGGGTGGAAGCGTGCGCGTATTGTCCGAATCCACGATGCCCAGGGTCGGCTTCAGGTACCGGTGCGCGATGCCCGTCTTGGCCTTTTTCTCTACGTAGTCGAAGATGGCCACGCCCGTCGTTTCGCTGCCAGTGCCCGCGGTTGTCGGGACCGCGATCAGCGGCTTGAGCGGCCCTGGGATGGGGTGGCCGAGGCCGATGGGAGCGTTGACGTAGTCGAAGAAGTCCGAGGGATGGGTGGAATAGAGGTTGGCCGCTTTCGCGGTGTCGATCGTGCTGCCGCCACCCACGGCGACGAAGGAATCGAAACCGCCCTGCGTCGCGCAGTCCGCCGCCGCCTTGAAGCTGGCGTCGGTGGGCTCGATGGAGAGATCGTCGAAGACCTCGAAGCCGATGTCGTTCTGCTTGAGGGACTCGAGCACGGTGTGCCCCACGGGGTGATCGCGCAGCGCCGGATCGATGACCAGCATGGTCCGGCGGGCCTTCAGGTCCACGAGATCCATCCCGATCTCGCGAGTGATCCCGCGTCCGAACCGGATGTTGGACGCCGCCATCTGAAAGGCGGTATCGCGTTCCGTGGGCATCAATCGCCTCCGTCTCTATGGCTGTTGGTCAGGTTGTGAGCGGTCCGCAAATGCATCGCAGTGGGTCGCGCGAGCCGCGCGGTCCTGTCAGGTTGGCTCGATTCGCTCCCCAACGCGAGGGCTCAAGGTGATACGAGACGTGGACAGACGGTTGATCTATGCGCTGCTCTGCGCATGTGTACCGCTGCTCATCCTGCTTCTGATAGGAGTCTTCTCACCGGCACCACCCGAGCTGGTTCCGACGCCGCATCCCGATTTCGACCCGATGTTGAGCAGCGGCAGCGGCGCCCCTGGTGGACCATTGGTGATTCTGGCCGGGTTGGTCACGGGTATCCTGGTCATCCTGATGATCGGGATTTGCCTGCTGATCGGGGTGCGGGAGACGGCGAAATCGCTGCGTAGATGGGTCGTCGCGGGAACCGTCGTCTACATGATGGTCTTTGGCGCGCTCATGCTCAGCTACCTCGAGTTCCTGCAGGGTGGCCCGCTCGTGATCTTCGGCGGACTGCCCGCGCCCAGCGCCTGGATGCTTTACGGGGTCTGGCTCTTTCCCTGGGTCTTCATCATCGCTTTCGTCGTCACCTTCGACGACGTGTATTTCCCCCCCGAGTCCGAAGCCCGGTTCCGTGAACTGCTGAACGCGAAGGAGCAGCGCTGATGGACCGCGCGACCGTGACGCTCATTTCGGTAGGCGTCTATCTCGCGATTTGCATCGGCGTAGGGTGGTGGGCGATGCGCCGCACCAAGTCGAGCCACGACTTCTTCATGGCCGGCCGCAATCTCGGCGTTTTCCTCACGGCGTTTGCCGTCTTTTCGAGCACCATGAGCGGGTTCGGGTTCGTGGGTGGACCGGGCCTCGTGTACCAGATGGGCATGAGCTCGCTCTGGATCGTCGCCGCGACCATGGCGGGGCCCGCCATCATGTTCGCGCTGGTCGCCAAAAGGGTCCGTTTGCTGGGCGAGCTTCGGGACTGCGTGTCGCTGCCCGACGTGGTGGCGGCTCGCTACAACAGCGAGACCGTGCGCGCGTTGATGGCCGTGGTCGTTCTGCTTGGCGTCATGGGTTACCTCGCGACCCAGATCCTCGCGATGGCGATAGTCCTCCAGGACGTGCTCCGCGACGCGAACGTCTTCCCCGGCATCAGCATCGAAGCGACCGTGGCTGTGTCCACCGCGGTCCTGGTCTTCTACACCGTGACCGGCGGCATCATCGCGTCGGTCTACACCGACCTGATCCAGGGCGCGATCATGGTGGTTGCCGCGGTGCTGGTCTTCGTCACCGTCTTAGGCACGTTCGACGGCGGCATGGCGGAGATGAGCCAAGTCATCGCTGCCGACGACCGCGAGGCGATGGGGCCGTGGGGGACCCTGGGCATGTTCGGTGGACTGTCCTGGATGCTGGTATTTGCGCTCGGGACCGCCGGACAGCCGCACGTCATCACCAAGTACATGATGCTCAAGAACGTCAAGGACATTAAGCGGGTGGTTCCACTCGGCGCGTTGGCCTACGGCGTGGCCGCGCTGCTCTGGATCGGACTGGGCATCTCGATGCGCGCGCTGGTCTTGAGCGGCGGGCACGATCCGCTCATGACCCCCGACGCGGCCGCGTCCGCGTTCCTGCAGTCGTTCGCGCACCCCTTGCTGGCTGGGGTCGTGTTTGCTGCGCTGCTGGCGGCCATCATGTCGACCGCGGATGGTTTCCTCAACATCGGGACCGCCGCCGTGATCCATGATTTCCCCGTCGCCTTTGGCGGTCGCCCAGTCCAGAATGAGCTGCTCTGGGCGAGGGTGACCACCGTCGGGATCGCGATCGTCGCAGCGCTCTTCGCGCTCTACAGCGGGGACCTGGTCGCGCTGCTCGGCGCTTTCGGGTGGGGCACGTTCGCTGCGGCGATCGTGCCGGTGATTGCCATCGGGTTGAACTGGAAGGGGGCGACCGCCACCGCGGCGACTTATGCGATCGCCAGCAGCCTCGTGGTCAACTTCGGCGTGCGCATTACAGGAGTGTCGATGCCCTACGGGGTCGACGTGGGCGCAGCATCGCTGGTGGTGTCCTTGACGCTCTTCCTGGGCATCTCGCTGTTGAGCACTCCGGATGAGCTCGACGCCGACGTCGAAGCAGTCATGGAGATGTGATGAGCGCTGCGAGTATCCTCCGCTCGGCATCGAGTCTTCGAGCCCTTCTTCACCACCAAAGGCGTAGGCGAAGGAACTGGACTCGGTCTTTCCGTGGCGCATGGCATTGTGGCCGAGCATGGAGGAGCGTTGACGGTCGAGAGCGAGCTGGGGAAGGGCACGACCTTCGTCGTCTACTTGCCGGCGGTGGAGGCGGAAGTGGAGCCCACGCTGGCTGACGTGCAGCACGGCGTGTTGATCGCGGGCAGAGCGCTGTTCGTCGATGACGACCACGCGGTCGCGGCGGTGGCCGAAGCCATCTTGGAACGCCTCGGCTTCGAGGTGACAACCCTGGTGGACAGCGAGTAGGCGTTAGCGACGCTGAAGGCCGACCCGCTCGCTTTCGACCTCTTGTTCACCGATCACACCATGCCGAAGATCACCGGCCCGGAGCTCGCCCAAGCCGGGCATGCGCTCAATCCGGACATGGCGATCGTGATCACGAGCGGGTATCGCTTCGCCGACGCCCCCATGGCGAGTCCGGACTTCGAGTAGCTCGGAAAGCCCTTCGGTAAGGCGGACATTGCGCTGGCGGTCGAATGGGCCCGGGCGCGTGCCGGCGACGGGGCCCTGAAGGGCTAGGCGCAGCGTCTTGCCGCTGCCAAGGCTGGCAACCCCTGCCCGCTCTGTGCTAGGTTCCATCGGGCTCTTTAGGTCCAGGGCGCCTCAACGCCGTCCCCCAGATAGGAAGCACCCATGCGCGTCCGTGAAGCCCTCCCCCTCGTGTCGATGTTGGCCCTGACCGCTCTCGTCGCCGCTTGCGCGACGTCAGCTCCCGGAGCCTCTGCAGACTCCCAGTTCGCCAGCCTGGACTCCAGCCCGACGTTCTACGCCGATGTCGTGCCGATCCTGCAACAGAACTGTCAGGTCTGCCACATGGAGAACGGACAGAATCTCGGGGGCATGGTCGCGCCCGTGGCCTTCACCAGCTACGACACGACCAAGGAATGGGCTCCTCGCATCGCGCGCGCCGTGCGCACTCGACAGATGCCTCCTTGGGATGCCGCCCTGGCACACAAGGGCGATTTCTCGAACGAGCGCGTTCTCGAGGACTCGGAGATCGCGACGCTCCTCGCGTGGGCCCAGTCGGGCACCCCAGCGGGCGATCCGGCCGACGCACCGCCGCCGTTGGAGTTCGACATGGCGACGAGCGGCTGGTCGATCGGTGAGCCGGATCTGATCGTGCAGCTCAACGAGCCGTACCTGGTGGCCGACGACGTCGAGGACCAGTACATCAACTTCGACGTTGAGATCACCGCGGAACAGCTTCCGGAGGATCGCTGGATCAAGGCAGTGGAATTCCGGGCCGGTAGCTCCGCTGTCCACCACGTCATCGCAAACCCCATCGGCGGCATCGCGCCGGGCGTCGAACCTCGCGTCTTCCCTGACGGGTACGGGACGGTGCTGCGAAAGGGCACGAGCGTCTCCTTCAACATGCATTATCACAAAGAGCCCGGCGAAGGGACGGCCGTGTGGGACCAGACGAGCGTGGCGATCGTTTTCTACAAGCCCGGTGAGATCATCGAGCACGTAGTCGAAGGCGACGACCTGGGCATGTTCCGCTTCGAGATCCCAGCCAACGACGCCAACTACTCCTTCCACACGGAGGTCACGCTCGACAAGGACGTGAACATCCTGTGGATGCTCCCTCACATGCATCTGCGCGGGAAGGCAGCGCTGTACGAGATCACGTTACCTGGCGGTGAGAAAGAGACCCTCCTGGACGTGCCGACCTACGACTTCAACTGGCAGCATACGTACGCCTTGACCGAGCCGGTCTTCGCTCCCGCGGGCACCAAGATCGATCTCACGCTTTGGTGGGATAACTCGGCCGCCAACCCGCACAACCCCGATCCGAACCGTTCGGTACGCTTCGGGCGGCCCACCACCGACGAGATGGGATTCGGCTTCCTGTCCTACACCCAGGTCGAGCCGCAGCGATTCGTGGCAGGTGAGGAGATCCCCGCGGAACTGGCCGGGCGGAGCGTAGTTGGAGGCGGGAACTAAACGGAGCGCATCTCTCCTCCAGAAGCCGTTCACGCTCGATGACCTGTCGCGGCGCATCGACGAGGTCATGCAGCATGGCTCGCGCGTTTGAGTCCCGGCTGTTAATGATGGGCGTGGCTTATTTTCCGCCAACCGGGACGTCCAGCATGAAACGCTTATTCACGGCCCTCTTCGTCGCTGCGCTCTTGCTTCCTGCGCCGAGCCACGCCCAGCAGGAGGAGTCGTACGACTACTTCCGCCCGCAACGTGAAATGATCCAGCACGGGCAACAAGCGATCTTCATGTGCAATGGCTTGTTCACGTCGAATCGCACGCTCGAGCAGGTCTTCGACAAGGAGCTCAGGTACCTTCGTCAGCCGGTGGGGACGTCACGTGGCGGTGATTACGTGGTCGACTGGGAGCGAAAGGCCGTGGCGATCGGAGCCGCGGGTGGCACGCCCGTCATGCGTGCTGCGTTCCGGCAGGGCATCGGCTGTGTGATTCTTGCACCGGACCAGACGTTCGAAGACATCCCGGACCTGCCCGTCATCGACACGCCCCCGCCGCCGGGAGACGCTTCCATGATGCCCTGGCCCGACGGCGACTGGGTGGCGGACAAGTCGTTGCCCTCTAACCTCGACCCCGTAGCGTTGCAGGCCGCATCGGACTGGGCGTTCGATCGCGAGTCAAGCGAACAGGTCACGCTCAGTCTCATCGTCGTCCAAGGCGGCGATATCGTTCATGAGCGCTACGCATCGGGCTTCGACATGTCGACGCGCACGCGCACGTGGTCGACCGCCAAGAGCCTCGCGGTGACCCTCATGGGCATGATGGCCGACGAAGGACGCCTCGGCCTCGACGAGTCCCTGGGCTTGGAGTGGCTGCCTAGGCAGGCGTCGCCCGAGACGGACCCCCGGCACGCGATCACGCTGCGCCACGTGCTCAACATGTCGAGCGGGCTCAACACCGTGGATAGTCGGGGCATGGAGTACGCCACCGGATCCGGAATGGCGTATTGGGCGGGCTCGAGCTCGGTGCGCGGGGCAGTGAGCCGCGCGTTGATTCGAGACCCGGGCACGAGCTGGGACTACGAGAACTACGACACGTTGCTCGGCATCCTGGCGATGAAGCTCGCCATTGGCGACGACCAGGCCTACCTCGAGTATCCCCGCAAGGCGCTGCTCGACCGCATCGGCATGCGCAACACGCTCATGAGCGTGGACCGATTCGGCGACTTCATCATGAGCAGCCAGGTCTACACTAACGCGCGTGACCTCGCGCGCTTTGGCATGTTCTACCTGCAGGACGGCGTATGGAACGGCGAGCGGCTGCTTTCGCACGACTGGATCGACTTCGTGCGCACACCGGCTCCGGCGACCGCGGAGGGCGGCAACTTCTACGGAGGGCAGTGGTGGCTCGTGCCGGACGATCGCAACGACGTGCCCAAGAGTGCCTATTCCACTTCAGGCAATCGCGGTCAATACGTGATCGTGGTCCCCTCGCACGACCTGGTGATCGTGCGGCGCGGACTGGACTACGGCCGACAGGGGTTCAACCGGTGGGACCTGACGCGCGAGGTGCTCAAGGCTGTGCGCCCGATCTCGGATGGTGAGGCGCCTTCCTGACGACGCTCGGCCGGGCTCCGGAAAAAACGGTGTACGGTCAGCGTTTACGACCTCCACCGTGTCGGTTTGTAGCGAGGCACCGTATACTTCTACGTTGCCAAGAGTGTACATAACCATAGCGCGCGTGGGATCTACTCGTGGGATCTAGCGGAGGGGCCGTGGCTCAAAAGAGGAAGTCCTCATTTGCGATCCCGATGGTCGCATGCGTGGGCGTGGCATTCGCCACCTGTACCGGCCCTGGACAGACAGGTCAGTCGGCGATGCTCGCGGCCACGGCTCACCCGGTGCCCAGCAGCTACGAGGGCGCGAACGCCGTGGTGGGCGCCTACTGCACTCGCTGTCACAGCGATCGTATGCGCCGTGGAGAGCTCGTGCTCGAGGGCTTCGACCTGGCGAACGCTCCGCAGAACGCAGAGGCGGTCGAGAAGATGATCCGCAAGCTGCGCGCGGGCATGATGCCGCCCTCGGGCGCCAGCCGGCCGGAAGACGCGATTCTTCAGGCGGTTGCGACCGAATTGGAAACCACGATCGATCGCGCCGCTGCGCGGAACCCGAACCCGGGTGCGCGTACGTTCCAGCGTCTCAACCGGGCTGAATACCGGGCTGCGATTCGCGACGTGCTGGGACTCGAGGTGGACGTGAGCAGCTTCCTGCCGCTCGATACCAAGAGCGGCAACTTCGACAACATCGCCGACGTGCAGACGCCGTCGACGACGGTCATGGAGGGCTATCTGCGGGCCGCCGGCCAGATCGTTCGCATCGCTCTGGGCGATCCGGACGCCGAGGTCAGCAACACGATCTACCGGGTTCCCCGTGTTCAGTCACAGAGGGAGCGCGTCGAGAACGCACCGTTCGGGACGCGGGGCGGCCTCTCGATCGTGCACAACTTCCCCGCGGACGGGAAATACGTGTTCCACATCATGCCCTATGCCGCGGTCGAGGGTGAGGTCTTCGCGAGGCCTTACGGCTATGAGCAGATCGAAGTCTCCATCGACGGGAAGCGCGTGGCGCTGCTGCCCATCGACCGCTGGATGTCGGAGTCCGAGCCCTCGGGCCTGAACATCCGCACCGATTCGCTCCAGGTCACCGCGGGGCCGAAGCGCGTGACCGCCGCTTTCGTGCGCCAGTACGAGGGCGTCGTGGACGACCTGATTCGCCCGATCGATCATACCCTGGCCGATGGGCAGATCGGTATCGGGCTCGGCGTGACCACCCAGCACCATCTGCAGCGCATGACGATCCTGGGCCCGTTCGAGGTCACGGGCGTGTCCGAGACTCCGACGCGGAGGATGGTTTTCAGCTGCCGCCCGACGTCGTCGGATGAAGCTCGGCCGTGTGCTCGGGAGATCGTCGCACGCATGGCCGCAAAGGCGTACCGGCGTCCGGTGAGGCAAAACGACGTCGACGGTCTCATGACGTTCTACGATCGCGGCGCATCGGACGGAGGTTTCGAGGGCGGCATTCGCACCGCTCTGCAGGCGATGTTGACCAGCCCGCACTTCCTCTTCCGCATGGAAGAGCGCCCCGCCAACGTGCGGCCGGGCGATATCTATCGCATCAGCGACATCGATCTGGCGTCTAGACTCTCGTTCTTCCTCTGGGGCTCGCCGCCCGACGAGCAGCTGCTGCGGCTCGCGCAGGACGGCGATCTGTCGAATTCCTCCGAGATAGAGCGGCAGGTCCGGCGCATGATGGCCGACCCGCGCGCTGAGGCGCTGGCGACGCGCTTCGCGGCGCAGTGGCTCCGGCTCCAGGATCTCGAGAAGGTACAACCCGACGCACTCACGTATCCGTACTTCGACCAGACGCTCGCGGACGCGATGCACCGCGAGACCGAGTTCTTGTTTGCGAACCTGGTCGCGGAAGACCGGTCGGTGCTCGAGCTACTGACCGCCGACTACACTTTTGTGAACGAGCGTCTTGCCCGCCACTACGGGATTCCCGGCGTGACGGGCACTGACTTCCGGCGCGTCTCCTACGTCGACGACACGCGTCGTGGTCTGCTCGGACACGGAAGCATTCTCACGCTGACCTCGCACCCCGACCGTACGTCACCCGTATTGCGCGGCAAGTGGGTGCTAGAAGTGCTGCTCGGCTCACCACCACCACCGCCACCGCCGGATATACCCGCGTTCGAAGAAACCGACGGCGCCAGCGACGGGCGTTTCCTCACGGTTCGTGAGCGCATGGAAGAGCACCGGGCGAACCCCGCCTGCACGTCGTGTCACAAGGTGATCGATCCCATCGGAGTGGCGCTCGAGAACTTCGACGTGACCGGCGCCTGGCGGGAGCGCGACAACGGCAACCTCGTCGATCCGGCGTCCGAGCTCTACGACGGCACACCGTTGGCCGGTCCGGCGGACTTGCGCAACGCGTTGCTCAACCGGCCTGAAGTATTTTTCAGGGTGCTTACCGAGAACTTGATGGCTTACGCGCTGGGCCGCCGTGTCGAATACTACGATATGCCGACCATCCGCTCGATCACACGTGAAGCGGCCAAGAACGACTACAAAATCTCTTCCTTCGTGCTCGGCGTAGTGCAGAGCCCGGCGTTTCTGTCTGCACGGGCGAGCGCCGATCAGGCAGACCAGAACTGACTTGAAAAACTACCTGTTGAACCAACTGCGTAACCTCGAACGAGGTCCGAAGCGATGAACTACATCACCGGAAAGCACATTTCACGCCGCACGATGCTGCAAGGCATGGGCGCGGCCGTGGGCCTTCCTCTGCTTGATGCCATGGTTCCGGCGAACCGTATGTGGGCGTCTACGGAAGCGGGCATGGCTGCCGACAAGACACGCTTGGTATGCATCGAGCAGGTCCACGGGGCGGCCGGATGTAACGATCTCGGCGCTTCGCTGAACTTGTGGTCGCCGGCCAAGACCGGCCGCGACTTCGACCTCTCGCCCACGAGCATGAGGTCGCTCGAGCCGTTCCGTGATTATCTGACCATCGTGTCGGACACCGATTGTCGCGAGGCCGACGCCAAGGCTGCCAAAGAGATCGGAGGAGACCACTTCCGCACCACGGCGGTCTTCCTGACACAGGCACACCCCAAGCAGACCGAGGGCTCGGACGTCTACAGCGGGATTTCGTTCGACCAGCTGTTTGCTCAGCGTTTCGGTGGCGACACGCCGATCCCCTCCATGCAGCTCTCGATCGAGAACGTGGACCAGGCCGGCGGCTGCGCGTACGGATATGCGTGCGTCTACACTGATACCATCAGTTGGGCGTCGCCGACCGAGCCGCTTCCCATGATTCGTGACCCGCGGGCCGTCTTCGAGCAACTGTTCGGCGCCGGGGGCACGCCCGAGCAACGCGCGCAGCGGCTGCAGACCGACGGCAGCATCCTCGACTGGGTGCTGGCCGAGATGAACATGATGCGGCGCAAGCTGGGTCCGGAAGACCAACAGCGACTCGATCAGTACTCGAACAACATCCGTGAGCTGGAGCAGCGCATCCAGAGGATCGAGGCGCAGAACGCCAGTGGGGACGAGCGCGAGATTCCCGAGGCGCCCGTCGGCGTCCCGGACTCGTTCGAAGAGCACGTGAAGCTGATGTTCGACCTCAAGGTGCTCGCGTTCATCTCGGACACCACGCGCGTCTTCTCGCTGAAGCTGGGCCGTGACGCGTCGCCCCGCGTCTATCCCGAGGCGGGCACCAACACGCCGTTCCACTCGGCATCGCACCACGGCGGCCGCGCGGATCGCGTGGAGAATTTCGCCAAGCTCAACGCGTACCACGTGTCGATGGTTCCGTACTTCCTGCAGCAGCTTCAGGATTACCAGGAGGGTGACTCGAATCTGCTCGACAAGACGATGGTGATGTACGGCTCCGCGATGGCGGACAGCAATCTCCACAACCACATCCGCTGCCCGCTCTTCTTGGCCGGCGGCGCCAACGGCATGCTCAAGGGC
>Ga0066382_10000776_pt1 | contig 10813 bp, 13 predicted proteins | sample Knorr_S23_td_NAD_FD_71218 | JGI IMG/M metagenome (GOLD analysis project Ga0066382, IMG submission 71218) | Marine microbial communities from Southern Atlantic Ocean transect - Knorr_S23_td_NADW_ad_2500m_LV_B | ecosystem: Environmental > Aquatic > Marine > Oceanic | place: Southern Atlantic... | reverse complement strand
CTCGGTGTTGGCGACTCGGTGTTGTGCGACGTTGGGAGTAGTATAGCCGAGGAGAGCAAGAGGGCGGCACACGGGAACATACGCAGGTTATACCGAACCTACTTTAATCCCGGTATTTCGCCCTGAAAACGCATAGATTCGATATTGATTCCCAGGTTGAGATGAGTCTGGCGGGCGTGGAAACCCTTATTCTGGCTTACCGTGCCTGGTTGTGTGCAATTCTCGGCCCATTATTAGCTCATTCTCAGCTCGTTATCGCCCATTCTCGTCCTATAGGTCGCAACATCAGGATGTCACCATCTTTGCTGAACGGGCCGGTTGGGCGGTCGCATCGAGGAGATATTGGGTCGCAGTATACTGCCACTTCGGAAGGCCATCATTGGGGGCTGGAGTCGGAGAAGAATAACTACCATTATCCTCGTCACAGAACGCTCATACAGCTACAACGGGTTTAATCTTTTGCAACCTAGTTGAGAGCGGCTCGTAACAAGAATAATGTTCTAGATATGATAATGAATCGTGATGAACTCCCAGGTAGTCGTTTCCAGTTAGTATCGCTTCGGGACCATATTCCCCCCAAACCAAATCTGCGATATTGCACATTGATTGAGTCTAATTGATAATCATGCAGATGTTACGGCAAATAGTTACGGGAACTTATTTACATTTACATAGGTGTAAAGGGTTGACGACATGGACCGACGCGAAATTGGAAGAATACTAGCGAAAGCGCGGGAAGATGGAGCGACTACATTAGACTTGACTGGGAAAGGGTTGGGTACGTTGCCCCCCGAGATTGGCAATCTGACCAACTTGAGACTTCTGGCTCTTTCGTTTAACGACCTCACAGTACTACCCGCCGAGATAGGCAACCTAACCAACCTGGTCAATCTGTATCTGAACCACAACCAGTTGTGGGTGCTGCCTCCCCAGATTGGCAAGCTCTCGAGTTTGCAATACCTTAACCTGCGGGACAACCGATTGATGGGTCTGCCCCGAGAGATAGGCAACCTGACACTCCTAACGAATCTTGACCTGAGATCCAACCAACTGACAGAGCTATCGCCGCAATTGGGCACACTGATAGAACGCGGAGTAGTTAACGTATCCGGAAATCCTCTGGCGGAGTTGCTCAACAAACCGACACAAGAAATTCAAGCACAAGGACAAAATCCTCCTTCGGAGCAGGAGGCTAACCTCCTGCAAACACCCATTTCCACCGCAAATTCGCACCAATTCCTCAATGGATGGGGCAACGAAGGCGATGCGGACGGGGAGTTTCACGGACCCTACGGGATTGCGGTGGACGGTGAGGGCTATGTCTACGTCGCGGATGGGGGTAACCACCGGATACAGGTATTTGACCCCAGCATCAAGAAGAAACTGGCCCCAGAGGACTTTCATATCACTGACTACAGCATCTGGGACGGATTTGATATCGAAGGCTGGCCGGCAACCACGATATTGCGCGGATCGGTGGTCGTGGAGAACGGTCAACTGAACGCAACCCTGGGCGGAGGCCAGTTTATCCGTCGAAAAGTCGACGCCGAGGTCACCAACCGGCCCGTCTGTTAGCTTACAGCCTATCGTTTGAGGTGGGCAGCGAATAACTCCATCGTCCTAGGCCAGGCAACATTCAGAAGCCTCTTTTTGGTACCGGTCACGGTTTTAGTCCATAAAGGCGTGATTGGCAGTCGGGTAACTGTAAAACTCGTGTGGTACCCCCAAACGAGTAAATTCAGCGTCGTACGTGGCTTGGTCATCTGGGGATGGATTTATGTCGATGCCGCCAAAATGGAAGAGAACTGGGAACTTCATACCACCAGTCCGGTCGAAAGGGCTTTGGTCAGTGTCTCCCCTGGGTTCTCGTTGAAATAGTCTGCGAGGTCATAACATGCCAATACCTTCCTGGAAGTCGGGACTACAAGAAATCGCGCCCAACGTTTTCGCTCACATACACAGCGGAGTAGGATGGGACATATGCAACTCCGGTTTCATAGTGGGCGAAGATGGCGTGTTGGTCATCGACGCCATGATGGTGGCCAGCCAGGTACGTTCGTATCTTGAAGAAATACGAACAGTAACCGATAAGCCCATCAGATACGTGGTCAACACTCATCATCATGTCGACCATTCCTTTGGGAACCAGTTCTACCTTCCCACGGAGGTAGTTTCCCACCGCTGGTGCCGGGAAGCCATGATTAACGCCGGCGCCGATGTGGAAGTGTTGAGTCAACGATATCCCCAGTACCGAGAGGACTGGGCTAAGTCCCAACTAACTCCGGCCAGCATCACCTACGAGGATAAGATGATTGTCCACCTAGGCGACCGGGTGGTCGAATTGCTTCACCCCGGCCCAGCCCACACTTATGGGGACACCCTGGTATACCTGCCCCAGGAAAAAGTGCTTTTCACGGGAGACGTCGCTTTTCAATATCTGACCCCATTGGCGCGGGATGGACACATCAGCAATTGGATCAAGGTGATAAATGGCATTCTTAAAGATTTGGATGCCACGACACTGGTGATGGGCCATGGGCCGGTGAGCGGCAAGGAAATGGTTAGTGCGACTTTAAAGTACCTCCGCTTGGTAAAACGGACAGCTAAATCCCATTTTGAGCGAGGCGCAAGCGTTGAGGACACTAGCCGTGCAGTCCGATTGGGAGAGTTTACCGATTGGGTGGACCCGGAACGGGTCATGATTAACGTTCAGCGCTTATACCAGGAGTTCCGGGGCGAATTGCCAAAGGCCCGGAACATGAGCTTTAGATAAATAGTCCATCTGCAAATAGATCGACGGGGAATACCATGCCACAAGCTATGCAGGCTAAATTCGGGATAAGCTTGTCCAACCGGGCGGTGCTGTTCGATTGGGCCACAACCGATGACCTGATTGCCGCTGCGCGTACCGCCGAAGATTCCGGTTACTTCCACAGTGTATGGGTGGGCGACAACCTCCTGTCCAAGCCCAGGTTGGAGTCAATCGTGACCCTGTCGGCTATAGCGGCCCACACGTCGACCGTTAAGCTGGGCACGATTTGTTTGGCTAGCTTCCCCCTGCGCGACCCGATACTTTTGGCTATCCAATGGGCTAGCTTGGATGTTTTATCCGCAGGCAGGACAATCTTGTCGGTGTGTAACGGGGCCTCGGAGCGAGACGGGCCACAGTTCGCCCACGAATTGGAAGTGATGGGCGTCAAGTCCAACGAACGAGTAGGACGGGTCATCGAAGGCGTTCGGATACTACGCCGCTTGTGGAGCGAAGAGCGGGTCACCCACCAGGGAAGATATTTCCAGTTTGAGGATGTGGAGTGTTTGCCCAAGCCGGTGCAGCAACCCTTGCCCATCCTGATTGCCGCCAACCCCAAGCCGGGTCAAGCCGACGAAGCGACAGTTGACCGCATATTGCGCCGGGTGGCCAAGCACGGTGACGGTTGGCAGACGGATGCCACTCCGGTGGAGACATTCAGGCAACGATTCCAATCGATCCGGGAATATGCACATCAAGAAGGGCGTGATCCTTCTCAGATGGAATCCTGCCTACACCTCATGGTGAACATCAACAATGATCGGGAGACGGCGTACAAGGAGGCGGAGACTTTTCTGACCTCTTACTATGGCGCTGGAGCCATTTCTAGAGACCGGGCCGAGCTATGGTTGGCCTACGGTCCTCCGGAAGCTGTGATTGAAAAGATTCAAGCCTACATCGATGCCGGGTGTACCACGCCGGTACTGCGATTTGTCTCTCCGGACCTTTCCGGGCAGTTGCACCGTTGCATCGAAGAGGTCCTGCCCGCCTTTAGTGTCCGGTAGGTTCTGGAGGTACTCCGAATGCCGGTTCGAATTTTCGGTGCTACGTTCCCCTCGATGGCGATGGGGGTTTAGCCCGCGTTGCTAACGGCCAAGCATCGGCCGTCTCGACTTGTGAGAATCTACGTCTGATTGAGGTTTCCATGGAGATATCCCAAGAGGATTTTCTGATGTTTATAAATCGTGCCCTCGATGGCATGTTAAGCATCGTGGAAGAACTGGGCGAGGAGCGCGCCAATCTGTGTCCTGACTTGCCCGGCGCAAACTCCCCCTATGCCATCTTGACGCACTGCGTTGGGGTTTGCGATTACTGGATCGGAACACTTTTGGGGAAGCGCGAGGTTTTCCGTGACAGGGACTCGGAGTTTATAGCTAGCGGGTCCGTTGTCGAGTTGCGCGAAAGGGTGGTTGAGCTTAAGGCCAAGCTTCCAGCAGATATCAAACAGGTGCAGGGTGAGAAGACGTTGGCATCGGCTCCGAATGCGATGTATAACCCACTACGAGGTACGGACCGCGGAGACTGGAGAGAGGGAACAGCGCTGATTCACGCGTACGAGGAGCTAGCGCAGCATCACGGCCAAATGGAGATTACACGCGATTTGCTGATGGGGAGCCAGGGAGGCGCCACTTAGCGGCGCTGAAATCCTGTGGCCCCCGATAAAAACTGCTGAGGGAGGAATCCATCATGGCGATCGAGCGTACAAATCCATCGAGCCTGGGCCAGCCGGGCGGTTATCATCACGTGGTCAAGGATGGCAAGACCGTCTACCTAGCGGGACAGGTGGCTCGGGACAAGGACGGAAAAACGGTGGGAGTGGGTGATGCTGAAGCCCAAGCCGAGCAGGTGTTTCGCAACATCCAGACGGCTTTGGAGTCGGTTGGCAGTGACTTGAACCATATCTTGAAGATGACAACCTTCATGACACGACGAGAGGACTTTTCGGCCTACCGTGCGGCCAGGGGCAAGTTTCTTACCGACGACGCTGCCCTGCCAGCCAGCACATTGATTCTGTGTTCTGGGCTCGCCGACCCCGACTTCCTGATTGAGATTGAAGTGGTGGCGACCATATCATAGGGCATGATTCCCGGTTAACTTCGTAATTGCGGTTAGCCGGTTAGGGCGATAGGTTGAACGCCGGGCCTATAACCTCTTTGAAGGCGCGAAGCTCGTGCTCCGGCAAGCTGAAGCTTTCGGCTGGGTATAGGTAGATATGGTCGACTCCTAGGTCTTCCAGTTCCTTCATGCGCTTGGTAACTGAGTCCGGGTCTCCCGCAACGGCAACCTTATCGACCAAGGCCGCCTGAAGTTCGTAGGGCACGACTTCTGCTATCTTCTCGGCGCCTTGCCAGTCCTCCATGTGGTTGTTGTCGGGATAAAAGCTCAGTAACTTGGCAGCCGCTTCCTGAAGCTTCGGCTTGATGGGAGCAATGTCGTAGTCAATGCCGAGTTGCTCAAGCCACTGCTGGCCGCTGGGCTTTGCGAGGGGAGTGACCAGCCGGGGACTCCAGGCCCGGACCGCTTCACGGTGGGTATCCCGGACAAGTCCTTCCATCTGTAACACTTCGTGAACTTCGGACGCCGGGCGTCCCGCTACTGCCGCCCCTTCTCCCACCCATTTACGAAGCGCTCCGATCTCCTCTCCATTCACCATGGCAGGATGGATGAGAACACCGTCGCACAGTTCTCCGGCCAACCTCGCATTCAGAGGACCACCGGCGGTCAGGTACACGGGTATAGGCTCGCCGCCGCCGTGAAACAGGCGGACGTGCTCCGCTCTGGCAGAGATGCCGGATTCGGAGCCATACTTCTGCACCGAGTCGGCGGGCTGGTAAACGTCCCACTCCCCGGCCATGAAACCTTTAATCTCGACAATGGCCTTCCTAATCTCGGCCAACCGGAGTCCGGACAGGCCGACGAGGAAGCTGGCCGAGCCCCCCGGCCCAGCCACAACTCGAAGCGCCCGGGCCCCAGTTCTTGCACCGTCTTAGCGACCGACGCGATTACCGAGGTGTGGCGCGGCCCCGGACAGGTGACAGCGGGGCGCACTCGTATGCGTTCAGTATTCTGCAAGACCTGGGCCATTACGACGTAGACGTCTCTAAGAAATGTGTGAGAGTCGACGAAGCCCAAGCCGGAGAAACCAGCGTCCTCACAACGCTGGGCGAAACTCACAATCTCAGCGACAGGCTTGCTTGATGGGATTCTAAGGTCAACCTGCATGGGTCATACTCGCTGATTACCTGTCTGACTACGACCGAATCCGAAGGTTTGATGTTCACTGCCCTCGTGGCGGCAAACGGCGATGACCTGTATCTTTCGAGTCACATTAATCCTGCACTGAAAGTTTACCCGCTGAGTATCCCCCGTCCGCGTAAATCACCTGGCCGGTGATGTAATCTGCTCTGGGTGAGGCCAAAAACGCTACAGTCAGGGCGACGTCACGCGGATCTCCGGGCCGGGCCAAAGGGACTTCCTTGAGAAAGGCCCCCAGATATACTTCAGACGGAGGTTCCCGCAAGGGGGAGCCGGTTACCGTTAGGCCCGGACCCACTGCGTTGGCGGTGATGCCGTATTGGCCAAGTTCCTGGGCGAGAACCCGGGTGAACTGTAGAATGCCTGCTTTGGAAGCGCAATAGGCCGCTGCGTTGACCCTGGCGTTTTCGGCGGCGGTGGAAACGATGCTGATGATTCGCCCTCCGGTGCCTTGTTTCACCATCTCCTTGCCGACGGCTTGGGAACACAGGAAAGCCCCTTTCAGGTTCACCGCCAGGACCCGGTCCCACTCGTCTACCGCCATTTCCAGAATGGAGCATCGCTGGCCGATTCCGGCGTTGTTCACCAGGATATCGACCGCTCCATAGGCTTCGACCACGCTCTTGACCATCGACTCTACTTGAGCAGCGTCGGAAACATCTACGGGAAAGAAGCTAGCTTTGAACCCTCGAGATTCCAATCCGCGCGCAGTCTCCGGTCCCACATCTTCCAGCTGGTCGGCAATAGCCACAGTGGCGCCGTTTTCCGCAAGCTCGGTGGCAATCGCCTGTCCGATACCTGATGCGCCTCCGGTTACGATAGCGACTTTTCCGGCAAACTCCATATCTTTGCTTCTTAGGGCAGTAACCATTGTGGATCGACAGTGTCGCCGAACATAACGCCCGTCCGGCAACGTCCAGACATGCCTGCCTGACCCCGGAGTCGGTCACTGGCCATTATGGTGGCATATTACTTTGGGCCGGATGGCTTGTCCATCACCTCACCGATTGAACGTGAATAGCCTAGTCGGCGCTGTTGATTACATAAGACGTTTATATCTGGTAGATTCATTGGGCAGTGGAGTAACATGTTCCACGAAGATCGTTTGCAAATTTCGCCGGAGCCGCGGGAGGATAACCGTGCAGGTAAAAGATAAGCAGTACACCGAGCATCGAATCATGGTTAACGGGCTCAGCATCCACTACACGGATTGGGGCAATCCTCACTTGCCGCACATGTTTCTAGCCCATGGGTCGGTGGCCAACGCCGCTTACTGGGACCTGGTTGCGCCTGCCTTTCGAGATAAGTATCACATCGTGGCGGTTACTGCCAGAGGTAGAAGTAAGAGCGATTACGCGCCCGACGGAAAATATGAAACTGCGGACTACGTGCAAGACTTTCGAGAACTCACCATTGCGCTGGGTCTAGACAAGCTCATCTATGTGGGCCAATCGATGGGTGGGAAAATCGGCATGACCTATACCGCGATGTATCCGGATCAGGTCGAGCGCCTGATTCTGGTGGATATTGGCGGCGAGTCCACTGGTGCACCATCCGGAGACCCCATGAAATCCCGGCCTGAGGTCTTCAACTCTCCCGCTGAGATCGAGACGTGGCTGAGGCAGTTCGACCGATTCTCCAGGTTGAGCCGGGAATCGATAGATATCGTAATCAATACCGGGTTCCAGCAACTAGTGAACGAGCAGTGGGTTTCTTCCCTGGCGAATCCTCTGATTTACCAACAGCGACCGGTTCCACCATCTGTGTACGACATACTGAGCAAGATCCAGTGCCCAACTGTCCTGATACATTGCTTGCTAAGCGATCTGATGGGTGCCGATATTGCCGCCAAAACCCAGAACGCGATTCCAAATTGTGAGCTGGTCCAACTGGATTCAGGGCATCTGCCGCATCTGGAGCGCCCGGATGAGTTGATTCGGGTCATGAATGCCTTCCTGAAGGACTAACAGCTTGATGGAATAACCCTCTAATCGAACCATTCCCGGCCGACTCCGAACCTATCTGAGATGGTATCCCCACTGTCATTCCCCGCCCTCGCCGTCATGGTCGAAGGCGGGGAAAAGAGAGAGTTCATAGGAATGAGGATGGTTAGATGTTCAGGGCTGCTAACCCCGCCTTGGCGATAGCTTCGTCATCAAGGCCGCTGGGCAAGCCCCCAACGCCGATAGCTCCGACGACTGCGCCGTCCTTCATCACCGCCACGCCTCCGGGAATGGCGATAAGTTGGGGGTCGCCGAATGACTCCAGGGTCCGGCCCTGATTACTAAGTTGCTCGGCGAAGGCCACCGTATCCATGGATCTTATTGCAGCGGTGTAGGCTTTCCGTAAGGCGAAGGTTGGTCTCAAGCATCGATCCATGCGAGCGTATGCTAGCAAGTTCCCCGCATCGTCGACGACTGCCATGTCTACCTTGCGCCGGCTAGGGTCCTTGTTGTAGTCGTCAATCATTGCCTTGATAGCATCCTGTGCCTGGTCCAAGCTAATCATCGGCTTGTCATACATCTGTAAGTCCTCCAACGGTGAATATCGCCGAATATACTATCGGGGCGAGCACATCGCAAGGTGCTTGCCGAGGAAGGCTTCTTCCTTGAAGCGGCGTGGAGAGGGTAGGGCCGTCGTAAAGAGTGGCTTGATAAGCCGGATCAAGCCACTCTAGTCCGAGTGCACCGGCAGCGGCTGGCCAATCTCAACCGCCCTCCGCCCCCAACACCACCAACACCACCCCTCCCACGCTGATCAGGGTCCCCAGGACTAGAGTCCAGTTCAAGCTCTCTAACCTCCGTAAGAATATGTGGGCCAAGGCCAGCGTGATTAAAGGGCTGCTTGCGTTGATGGGGCTTACTACCGTTACCGGCGCCCGGCTCAGGGCCAAGAAAAGAGAACCGATAGCTATTCCTTGGAATATCCCGGCGACACAGCAGATGGCGATGTATTTGGGAGGCAGATCGCGGATGCTGTTGAGCACTTGGCGGTGGATAATAACCAGCAGCATGGCGCCGCCGATCAACAGCGCGAATCCAGCGGCCACTAGTGGCGGTGAGATCCCCGTTAATACATGGCGGCTAATCACGTCCCGGGTGGCGAAGGTGGCTGCACCCGCCACCGCCAGGAAGTAGCCCAGGTTTTTCACGCTCATCGCTCGATTGACGGTCCCGTTGTTACTGGCCGTCAGGAACACCAGCAACAACCCAGCCACAACCAATGGCGTGCCCAGGCTCACCAGCATGTTTGGCCTCTCCCCAAGAAAGGAGATTCCCAGGGCTAGAGCAAACACTGGTTGCAAGGCGGACATCGGCGTGGCCCGCGCTGCGCCAATCAGGGAGATTGCTTTGTTGCTCACCAGTCGTGCGACCGGATAGGCCATCGCTCCCATCAATGCGAACCAAGCGAATGCTACCGGTGGCAGGGCTTTAACTTCCGGCCAATTTATGACCAGAGCGGCACCCAACACCAGCGCCGCCCCCACTAGGACAGTATAAAAAGTTGCGGTGGCCACCGATACGTGTTCTACGCCGATGCGGATCAAGATGGCGGCACCGGCAAACCCGGTGGCGGCGATGAAAGCGAAGATGAGAGCTAAGTTGGTGTCGGACATTCAGTCCACGCTCCGGCGCGGCGGGCAATTGAAGCTGAAGGAGAGCTTCTTGGGTGATTGACTGAAATTTCTTCTGCTCCCGTTGTGATGGGTCATTACATCGGCGATGCGGCTTAGTGGGCGGGGAGTTCGACTCCTCTTTGGGTATGACGACGCCATTATCGCCGGACCTATATCCCCCGATCCCTACGCAGCCTCAAACAGAATATCCTGAGCGCCTTCCCACAGAACCAAATCACCGAGGGCGGCCAGATTCTCGCGTCCGTCCACAATGGTCAGAAAGTGATTGCCTGCAAGCGGTCCCATCCTGCTCGCGAACGAGGTGGCACCGTACGCGACGAGTATCTCCGACTCGCTGATGCCTCCCGGATACCAGAGGATATCGCCGCGCGAGGGGTAACAAGTATGGTTTTCGAGTTCGGTCAGTTGCCGGGCATCGCCCAGAGGAATCCAGGCCGACTCGCCACTCCATCGCGTCTGAATAATCTTGTTACGCAACGGAAGCAACTTCCGAAAGGCTTCGCAAGTTTTGGGAGCCTGGTCCACCAGCAACTGCGCCGTGAACGCGTATGGCCCCGCTTTGATTCTTACGGTGTCTGACGCGGGATTCGTCACTTCTTCTCCCTGTTATGGCCTCAACGTGTAGAAGACTGGAGAGGCGAATGTGTGGGTGTCGTGGATTCTGGCATCACCGAATACTGCAGCACATGTCTAAGACGTGTCCCGAAGTGCAAGTGCTGGACTCTGTAAAAGTTTATTCTCGCCGGTTGTTAGAGGGCTCTTGAGTTCGTGCGCTCCCAAACTACGTGTTGGGCGGTCTCATAGAGTGCCAGGGCGTGCTCTGCTCGTAGGCATGGCCCACCTTCAAAACCGTCTCCTCTGCGAAGGGACGGCCTCCGATCTGCAGTCCAATGGGCAGCCCCTGGGAGTTGAAACCACAGTTGATAGACAGAGCGGGGGCGTTGGCCAGATTGAAGGGTCTGGTCATGACCAGTGTCATGGCGGCGGCCATATCCTTGGAGGTGATTACCGGATCATCCGCCAACATTGGTGCACAGCTTTTGGAGGTGGGCAAAATCAAGACGTCGTAGGTCTCCAAGGCCTCTAGGACCTGTCGGCGCACAAGCTCCCTT
>Ga0066382_10000774_pt1 | contig 10849 bp, 15 predicted proteins | sample Knorr_S23_td_NAD_FD_71218 | JGI IMG/M metagenome (GOLD analysis project Ga0066382, IMG submission 71218) | Marine microbial communities from Southern Atlantic Ocean transect - Knorr_S23_td_NADW_ad_2500m_LV_B | ecosystem: Environmental > Aquatic > Marine > Oceanic | place: Southern Atlantic... | reverse complement strand
CCCAAAAGTTACACTTCCATCTTGGATAGAGACTTTCCATTTCTCTTTGTATTCCTCTTCTGCGTATGTATCAATTAGGTCGTTAAAGTTAGATACAACACTTGCAAGGTTTTCTTGCATTTTTTCAGGTGTTAATCTTAACTCCTTTATCAATCTGTCAATCTTGTTAATGTATAACACAGGTCTCACTCTTTCTTCTAATGACATTCTAGTAACAGTCTCAGTTTGCGTCATAATTCCTTCTACTGCATCACATACCACGACAGAACCATCAATTGCTCTAAGACTTCTAATTACACGACCAGAAAAATCAACATGTCCAGGCGTGTCAATCATATTGATAACATAATCATTTTCCCCTTCTTGATAATGTAAAGTAACATTTGCTTGAACAATTGTAATTCCTCTTTCTTGTTCAGCTTTCATAGAATCCATCGCAAGTGCAGATCCCGCTGCAGATGGTGCAATTATTCCAGAATCTGCCAAAAGACTATCACTCATTGTAGTTTTTCCGTGATCAACGTGAGCAATAACACCAAAATTCCTAATCTTGTTTTTATCCTTGATAATCTTCATTACTTGCTCAGTTGATTTGTACTTAGTCATAATGCGATTCCAATTTGAACTGGTATTAAACCTTATGAGAAAAAATTCCTTAGATTATTTTTGATCAATCCAAGTGTAGCAAAAAATCTTATGTAATTTTTCTTTAGCACGCTCTATCATTTCTCCACACTTTTCACACCTAAACAGTTTACTCATATTAGAATGTAAACTGAATATTATTTATATTGAATTTTTGATGATAAATAGTGGAACTTTCTGTTGGTCATACCCCAGATGCAGATGATGCATTCATGTTTTATGGTATGTTCACAGGAAAAGTAACTTCACCTGATTTTACTGTAACACATGTAATAGAAGATATTGAAAATCTAAATAATAAGGCGACATCACCAGAGCTAGATGTAACAGCGGTTTCAGTTCATGCTTGTGCGTATATACCAGGATATACAATTTTACGAAGCGGTGGTAGTTTTGGGATTGGTTATGGTCCAATTGTTACTTCAACAAAGGAAATGACAATTAACGAATTGCAGAAAGCAAAAATTGCAATTCCAGGAAAAATGACATCTGCATTTTTACTTTTACAATTAATGATTGGAAAGTTTGATTATGTTGAGATGAATTTCAGTGACATACCATTAGCAGTAAAAAATGGTAAAGTTGATGCTGGTTTGGTCATACATGAAACACAGTTATCATATTCGCAAGAAGGTATTATCAAAATTTTGGATGTTGGTGAATGGTGGGATAAAACAACTAATGGACTTCCTGTTCCATTAGGAATCAATGTTATGAAAGACAGTTTTGGCTTAGAGACTATAAGAAAATTTGATGGATTCTTACAAGAATCTATTCAATTCGGTCTTAATCATAATGATGATGCAATGGAATATGCAATGAAATATGGTAGGGGGAAGCCAAGAGATTTGATTGAAAAATTTGTCAAAATGTACGTAAATGATGTAACGGTTAACATGAATAAAAATGGGGAAAAGTCTATCAGAAAAATTTTTGAAATGGCCATAGAAAAAAAATTAGTGCCAAAATTTAATATAAAAATTGCATGATTTTTCATCAGACAAAAATGGATAATTTATTCGCGCGCTTTATAACTAAAATTCACGTGTAATAATCATTGGAATTAGAATCTAATCTTCAAAACTCTTCGATCTATGATTTTGCTGGACTGTTATCTATAATTGATGACAATTTAACCAATTGATCTTTAACAAGATCATTTCAATCGAGATACTTATTAATAATTTAAAATTAATGCGTATATGAAATTATTTCTTGATTTTGAACTATGTAATGAATGTAATTCATTTATAGCTGAATTATCATCTGAGGACTCTTTACTTTTTGAAGATGCTGAGAGAAATGAAATTTCAGCTAAATTTATGCGGCATCTCACATACAACCATCCAGAAGTAATACAAGCTATAATTAAAGAAGTAAAAACCCAAAATCGAAAACCGGAATTTGATTTATACAAATAATTTTTACTAAATTATATTATAGTATGTTCGTTTTAATCACATGCTGATTGATAAAAAATTGTTAATTGGTGGCGCAGTTATGATTGTTATTGGTTTTACTATTTCCTGGTATCTTGCTGAATCAGCACCAATTGGTAAAGCTAACATGACTGACGATGAAAAATTGAATTTGATCGTTGCGGAACGTGAAAATTCTGATTTTCGTTCACTGTCAGGAATACTAATTGGATTTGGATTTTTATTAATACTAATCAGTTTTGGCGCAAGAAAAAAACGTGAGGGTGGTGCTAAAAAGATTGAAAAAAAACTATCTGAATGAAATCAGAATGTTCTGATTATATTAAAAAACGTATCACGTTGTGCAGGCTCTCTTTTTATTTTCTTGACTAATTGCACAAGATCCAAAAGTGACGAATCAGTTGGTTTCCCAGCAGCACGATATACTTCCTCAGAAAATGCTGTGCCAACAAGATCATTTCCGCCATGTGATAATGCAATCTGTGCAAGTTTCTTACCATCCGCAACCCAATAAACTGAAATGTTATTCAAATAACCAGATAGCATTAACCGTGATAATGCAATTATTTTCAAATCATAAATTGATGAACATTCCTGGTTTATCATATTATTTTGTTCAAGTTCAGTATTTTCCAAACTAAATTTAAGTGGAATAATTGTCAGGAATCCACCTGTTTTTTTCTGTAAGTTTCTAATCCTTAGTAAATGATCAACGATATGTTCTGGCTTTTCAATATGTCCATACAGCATTGTGGCATTACTTTTAATGCCAAGATTATGAGCCTGTTCCATTGTGTCCAACCACTCTTGACCACTACATTTCCCACGCGCAATCTTTTCTCTGATTTCTGGATGGAATAATTCTGCACCACCGCCAGGTAATGAATCAAGTCCAGAATCCTTTAATCTTGATAAGACTTCCTTTACAGAATTTTTTGTTAATTTAGCAAAGAAAAAAATTTCTGCGGCGGTAAATGCCTTGATTTTTAACTTGGGATGATTTTTTTTAATTATCTTCATCATTGATTCATAATAATCTAATGATAGTTTTGGATGAAACCCACCAACAATGTGCATTTCAGTTGCACCCATATTCTCTGCAGCTGATACTCTAGTCTCTATTTGTTCTGGTGACAATGTATATGCATCATCATCATTTTCTTTTCTATAAAATGCGCATATCTGACAACTGGCAGCACAAACATTAGTGTAATTAAGATATGATGACGAAGTGAATGTAACTTTATCACCAACAAATTTTTTCCGAATTGCATCAGCAACTGCCCCAATTGTATAGATATTATCATATTTCATTAATTCTAATCCATCTTGCATATTTAGCTCTTCACCGGCAATTACGCGCTCTAATGCCTTTGATTCGCCGATTAGTTTTTCTAGCATATTTTGCGTGAGTTCTATCTAAATAAATAGATAAGTAGTGGAGAATCAAAAACATGCAGTTGGTTCTCCCGTTAATTGATGAACATAAACCGAAATGTTACCTATGTCATGAATTATTTGAAGATATGGATAGTCTAAAAAAGCATCAAGAATCTAAACATAAAGATTTTTTTGATAAATATGAAAAAACTGATACTGAAATTTAGTAGTAAGTTAATTACAAATTTTTAATATTATTTTATGATCTTTTTTGCAGTGCTAAGACTGATTTGTGCTAACTCATGTTGACTATCAATTGATAGAGCCTTTTTAAAATATTTTATGGCTGATTTGATATTACCCGTTTCGCCAAGCGAAAGCCCCTTACATACAGCAGCCATTGTATTTCTTTCATCAAGACGTAGAACAATATCATAACAAGATATCGCTTCAGAATATTTTTCCATCGTATGTAAAACTGTGCCTTTATTGATTAAAGCAGATATATTTTTTGGTTGAATAGTTAATGCCGTATCATACATCTTCAATGCATGTTTAAGATCTGCCAAATTTTGTAATGTAACACCATAATCAATAATTGCTGTAATGTTAACAGGATCAACCAATAAAATATTTTCGTAATATTTTAACGCTTGACTATATTTTTGATCCTCAGATAATTCAGAAGCTTTCTCTAACATTTTTGATAATTCACGCTTCAATAATTATTGATTGTATATGGAAATAATAAAGTCTAATGTGGATTGATTGTTGACAATAGCTTCAGAAAGTATAAACTGAGCCTAAATTTGTTAAATATGATTGTGTTATGCCACTTGAATCTATTATTGAATTCATAACTACAATGATTTCTGACTATCTTTACCTTGGTGTATTTCTTGCTGCATTGATTGAAACTATAATTCCTCCAATACCAACAATGGCTGTATTTCCAATGGCTGGATTTATTGCATCACAAAATGGCGTCACTCCGTACGAATTAATTTTATTAGGAATTGTTGGTGGGCTTGGTGCATCTATTGGATCAACTGTAATTTATTTAATCGCTTTAAAATTAGGTAGAACAGCATTGTTAAGATATTTAAAACATGTTAAAGTTTCTGAAAAAAAATTAGGTAGAGTAGAACGCTGGTTTCAAAAATATGGTGATAAGGCAGTTTTGTTTGGAAGGATGGTACCAGTTTTCAGAGAAATGGTTTCCATACCTGCAGGTTTGCTTAAAATGAAACTACCGAAATTTCTTGCATATACAATTTTGGGTTCTTGTGGATGGAGCATGACATTGATTTTCATCGGATATTATTTTGGAATTGCATCTATTGAGCTTTGGTAATTTTATCATGATGCATTTTTATCACGAGGATCAATACTTAGTGATTTGTTAAAGCATGATATAGCTTCATCGTATCGTCCAAGACTCCTTAATGCAATTCCCTTTAAGTTCCACAAGTCTGGGTCTTTTTGATCAAGCGATACAGCTTGTTCAAAAAAATTTAATGCGTTATCATAATTACCACAATCAAGTTGTTCCTTTCCTAATATAATCAATCTGTTAATCGATTCCAAATTGAAATTCCTCAGATAGATTATACATTTTTAATAAATTTTGTACACAGACAATCAACGATAATACATGTGTCCTGATTTCTGATGTGGTCAGATGACAAATGCTTACATCTAGTATCCTGGCAAATATGACGCTGAAGTTCTTTACTAATTACTTTTTGTGCGATTTTATTAGCATCTTCTTTTGTAACACCTTTTTTATCGATATAATAATGAACGATGTAATTGTAAAGCACATCCGGGTTGAATGGCTTTTTTAATTTCATCATACTAGAATAGTGAAAAATGTACTTAAATTTTATTAAAAATTTCTTTGTTGTATATAATTACTTATTAGCAAAATGTTGATCATACATTTTCCTTCGCTTATGGTCTGAGAGAACTTCATATGACATGTTTATTTGTGCCATTTTCTCTTCAGCATCATTACTTTGCTTTTTGTCTGGGTGCCATTTTTTTGCAAGTAATCTAAACTGCTTCTTTATTTCATCTTGACTTGCATCTTTTGATACTTGTAAAATAGCGTAATAATCAGGCAGATTTTCACTTAGTAACGATTTTCTGAATTCATCATCACTCAGTTTGTCTTTACCAGTACGCTCAAAACTAACTTCATCATTCATCCATTCAGAATGATATTTTTCGTAATCTCTATTTTTTTTTGATTCCCATTCACCAATATCATACTCAGTTTTTTTCCTGATGAATGAACCTCTTGCAAGAAAAATTAACGCACCGATAATTATTATCGCTGCTATTGCAAATATAGTTATTTGATCAGATTCTGTTAAACTTTCTATTCCACTATCTACTTTCATTGGGTTAACGTTATGCCCAGAATCATAGAAGAATTGTTTTGTAATTTCTGATTCATTGTATGACACAGATATGTCATAATGTCCACTTCGACTTAAATCATAATCACCAATTACAATATCATATGTAAAATCTCCAGCTTGTATTGTGATATCCTTATTCAGAATAACTTTTTCATCTGGATCAATGATCATTACCTGTAGTATAGCCTCAGTTGGAATATTACCATAAATTACAATTTTATCAGCATCTGTGAATATAGGAAGATCCACTGAAATGTTTACAGGTGCTCGTATTACAAATAGATCTTCCTGCAATAACATAAGATCCAGATCACCAAATGCATTAGCCGGTATCAATAAGATCAAAATGATAAAAAAATATGGAATTGTTTTGTATTTCATAGATATTTCAGTTAATTAGTAATGTTTTATTTGATTATTTGCTAATTTGATCTCTGAAATAGCCAAAATTGGTTAATTTTACATTAATACCAATCACAACTGTGTTAAATCTCATTAACAAAATCTTGCTAATACTATGGTAGAATTAGTTTTAACATGACAGAAGGTTACTGCGTAAAATGTAGAACAAAAAGAGTGATGGACGGTACAACTGCTGTAACTCTCAAGAATGGCAAGCCTGCAATAAAAGGTACTTGCCCTACGTGCAGCACAAAGATGTTCCGAATTGGTAGCGGCTAGGAACAATTATCATTTTTTTCATTGTTAGTATGTAGCCATTTATGCTATCAATTATAAAACTAATTTATCAACTAGTGTACATGAAGAACGACTCTCATTCAGACGAAGAGATCAAACAGATATTTTCACTAAAAAAAATTGCTGTTGTTGGAATGTCAAGGCATACTACTAAAGCTGCTCATTTTGTCCCAAAATATTTGACCGAACAAGGATTTGATATCACACCAGTTAATCCTAACACCGATAAAATATTGGGAGAAAAATCTTACCCTAGTTTATCATCCATAGATCATCCAATTGATATTGTAGACATTTTTAGGCCGTCAGAACAGGTGTTGCCAGTAGTTCAAGATGCAATTAAACTGAAACCTAAAGTGATTTGGTTACAGGAAGGCATTCATAACTCTGAGGCTGAGGAACTTGCAAGAAGTAATGGAATTATGGTTATTTTTAACAGATGTATGTTAGCTGAACACCAACGCCTTTTCTAATCATGGACACTAATGATGATCCAGTATCACGCGCGGAAAGAGCATTATATGATATTCAAGAACTAGCAGATTCAACAGCTGAACATCATCCATATTGGGCATTATTGTACAACTGCTCCCAGATTTCTAAATTGGTTTTGGAAAAATGGAATGATGATCTAACTGAAGAGGATTTGAGTGAAATACGATGGATGGTCTCTGAGTTAGAAAATTCGTGCAATAAGCTGAAAAATAAAGTAGAAAGTCAAGACAGCAAAGATAAATAATTTAGACTTGTTTTTTATTCATGCCAATTAAAATCGGTCTTATCGGTAAGACAAATACAGGTAAAACTACATTCTTTAATTCATCCACATTATCGTCTGATGAAATTTCAACCTATCCTTTTACAACTAAAAAATCATCTACATCAACCGGATATGCGATTACGCTTTGTGTTCACCCTGAATTTAATGTGAACGATAATCCAAACAATTCTAAATGTAAGGATGGTTGGAGATACATTCCAATTGAATTAATCGACTTACCTGGATTAATTAAAGATGCGTGGAAGGGAAAGGGTTTAGGTAACCAATTTCTTTCAATTGCATCACAGTCTGATGCATTGTTACATATTGTTGATGCATCTGGCAGTATTGATTCTAGTGGACGAATAACTGAAACTGGAACAGGAGATCCTGTTTCTGATTTTGCTGACATTGAAGAGGAATTAAACATGTGGTATCAGAAAATTTTTGAGGGCAATCGAGATAAACTTCAAAAAATGGTATATGCTGACAATGATCAAACTGATGCCTTAACAGAATTGTATCAAGGCTTGGGTGTAAAAAAAATCCATATAAAGGAGGCATTAAAAATAACGAAACTTGAAGAGAAGGATATAGAAAACTATGATATTAAAGATAGTAAAAAATTTGCGAGTGAACTTAGAAAGATTTCTAAGCCAACTTTAATCGTAGCAAATAAAATTGATATCAAAGGGGCAGCAAAAAACTTTCAGCGTCTTCGTGAGAGATATAATGATATGATTGTAGTTCCAGCAAGTGCAGATAGTGAGCTATCGTTAAGACGTGCAGAACAAAAAGAACTTATCAAATATTCACCAGGTTCAGAACAATTTGATATTTTAAAAGCTGATGACATTAATCAAAAACAAAAGAATGCACTTGATTTTATAAAAAGTGACATTATGGGGGAATACATGCGTACTGGCGTTCAATTTGCAATAAACATTACAGTTTTCAAATTGTTAAAAATGAACTCTATTTATCCTGTAGCCATACCAGAAAAACTTTCTGATAAAAATGGTCGTGTACTTCCAGATCTCATATTGCTGAAAGATGGATCTACAGTTTTTGATTTGGCAAATGAGATTCATTCTGATTTAACCAAGGGTCTTCTATATGCAAAAGATTTGAGATATAATTTGAGAGTTCCAACAAATTATCAGTTACGAGATAGGGATGTTATTTCCCTTGTAAGCGCATCAAAAAAATAATTATTCTGCTTTAATTTTCTCTTGTTTAATCCATCTAGTCTTATTCTTATGATCAACAAAAATGATATTCCTCCCTGCTATTTGCTCTCTAATTTTGTCAGCCTCATCATAGTTTTTTTCTGCTCTACATTCATCACGTTTCTTTATCATCTGACTAATTTCATTTTTTTCATCATCTGAAACTTTAAGAATTTTAATTCCTAGTATATCTGACATTCTTTCGAATTCTGGTAAAATTATTTTTGCAGATTCCACAGTGAGTTTTTCTTCTGCAGATAACGAATTAACTTCCCTGATTAATTTGTAATAAATGGTAAGTGCAAGTGATGTGTTAAGGTCGTTATTTAATGCAGAATTAAATTTATTTTTACAATCATTTACAAGTTTCTCAACAGTAACTTTGTCATCAATACCATCAGCCAATCTTAGCTCATAATAACATGATTCGATCTGTCTAAGCTTTGTTATGTTTTCTTTTAGCAAGATCTCAGAATAATCAATTGGTTTTGAGTAACTGCCAGAAAGACAAAACAATCTAATAATGTTTGATCCCCAATTTTCTAAAACATGGCTCACAGATTTCACGTTTCCAAGTGACTTGGACATTTTTTCACCGTTTATGGTTATCATACCAACATGCATCCAGATCTTTGCAAATTGATTTTGCTTGAAAGATTCTGATTGTGCAATCTCATTTTCATGATGTGGAAAAATAAGATCCCTGCCTCCACCATGAATCTCAAAGTTTTCACCAAGATACTTCAAGCTCATTGCAGAGCATTCAATATGCCATCCAGGTCTACCTTTACCCCATGGACTATCCCATGATGGTTCAGACTCTGAAAACTTCCATAATGCGAAATCAATTGGATTGTTTTTTTCCTCATCAATTTCTACTCGAGCACCAGAGACCAAATCATCAGTTTTTTTCTTGGATAGTTTTCCATATTCAGTAAATTTTGAAACAGAAAAATAAACTCCATTTTTTGTTACATACGCATATTTTTTATCAACAAGATTAGAAATCAAATTTTGCATATCTTCAATGTGTTCAGTTGCCTTCGGGTATTTGGTAGCCCTTTTAACATTTAATCCATCAAAATCATCAAAATAATTTTTAGTGTATTTAGCGGCAAGTTCCAAAGGTGATGTTTTTTCCTGTTGTGCTCGATCTATTATCTTATCGTCTACATCTGTAAAGTTTTGAATAAATTCTACAGAGATGTTTTGTGATTCTAGGAACCTGTGCAGTACGTCAAAAACAATGATTGTTCTTGCGTGCCCTATGTGTGCATCATCATAAACTGTTACGCCACACAAATAGATCCTAACTTTGTCTGAAAATTCTAACTCTGTTTTTGCATTCCTGAGCGTATCAAAAATCTTCATAAATTGATCCAGCTCTCTCAGGCAAAATTCTTTTGTGTTGGGTATTTTGGTACATCTGGTAAATCTTTTCCACATCTTTTTTGGGAATACCCGTCACATCACTCAGAAATTTATCCAATGTCCAGTTTTCATCCACCATACAATGTAATATAATGTCAATCTCTTCATATGAAATACCAATCTCTTCTTCTGCATCATGTCCCTTCCAAAGATTTGGACTGCTTTTTTTAGTGACTATATTATTCGGTACACCAAGGAATTCTGCAAACTTTCTTACTTGTGTCTTGTAAAGTTCAGCAATTGGTAGTATGTCTGCACTCCCATCACCAAATTTGGTGAAATACCCAATAAGATATTCACTCTTATCACTTGTACCTAAAACTAAGTAATTTTTAAGATTAGCATAATAATAAATGATATTTGATCTTATTCTAGCTCTTAGATTTCCTAACGCACGTTCATCTGGCTCTAAATGGTTAGAATATATTTTATGAATTACATCAATATCGATAAGTTTGTAATCAAGACCAAGCTCACCAATAACTTTTAACGCATCACCGGTTTCACTCGATGGCGACACTGTAGAATCTGGCATGACTAATGCTAGTGCTTTTTTTCCAAATGTTTTTGCAGCCAAGTATGCAACTGTTACTGAATCTATTCCACCGCTAAGACCAAAAACAACACCATCAGCTTTCTTCTCTGAAACTGTATTTTTTAGAAATGCCTCAATTGTTAGCTGTATTCTAGTACCGTCCGTCTCACCCAGTAGGTTGTCAAGCCTTTCTAGATAATCCATTGTACCATATTTGGATTCTAGGCATAAAAATTGTTATCTAATCAATAATAGTAACTATTTTTTTCAATTAATCAATAATATTACATTCCTGATTTTTTATT
>Ga0066382_10000761_pt1 | contig 10911 bp, 10 predicted proteins | sample Knorr_S23_td_NAD_FD_71218 | JGI IMG/M metagenome (GOLD analysis project Ga0066382, IMG submission 71218) | Marine microbial communities from Southern Atlantic Ocean transect - Knorr_S23_td_NADW_ad_2500m_LV_B | ecosystem: Environmental > Aquatic > Marine > Oceanic | place: Southern Atlantic... | reverse complement strand
TAAATTGTAATAAATATGCTGTAGAAGGTTTTGATGAAATTATCTAGAATAAAGGAAATAAAACGTGCAAAATAACATTCAGAATGATACTCAATATGATGATGAAATAGACCTACGAGAACTGTTTGGTGCTCTGTGGGCTGGAAGTCGAAAAATCATAGCTATTACAGCTGTGTTTGCCTTTGTCTCTGTCATCTACGCGCTGTCACTGTCTGACCAGTACAAAGCCACAGTGCTGCTTGCTCCAGCACAATCCGATAGCTCTGACCTCTCAGGAGCCTTGGGCCAGTTGGGTGGTCTTGCTTCTTTGGCCGGGGTTAGTATCGGTGGCGGTGACAGCAGCGAAGCGCAAATGGCCCAAGAAATCATGAAGTCTTGGAGCTTTATCGACGTTTTTATTGCTGAAAATAACATTTCCGTTGAGGTTTATGCTGCAGAAGGGTGGAGTAGAGGGTCTAACGAATTACAGATTGACGATGATATCTATGATGCTGAGACTAAAACGTGGTTGGTTGAAAATGATAATACAGGTGAGGTGGGTCCGCCTAGCAGTTGGGTCTTATTTCAAGCCTTTTCTGAGCGACTAGTTGTTTCAGAAAACAAAAAATCGGGGCTGGTGTCAGTGTCTATCGAGTATTACTCTCCGCAGATCGCCAAGCAGTGGTTGGATATGTATGTGGCGGCCATTAACGCGCACATGCAGCAACGCCAAATGGAAAAGGTCACCAATAATATTAACTACCTGCAGGCTCAGATTGAGAATACCTCAATCGCTGAAATGCGAGAGGTTTTTTACACCATTATTGCAGAGCAGACGAAAAATAAGATGTTGGCCGAGGCCAGCCCTGAATATGCCTTTGTGGCGGTAAGCCCAAGTATGGTGCCAGAAGAAAAATCGCAACCTGAGCGGGCCTTTATCTGTATTATAGGTACTCTGCTCGGCGGGATCTTGTCAGTGCTGTTAGTGTTAGTGATGCACTATGCCCGAAAGTCTGATTAAGTCTGCCTAATAGGTTAATGTATAGGTGATTGGTTACCTTAATAGTCCTGAATTAATAGGGTTGAAAGTTCGGTTTAGGGGTAAATTGATTGACGCTAGCATCGGTTAACCATGGATAAAAACCTTTTCGTTCTCACATAAAAGGATCTCGTAAAGATGTCGGTAATGCTACTGCTCGCGGTTATATTCTTCGGCTTATCGGGCCTCGCGATGATGATCACCCTGTAATTGATATCTCGACAAAGCTACGTGTAGGAGAGTGTCGATAAGCACGGTATTTCACAGGTGAGTGCCTCTAGGTTGGGTGGAGCAAAAATAAACCTCAATAATAGTGAGCTAGTTAACACTACAACCTCTTAAATTTGCTATTTCATTCACTTATGCTATCTTGCTCAAAATGAACAAGATTGGAGCCTTTTAGCTTGTAGGTTCTTCGTTTTTCTTAAGGATCTGTTCTTGCAGCGTCCTGCGGTAGCCTTCCTGAACTAATAAACTACTCTTTTAACCCCTTTATTATGACCAATCAAGAGCTCGAATATAGCGCGCTCAAAATACTTGAGCAGCAACCTGATCTCACTCAGCGCCAGCTGGCTGAGAAGTTGGGCGTTAGCTTGGGTAAAACACACTATTTGGTTAAGTCCTTTATTAATGTGGGTTGGATCAAATTCGGTAATTTCCAGCGCTCAGACAATAAGTGGGGTTACGCGTATTTACTGACCCCTATGGGTTTTGTCGAGAAGTCAGCAACACCGTAATTTTCAATAGCATCTGACCTAACATGCTCAACCATAACCTAGCCAGTGCCAGTCTTATTCCACGCATCAGTCATTGTTGAGCCTGTATGGTGAGTATCTTGTGTTGCAAACTACGACCAATCGGGTCGCTGATTTTGATGTCCATTTTTCGGTGGTAACATTTAGTGAATTATAATTTTAGAGGAATAGAGTGAACGCTAAAGATACAAGAATAGCCGTTATTGGCCTCGGTTACGTTGGTCTGCCACTGGCAGTCGAATTCGGGAAGAGATACCTCACTACAGGTTTCGATATTAATCGCTCACGTATAGCTGCTCTTATTTCAGGTCATGATTCAACGCTAGAAGTTGATACGGCTGCGCTTGAGAGTGCCGCGCATCTTAGTTATACAACTGATGTCGATAAACTCAAGACCTGCAATATCTACATCGTTACTGTTCCTACGCCCATTGATATTTATAAACGCCCCGATCTCTCTCCGTTGGAAAAAGCGAGTGAAACCGTTGGAAAAGTGCTGTCGAAAGACGATATTGTTATCTATGAATCAACCGTTTACCCGGGGGCGACCGAAGAGGTCTGTGTGCCCATACTAGAAAAGCATTCAGGTCTCACCTTCAATAAAAACTTTTATTGTGGCTACAGCCCAGAGCGTATTAACCCTGGCGACAAAGAGCATCGGGTCACCACTATCAAAAAAGTGACTTCGGGATCTACACTAGAAATAGCCGACAAAGTCGATGCCCTCTATCGTTCCATTATTACCGCAGGCACCCATAAGGCAAGCTCCATCAAAGTGGCTGAAGCCGCTAAGGTTATCGAAAATACTCAGAGAGATATCAATATTGCCCTCATAAATGAGCTAGCGATGATTTTCAGACGACTGGGTATCGATACCGAAGAAGTTTTAAAGGCCGCAGGGAGTAAATGGAATTTTTTGCCTTTTCGACCAGGCTTGGTTGGTGGGCACTGTATCGGAGTCGATCCTTACTATCTTACGCATAAAGCGATGAAGGTAGGCTACTATCCGGAAATTATCCTGACAGGACGCAAGCTGAACGACAGTATGGGCAAATATGTCGCCAATGAAATTATCAACCTGATGACCAAAAAGCGCATTCAGGTAGTTGACTCAAATATCTTAGTCATGGGCCTCACATTCAAAGAAGACTGTCCCGATATCAGGAATACCCGTGTGGTGGATGTCGTTCAAGAGTTGAGTGGCTTCCACTGTAATATAGACGTCTACGATCCTTGGATAGATAAAGAAGAATCAATAAGGGAGTACGGAATTACCCCCGTCGAGCAACCCGAACCGGGAAAGTACGATGCCGTTATTATCGCCGTGGCGCACCACCAGTTCAAAGCCATGGGTATCACTGCCATACGCGCACTAGGCAAAAAGAACCATGTACTTTACGACATAAAATATATCTTGCCCGCAGAAAAGGTAGATGGCAGGCTGTAAAAACTCTGAAGTCACATATCTTAAACTTAAGGGTTCTAATTTCCGACTGAAAACTGACAAATGGCGACTCTGAAAGACATGACTAGATATGAGAAAGTAAAAAGGGAACTACAAAATAATCCCAAAACCTGGCTAATAACCGGTGTCGCAGGATTTATTGGTTCGAACCTGTTAGAAACATTATTGAAGCTAAATCAGAATGTTGTAGGTCTCGATAATTTTGAAACAGGCTTTCAGTGTAACATTGATCAAGCGATAGCGTGTGCAACTAATGCGTTACGGGCGGATAACCGCTTGCTAGATACTGCCAGTTTTACTTTTATAGAGGGCGATATCCGTAAATTAGAAGACTGCCAAAAGGCGATGATCTTTTATCCTTCTATTTCTGAGAAAGAAGGTATACCAGTAGACTATGTCCTTCATGAGGCGGCGCTCGGTTCAGTGCCACGTTCAGTAGAAGACCCGATCAAAACTAATATGGCAAACATTGATGGCTTTCTTAATATGCTAGTCGCTGCCAGAGATGCCAAAGTAAAGCGCTTCATCTACGCCGCATCCAGCTCTACCTATGGGGACCACCCTGACCTTCCGAAAGTAGAAGAAAAAATTGGCAATCCACTGAGCCCCTACTCAGTGACAAAATTAGTTAACGAGCTCTATGCGCAGGTATTCGCAAGAACCTATGGTTTTAAAACTATAGGCCTTCGTTACTTTAATATTTTTGGCAGAAGGCAAACTCCAAACAGCGCTTATGCTGCCGTCATTCCAAAATGGATTGATGCAATTTGGAAAGGTAAAACCGTCTATATTAATGGCGACGGCACAACAAGCCGAGATTTTTGTTATGTCGATAACGCGGTGCAAATGAACTTGCTTGCTGCCACTGCAGAAAACGAAGAGGCAACTAATCAAGTCTATAATTGTGCTGTAGGTGATTGCACATCACTAAGTGAATTATATGCATTGCTCTTAGATGGTTTGACTGATAACGACCGACTACTGACTGCCGACTTAATTTATCGCGACTTCAGGGCGGGGGATGTAATGCATTCATTAGCTGATATCAGCAAGGCGAGGAATCTTCTGGGTTATCAGGCGACTCACCGGATTGGTGAAGGTTTGAATGAGGCGATGGCTTGGTATCTTGATAATCTAATTAATGAGGAGAGTGTATGAAAACAGTTATTCTAGCGGGCGGAATAGGTACGCGTATTTCTGAAGAGTCCCATCTAAAACCTAAGCCTATGATTGAGATTGGTGGCAAACCGATTTTGTGGCACATTATGAAAACTTATAGTGCTCATGGAATTAATGAGTTTGTGATTTGTCTTGGCTATAGGGGGTATATGATCAAAGAGTATTTTGCCAACTACTTTCTTCACACGTCGGACGTTACATTTGATATGAGCGATAACACAATAGAGGTACATCAGAATACCGCTGAACCCTGGAAGGTAACGTTGGTGGATACCGGAGACGGTTCAATGACGGGCGGGCGCCTCAAGCGCGTTGCCAAGTATTTGGGCGATGAGGATTTCTGTTTTACTTATGGTGACGGTCTCAGTGATGTGAATATCTCTGAACTAGTCCGTTTTCATAAAGAACAGGGCAGTCTGGCAACTGTGACTGCGGTTCAGCCGCCGGGTCGTTTTGGGTTACTTGATGTGCAGGGAGATAAAATAGTTGAATTTAATGAGAAGCCACTTGGTGATGGCGGTTGGATCAACGGGGGCTATTTTGTGCTCTCACCTAAGGTGATCGAACGCATCGAAGAGGATGCAACATCCTGGGAGTCGGAGCCACTGAAGGGCTTAGCAGCAGATGGAGAGCTGACAGTATTTAAGCATAAAGGGTTTTGGCAGCCGATGGATACGCTACGTGATAAAAATCAACTTGAGGAATTGTGGGATGTAGGTAAAGCTCCGTGGAGGGTTTGGTGATTAATCCATCGTTCTGGAAGGGCAAGCGGGTTTTTGTCACAGGCCATACAGGCTTTAAAGGCGGTTGGATCTGCTTGTGGCTGAAACACCTTGGAGTTGAGGTCATTGGTTATTCTCTGGAACCTGCAACTGTGCCATCTCTATTTGAAGCTGCCGATGTTGGCGAAGGTATGCAATCCATTATCGGGGACATCCGAGATCACGCGAAGTTATCAAAGGCGATTTCGGAATCCAAGCCCGATGTGGTAATACATATGGCCGCACAGCCACTGGTACGATATTCCTACGCACAACCAGCGGAAACTTATGAAGTAAATGTTATGGGAACGGTATATCTGCTTGAGGGCGTGCGGGCCACGCCTAGCGTTAAAGCAGTAGTGAATGTTACCTCAGATAAATGCTATGAAAATCGAGAATGGGTTTGGGGGTACCGTGAAAACGAAGCGATGGGGGGGGTTGATCCCTATTCTAGCAGTAAGGGTTGTGCAGAGTTGGTTACATCGGCTTATCGTCAATCTTTCTTCGAACCAGCGGGCATCGCGCTAGCGAGTGCTAGAGCTGGAAACGTCATAGGCGGGGGTGACTGGGCAGCAGATCGTTTGATTCCAGATTTTTTGCGTGCCATGGATGCTGGTGAAACATTGAACATACGTTCGCCTCAGGCTGTGCGACCTTGGCAGCATGTATTAGAGCCACTGTCTGGCTATTTAATGTTGGCGGAGCAACTATATAGTAACGGTGCTAGTTTCGCTGAAGGTTGGAATTTCGGGCCATCAGATGATGATTCGCGAACGGTAAGCTGGATAATTGAACGGATGGCTGAAATGCGTAAAGATATAAATTGGCAATGCGATGAGGCGCCGCAGCTTCATGAGGCCAATTTACTTAAACTAGATAGTAGTAAGGCACGTCGTCAATTGAACTGGCAGCCGCTCTGGCGACTGCAAACGGCATTACAAAAAACATTAGAATGGCATGAAGCGTGGAGGAATGCCGAAGACATGCGGGCAGTCTCTTTGGCGCAAATCAATGACTACCAGTCTACATTGCGGGGCGATTAATTATGTCACGCTTTGATTTTATTCAAACGTCATTGTCTGACCTGATGTTAGTACAACGTAAGGCGGCAGAGGACTATCGTGGGTTTTTATCGCGCTTCTACTGCATAGAAGCGTTCGCTGAAGCAGGGATAAAAAAACCAATAGTTCAAATCAACCAAACACTCACGCGCAAAAAAGGCGCAGTTCGGGGCTTGCATTTTCAACATCCTCCGCATGCCGAGATAAAGCTTGTGAGCTGCTTAAAAGGTGAGGTTTTAGATGTGGCAGTAGATATTAGGCGCACCTCACCAACCTTTCTACAATGGCATGGCGAAATTCTTTCTGCCGCGAACCGTAAAAGTTTGCTCATTCCAGAAGGATATGCGCATGGATTTCAGGCGCTGACTGAAGACTGCGAACTGATCTATTTGCACACCTCGGCCTACCATCCTGATGCGGAAGGTGCGCTCAATGTTACCGACCCTGCGTTGTCTATAGACTGGCCCTTGCCAGTAATAGATCTGTCTAAGCGAGATCAGAATCATCCTTTTGTAACCAATATTAATTTTAAAGGAATTACTTTATGAAGTGCCGCCATTGCCAATCTGAGTTGGCTGTGTCATTAATTGATCTAGTCACATCCCCACCGTCGAACGCCTATCTGACTCAACAAGAACTCCAGGCGACTGAGAAATATTTTCCATTACGCGTACTAGTGTGTACCGATTGCTGGTTGGTGCAGACAGAAGATTATGCGGGGGCTGATGAGCTTTTTTCATCTGATTATGCTTACTTTAGCTCATTCTCATCATCATGGTTAAAGCATTCTGAGCAATATGTGGCCAATATGGCTGATCGCTTCGATCTGGATGGGCAATCATATATCGTAGAAGTGGCAGCGAACGATGGCTATCTCCTGCAATATGTCAAAGCACGGGGAATACCATGTCTGGGTATTGAGCCCACCACCAGTACTGCGGATGCCGCTCGTAAAAAAGGTATCGAGATTATCGAAGCTTTTTTCGGCGTTGAGCTTGCGAATAAAATGGTTGAGCAAGGTCAGCAAGCTGATTTAACAGCTGCTAACAATGTTCTGGCACATGTCCCCGATATTAATGACTTTGTCGGTGGCTTTGCTGCTTTACTGAAACCGGCAGGTGTTTCAACCTTTGAGTTTCCTCACTTATTGCGACTGGTGTCTGAAAATCAGTTCGATACCATATACCACGAACACTATTCTTATTTGTCGTTGACTGCTGTGAAGAAAATTTTTGAGAGCAATGGTTTAAGTGTATTCGATGTGGAAATATTACCCACACATGGCGGCAGTTTGCGTGTGTATGCGCAACGCACTGATACCGGGGGTCATCAAACAAGCGATAATGTAATAAAAATTCTAGACCAGGAAAAAAGTGCTGGAATGAGCAGTGTGGATTTTTATGCCGGGTTCCAGGGTAAGGCCGATCGGGTTAAAAATGATTTTATCTCCTTTTTGATTGAGGCAAAACGCACCGGTAAAACTGTTGCGGGTTATGGCGCTGCAGCCAAAGGCAACACGTTGATGAATTATGCAGGGGTTCGTCAGGATTTGCTGAGTTATGTAGTGGACCTTAATCCAGTCAAGCAGGATAAGTTCTTGCCTGGTAGTCGAATACCCATCGTTGGAGAAAAGTATATTAGAAAAACCCAGCCAGACTATGTGGTGATTTTTCCCTGGAACTTGCGTTCAGAGGTTGTTGAGCAATTATCCTATATTCGTGAATGGGGAGCTAAATTTGTTGTCGCAGTGCCTGAATTAGAGGTGCTATGACTAGTATTGACCTGGAGGTGGTTTCGGGTAGTTCATCCGCTAAGCGCGTTTTAGTGACTGGTGCAACAGGATTTATTGGTCAGCATTGCTTGCATTATCTAGTGAATGAAGGATTTGAGGTTCATGCCATGTCTCGATCAAGGCATAAAACAGGAGTCGATGACGATGGTGTTCATTGGTATTTGACTGATTTATTCAATAGCGGTTCTCAAGAAACTATTGTAAATGAAGTGCGGCCAACACACCTATTGCACTTTGCATGGTATGCAGAACCTGGTCATTTCTGGACAGCAGCTGAAAATCTTCAATGCGTGAGTGCGAGCCTTGCGCTGCTACAGGCGTTTGGCGAGCAAGGAGGTGAGCGCGTAGTGATGGCCGGAACCTGTGCTGAATATGATTGGGGTCAAGGTTTGTGTTTAGAGAGCGTTACTCCGCGGAAGCCGAGTACGGTTTATGGAACGTGTAAAAATGCTTTACAGGAAATATTGTCGATATACTCTAATCAATTTGGATTAAGCAGTGCATGGGGAAGGATATTTTTTCTTTATGGTCCGAAGGAACATCCGTCAAGGCTAGTATCGTCTGTTATTCAATCAATCTTGCGAGGTGAGACTGCTCGGTGTTCCAGTGGTGAGCAAGTGAGAGATTTTATGTATGTTACTGATGTGGCCTCAGCCTTTGTAGCTTTACTTAATTCAGACATACAGGGTCCGGTTAATATCGCGTCAGGCGAAGCTATCACTCTTAAGGATGTGGTAGAAAGAATTGCTACTAAGTTGGGTCGCCCGGAATTATTAAAGTTGGGGGCTCGTTCCACCAATCTCCAGGATCCTCCATTATTGCTGGCTGACATCAGTCGTTTAAAAGACGAGTTAGGTTGGCAGCCCAGTTTTGATATTGATCGCGGACTGGATGAAACAATTGCCTGGTGGAAGGAGGAGCTCAAATGGTCCTAATAATTAGGAATCAAGGGCTTTTCATGTGTCCACGCTAAAACGGTAACATATTTTCCAATTTGGCGGGCGGAGCCTGGGTCGCGGCACTTACTCTTGCAATTACACCTATACAGATAAACTTGCTTGGAGTAGAGGCATTTGGGCTGATAGTTAAGTGGGGTATAGAAGGTGCAGCGGTTGCGTACATGGGGTTGGGGTATTTTACTTTAGGTGCGGCGGTTCGTTCAGATATTACCCGCATAATTCAACGTATAATGCAAAGAGAAGAAGCTATATTATGATACAAACTAAGCATACTCCTGGTTGCCAAGGAAGCGAGATTGACTGGATGCAGGCAACTGATTTAAATGACCGTATTGATGCAAAAGAATTTCGGTATTTGCATTGTGCACACTGTGGACTGATCAGGCTTGAAAACGTTCCAGACAATATGGGCGATTATTATCCTTCAGATTATTATGCCATACCTACGATTGAGCGGCTTGCAATCATTGCAAAAGCCAATCCTTTCAAAATAGATACGATTCAACGCTATAAAACACAGGGGTCATTACTGGAAATTGGCCCTGCTTACGGAGTGTTTTCTTTCCAGGCCAAGCAAGCTGGGTTCGAAGTGGATGTGATCGAGATGGATGAGCGATGCTGTAACTATTTAAGCCAGGTTGTGGGGGTAAATGTGACCTGTAGCGACTCACCCCATGACGCAATGTCCACCCTTCGCTCTCATGATGTGATTGCGCTCTGGCATGTTATCGAGCATCTACCGAACCCTTGGGCGTTGATCTGTGCAGCTGCAGAAAACTTGAAACCCGATGGAGTTCTTGTTATGGCAGCACCCAACCCACAGGCGTGGCAGTTTCATATTATGGGTAAATTGTGGCCCCACCTGGATGCGCCGCGTCATCTTTATTTGTTGCCTGCTGAGGCGCTAACAGAATATGCAAAGACTTTAGGTTTGGAGCGAATTCATTTTTCAACTACTGATAGCGATGCAAAGCAGTGGAACCGATTTGGGTGGTGTCGCTTGCTGATGAATCGTGTTCGTGGGAAATGGATTTCGAGGTTGGCTTTTGTGCTGGGTGCGGTTCTTAGTGTTTTTATGGCTCCTTTTGAGTCCAGCGACCCTAAAGGCAGTGCTTATACCCTCGTTTTTCGTAAAATTAATCAAACGCCGGTGAGTAAATAAGAATTTAAGTTGTAATGTAAATGAGGAGTTTTATCTTTGGAGACTCGCATTAAACACTGCAGTTTACTTAGGCGGCTAGGCGAAGAAGCTAAATATAAAAAACTTAAATGTTATGTACTACAGGAAAATTTGAGTGAAAAATATTTTGCCGATTTGCTATCAAGATCATATGGATGCAGATGATCTATAGGGTTAAACTAACATTGTGGCTAGGCTTTTTTTTACGCCTTGTTATTGCCTTCGTAAATGGTTTTGTTGGGCCGACTTATGGCTCCTCTGATGATTCCCTTGGGTTTCATGAAGTCGCTGTTTTGTTTTCCCAAAATCTCGCGGATGACTCTTTTTTATTAAACAATATATATCCGTCTCTTTTGGGTGTTTTCTATTCCATTACAACGGATCACCTGTTTTTGGGAAGCGCTTTATCTGCTTTAGGGTGGCTTGCATCCGCATTTATTCTCCTACGGATTATGAGGATCTTATCATTTAAGATGTCGAACCAATGGAGGGTTATGCTTATTTATGCTTTGATACCTTCTTCATTAATGTATACCAGCGTTACCCTACGTGAGCCATTTCAACTGCTTTTTGTCACTCTGGCCTTTTATGCGGTCCTAAAAATTTATTTTCATAGATCGATTGCCCATTGGCTCGTTTTGTTTCTCGCCGCTGTGGGCATGGGCGCATTGCATGGTGCCCTTCTCGCGTCCGGAATTTTTATAATTGCAGGGACATTGTTTCTATTAACATCAAGAAATA
>Ga0066382_10000755_pt1 | contig 10932 bp, 9 predicted proteins | sample Knorr_S23_td_NAD_FD_71218 | JGI IMG/M metagenome (GOLD analysis project Ga0066382, IMG submission 71218) | Marine microbial communities from Southern Atlantic Ocean transect - Knorr_S23_td_NADW_ad_2500m_LV_B | ecosystem: Environmental > Aquatic > Marine > Oceanic | place: Southern Atlantic ocean... | reverse complement strand
TCGTTAAACGAACTGCAATTATCTGCAATCGCGGACCAACTGAGTCGTGCGGTTGGGAAAAACGTGGTTGTGCGAAGTCGGGTTGATGGAAATCTTCTTGGTGGATTAGTTGTAAAAATAGGTTCGCGCATGGTGGACAATTCGCTGCGCAGTAAACTTCAGCGCATGAAGCTTGTAATGAAAGGGGTCGGATAATGGAAATCCGCGCCGCCGAAATTTCGGAAATTCTTAAGCAACAAATTGCTAATTTTGGAACGGAGGCCGAGGTTGCTGAGGTTGGACAGGTGCTGTCGGTTGGGGACGGTATCGCCCGAGCGTACGGACTCGATAATGTCCAGTTGGGCGAGATGGTGGAGTTTCCAGGTGCTATTAAAGGTATGGCGCTGAACCTGGAAACTGACAATGTTGGGATCGTCATTTTTGGAGATGATCGAAATATTAAGGAAGGCGATGTTGTTAAGCGGACCGGCTCGATAGTTGATGTCCCGGTTGGTAAGAACATGCTTGGGCGGGTTGTTGACGCACTCGGCGAACCGATTGACGGCAAAGGACCAATCGAGGGAGTTGAACGTCGGCGGGTAGAGGTTAAAGCACCAGGTATAATTCCTCGCCAATCTGTATATGAACCAATGCAAACTGGACTGAAGGCAGTCGATAGTTTGGTTCCAATCGGGCGCGGACAACGAGAACTTATCATCGGTGATAGGCAGACTGGCAAGACTGCACTCGCTATCGATACGATCATTAATCAGAAGGCCGTAAACGCGACAAGCGACGAATCAAAAAAATTATATTGCATCTATGTTGCGATTGGCCAAAAGCGCTCAACGGTGGCCCAGATCGTTAAGACTCTCGAGGAGAATGGGGCGCTCGATTACACTGTCGTGGTATCTGCGTCTGCTTCCGAACCTGCGCCTTTGCAGTTCTTGGCGCCTTATGGCGGTTGCGCTATGGGTGAGTACTTTCGCGATAACGGCATGCATGCCCTCATCATTTATGACGATCTTTCCAAGCAGGCGGTGGCCTACCGGCAAATGTCGCTCTTGCTACGTCGCCCTCCCGGACGTGAGGCCTACCCAGGCGATGTTTTTTACCTTCATTCGCGCTTACTTGAGCGTGCAGCTAAGATGAGTGATGAATTTGGTGGCGGCTCGCTAACAGCATTGCCTGTGATCGAAACCCAGGCTGGAGATGTGTCGGCTTACATCCCAACTAACGTCATCTCGATCACTGACGGACAAATATTCCTTGAAACCGACCTATTTTATCAGGGCATTCGTCCAGCAATTAATGTCGGCTTGTCGGTGAGCCGTGTTGGCTCGGCTGCTCAGGTTAAGGCGATGAAGCAGGTCGCTGGCTCGATCAAGCTCGAACTCGCGCAATATCGAGAAATGGCTGCGTTTTCCCAATTTGCATCGGACCTTGATGCTGCGACCCAACGGCTACTTGCTCGTGGAGAACGGTTGACGGAGCTGTTGAAGCAGAGCCAATACTCACCGTTGCCAGTGGAGGAGCAAGTAGTGGTCGTGTTTGCCGGCGTGCGAGGTTACCTGGATAATATAGAAGTATCTCAAGTGGGACGTTTTGAGGAACGGCTTCTGGCTGATCTTCGTGCCGATCATGCTGATTTGCTGGAGACGATTCGTGAGGACGGGGAAATCTCTGAGGGCACAGAAGAAACTCTCAAGACACTGATCGACACTGTGCGGAAAAATTTTCTCTAAAACCACTCTTTAACATATTTACTGCCATGCCTAGTCTTAAGCACCTCCGGGTTCGTATAAACAGCGTCAAGGCAACCCAAAAAATTACCAGCGCAATGAAGATGGTCGCTGCCTCGAAGCTCCGGCGTGCCCAAGAACAGGCTGAAGCTGCTCGGCCCTATGTGGAACGTATGGAGCGTATGGTAAGTTCAATAGCTCTCACTGTTGCGGAGAACGACAGTGCTTCTGCCTTGTTGCGTGGAACGGACTCGGACGAGACGCATCTGTTGGTGGTAGCGACTTCGGATCGCGGATTATGTGGCGGTTTCAATGCGTCAATAGTGCGTGCTGTCCGCGCTCGTATTTCCGAACTGGAGGCAGACAAAAAGACCGTCAAGTTGTTTATTATTGGCCGCAAGGGACGGGATCAACTGAGACGGGAGTACGGCACGAAATTTTTGGAGACCAGAGACGGTCCCGGTTCAATCGGGTTCGGTTATTCCGATGCGACGGAAGTAGCACGTAAGCTCGTAGAGCTATTTGACGGTAAAGAATTTGACGTCTGTACGGTTGTCTACAACGAATTTAAGACGGCGATGACGCAGGTAGTGACATTTCAGCAGTTGATTCCGTTTTCACCAAATACCTCCGCGGATGGGATTAATCTTGATGGTGCTATTTATGAATTTGAGCCGGACGAAGACGCCATTCTAGAGAATTTACTTCCGCGAAATATCAGCGTGCAAATATACCATGCCTTGCTCGAGAACGGAGCCAGTGAACAAGGGGCGAGAATGATGGCGATGGACAACGCTACGCGTAATGCTGGCGATATGATTAATAAGCTTTCCTTAACCTACAACCGCACCCGCCAGGCTATGATAACCAAGGAACTAATCGAAATAGTCTCTGGCGCTGAAGCGCTTTAAACGCGGCACATGGAGTAAAGAACATGGCTAAATCAGTCGGGCATATCACCCAGGTTATGGGTGCAGTCGTCGACGTCCAATTTGGTGACCATCTCCCGCCAATTCTCAATGCGCTCGAATGTGAAAATCAAGGGGATCGGTTAATACTGGAGGTAGCCCAGCACCTGGGTGAAGCAACGGTGCGGACGATCGCTATGGACTCTACCGAGGGTTTGGTTAGAGGTGCGGAAGTCAATGATACTGGGCAACCTATCTCAGTTCCAGTGGGACGTGAAACCTTGGGACGTATAATGAACGTCATAGGTGAACCGATAGACGACCGTGGTCCTATCAAGACTGATCTGCGTCGCCCGATTCATGCGTCGGCGCCAGAGTTTGTGGATCAATCCACCGAAGCCGAGATCCTTGTGACCGGCATTAAGGTTGTTGATTTACTCACGCCATACGCCAAGGGCGGTAAGATCGGCCTCTTTGGTGGCGCTGGTGTTGGGAAGACTGTGATCATAATGGAATTGATCAACAACATCGCGAAAGCCCACGGCGGTTATTCAGTTTTTGCTGGGGTTGGCGAGCGCACCCGTGAGGGGAATGATCTCTACCATGAGATGATCGAATCTGGCGTAATAAAGACGGATAGCAATGAGGAGTCTAAGGCTGCACTGGTTTATGGTCAAATGAACGAGCCACCGGGTGCACGTGCTCGGGTTGGCCTTACTGGTCTCACGGTGGCTGAATATTTTCGCGATGAGGAAGGGCAAGACGTGCTCCTGTTTATTGATAACATCTTTCGTTTTACTCAAGCTGGCTCAGAAGTGTCTGTTTTGCTCGGTCGGATACCCAGTGCTGTTGGCTACCAGCCAACATTGGCAACGGATATGGGTAATTTGCAGGAGAGAATTACCACTACCAAGAAAGGCTCGATTACATCTGTTCAGGCAATTTACGTTCCCGCGGACGATCTAACCGATCCCGCGCCTGCAACGTCGTTCAGTCACTTAGACGCGACAACTGTCCTTAGCCGGCAGATTGCTGAACTTGGAATCTACCCGGCAGTTGATCCGCTCGATAGCACCTCCCGTATGATGGATCCGCGTGTGATTGGCGAAGACCATTATGCGGTTGCGCGACGTGTTCAGGAGATTTTGCAGACCTACAAGTCTTTGCAGGACATCATCGCAATTCTTGGTATGGATGAACTGTCAGAAGAGGACAAACTCACGGTAGCAAGGGCCCGCAAGATTCAACGGTTCCTATCACAGCCATTTCACGTGGCCGAGGTTTTCACTGGTAAACCAGGAGTGCTAGTGAGTCTCGAGGACACGATTGATGGATTCCGAAAGGTTTGTGATGGTAATTGCGATGACATGCCGGAGGCAAGTTTCTATATGGTAGGGACGATAGATGAGGCCCGTGAGAAAGCTATGCAAATGGCAGCAGAAGCCGCCTAATCGACGATGGCTGATAAGGTGGAATTCGAATTGGTCTCACCTGAAAGGCTTCTGGTATCTCAAGGGGTCGATATGGTCGTTGTGCCGGGGGAGGAAGGGGACTTTGGTGTGCTCCCTGGTCATGCTCTGTTTTTGTCGGGCGTTCGTCCCGGGGTGATCGAGATTTATGATGGTGACAAGATTTCGGATCGAATATTTGTTGCAGGCGGATTTGCCGAGGTGACCGGGGAGCGTTGTACTGTGTTAGCTGAGGAAGCAGTAAACTTGGCTGAAGTGGAACGCACCACGGTTGAGGCACGTATCAGGGATAACGAGCAGGCAATCAGTATCGCTAGTCCAGACGAGGATGTGAGTTCTTACAGAATTGATCTTGGCATCGGGCGAGCCCTATTGGAAGCTTTAGAAAACAAGTAGCAGTTTATAGGTGCCGTTTCCCCGTAGGTGGAACAATACTAATTTGTCTGTTTAGGGAACCAGCGTTTACGCGCCGGCCAACTCTCCACTAAATCCACGAACAGTGGATCGATATTCTTGTCGTTGGCAACGTCACGTGCCAATTGCCCTGGTTCATCGTTGTAGGAAAGAAGCGACAAGTTTGTCATGCGTGCCGGATAAAGCACGCCATCTAAATGGTCGCATTCGTGTTGTAGCAACGCGGCCCAACTCGAATACGCATTGTGTGAAAGCCAATCCCCGGTGAGGGTTTGGTACCTGATCGATACTTTCGGCCAACGTGGGACTTTCCCGTGTAGTCCAGGTATGGAAAGGCAGCGTTCCCAGACCTCCGTCTGTGTCTCAGTTGTTGGGGTAATTTCGGGATTGATCATGACGGTCCATGGTATTGACTTAAGACCGGAGCCTTTAGGAATTCGGGAGGGAATTATCCGGTACACAACCACACGAAGATTTACCATAACTTGTGGTGCGGCCAAACCGCTTGCGCCGATATCTTCCAAGGTTTCTTGCATGTCTCTGGCAAGTGTTGCCACTTCCTCGGCGGTAGGATCTCGGACTGGGTCAGCTACTTTTTGTAGCGCTGGATTTCCCATTTTTGCGATTCTCAATACGGCCAAGGAACACCTCTTTTTTTAGATGAAGCAAGTGTCTTCTAGTCATGGCGGCCGACGGGCGATTTCCCGTAGCCGCCCCCACTGGGGTTTCTATCACCAAGATATCTCCTTCCGCCATTTCTCTTTGGTCAACGTAGTGGAGGGTTTCCATTGTTCTGTTGATGTGCTCTACGTAAGTGAGTCGTGTGCTTCCAGGTTCTCCACTTGCCACCCCAAAGGGTGGCTAGAGTTGCCGCAACACTGTCGTGTTATGATCGACCTGTGTCAATTTCTGTGCCTTTCGCTGATAATGGGCAGCCAGAATTATCTGCCAACTATGCAATGCGAACGCTTGTAGTGGAAGCGAGATGGTATCCGTCGACAGCCGAAGAATTGTTTTTTTTAACCGTTGGATGCATCAGGAGGGACAGGATTTAATTGAATCTTGTCCTGGAATCGACGTAGAGCATCTAAATTGGGATGCGCCTGAGGAGGAAAACTGGCCAATGCTTAGCGCGGCCCACGGTTACCAGATTTCGTCGGCTCGGCACGAGTTGCCGCCGCAATACCGTGCCACGGCTGAGTTGCTAGCTAGATGTCCCGAATTATTGGTGGTATCAGCGGACGGTGCCGGATACGACACGGTGGATGTTACGGCATGCACTGAGGCCGGTGTTATTGTTGTTAACCAGTCTGGTGCAAATCGCGAGGCTGTAGCAGAACATGCTCTTGGAATGATTCTTTGTTTGTCAAAGCGTATGATCGAGATGGACCGGGCTATGCGCCGAAACCGAGATTGGCACCGAAACGACTTTCTTGGCAACGATCTCTATGGAAAAACTGTTGGAATTATAGGCCTTGGCGACATCGGGACACGCTTGGCTGAGCTTTGCTCCGGTTTGTTTGAAGCGCGCGTTTTAGCATATGATCCGTATCTCACAAATGAGCAAATCGTTGCACGCGGTGCAGAAACTACCTCCCTTGAGGAACTGTTGAGCGACTCCGACTTTATTTCGGTCAATTGTCCGTTGACGGACGAAACTCGTGGCATGATTGACGCTGCTGCGCTGGCTCGGATGAAATCATCGGCGTATTTTGTAACCACGGCACGTGGCGGCATCCATGATGAGGAAGCGCTGGTTGCGGCTTTGGCTTCTGGTGGGATTAGAGGGGCAGGATTAGATGTCTGGGTTGATGAACCACCACCGATTGAGCATGCTCTGCTTGGGTTCGACAACGTCATAATTACTATGCACACAGCCGGTGTTACCCAGGAGGCGAGACGCTGTGCAGGTGTCGGCGCTGCAGAACAGTGGATGGCAATTTGGCGAGGCGAGCGTCCACCACGCTTAGTGAACCCCGAGGCTTGGCCGCGGTTTCACTCGCGGTTCAAGGAGGTATCCGTCGATTGAACCTGCGAGGCACGGCCCTGACAATTCAAACGAATCGTGGTGACTTGGTGTGAGTGTCTGGGGGAAGATATTGGGTGCCTCGGCAGGTTATGCTCTGGGTGGGCCGCTCGGTGCTTTGGCGGGTGTTGTCGCCGGTCATTACATCGGCCGCTTTCGCGCCGAAGCGGAAGCTGCCGAGAGGTCCGACGGAGTCAGCCACGGGTCCGAACCAGAGAGAACCCAACGCCAACTTTCGTTCGCTATTGCAGTGATAGCGCTCGCTGCGAAACTTGCGAAAGCCGATGGTGTTGTCACTCATAACGAAATTGCAACGTTCAAACGAATCTTTCGTATTCCGATCGCCGAGATTAAAGACGTCAGGGCAATTTTTAATGAGGCTAGGGAAACCGCCGATAATTTCGAGCCATATGCCCAACAAGTCGCAAGTATGTTTCATTCTAATTTGGCGGTGTTGGAGGAGTTGCTTGATGCACTATTTGCGATTGCCAAAGCAGACGGTGTGTTGCACCGGTCTGAGCTCGATTATCTAAGATCGGTGGCTCGTATATTTGGCTTCAATGATACTGAATTTGATCGCATCAGTGCTGGACATGCGCCTGATCCTTCGTCGGATCCGTATCTTATTCTTGGGGTTTCACAGGATGTTTCAGACCAAGAGTTGAAATCGCATCATCGGAATCTGGTTCTCCAGCATCATCCAGATAAGCTTATAGCGCAGGGGATGCCACCTGAATTTATAGATCAGGCAAATCAGAAGTTAGGCTTAATTAACTCCGCGTACGATCAGGTTCGCAAACAGCGCGCGGGGAACTGAGGGGTTATGTGCCGTCATATTACGACGGATGGATCGGGATCTTTTAACTATGAGATCAACAGTGTGTAAGTGGATGTTTGGGTTCGCAACACCATACAAATCCAAATGACACCGCCACTTGTTACCATGCGTTCAGTCTCCCTTTATATAGGTGAGCGTAGTCTGTTCTCTGACCTAGATCTCCACATTCAGGCTAAAGACAGGCTTTGTGTGGTTGGGCGGAATGCCAGTGGTAAATCGACACTTTTAAAACTGATTGCAGGGCAGATTGAGGTGGACGAAGGTGAGCGCGTATGCCGACCTGGACTGCGTATTGCCCTACTAGACCAGGAAGTTGATGCTGGTTCTGATAATCAAATAATTTCGGATTATGTCTCACAAATATTGACTGAGGTGAACCGAGACCAACACCGGACTGCGGCAATCTTGGAGCGGCTCGCACTCGACCCGGGACGTTTAATTAAAACGTTGTCAGGTGGCGAGGTACGTCGGATGGCCCTTGCTAAAGTTCTTGTCTGTGAGCCGGAGTTATTGTTGCTAGACGAGCCAACTAATCATTTAGACGTGGAAACAATTGAATGGTTGGAGGCGTATCTGAATGGATTTCTCGGTGCGGCAGTATTGGTCAGTCATGATCGAGCTTTGCTTGGTAAGTTTTCTCACAGAGTTGCGTGGCTGCATGACGGGTTACTGAGACATCTCGACGCTGGGTTTAAACAGTTTGAGCGGTGGTCAGATGAAATCGAGATATCGGAGGCCAAATCTCATCATAAGCGGGATCGAAAAATTGTGGCTGAGGAGTACTGGCTGCGCCATGGGATCACTGCTCGTAGGAAGCGTAACCAAGGCAGGTTGCGTAAGTTGCAAGATTTGCGTGCGGAACGCCGTAACGTAGTTGTTGCTAAAAAAAAGCCTCTCGTCGAAATGGATGCATCGCCGCGCAGTGGTCGCGTAGCGATCGAGGCCAAAAATTTAAATAAACGGTACGGAGAGAGAGTTCTTGTGAAGGATCTGTCGGTTCGTGTCATGCGGGGTGATAGGATCGCTATTATAGGTCCGAACGGTGTCGGTAAAACAACATTATTACGTATGCTGATTGGTGATTTGGAACCCGACGAGGGTTGCCTGCGGTTGGGTGCGCGGCTTGAGATAATTTATTTTGACCAACGGCGCGAGGTTCTTGATCCTAATCAAACACTGTGGGAAACCGTTTGCACGAATGGCGGTGATACAGTCAACGTACGGGGTCGATCGCAACATGTCGTCGGGTATCTTAGCGACTTCTTTTTCGATGAGAGCCAGGCTCTAAGTCCAGTTTCAAGTCTATCAGGTGGTGAGCGAAGCCGATTATTGTTAGCGCGGTTGTTTGCACACCCAGGAAATCTGCTCGCGCTCGATGAACCCACAAATGACCTTGACGTTGAGACCCTCGATCTTCTCCAGGAGGCGCTTGGTGAATATGACGGCACAGTGCTTTTGGTGAGCCATGATCGGGACTTTATTGACCGAATTGCTACCAGTACCCTTGTACTCGACGGTATCGGTGCTGTCGTTGAATACGTTGGCGGTTATAGCGACTACCTTCGCCTAAAACCAAAAACAGCAATTGCCACCCGAAAGCGAAACAACCGTGCAACTAAAGTTACCCGCCGGTTACGCACGAGCCTCAGTTATAAAGAGCAGCGTGAACTTGAAGGTTTGCCGCAGGAAATAGAGATATTGAGTAAAAAGATTGCGACGGCAGAGATGCTTCTCGCAGATGTTGATTTTTACCGCAAAGACCCGGCTGCCTTTGAAGTAGCGACAGTGGATCTTGCCACGGCACGTGCAGCTCTGGCGCATTCCGAGAATCGATGGTTTGATCTTGAGGCTAAACGTGACGCATTGCGGGCTAAAACAGCGATGTAGACCCGAAGCTTGGGTTCTGGAACTCATAGTCGTCAGTGATCATGCTGATACAAACCTAAGTGATATATGCCTAAAACTAAGACATTAGGTCTTCATCTCTGAGATCCGTCACAAACATGTGTCCCGGCGAGTGTGTGATGGCGAAGGCCGGCTTGCTCTCCATCATCACGGTTTGTGGTGTGACTCCACATGCCCAGAACATAGGCACCTCTTGATGGGTAAAGGATATAGGTGTACCAAAATCTGGCTGTGCGAGGTTTTCAATGCCAATCGCGGTGGGATCACCCCAGTGGATTGGTGCGCCGTGTGCCCGCGGATAACGGCCCGTCACCTCCACGGCCTTGATTGCTTTTTTGAGTGGTATGGGGCGCATGGACACCACCATTGGTCCCGAGAAACGGCCCGAGGGTGTGCATTGAATATTCGTTATATACATCGGCACACTCCCACCCTGACGATGATGGTTCAGTGGAAGCCCAGCAGATAACATGGCATTCTCAAATGTGAACGAGCATCCGATGAGAAATGCCACCAAATCATCACGCCAATAACTCAGAATGTCAGTTGGCTCGTCGACTAGTTGCCCTTGCTTGTAAACGCGATAAAGTGGCAGGTCAGTTCGTATATCCGCACCTTTGGCAGTCTGCTTCGGTTCCGGGTCGCCGGGGTCTGTCACATCAATGATGGGGCAGGGCTTAGGGTTGCGCTGACAAAAAATCAAGAATTCGAGTGCTGCTTCGCGTGGCAGGATTGCCAAGTTCGCCTGTGCCTTTCCCAATGCAAGGCCACCGGTCGGGCCACTAAACCGCCCTTGACGGCTGGCATTCCGAATCGCAGCTGGGTTATCCGGTTTCTGGATTAACATTGGTCTCCATAACGCTTTTCTTCGTGCAGTATAGGCCCATTTTGCCATTATAGCAGGGCGGAGCTCGTTGGTCTCTTGACGTTTCTGACATAACGTTCAGACTGTGCGATGGTGTCAGATAGCCGGATGGCTGCCTTCATCCATTTTTGTGGGTGGGGGAGGAAAGTCCGGGCTCCACGGAGACATGGTGCCGGGTAACGCCCGGCGGGGGTGACCCTAGGGAAAGTGCCACAGAGAGTAGACCGCCGGTGCGCAGTTGCCTGCCGGCAAGGGTGAAAGGGTGCGGTAAGAGCGCACCGCGCCGCCGGTAACGGCGGTGGCATGGTAAACCCCACTAGGAGCAAGACCAAGTAGGAGTGGCGCGGGCTGATTATGTCGGTTCAGGTCGGGTTTCCGAGGCCGCTACTCGGGTCGGTCGCGCGAGGCGCTCGGTGACGGGCGTCCCAGATGAATGGCCATCCCCCGCTCCGGCGGGGACAGAACCCGGCTTATAGGCTATCTGCCGCCATAAATTCTCCTAATTGTTATGTTTATTAATTACTTGAGTATTGATAAGGGAAACTTCGTCACAGTGATGTGAGGTCCTAAGAAATCTTGCGGGTGGCTAGTAAAGAAATAGAACAAAAGAAGAACAATAAGATAAAATCTATATCTCTAGATCGAACTCCAATATTTTTTGGTAAAGTATAACGTTATTTCTATACTTACAGGAAAAAGGTCAAAGATTTTCAGAAGAAGTTCTTTAGAATTATTCTCCTTAACTTTCGGTCACTATTGACACCCATGAAAACCCATGATATCCCA
>Ga0066382_10000750_pt1 | contig 10944 bp, 9 predicted proteins | sample Knorr_S23_td_NAD_FD_71218 | JGI IMG/M metagenome (GOLD analysis project Ga0066382, IMG submission 71218) | Marine microbial communities from Southern Atlantic Ocean transect - Knorr_S23_td_NADW_ad_2500m_LV_B | ecosystem: Environmental > Aquatic > Marine > Oceanic | place: Southern Atlantic ocean... | reverse complement strand
ATCTAGCGGATCCACTTTGATCCGACGGATTTCTCCGTCGATCCGGATCAGTGGCGGCAGTCCTGACGACACATGAATATCAGACGCACCGTTTTTGACCGCAAACCCCAAGAGTTCAGACAGATCCATGAGTGTCCCCCTCAGTTCGTAGAACCGCCGCAGACCCGACCCCTAAGCGGTTTCGCGTCGCCTATAATCCCACATTACACCCTTAAGTCCGGATTTTACGGCACTGCGTCTTCCAAGTTAGATATTTTAGACGTGGTCACAACACCTTACGCCAACTGAAATGGCCCCATGAAACCTGCTGTACGCACAAACATAGACTGTCATACCGATCTCGCAGCACGTTATAGCCAAGTGTGCTCAGCGATCGGTGCAGCTGGAAAAAGATTCAGCCGTCCCAACGGCAGTGTCACACTGGTGGCCGTCAGCAAAACCCGGTCGGCGGACGAGGTGCGTGCAGTGGCGAACCTGGGACAACGAGATTTTGGGGAGAACCAGGTCCAGGAAGCAGTTGATAAAATTCAGGTGCTGGCGGACATGGGGCTATCCTGGCATTTTATTGGCACCATCCAGAGCAACAAATGTCGTGATATTGCCGCTAATTTTGACTGGGTACACAGTATCGATCGGCTTAAAATAGCGCGGCGTCTTTCAGCGATGCGACCCCAGAGTCGCGGACCGCTGAACCTCTTTCTGCAGGTCAACCTTCAGGAAGAACAGACAAAATCAGGCGTCACGGCCGACCACCTCGAAGATCTTGTCAACAACGTGCTCGCACTACCGCAAATTCGTCTGTGTGGTCTGATGGCAATCCCAAAACCCGCCACCGACTTCGACACCCAGCGCCGAGTGTTTCGAATGCTTTTCGATCTGCAAAATCACCTTCGAAGCAAAGGTCTTCCATTGGACTGCCTGTCAATGGGGATGACCGACGATATGGATGCCGCAATTGCAGAAGGGGCAACCCATGTCCGGATTGGCACTGCCATCTTTGGGCCACGACAGTGATGCCAAATGACGGCCATAAGCGCAACAACACGAAACCATTGGCACACAGCCCATGACTGATCAACGGCTGGGTTTAATTGGTGGCGGCAATATGGCAAGAAGCCTGGTCGGTGGATTGATCAAATCCGGCATAGCACCCGAAAGCATGATTGTCTCGGACCCGGATGACAGCATCCGACGGGCGCTTGCCGAGGATTTTTCGATACAGACCTGTGCCGACAATACCGATGCGGCCCGCGTCGCAGATATCCTGGTGCTCGCAGTGAAGCCCCAGGTCATGCGGTGTGCCGTAGAGGATATCGCTGAGAGCCTGCTTCAACGACAACCACTGGTCGTGTCCATTGCTGCAGGAATCCCTATTGCCAGTATCGAATCGTGGGCGGGTAGTCCATTAGCGCTGATCCGCGTCATGCCCAACACCCCGGCACTGACCGGCAACGGCGCATCGGGGATGTACGCTAACCACCGGGTCAGCAAGAGCCAGCGTGTCCAGGCCCAGAAGATCATGGAAGCCATTGGTATTGCGGTGTGGGTCGATGAGGAATCCTTGATCGACACCGTCACTGCCGTTTCTGGAAGTGGTCCGGCTTATTTTTTCTACCTGATGGATGCGATGGTCAAGGCTGCTCAGGAAGGTGGGCTGAACCCGGACGCTTCCAGACAACTGACGCTCCAGACTGCCCTGGGCGCTGCGCAGCTGGCGCTCGCATCAGGCGAATCACTAACAGAACTCCGCAGGCGGGTGACGTCTCCTGGCGGTACAACACAGGCTGCCGTTGAAATGCTGGACAAAAATGGTTGTGAAGAGATCCTGATCCGTGCGGTGCATGCTGCACGCGAGCGTTCTGTAGAACTCGCCAAACTGCTGGGAGAATAATGATGCGGACCGATTACGCCAGTAATACAGGTATGTTCCTGGTCGACACCGTCATTGGCCTGTATACCCTCATTGTGATGCTGCGGTTCCTGTTTCAGCTGACAGGCGCAGACTACTATAACCCCATATCACAGGCAGTCGTTAAACTCAGCAACCCGCCGCTGGTTCGACTGCGCCGGATCGTACCCAGTCTCCCCGGCATCGATACTGCTGCGGTGGTGCTGCTGCTGATTCTGGAGATGTGTCGAATCACCGGCATCAATCTGTTGGCTGGTCAGTACCCCGCTATAGTCGGGCTTGTACTCCTCAGTGTGGGTGAACTTCTTAAACTTGCGATCTACATCTTTATATTCTCTATTTTTATTCGCACCATTCTGAGCTGGTTCAGTGGTACCGGATATACGCCGTTATTGCGTTTGATTCACACCTTTACTGAGCCCGTGCTGAAGACCTTCCGGCGTCTGCTGCCTGGTACCGGCGGTCTGGATCTATCGCCCATCGCGGTTTTCATCGTATTGATGGTTGTGCTCAAAATTGTAGTCCAACCCCTGTTGGACTTCGGCCGGGTTATGCTCTAGACAAACGTCTGTTGGTGGTTCATGTTTGTCGTCAAAGGATCAGTTTTAACGCGCCTGATTCATCGTTTTCAGGGCAACTCAATCTCGATACAGGTAAGTGCCGAGATACGGTATTGCACTGTCTGTGCGTCTGGTTTGTAAAGAATCTGTAGAATCTGTACCTGAACCCTGGCTCCACTACGGATTAAGAATCGAAACACGCTTGTGTCTACGATCAACGTCACCAATCAAGACGGTGCTGCCCAACCGTTTCTACGAGGGATATTGACCCGATCGCTGCAAAAAGCGGGGCTTTCTTTTAGTGATGCCTATCAGATCGCGTGCGAGGTTCGAGATACTTTTGATCAGGACGAAAATATTTCAACAAAACAGATCCTCGATAAGACTTCAACTTTGCTTAGCGCGCAGTTCGGCCCGAACGCTACACACAGTTACATTACAGGCCAGCGGGATGCAGCATGGATATTGGTTCGCGACACAGCTGGCTATGAGGAATGGTTCTCACGCAACCTGCACCAGCGACGCCTGGAAATCTGCGGCTTGCACATGGAAGAAGCGGAACGGCTGACGCATAAAATCCATGATGGTTTGCTCGAGCTTCGCCAGACAAAAATAGATCGGGATGTGCTGCGTGACTATACCGTTAACATTCTGCGCGAGGAGGCCGGCGACAAGTTCGCCGACAACTACACAGCCTGGCACTATTTCTTGAAGTCGGACCAGCCGCTGATCATCATGATTGGCGGTACGGCGGGTGTCGGTAAAAGTACGCTTTCAGCGGAAATTGCGACACGTTTTAATATAACCCGCTACCAGTCCACAGATATGCTGCGGGAAGTCATGCGGACGATGGTCGCTGTACAGTTGATGCCGGAACTACATGAATCCAGTTTTAATGCCTGGAAGGCGTTACCGAAGCATCAGGAACATGCTTCCGGCAGCAAACGCGTGATCGATGGCTATCATCGTCAGGCGGACCTGGTTGAAGTGGCAGCTGAGGCCGTTCTGCAGCGGGCTTTACGGGAAAACGTCTCACTTTTGCTTGAAGGTGTGCATGTTCGGCCGAGTCTGATCAACAAAATCCCGCACGACACCAATGCCATTGTGATCCAGATCATTCTCGGGGTCACCAACAAGAAACAGCTCCAGCGTCAGTTCCAAGGGCGATCAAAAAGCTCGCAGGACCGAAGAGCAGATCGATATCTGGAAAGTTTCGACGCTATCTGGGAGCTTCAAACATCACTGCTTGCAGAAGCGAAGACCGCGAACCTTTCGATCATTATTAACGATAATCTTATCGATGCTTTGGCCATGATTATGCGCAGTATTTCCAACAGCCTGCGGGACCACAACCTGAAGACAGGCCAATCCTGAGGCAACTATAGGCTTATACGTGAGCCCGAAATCACTTCGTTATGAGTCGTAAAAACAAACACCAAAAAAATCAAAAAGGCAAAGGTACAACACTGGCTAACCAGGCTGATCGCTATGTGCTGTATGAGAAAGCAGTGCAGTGTGTGGAAGCAGAAATCGACATGGTCGACGAAACCTTTCAGTCTTTACGCAGCCGAACAGCACGAATTTTACGTGAGGATTTTTGCGGTACAGCCAACACCAGCTGCGAGTGGGTGCAGCGCCGTGACGACAATCAGGCTTACGCTGTGGACCTGGACAAAAAGGTAATACGGTGGGGTGAGAAACATAATATCGCAAAACTGAATGATGATGCGGCAAGCCGAATACACCTACTCAACGATGACGTTCTGACAGTCGACGTGCCACCTGCGGATATGGTTTTGGCGATGAACTTCAGTTATCAGATTTTTAAAACGAGGAGCCAGCTTCGCAACTACTTTGGCCAGGTTTACACAGCTCTGGTCGGTGATGGAGTATTTTTCCTGGATGCTTTCGGCGGTTACGAAACTTATCGAGAAATGGAGGAAGAGACCGAACATGATGACTTCACTTACGTTTGGGATCAGGCTCGATACCAACCTGTGACTGGCAATATTCTCTGCTACATCCACTTTACGTTCCCGGACGGGTCGAAGATAAATCGAGCTTTTGCGTACGACTGGCGTCTGTGGACTCTGCCGGAGCTACAGGAGTTGCTTACAGAAGCCGGGTTCGCCCGAACACAGGTGTATTGGGAAGGTACCGAGCGGAAATCAGGCGAAGGAGACGGCGTCTATACGCCCACCAAAACCGGTGAAGCCGACGCCGCATGGATCTGCTATCTTTCGGCGGAGAAGTAAGTCAGACATCAGGCCGGTTTAAGCAGGTTCCAGCCGCAGACGAAGCGCCGAACGGTCGTTGGCGTCTTCAACTGTAATTAACCACCCTGATTCTTCGATAGCGTCACCCACCACCGGTATTCGCCGTAAACGCACAGTAACCAGACCACCTACCGTGTGGCTTTCCCGATCCGAGAGTGCCGCACCCAGAACATCGTTGGCCTCTGATATCGGCACCCGTGCGTCCATGACATATATGCTGTCGTCAACCTGTTCAAACTGGTGACGCTTGCGGGGTGTGTATTCGTCAAAATCGTAGCCCACATCGATCTCACCGACCACTTCTTCGATGATATCTTCCATGGTGATCATACCGACCGCCGACCCGAACTCATCAACCACTACGGCCATATGATCGTCGCGCTTGCGTAACAGCGGCAGCAACTGGTCGATCGTCTGGCGCGGTGATACATACAGTGCCGGACGAACCAAGTCAGACAATGGTCGCTCGATCAAGTCTGCGTCCATCATGTCCCAGGTCGTGATTGTCACAATACCGACAATGTTGCTGATGTTGCGCCGATAGACCGGCAAACGGTTATAACCCCGGTTACGCACCATGGCCACCGCACGGCGTGTTGACTTGTAGTGATTAATCGCTGTGATTTCGGCAACCGGGATCATCGCCTCACCGACGGTCGTCTCAGCAAAACGGATGACACTGCGAATACGACCCCGATCAAAGGCATCAACACTGGATGTTCTCTCAGCCATTTCGACTACAGAGCGAATCTGTTCGCGGGTCATAAAGACGTTCTGGTCAGCCCGGTGACCGCCAATACCCCTGACAAAAAGTCGCGCTGCTCTGGAGAAAAGAAAGATCACTGGATACAGCAAGATCTGAAAGATCCGTAACGGATAGATCGCGATCGGTGCAATGGTGTCGGATTTCTGCTGATAAATACTTTTGGGTACGATCTCACCCAGAATCAGGAGCAGCGGTGTGAGGATCAGAAAGGCGATCCAGTCGCCATGACCCCCTACCAGTCGAATCACGAGCAGGGTACCCAGGGTGGTCAGCGTCACAGTGCAGATATTAGTGCCCACCAGAGTAGTCCCCAGCAAGGTATCCGGCGCCCGAAACTGCTTCAACACCAACTGAGACCCTCGATGGCCCTGATTGGCTTTGGCATTGAGCTTGACCTTGTCCGAATTCACCAACGCCATCTCTGCACCTGAAAAGAACCCTTTCAGGATCAACAGCACAAGCAGAAATAACAATGTCAATGCGATGTCCACTTCAGTATCCTCAGCTTACGATCCGTACCTTTGGCCTGGATTTCGGATTCGGATCAGCTTTTTCTACAGGGTCCGATTGAGTCGCGCCCGTAGTCACTGATTCAGCTGTTGTTTCAGACACCGTGTCTGCTGTCGAATCAGAAGACCCCTCTTCGGCTGTTGCTCTGAATGTGACCGTCCGGCCGGATACCCGGGCCGTACCCGTTGTATCGGTCGCTTCTGGGCTTATCAAACTGTCCTCTGCTTCAGCAGGCGCTGATGAACCCAGATCGCCTTCTGCCGACACTTTGGCAACGCGGACGCGAGAGACTCGGTGAGCATCCATTTCAAGAACCGTCAAAGCAACATCCTCCACCACCACCCGGTCACCGATCCTGGGCAGGCGGTCGAGATACCGAAATGCCACTCCACCAATCGTGGTCATCCGTGGGTCTTCCAGGCCAAAGTGGGTGAGATTATTGAAATCGGTCAGTTTCATCTCGCCCGGCACTTCGTAGATATTGATGTCCTGTTCCTGATAGAGCTCGCTGCCTCGGGTTTCACCACTGATGTCACCAAAAATAAAGGACAACACGTCATAGACGGTAATGAACCCCTCGACACCCCCAAACTCGTTCAGGCAGACCGCAGCCCGCACACCGTTCTCCCGGAAAAAGTCAAACATCTCGTCGACTTTCTTGGTCAGCGGCACCACCACGGGGGGGTGCAGAATTTCCATGGGCGTCAGGTCTGCCAGTGATTTACCTTCTGCCAATAGGCTCAGCACGTCTTCGGCGTGCAAGAATCCAACCAGGTTATCCCGATGAACACTAAAGACCGGCACCCTGGTGTGACGGTAAGACCGGAACTGCTCCACCATCTCGACGACACCCATCTTGACGTTCAGAAAATTGGTGCGGGTACGTGGTGTCATGATCTCAACGATCTTTGTTTCGTTCGCCTCCAGAAGATTATTGATCAGGGCGCGTTCTGTGGCATCGAGCTCACCCCCCTGCGCGACCTGCTCAACCAGCGTCAGAAACTCATCGATATTCAGTATGTTCTCGGCACCTTTGTCTTCTCCGACTATCCACGTTGTCAACCGGTCCGAGGCAAAGCGAATGATCCGGCGCAGCGGAGAAACAAGCCGTACCCATGAGTTCATCGGTACCGCAACGATGCGAGTCGTGAAACGCACGGGGTTAACAACAGCAAGGGTCTTGGGCGTCACCTCACCGAACAGCAACACCAGTGAAACCATCACCAGAATCCCGACCACACCAGCGCGGTCGGGACCGTACAAGGTCACGAAAATGCCAGCAGCATTCACAGTGGCCGCGATGTTGATCAGTTCGTTGCCAGTGAGAATAGAAATAATCAGCCTGCGCGGCTGATCCAGCAGTGCGTGCAATGTCTCGGAGTGTGGATTGCGCTCTCGGCGCAGTTGTTGCAGGTCCAGGCGCGACAGTGAAAAGAGCGCCGTTTCCGAACCCGAAAAAAAAGCCGATCCGCACAACAAAACCACCAGGAGAACCAGCCGAAAAACTATGCCAGGCTCTGACAACAGCACAGGATCAAAGGCAAAGAAAGCCCCCAGATGATGCCATTGCGTACTGATGAACTGGAGTGTGTTGTCCATAGGTCTTTCCCCGTAGACAATCGGAAAGCCTGACCGACACGGTCTGTATACAGATGGGTGGGCAACCGTAGACGACCGCCAAAACTAATTTAAGTGACTTGTCAGGTAAGTCAGGTAAGGTATTGTGCCACAGCGGCATTAAATCTCAAAAAACCTGTAACAGCAGGCCTACCTGCGGATCGATTCTGATTTATTTCAGGCGATCAGTCGCCGGCAACAGTCAGTCCATCGATCAATATCGAACCGCAGCGTATGTTGCGCCGCGTATCCACATCCTTGCCAATCGCGCACAAGCCGCTGAAGATTTCTTTAAGGTTGCCGGCAACTGTCACTTCCTCAACCGGATATTGGATCTGACCGTTCTCAATCCAGAAGCCGGCGGCACCGCGGGAATAGTCCCCAGTGACCATATTGACGCCAAAACCAATCAGCTCGGTTACCAGCAACCCCTTTTCCAGGCCACCGATCAGATTGGCCAGATCCTGGTCTCCTGACTCGGCGGTAAGATTGTGAATACCCCCCGCATTACCAGTCGTCTCGAGCCCAAGGCGCCGCGCAGAGTAGGATCCCAGCAAGTAACGCTGCAGCACACCATTGGTAACAACATTGTCAGCCGAGGTGGTGACACCTTCGCTGTCGTAAGCGGCACTGCCCATGGCGCACTTGAGCAGCGGTTGTTCGTAGATCTGTACAAAATCCGGGAAAACCCGCTGACCGACCTGGTCCAGCAGAAACGACGCCTTGCGGTAGAGCGCACCACCGCTGATCGCCCCGACGAAATGGGATATCAGACTAGAGGCAACCGGTGCTTCGAAAATCACGGGTACCTGGCAGGTGTCGATTTTCCGAGCATCGAGTCGCCGGACTGTTCGCCTGGCAGCCTCCAGACCCACGACATCCGGTTTGTCCAGTTGTGCGGCCTGTCGTGATGAACTGAACCAGTAATCCCGCTGCATCCCGCTGTCGTCCCGACCAATTACCGAACAACTCAGCCCGTGCTGGGTCTTTCGAATCTCTCCCCAGAAGCCACCGGTGGTGGCATAAACCTCGTGTCCTTCATGAGAGCTGACCGAAGCTCCTTCAGAGTTTTCAATTCGCCGATCATGATCGATGGCCGTTTGCTCACACTCCAGTGCCATGTCGCGAGCATCATCGACCGATGGATTCCAGGGATGGAAAAGATCCAGATTGGGAAAGTCCATCGCCAGACGATCCGGATCGGCCAGCCCATTGCACGGATCAGCCTCAGTATATTCAGCGATCCTACAGGCGGCCTGGACTGTATCTTTAACCGACGCTGGCGAATAGTCAGACGTGCTGGCACTTCCGGTTCGTTGTTCAAAATAAACTGTGATGATCAGACTTCGGTCGCGGGTATGCTCTACGGTTTCAAGCTCGCCCATGCGGACATTGACAGACAATCCCTGGCTCAGGGCAGCAGCCGCTTCTGCCCCACTCGCACCCCGTCTCGTTGCTTCGGCCAGAGTCGTCTCGACCACATGGCCAAGGTCTGACGGATCGAGTCGGCTTGACTCAGGTGCTGCGGGTTCGATGCTTTTATTCACTGAGGTTGCTTCTTTCTACAGCCGATCAAACTTCAACGCCACCAACCGTCAGGCCGTCGATCTTTAGGGTGGGCTGACCGACACCCACAGGTACGCTCTGTCCCTCCTTGCCACAGGTGCCGACACCCGAATCCAGGGCAAGATCATTCCCGACCATCGATACTCGCGACAATACATCGGGGCCATTCCCGATCAGGGTTGCACCCTTGACCGGTGTCGTGACTTTTCCGTTTTCAATGAGATAAGCCTCGCTGGCCGAAAACACAAACTTGCCGGACGTGATATCGACCTGCCCACCACCGAAATTGACCGCGTATAGCCCATTACTGACAGATTCGATGACTTCTCCAGGATCATGCTCGCCGGCCAGCATATAGGTATTGGTCATACGCGGCATCGGCAAATGGGCGTACGATTCCCGGCGGCCGTTGCCAGTCGTGTTCACCCCCATCAGACGCGCATTGAGTGTGTCCTGCATATAACCTTTGAGAATGCCATTTTCGATGAGCACCGTAGAGGCCGTGGGGGTCCCCTCATCATCTACCGACAATGATCCCCGGCGGTCTGGCAATGTCCCGTCGTCAACCACGGTACACTGTGTAGAGGCTACCTGTTCACCGACCCGTCCGGAAAACGCCGATGTTCGTTTTCGGTTGAAATCTCCCTCGAGACCGTGACCAATTGCTTCGTGCAATAGAATACCGGGCCAGCCTGGCCCCAGAACCACGGTCATGGTGCCAGCGGGAGAATCTGTGGCTTCCAGATTGATCAGCGCCTGACGTACCGCGTCGCGGGCAAATTCCTCAGCGCGTTCGGCTTCCATAAACCAGTTGTAGCCAAATCGGCCGCCGCCGCCGGCGCTGCCCTGTTCACGACGGCCCTCACTCTCGACGATCACCGTCACATTGAGCCGGACCAGGGGCCGCACATCGGCGACCAGACTGCCATCGTGCCGGGCCACCAGCATCACTTCGTGGGATCCGGCGAGGCTCGCCATCACCTGATTCACGCGGGGGTCTTGCCGTCGCGCTTCGGCTTCAACTTTTTCCAGCAGCTTTATCTTTGATTTTTCTTCCAGCGTCGCGAGCGGATCGGCCGAAGTGTATAACGCAGTGCCGGCATTACTTTGACGATCGACCGCCTGGGTTGCGTCATCGCCTGCCTGTGCGATGGCCCGTGCGGCATTCGCAGCCTGCGTCAGCACTGGCAGCTGAATCTCATCCGAATAGGCAAAACCGGTCTTCTCACCGCTGATTGCCCGCACACCGACACCTTGATCGGTACTTCGACTGCCGGATTTGACAGCGCCGTCTTCCAGTGACCAGGCCTCGTGACGGCTATATTGAAAATATAGATCCGCGTAGTCCAGCTGATGCGACATCATTCTCGCCAGCAGGCCGTCTATATCGGTGCGGTCAAGTCCAGAGGGCTCAAGCAATGTCTCGACTGCCGTTTTGAGGGGATCTGTCACAAAGTGTCACCCGATGATTAAAAGGGGCGAAGATTATACCGCGCAACCCGGTATGAAAGCCGTCACAGAAAATTTAGCCACACTCCGACCAAGGTTACCATCAGCAGTCCGCTGCCCAGCAGGCGCATGAATAGATTACCCGTCTTGGTGTAGCAGTTGCAGGTCAACGCCGGTATAAACAAAAGCGCTCATCTTGAACACCACCAGAATCCGCCACAGAACGATCAAGGTTTCCCGCAGGTTCTGGCGCGACACCTGGCGCAAGCAAACCGCAGCGGCAAGGCCAGT
>Ga0066382_10000749_pt1 | contig 10959 bp, 8 predicted proteins | sample Knorr_S23_td_NAD_FD_71218 | JGI IMG/M metagenome (GOLD analysis project Ga0066382, IMG submission 71218) | Marine microbial communities from Southern Atlantic Ocean transect - Knorr_S23_td_NADW_ad_2500m_LV_B | ecosystem: Environmental > Aquatic > Marine > Oceanic | place: Southern Atlantic ocean... | reverse complement strand
ACACAGGAGATTGGGATCCGTATGGCGTTGGGCGCCGAGCAATCGACGATCCTGAAGTTGGTCGTAGGTCAGGGCATGGTGCTCGTTTTCGTGTCGATCGCCTTGGGCGTCATTGGCGCGCTGGCCACTGCACAGGCCCTGGCGAGTCTTTTGTACGACATCAGCCCGCGTGATCCTGTCACCTATGTGGCGGTCACGAGTGTGCTCACGGTGGTGGCGGCATTCGCCTGTTACCTGCTCGCGCGCTGGGCGAGCACCGTCAGCCCGCAAACCGCGTTGCGCTACGACTGAGCGCGGCTGAAGCCCCTACCAGATGGCAGAGGCCCCCGACGCTGAGTCGGGGGCCTTTCTCTGGATTCACCAGGAATCGACCGGGACTCGCGATTCTGATCCGTTCGAACGCCGATCTTGTCCGTTCGAACATTCATATGTATTGATTTGACGAATCAAAATACTTATCATGAGGCCAAGCCAAATTGTCCGAGTCAGGCCCGTGCGACGGTCTCGCCGGGTCGGGTACGTCCAGGAGGTGCCATGTCGGATGTGCAGACGCTGCTAAGCGCCTATCCGCGCATCTATTTCGCCTGTCATACACGGCACGTGCGGGATCCGGTGGACGGCAGGGTCCTGAGCGCACACCAGGCGAGCATCCTGAGCCATCTGGATTCGATGGACCCCACGATGGTGGGAGAGCTCGCCGATCACCTTGGTGTCACGGCTTCTACGATGTCGCTCAACCTGACGCGCCTTGAGAATGCGGGGTACATATCCCGGCAGCGCGACCCTGCCGACCGCCGGGTGATGAACGTACTGCTCACCGAGTCGGGCGAGCGCATGCGTTCTGCGTGGACAGTACTCGATCCCGAGCGCGTGGACCGCATGCTGCTCGCGATGGCTCCCGGCACGCGCCGTGAAGCTATTCGCGGCCTGGTGCTTCTCTCCGAAGCGGCCGACTCCGTGATCCGCCGGGGCCGGGCCTACCTCGAGGCCGTGGTCGAAGGAGAGGTGTCATGACACCGGCCGGGTACTCTGGTACTCCGCTCCCCAAGAAGCTCGCCATCAAGGATGGTAGCATGGCGGCCGCCATCGCCGCGCCGCAGCACTTCTCCAAACTATTGGTGCCGCTTCCATCAGGCGTCCGGATCCGGAGCGACGTACGTGCCAAGGGGCCGTTCGACGTGCTGGTGGCGTTCGTACGTACCGAGGCCGAGCTCCAGAGCCGATTCGACCGTGCGCACGCACGCCTCCACCCCGAGGGCGCGACGATCTGCATGGTGACGCACGATCCGCGCTACGCACACATGGCCGACCGCTCTGTCCATCTGTTCGATGGCCAGGTGGTCAGCGAGGACCAGGCTCAGAAGCATGCCCTGGAAGAGGCAGGCTTCGACGTCGCCTAGTCGATTGCGGTGCGCCCGCTAGAACGGGCGGCTGTGGTAGGGATGGAAGAGGCCCGGGGGAGACCCCGGGCCTCTTCGTGTACTCGTGGCCAGCTAACGAGGACGAGGGTAGGTTGCGCTTCCGCATACCCATTCCACGTTGCCGGAAGAGTACAGATGTCCGCCGTCCGGAACGCTTTCACGAAGCTCGTTCTCGTTTCCCTCATCGCTGCGGCTCCTCTGTCGGGGCAGGCCTTGAACGACCTGCTCACGCGCGCGGAACGCACCGAGTTCCGGGAGACCAGCTCCTACGACGAGGTCATGGAGTTGTCCGAGCGACTCGCCGATCTGTCCCCGGACATCCATCTCACCTCCTTCGGATATACGAACGAGGGCCGGTCCCTGCCGTTGCTGGTCATCGGCGCTCCGGACGCCAGCGCGGAAGCAGTGCTCGCTACGGGCAAGACCCGGGTCTACGTGCAGGGCAACATCCATGCGGGCGAAGTTTGTGGCAAAGAAGCCTTGCTCATCCTGCTGCGACGGTTCGCGACGGGCGACTACCCGACTTGGACCGACGAACTGATATTGCTCATCGCGCCGATCTACAACGCGGACGGGAACGAGCGCGTTTCGCTGAACAATCGTCCGCGCCAACACGGCCCCATCGGTGGCATGGGACAGCGGCCCAACGCGCAGGGCCTCGACCTCAATCGTGATCACACGAAGCTCGATTCGCCCGAGGCCCGAAGTCTGGTGGCGATGATGAACGCATACGACCCTCATGTCACGGTGGATTTGCACACCACCAACGGGACTCGGCACGCGTACTATCTGACCTACTCGCCGCCCTTGCACCCGAACACGCCCGCCTCGATCGACTCTCTTCTGCGCGATCGCTGGCTGTCCGAGGTGACCCGCCGCATCAAGGAGAAGCACGGCTGGGATTACTACTACTACGGCAACACGGGGGGGCGTGGTGGTGGGGGCGCCGCGTGGCGCACCTTCGACCACCGTCCTCGCTTCAATAACAACTATGTCGGGCTCAGGAACCGCATTGCGATCCTCAGTGAGGCCTACGCGTATGCGAGTTTCGAGGACCGGGTGCGCGCCACACTGTGGTTCGTCGAGGAGATCCTCGACTACGCGCAGCAGAACGCTGCCGAGATTCGCCAGATCGTGGAGGCCGCGGATCGCGTGCCTGTCGTCGGTACCGAGCTCGCGACTCGTGCGCAGCCGCAGCGCTCTGCCCAGGAGGTGACAATCCTCATGGGTGAGGTCGAGCAGCAGCGCCATCCCAGCACCGGACAAATCATCCTGCTACGCCGAGACGTCGCGAATCCGACTCGCATGTACGAGTACGGTACCTTCGCACCTACCGAGACATCCGTCGCGCCCGAGGCCTACTACGTGCTGCCTGATGCGGAGGCTGCGATCGAGCGTCTAGAGGCGCATGGCATCACGGTGGTGCGGTACGCTACCGAGCGCGTGTTGTCCGTCGAGCGGTTCGTGATCGACTCGACGACAGTCGCCGGCCGCGAGTTCCAGGGCCGCACCGAGCGTACCATCTACGGGGAGTGGGTCCCGACGATGCACACGTTTCCGGCGGGTACCGCTTATGTCTCCGTCGATCAGCCTCTGGGGCGCTTGGCGTTCACGTTGCTCGAGCCGCGCTCGGACGATGGATTCGTCGCGTGGGCAATCCTCGATGAGCAGATCGAGCAGGGACTGTTCCCTGTCCTCAGGGTGGCGGCTCCAGGTAGGTGACCTACAGCTCGTCCACGGTCCGGAAGATCTGGACGTTGCGCTCCTCGAGGTGCTTGATCACGGAGTCGAAGCACTCCGCGTTGCGCCCTACCACCTCCGGCGGAGCCACGCCGGGTTCGGTCCATAGCCCGCGAGCGACCAGGCGCGCCATGCCGGTGCATGTGTATCCCGTAGTGCGCGCCATCGACGACGTCTCGGTGTCTGTGTTGTAATAGTCGAGCATGTTGTACGTGTGGCGAAGCGCGACGTCGTCCTTCGCGCCTTCGATCACGATGCGCATCACCGTCAGGTCGGGCTCGCCCTCATCGAACTGCCAAGCTCCGATGAGCAGCGCGGCCGTTACATCGCGTGGCTTCGCTTCGCCGGACGCTACCAGGATACTGTCGGTGGAGAAGAATCCAGCCTCCTTGAGCATCCGCATTTTCTCGGCGTGTCCCGGGTAGCGCATGGTCTTCTCGACCATCTCGGGTGTCTTGGAAGTCTTGAGCAACGAGCGCAGGCCGTCTGTGTTGAAGGCCTCCAGGGTGCCGAGCCCCGCGAATTCGACGAGTTCGACCTCCGAGAGCGCGGGTAGCGTGACCTGGACGCCTTCCCGGCGCAGGCGGGCCGGCTTCATGTAGATCTGAATCACGTCCCCTGGGCTGAACGCCGCTTTGTACTCCCATGGCCACGCACGTTCAACGGGAAGTCCACCGACGAGACACCGGTAGGTGTAGGTCTCGTCGAGGTGCTCTTCGAGTCTGCCCAGGATCATGTTGCTCAGCCCCGGTGAGACGCCGCAGTCCACGAGGCAGGGGACGCCGGCTTCCTTCGCGAGCTCGTCTAGCCCGAATGCGTCTTCGCGGAAGAAGGAGATATCCACGACGGGGTGTCCTTCCTGGAGGACACGCTCGACCGTCGCATAGCCCATGAATCCCGGCACCGCACTCACGACCAGGTCAGCGCCCGCGACCGCCTTCGACACCGTTTCCGGGTCCGATAGGTCCGCGACCACACCGTCGGCTCCGTGCTCGGTCAGGCGTTCGACCGCGACCGGGTCGACATCGACGACGAGTACCGAAAAGTCTTCTTCCGCGGCCAAATCACGCACGATGGCGTTTCCGACTCGTCCGCCACCAAGTACCACGATCTTCACGGTCCTACCTCCACGATTGGCCGATATGCGGACACGGAATGAGGCAACACCACTTTGTGTGTGCAAGGGGGCATGCTTCGTGCGTCAAACAGGGCGAAGGAACCAAACGGACGGGAGGTGCGCGATGCGAGCAAAGTGCTGGGAACGAACGGTGATGGGTGTGCTCGCTGTACTCATGTTCGGTGCGTCGTCTCTCGCGGCGCAGGGCTGGATCGAACCTCGCATCCTGCGCGGTGGCTTCTCGGTCGAAAAGACGCGCAGCACCGTCAGCATTCGCGTCGAGGGGCGGGTGGCATCAGTCGAGGTCTCGGAGTGGTTCCTGAACGATGGCGACGGGATCGCAGAGGGTGACTATCTCTACCCTCTACCGGGAGAGGCCGTCTTCCAAAGCTTCTCGCTCTTCCAAGGCGACACCGAGCTACTCGGCGAGATCATGGATGCCGATGAAGCTCGGGCGATTTATCAGGGCATCGTTCGTCGCCGCGGGGACCCCGCGCTCATCGAGCTCGCCGGACACGGTCTGTTGCGCGCTCGCGTGTTCCCAATCGAGCCCGGACAAGAGCGAAAGGTCACGCTGCGCTACACACAGGTCCTGCCGCGCGCGGGCAACGCTCTGCAGCTCGAGTACGCCGGTGCAGTTCAAAGGACGCCCGGCATCGTGGGCGACGACTCACCCGGGGGGCGGACCATGCCGGTTGCGGTCGACATGTCCTTCGAGATCGACGTCGCCGACGCCTCGCGGTTCCTGGAGCCGTTTTCGCCCACCCACGAGATCGACGTCAGACGGCATGGCAATGCCATGGTCGTGACGATGGAAGAGGAAGTGCTGGGGCGGTTCTCCGTCTTCTTTCCGTTTGCCGACAATGAGCTCGCGCTCTCCGTTGCGACGCATCGGCCCGTCGGGGAAGACGGCTATTTCATGCTCACCCTGACTCCGGGACGAGTCAGCGGTGAAGCCGTGCCCCGGGACGTGACCGTGGTGCTCGACGTCTCCGGTTCGATGTCGGGCGACAAGATCCACCAGGCCAAGCAGGCGGTCCATCAACTCCTGGCCTCGCTCGACCGGGATGATCGATTCCGGCTCATCTCGTTCTCGAACGCCGTGCGCATCTACAGCCGGGGCTGGCGCGACGCGACCGGGCACGAGGTCGCGCGCGGCCGTGAGTGGGTCGACGAGCTCGTTGCGAACGGCGGCACCGACATCGGAGCCGCCTTGACCGAGGCGTTTCGCTTGCGCAGCCCGGGGGAGCGCCTGCCCATCGTGGTCTTCATGACGGACGGGCTGCCGTCTGCCGGTGAACGGTCTCCGGAGCGACTCGCGGACCAGGCTGAGCGTCAAGCGGACCACGCGCGTGTTTTCGCCTTCGGCGTTGGCCACGACGTAAACACACATTTGCTCGATCGCTTGGGTGAGGCAGGCCGTGGCAGCACGGATTACATCCAACCGGGCGAGAGTGTCGAGCGCGTAGTCGGATTGCTCGCTGCCAAGATCCGGTACCCCGTTCTGACCGACCTCGAGCTCGACGGGGGGCCGCACCGCTTGGTGGAGGTGTATCCCACGCGTCTGCCCGACGTGTTCGCCGGGCAGGAGCTCGTGCTCTTCGGGCGCTTCAAGGGTGATGGCCTAGGGCAGATCTCGGTCGACGGCGTGCGGGGCAGCAACGCGCTCGAGTTCAGCACCGAGCTGCGTTTCCCCGAGGCGAGAGCGGCCAACTCCTACATCCCTCGGCTTTGGGCGTCGCGCAAGCTCGGGCACCTGGAGCGGCAACTCTGGACCGAGGGTGAGACGGCTTCTCTGATCGAACAGATCCGCGACCTCGCGCTGCGCTACGGACTTCCCACTCGCTACACGTCGTACCTCGTGCAAGAGCCGGCTGCCGCTGTGGACTTGGTCCTCTCGGCGCGCAAGATGCCGTCGGCGATGCCGGCGGGAGTTGCTGCACGGACCGTCGGAGTACGAGATCAGGTTGTTCGAGTGACCGCCACGCGCGCCAGCGGCCAGGCCGCGGTGCGACAGGCAGCAGCGGCGCGCGCCCGTCGCGTGCTCACCTCCGTGAACGAAATGCGGGCGTTCGACGCGGAGCTGGATTCCTCGCTCCGGGAGCGGCGGGAGAACACACGCGTCCTGGCGGGCAGAGTTTTCACGCTGGACGGCGCAGTGTGGACCGACGAGGCGCACAGTGAAGACCAGGCCGTGATCGAGGTAAAGGCGTTCAGTGCAGTATATTTCCAACTGGTCGCGGCGTTGCCGGAGATTGCTCCGGTATTGAAGGAGTTGGATCAGGTATTGATTGCGGGGGCCAATGTGAGCTTTCGCATATCCGATGAAGGAATAGAGGAGCTGACTGACACGACGATGGATGAGCTCGTGCAACGGTTCCGGGTCGCAGGGAGCACACCGTGAGCGCAGACTGGACGGAAGTGTATCGCAGCACGTTCCCGGACCTTGTGCGGTTCTTACACCGCAAGGTTTGGGACTTGGAGCGAGCGCAGGATCTAGCTCAAGAAGCGTTCGTAAGGGCTCTTCGCCACGAGCCTAAGCAGCCGCGAGCATGGCTTTTCCAGGTCGCGTCGAACCTCGCGCGTGACGAAGCTCGCACGGCGATCCGGCGGAAACGCCACCTCACCCTCCTCAAGAGTGAGACCGAGGATCGACAAAAATCCATGCCGGATCCTGCGCGTGAATTGGAGGAGCGTGAGCGTATGGGTCAGGTCCGGGACGCATTGGACGCGCTCAGCGAACGAGATAGAGAGGTCCTGCTCCTGTGGGACGCGGGACAGAGTTATACGGAGATCGCTCGGCAGGCGAAGCTGGCCGTAGGCGCGGTGGGCACGACCCTCGCGCGCGCACGTCGTCGCTTGGCAGAAGCGTACAGCAACAAGGAGCTCGTCGATGTCGCACGTTGACCAGGGCATTCTGCACGCCTATCTGGACGGCGCTCTCGATGAGCTGCCGTCGGGTGACGCGAGGGCGATCCGCGAGCACCTCGCTGCGTGTCCCGAGTGTCGCGCGCTTCTGGAGGAAGAGGAGGGCATCCGTGAGCAGACTTTGGCCATCCTTGCCGGCCCGCTGCCCGAGGTCGAGCTACCGCCGCTCGAGGAGTTACGGTTGCGTGCTGAGGCGACGAGCCCTCCGCGGGCGTCCCGTGGTAGGCGCATCCACCGCATGGGATGGGCCGCTTCTGTCATTCTGGCGATCGGCGCGGGCTACGCCCTGCGCGGCGATCAAGTGATCCCGCTGGGCACGATGGATGCCATCGATGGACCGAACGTGCCCTGGCTCGAGCCGCCGCCGGCCGAAGCGGGCCCAGCAACTGTCCTGGACGCGTCCGCCAATGACTTGTTGAGGCAGGCCGTGCAGCAGAGCGACGCTCGTGCCGATCGGGCGGCCTCTGCGCAGCGGGAGCGGCGGTTGCCGAATTCCGTCATCGCGATTTCGACCGAAAGGTCGGTACTTAAAGCGCCTGCCGATGGGGACGTGGCGGTGTCGAGTGCCGGGTCGGTGGTCGCGGAAGTCGACAGCGGCGATCCGTTGGCCGCGGAGCTGCTCCGAGCACTGCCGCTCGAGAAGCTCGTGGCCCTGGACGTCGTCACGCTCCAGGATAGGCTCCTGGGCGTGCCCGCGCAGCAGCCGCTCGCGAGCTCGTTACTGGACCTCACCTCGGTTGCGTCCACGACGAAGCGGCTCTTGGGCGGGCTCTCCGTGCCCGCCGTGCGGGCGATTCGCTTCGCGAACGAAGACTTGGATGAAGGGCGTGTGGCTCGGCGCGGACGGGTCGCCATGGCGAGTGCGAGCCGTGCGGCGGCCGCACCCGCGTTCTCGACCAGTGACGCATCGCTGCGACCGCGAGAGCGGCGCCCGTCCGCGCGTCGAGGCGGGGCCGAGGGTCAGTTGGTGGTCCCAGGATTCGAGCTCATTAGTCTCGAGAACATCGAGGAGGGTCCGGCCGCGGGAGGCCTACGTACGCTCCAGCGTCTGACTCAGGTGGACACCTTGGAGCTCCTGCATCTGCCGGAAGGCGTGGTGCCTGGCGATCTGGCTGCGGCCGAGCAGGACGGCATTGTACAGCACGCCGCCTTCAGAAACGGTGAGTGGCTGGTCATGCGGGCGCCGCGTTCGAAGCAGGAGCTCGAGGTCTTGCTGGAGCGTCTGGACGCGAACCGGTAGTTTCTGCGGTCCCGTTCGACAACATCCTTCTGGCGGCCCAATGACACAGAATCTCTGCCGTGCCCTTCTTGTGCTCGCAGTCCCCATGGCGCTAGCCGCCCAACAACCGGGGCTGGAGCAGGCGGCCGCCACCATCACCCCAGACGACTATGCCTGGCGTGTGGGAGTCATCGCGCATGACTCTATGCAAGGCCGAGACACTCCGAGTCTCGGTCTGGACAAGACCGCAGAATGGATCGCGTCCGAATTCCGGCGCATGGGCCTTCGTGGCGGAGCCGAGGACGGCGGCTTCATTCAGCAGTATCCGCTCACGCGGGTCGTAGTCGATGCCGGCGCGTCGACGCTGACGGGAGGCGGTGTCCGGCTCGTGTTTGGGGAGGATCTGCTGCCTGGGCGCCGCGCCTCGTCCGCCCAAGCCAGCGGCGGTCTCGCGATCGTTTCCGGCACGCTCGACCTCGAAGCCGCGACTGCAGACGGGGCGCTACGCGGGAAACACGTGGTGTTCGTGCCGACCGAGACGTCCCCGAGCCTGAGTAGGCGAGAGTTCGCCGGTATCAGCTCTGCAGGTGCGCTCTCGATCATGATCGCGACCGATGCCGGTGACCAGGAATGGGATGCAGGGGTGGCTCGCGCGATGCGCCCGTCGGTGCGCAAGGGATGGGGCGAGCAGGCCCGCCGTGCGTCACCGGTGCCCAGCCTGACGATCCGACTGTCGTCCTTGGCACGTCTGGTCGAGGCTCATGGTGCAGAACTAGCTACGCTGCGCGCGCGCGCGGCTGCAGGCGCTGTGGTCCAATCTTTAGCTGGGCTCGATATCACACTCAGCATCAATCTTCGCGAGCAGATGATCAGCGCTCCGAACGTCGTGGCGATCCTCGACGGAAGTGACCCCGAATTGAAGGACGAGTACGTCGTCTTCTCCGGGCACATGGATCATGTGGGTATGGGCAGCCCCGACGCGAATGGCGACTCCATCTTCAACGGTGCGGATGACGACGCGTCCGGCACCATCGCCGTAGTCGAGATCGCCGAGGCGATGGTCGCGTTACCGTCGCCGCCGAAGCGCTCCATGGTGTTCCTCCTGGTCAGCGGTGAAGAGAAGGGCCTCTGGGGCAGCGAGTGGTTCGCGGACAACCCGACGGTACCGATCGAGCAGCTCGTGGCGAACCTCAACACCGACATGGTCGGCCGAAACTGGCCGGACACGATCGTGGCGATCGGAAAGGAACACTCGGATTTGGGTCAGACCCTCAATCGAGTGAATGGCGACCATCCGGAGCTACGCATGACGGCCATCGACGACATCTGGCCTGACGAGCGGTTCTATTTTCGGTCCGATCACTACAATTTCGCGCGCAAGGGCGTGCCGATCCTGTTCTTCTTCAACGGTACGCATGAAGACTACCACGGTCGGGACGACGAGCCCGATCGCATCGATGCCGAGAAGGCGGCGAGGATCGCGCGGCTGGTCTTCTACCTCGGTGTCGACATCGGGAACGCGCCGGAGCGACCGAAGTGGAATCCGGAGAGCTACGCCAGAATCGTCTCAGACGGCTGAGCAGAAAGCACCGGCATAAGCTGTGGCACACGAGCAGAGCTTCCTCGAACTGATCGAGGCTTGGGACGGGTCAGGCGTGGTAGTCAAGCACGACGAGCTAACTGGGTCCTGGATCTTCATCGCGCTGCACGATGACACCCTCGGTCCGATGGTTGGTGGCTGCCGGATGAAAACGTACGCGCGCCCTGAGGATGGGCTTCGCGACGCTATGCGTCTCGCACGAGGCATGACGCACAAGTGGGCGGCGCTGGATCTGCCCTGCGGAGGTGGTAAGTCGGTGCTCGCGATCCCGGGGCCGCTCAGCGGTGCAGACCGACGAGGCCTGCTCCATCGCTTCGGCGAGCTCCTCAATACGCTCGATGGCGCCTATGGTACGGGCGAGGATCTGGGCACTACGCCCGAGGACATGCGTGTGGTGGCGGATGTCTCCAAGCACGTAGTGGGTATTCACGGCATCGAGGGCGCTCCATCCGATCCCGGGCCGTTCACGGCCCGAGGCGTGTTTGCCGGGATCCGCTCGGCGTTGCGCCACCGGCATGGCACTGACTCACTGAGCGACCGCACGGTGCTCGTGCAAGGAGTCGGGGACGTTGGTGGGCCGTTAGCGCGCATGATCTCCAAGGCAGGCGGCACGGTGCTCCTGTGCGATCTCGACCAAAACCTCGCGTTCGCGGTTTCCGTGGAGATCGGTGGCAGCGTGGTGACCCAGGACAACGTGTACCAGACCGAGTGCGACGTGTATGCGCCCTGCGCCGTCGGCGCGACCCTCAATCCGGGCACCATACCGAGTTTGCGCTGCGACATGGTGGTGGGCTCAGCCAATAACCAACTCGAATCGAACGCGGACGCTGATGCGCTCGCCGAGCGTGGCATCTTGTATGCGCCGGACTACGTGGTGAACGGGGGCGGCGCGTTGGCGTTTACGCTCATCCATCAGGGGCAGCGCAATGTAGCC